>Ga0308171_1001345_pt1 | contig 34014 bp, 27 predicted proteins | sample PhyGR1_FD_202135 | JGI IMG/M metagenome (GOLD analysis project Ga0308171, IMG submission 202135) | Phyllosphere microbial communities from UC Gill Tract Community Farm, Albany, California, United States - DLSLSG.R1 | ecosystem: Host-associated > Plants > Phyllosphere > Unclassified | place: USA...
TTGGTGCGCAGGGTGCTTAAATGAACCGTTACAGGGTCATCAGACTGGCGCATTTTTCAATTCGCCTCTTGCCGCAGCGGCTGGCTATTATGGTGACGCTTACCCTTTGCCTTACGCTTGTCGCCGTCTGGTCGCTTACCGCCGGCAGCCAATATATCCCGGCCTCCTCCCTGTGGTCTTTATTAACCGCTGGAAATAATCATCCCGCCTCGAATGACGCCGTGATGGTTCTCGACTTTCGCTTTTCGCGCCTGGCACTTGCTATGGTCTCCGGCGCCATGCTGGGCGTTGCCGGTGCCATCATGCAAGCGACCACCCGCAACAGCCTTGCCGACCCGGGCCTGCTTGGCGTGCGCGAAGGCGCGTTGCTCGCGGTTCTGGGCTGCCTGTTTTTGTTGCCATCCCTGCCGGTGATATTCCGCCCCCTGGCCGGTATCGCCGGTGGGATGGCGAGTGCTGCAATCGTCTTTTCGCTTTCCGGCGTCACCTCACGGCTGCGCTTCGTTCTGACGGGCATCGGCTTCTCATGGTTTTTATCAGCTTTGCTGCTTATCCTTATGGCATCGCTTGATATCCGCAATTTGCAGACGGCGATGATCTGGATGGTAGGAAACCTGCAAGGCGCGTCCTGGAGCGCCGTCTCCATCCTTTCAGCCATCCTGGCCATCACCCTTTGTCTTGTTTTCCTCACCGCCCGTGCCGCCGATGTTCAGGCGCTCGGCGACAATAATGCAGCGGCACTCGGCGTTCACACACGCTGGCTATCAGCGCTGCATGTCATCCTTGCGGTCGTTCTCACCGCGTCCTGTATCTCCTTTATCGGCAGCATCGGTTTTGTCGGCCTGATCGGCCCGCATATCGCCCGACTTTTGCTGCCGGGCAGCTCCCATGCCGGGCTTGCTATGGGCGCGGGTCTGGCAGGAGCGACGCTGGTTGCAATTGCCGATACGATTGCCCGAACCGCTTTTTCACCGCTGGAATTGCCGACCGGGCTCGTTCTTTCGGCCGTGGGCGCCCCCACGCTTCTTACCCTTCTTTGGTTTCACCGGCACCGCCTATAGGTCTTTCATGCGCAATACCATTCTCGCTTTCTTTTCAACCGCCGGACTTCTTCTGGGGGTATGCGTTGCTCACGCGGAGGACAGCCGGACCTTCACCGACGACCTCGGCCGCACCGTGTCCGTCCCCTTACAGCCGAAACGTATCGTCGCCCTGCACGACATCGATCTCACCATCCCGCTGATAGAATTGGGTGTGATGCCGGTGGGTAGCCATGGCCGCATGGGTGGAGACGGCAAACCCTACCTCCGCTCCAGCGCCATTCTGACCGGCATCGATTTCGACAACAGCGACATCGCCTATATAGGCTCCATCAACGCCGATCTGGAAGCGATAGTCGCGCTCAAGCCCGATCTCATCCTGACCGAACCGGACCGCCCCACCCCTATCGAAAAACTGGAACAGATTGCCCCGACCGTCGCCATCGACAATACGAAGGACGGCGCGCCGCATATCTACAGGGTCCTGGCTGAACTGACCGGCACGCAGGCGCGACTTGCCGTTCTGGACCGACGCTACCGGGCGCAGATCGAAGCGCTGAAGGCCTCGGTCGATACCGGCGCGAGCACTGTCTCGGTGTTCCAGCCACTAAATGGCAAGATCAGCGTCTACCATACGTATCGTGCGCTCGGCCGGGTGCTGCGGGATGCCGGTTTTCGTTTCCCAGCCATAATCGACAATATTCCAGACGGCGAGCGCATCGAGATCAGCGCCGAGCGCTTGCCGGAACTCGACGCCGACTTCATTTTCGATCCCTATCGTTCCGATACTGGCGCTTCTCCGCAGGCCGAAATCGACATGATGGAGGCTGTAATGCCGGGTTTCTGCAATTTTCTGCAGGCCTGCCGCAACGGTCGCTACATCCTTCTGCCGCGGGAAGAGGCAATCTCCAACTCCTACGCCGCTCTCAGCCTCATGGTCTCCGCCATCCAGTCGCATCTGACGAAAAGGCCCACGGCTGAAAAGTAAGGGAACGATTGCAGCAACAAAAGCGCTTGCCTGCGAGCTTGGCGCACTGCTAATCCGTGAAGAAGAGTAAGAAACTCACCTTCACGGAAAGTCCCATGACGACTGGCGAAACCCGTACATCAAGGCCTAGACATACAGACCGTTTCGGTGAGCAACTTCGCAAGCGCCGCGACCGTCTTTCGCCAGGGCTGCTTGCCGTTGCCGAATATATTGACGGCCACCGCCATGCCGTTCTCGGCAAATCGGCGCTGGAAATCGGCTTTGAGACCAATACCTCCGATGCGACGGTCATTCGTGCCATTCAGGCAATTGGGTTTCAGGGGCTGGTCGATCTCAAGGAAACTCTGGAGGCCTATCTCGGCGTGACGGATTCGCCGGTTGAAAAATTGGCCGCTACCACGAAATCCATTTCGGGCAACTGCGACGCGGCAATCGACTTCGTTCTCGAGAACCAGAAAAACGCGCTGGAAATGCTGGCCACGGTGGAAAACCGCGACGCCACGGCCGCCGCCGTGCGTCTTCTGGCGGAAGCACGCGGCATCGGCGTCCTCGGCATCGGAGCCTCCGGCATCATCGCCACCTATGCCGCCCGGCTGTTCCAGCGCTCAGGCGTTCGCTCCTATGCGCTGAACGCCACCGGCATTACGCTTGCCGAACAATTGCTCGACCTTGAAAACGGCCACGTCCTCATCATGCTCCTGCACGGCCGCGCCCACCGCGAAGCCCAAACCGCAATCGCTGAGGCTGGTCGCCTCGACATCCCGATTATCATGCTGCTCGGCCAGGAAGACAGCGTTCTCAAAAAACACGCCAACGCTTATCTCCTGCTGCCCCGTGCAAAGAACGAAGGGGTAGCACTACACGCCCCATCCTTCATCGCCATGGAAACCATGGCGCTCGCCCTCTCCGCTGCCCGCCCCGATCGAAGCCTTGAGGCACTGGAAAGGCTGGTGGAACTGAGAACGTCGATCAGGCCGCACAAGCGGACATAGTGTCGAGGCGAGGTTCGGACCGGCAAGCTATCCGTTATACTCCCTGTCGGAGACGAGATACTCTTGTGTGGTAGACTGATAAAGCGTTATTGACTGTCCGAAGCGATGAAGTCATATCACCGTAAGCAGGCAGACCAGACAGGATCCGCGACGTGCAGGTAGAAGCATTCTCGATATCAGGCTTAAAAAAGATAACTCCTGCTCGGTTTGGAGACAGCAGGGGTTACTTCAGCGAAGTTTTCAAACGGGAATGGTTTCGCGAGAATGTCTCGGATGTCGAATTCGTGCAGGACAATGAATCTCTGTCCGCGCAGGCCGGAACTGTTCGTGGCCTTCACTTCCAGACGCAACCCTTCGCACAGGGCAAACTCGTTCGCTGTCTTCGGGGACGACTACTAGACGTTGCGGTTGATATCAGAACAGGATCCCCCACTTTTGGACAATGGGCAGCAGTTGAGCTTTCACCGGAAAACGGCGAGCAGCTCTGGATTCCGGCCGGCTTTGCTCACGGCTTCATGACGCTGGTTGACGACACCGTTATCTCCTACAAGGTGACAGCTCCCTACAGCGCCGCCCATGATCGCGGTGTCAAATGGGATGATCCCGCCATCGGCATCAACTGGCCAAAGATGGACCGTTGCGTGCTTTCCGACAAGGACGCCAAGCAGCCGGCTCTGTCGGAATTGCCTGAATACTTCACCTACCAAAAAACTGGAAACTGATGATGCGCGTTCTAGTCACTGGCGGTGCAGGATTTATCGGGTCGGCCCTCGTGCGCTATCTCGTAAGCGAAGTGGGTGCAGATGTTCTTACCGTAGACAAGCTGACCTACGCTGGAAATCTGGCTTCGCTCAAGCCAATCGAAAACGCGCCAAACCACCGCTTTCTTCAGGCTGATATATGCGACCGGGCTGCAATGAATGACGCATTCGCGACATTTCAGCCGGACTACGTGATGCATCTGGCGGCCGAAAGCCATGTCGATCGCTCCATCACCGGCGCGGCTGATTTTATTCAGACCAATATCAATGGCACTTTCACGATGCTGGAAGCAGCGCGGCAATATTGGAACGGTCTTGCCGAAGACGCAAAATCAGCCTTCCGCATGCTTCACGTCTCGACCGACGAGGTCTACGGTTCGCTCGGAGAGCATGGCCTCTTCGAAGAAACAACGCCCTACGATCCCTCGTCGCCCTATTCCGCTTCAAAAGCCGCAAGCGACCATCTCGCCACGGCATGGCAGCGGACCTATGGCCTTCCCGTCGTGATTTCCAACTGCTCCAACAATTACGGGCCATTCCACTTCCCGGAAAAACTCATTCCGCTGATCATCCTAAACGCCTTGGAAGGCAAGCCGCTTCCGGTCTATGGAAACGGCGCCAACATCCGCGACTGGCTTTATGTGGAAGACCACGCCCGCGCTCTGTGGCTCATTGTCCAGACGGGGCTCGCCGGCGAAAAGTACAATGTCGGCGGTAGAAACGAGCAGAAGAACATCGATGTGGTGAATTGCATCTGCTCCATTCTGGACGAACTGCGCCCGCAGTCAAAGCCTCATGCCGAGCTTATCAAATACGTCACGGATCGCCCTGGTCACGATGCCCGCTACGCTATCGACGCAACAAAGCTCGAAACGGAACTGGGTTGGAAAGCACAGGAAAATTTTGCGACTGGAATTCGCAAGACCGTTGAATGGTACCTCGACAATGAATGGTGGTGGGAGCCGCTGCGTCAAGGCGTCTACTCAGGTGAGCGCCTCGGCGTTCTGACGAAGGACTGAACCGGATGCGGCTGGCAGTGACCGGGAAAAATGGACAGGTCGTTAGTGCCCTTCAGGCACTGGCCGGACCCGGTCTGGAGATTGTTGCTCTCGGCCGGCCGGAGCTTGACCTTGCGCGACCTGACACTGTTTTCAAAGCACTGCGGGACGCGAAACCCGATGTCGTGGTATCGGCCGCTGCCTACACCGCCGTGGATAAAGCGGAAAGCGAACCAGACATCGCTTTTGCCGTCAATCGGGACGGAGCAGAAGCCGTCGCGCGAGCCGCAAATGACATCGGTGTTCCCGTCATTCATATTTCCACGGATTACGTGTTCGACGGCACCAAGACCACTGCCTACGTCGAGAATGATCCCACTGGACCGGCCTCCGTTTACGGCCGCTCAAAGCTCGAAGGCGAACAGGCTGTCTCTGAAAGCACCGACAACTACGCTGTTCTGCGAACCGCATGGGTCTATTCGGCATATGGCAGCAATTTCGCAAAAACCATGCTGCGGCTAAGCGAATGCCGCGACGAGATCAATGTGGTTGCGGACCAGTTTGGTTGCCCCACCTCGGCAAATGACATCGCCATCGCAATTGTGTCGATCGCGAAAAGACTTGCGACGGATCCTTCCGCGCATCTTCGCGGCGTTTTTCACATGTCAGGCACAGGTGAAACGAACTGGGCAGGTTTTGCCAAACAGATATTCGAATTTTCTGCGGAAAACGGCGGAAAATCGATTGTTGTCAATGAAATCACGACCGCACAATACCCTACCCCGGCTCGACGCCCGGCAAACTCCCGGCTTGATTGCAGCAAGCTGGAGGAAGTTTATAGAATAAGATTGCCGGAATGGCAGACATCAACGCGCGCGGTCATGGCCGCCCTAGCGCAGAACAAAAAGGAAATGCCATGAAGGGCATCATTCTTGCCGGAGGCAGCGGAACCCGTCTGCATCCCATGACATTGGCGGTCTCGAAGCAGATGCTGCCGGTCTACGACAAGCCGATGATCTATTATCCGCTGACGACACTGATGCTTGCAGGCATTCGCGAGATACTCATCATCTCGACACCGCATGACATGCCGCTTTTCCAGAGCCTTCTGAAAGACGGTTCGCAATGGGGTCTCTCGATCGAATACGCCGTTCAGCCAAGCCCGGACGGGCTTGCTCAAGCCTACATGATCGGCGCTGACTTCATCGGTGGCTCCCCGTCGTGCCTGATCCTCGGCGACAATATCTATTACGGGCACGGACTACCGGAGCTCTTGCAAAGCGGTACCGACGTCAATGACGGAGCCACCGTTTTCGCATATCACGTTAACGATCCTGAACGCTATGGAGTAGTTGCATTCGACAATAACATGAAGGCTATTTCCATTGAAGAAAAACCGAACAGGCCCAAGTCAAATTGGGCTGTGACAGGACTATACTTCTACGATGCCGAAGTCGTCGAAATTGCAGCCAACCTATCTCCTTCGGCCCGGGGAGAGTACGAAATCACAGATATCAATAGAATTTATCTTGAACGCGACAAACTCAAAGTATCAATTTTGGGCCGAGGCTATGCTTGGCTTGACACGGGTACCCCCGATAGTCTCCTTGAGGCAAGTGAATTCGTACGGACCTTGGAAAAGCGCCAAGGGTTTAAAATAGCATGTCCCGAGGAAATTGCCGTTTCGAAAGGCTTTATTGACCTTGCTCAGTTCACGAAAATCGCCGAAGAAGCTGGAAAAGGTGAGTATGGCCGATACCTCAGGAACATTTTGACGCAGATTGACAACTTTCTGCATGCCGATTCTAAACCTCGGCTACGATTCTAACTCAAATCCCCACCCAAGGCCTTGAAAATATAGAAGAGAAAAAATGCCCCGCTACGACTTTATAGATTCGCTCCGGGGCGTCGCAGTCGCGCTCGTTCTGATACTACATATCGCGGAAGTTTATGCTGCATTCGCTTCTGGGCTACAAAAAAGTGGCCTCTGGATTCTCAACGTGTCACACTTGTTTGACTTCGGGAGGATGGGTGTAACAATATTCTTTATAATAAGTGGCTTCGTAATACCCAGCGGCCTTACCGGACCGATTGCATCCGGCATCGTCAAATTCTCGATATCACGCTTCTTTCGACTCTTCCCTTTATTTTGGCTTTCGATCTTAATTTCTTTAATAACGCAGCAGTGGCTTGCGGGAAAAACTCCTAGCCTATCTGATATTTTGATCAACGCCACAATGATTCCCGATTTTTTTTCAGTGGATCTCATAAATGGTGCATACTGGACGCTGACAATTGAACTTGTTTTCTACGCAATATGCTTAGCGCTCTTCGCTGCCAAGCTACTTGACAAACCTATTGTGATCGCGTGCACGTCATTGATCCTGACATCAACGTTTCTAGACCGAGAGTATTTCCACTATTTCCCAATCTTCCAAGGAAAAATAGGCGAATATCCACTTTTACTAGGCTTCATGTTTTGGGGTGCACTAGCGCGCCTTAGGTTCGCTAATGTTCCGATGCATAAATTAACCAAGAGTATTTATTGGGTTATTTGTATCTGGTGGTTGTTTGTTTATCCTATGGCCGGTTTCCACGAATCTTACGCCCGTTTTCATATCGAAGTCGACATGGTGCCCCGGCTTTACGGCTCATATTTTGGCGCCTTCGCAATATTTTTCTTCTCGATAAACTTTTTCCGTGTAGAAAATTACTTTTTGGCATACTTAGGTCGCATAAGTTACTCAGTTTACTTACTACATGGACCATTTATATATCTGGGTAAATTTGTGATTGAGAGGTTTGTAACGGACGAGAAAATCAATATCTCTTTGTACACATCCGTCGCATGCATCAGCATCTTAACAATAGTAGCCTCAAAATTTTCCTATACTTATATAGAGCTGCGTTTTCAGTACATTGGGAGGAATCTTTCCTCGAAATTACTGTACTGGATTAATCGCCAACCCTAAAACACGCTTTGATCTGACGGTGGTCCTCCTCCGCGAATAAGGGGGCGGCAACATCATCGGAAAGCTCGTTGGCATCAAGCATGGCCGGAAGCTACCAAATCCCGAGCCGATTTGTCTTTGGAATTTGCGGTGCTGAGTCATCGTGCCGCAGCTATTCAATGGCCTCCGGCCTCCTCGTCTGGACGGCATGAACCCGCCGCCAATCGAGGCCTGCGAACAGGGCTTCGAACTGGGCATGGGTCAGTGTCATCAGCCCATCTTTGATGCCTGGCCAAGTGAAGGTGTGCTCCTCCAGCCGTTTGTGGGCCATGACGATCCCAGAGCCATCCCAGTAGATCAGCTTCAATCGATCCGCCTTGCGTGACCGCCTCACGTACAGCCTTCCTTGTTGTGAGAAACTCCAATGTAGTCTCCATGGAGAAACTCCCGTTCTTCATCCATGGAACGTCGATCACAGATTAGGCGACGGCGCACAATGTGGGGGCAGAACACCGGTCACATTGGAAAGCCAAATTTGGCGGCATGGACGTCTCCGAGGCGAAGCGTCTGAAGGCGCTCGAGGAAGAGAATGCCAAGCTAAAGAAGTTGCTGGCCGAGCAGATGAGGGATGCAGCCGCACTCCGCGAGCTTCTTGCAAAAAAATGGTAGGGCCTGCCGCCAAGCGTGAAGCCGTCACGCATCTGAAGGCCGTCATGGGTCTTTCGGAGCGTCGGGCCTGCCAGATCATATCTGCCGACCGCAAGACGATCCGTTATCGGTCAAGTCGACCGCCGGAGGTCGATCTGCAAGCGAAGCTGCGCGACCTCGCCAACGAGCGGCGGCGTTTTGGCTACCGTCGGCTGTTCATCCTGCTTCGGCGAGATGGGGAGCCGTCCGGCGTCAATCGCATATACCGTCTTTATCGCGAGGAAGGGCTTTCCGTTCGCAAGCGAAAGGCCCGGCGGCGTGCTGTCGGCACGCGTGCACCGATCCTGGTCGAGGCGAAAGCCAATGCCCCCGCTGGTCGCTGGATTTCGTCCACGACCAGTTTGCCTGCGGCAGACGATTCCGGGTCTTGAATGTCGTTGATGACGTGACACGCGAATGCCTGGCAGCGATCCCGGACACGTCTATCTCTGGTCGACGTGTTGCTCGAGAACTGACAACGCTGATCGAACGACGCGGCAAGCCCGGAATGATTGTCTCCGACAACGGCACCGAACTAACGTCGAATGCCATTCTCGCCTGGTCGAGGGATCACAAGGTGGAGTGGCACTACATCGCGCCGGGGAAGCCGATGCAGAACGGCTATGTCGAGAGTTTCAACGGGCGGAAGCGCGACGAGTTGCGCAACGAGAGCCTCTTCTTCGGCCTCGATCATGCCCGCAGCGCCATTGCTGAATGGGCTGACGACTATAACCATTTCCGGCCACACTCGTCGCTCGGATACCAGACCCCGGCAGGCTACGCCGGGAGCATCGCCGCAACCGGCTCCGACGCTGCGCAAGATGAAAGCTTCGCGTTTCCGCCGGTTGCTCCCACCGCGCCAGTTGGCGTATTCAAAGCCGCCGAGGCTCTAATCGCAGCCGGATGAAACTTCCGTGGCAGGTCAACAAAACCGCTGGAGCGAACTCAAAACCGGATAAAAATTGGGGGCAACGTCACTCCTTCCTAAAAAGCAATCTTGAATCACGCCTAGGCTGATTTGAGAATCCACTTTGTCAACAGGACCTAAGATTCTCGATGATAGGTCATTGGATACTATCGAAGAGTCTGGTAACGCATAGCCGAGTTGCGACGCTCGGTGTGGAGAAAATGATGAAGATCCTGGTTGCTTTAATTGAACATATTGGTGACATTATCGCGTGTGAACCAGTCGCACGGTACTTAAAGAAAAAGTTTCCAGACTCCGATCTGACTTGGATTGTCTCGAGAAAATTTCGGCCTCTTTTAGCTCACAATCCGTTTATCGACCACATTATTGAAGTCGAGTGCCTCACAGACTGGATTAAAATTGCTAATCACACCGATGCGGACCTAGTAGTAGATCTTCATGTAAACTACAGGGTTTGCGAGTGCTGTCGAATTCCTTTAATTAAGCGACACGGAAATCCATTTGTCAGTGCTTACGAATGGCTAGATTACGGTCCGCTACTTCAAGCGTTTTCGATCGGAGCAGGACTGCCGCCCATTTCCGCTGCGCCAAAAATTTATCTCCCTGAGCATGTCTTAGATTCAGTGTCTCAACTTGGCCTAACTCAACCGTACTGTGTAGTCCACAGAACATCAAATTCTCCAATTAAGGACTGGAACGATGAAAAGTGGGCCGAGCTTGTCAGGAAGATAAAAGAAAATCACGGAATAGATGTGATTGAGATCGGCAACGCCAAAACCAGCGAGAGTCCCCTTGGAGATCTCGTCACAAATCTCATTAACAAGACCAATCTGCTTGAGACGGCCGCTGTGGTTCGAGGAGCAAGGTTCTTTATCGGTGTTGATAGCGGACCAGCGCACATGGCTAATGCTCAGAAAGTGCCAGGAGTTATATTGCTTGGTCAGCACGGTGCATTTAAAAAATACAACCCTTATACAGGATATTACGCTGAATCACACGCTGGCGTAAAGATCGTTCAGAACCTCAGTGGTCGGGTGGCCGACTTGTCAGTTGCACAGATGGTTGAGGCCGTAAGCTATGTTAACTCCGCTGTTTTGGCCGGTCTTGCCATTACACCCCTAGACGAGCGAACGAATTTAAAAATTGTCAGTACTGAGCAGCGTGACCTGATTCAATCATCTGGATTATTCGATGAAGCGTGGTACGAACTGCACACGGAAGAGCTGGCTGAGGGGAATATTGACCCGCTGACACATTACTTATCAACCGGCGGGTCGAAAACATCCGGTACTTTACCTGGCTTTGACGCCGATTGGTATTTGGATCAATACCCACAAGTGACTACTCTTGGCGCGCCTCCAATTATCCATTATCTTCAAAACACCGGTAATGGACGACGTTATTGGCAAACGTTCAACACAGGGGCTAATTGGACAGTTGAAAAAACTGTCGAAAATCATGGAAGCGAGCCTTTCGGAGTTCCGAATTCGCCGTCAATCGACACCTTGTCAAGAGCCCTAGATGTGGAATCACCGGAAAGTGATCTGGTAATAAAAGCTACGAAATCTAACATTTTCCCGCGAACATTTGCGTTCTACTTGCCCCAATTCCATCCTATTGACGAGAATAACTGGGCGCATGGATCGGGTTTTACGGAGTGGCATAACGTAACGAAAGCAAAACCATTATTCGCCGGTCACTACCAGCCGAAGATTCCCGGTGAGTTGGGCTACTACGACTTGCGGTCACCCTTGGTAATGCAAAAGCAAATCGAACTTGCCAAATCTCATGGCATAGACGGATTTTGCTTCTACTATTACTACTTTGCTGGAAAGAAAATTTTATACGATCCAATAGATGAATTTCTTAAGTCCGACGCAAACATGCCGTTTTTGTTCATGTGGGCTAACGAGAACTGGAGCAAGCGCTGGGATGGAGGAGATAAAGAAGTAATTATTGCACAGGAACACTCTGACTTCGACGACATGGTCTTTATTGACGGTTTACTTAGTATTTTTAGAGACCCAAGGTATGTCAAGATCGATGGGAAGCCTGTACTTATGATCTATAAGACCCACCTCTTCCCCAATATAATGAACACTACAGAGCGCTGGCGCGAAGCAGCATTAAAAAATGGATTTCCCGGCCTCTATCTCATTAAGGCTGATGGATGGGTTGAGGGCGAAGAGCATCCACGGTTTTATGGGTTCGACGCGTCGTATGAGATCCCATCAAACGTAACGCCCGAAAACGTTGAAATCGCCACCCCAGAGCGCCCAGTAGTAGATCCTGACTTTAAGGGACGACTGATCGACTATCAAAAATTTGCTTCATTTCATGCTGGAAATGAACGTCCTGACCGAAAACGGTTTAAGACGGTAATGCTACCTTGGGATAACACTGCTCGATATAAGTCGCGTGGAATAGTTCATCTAAACATCGAGGGTTCAGGCTATGAAAACTGGCTCTCTCAAGCTTTGATGGATACGTACGTTTATCGTAAGCCGGAAGAACGTATCGTGTTTTTACATTCTTGGAATGAGTGGTGCGAAGGGACTTATTTAGAGCCGGATTCGAAATATGGTCGACGTCATTTAGAGAATACAAAAAAAGTGATATTAAATACTAGACGGGCAATTAGTTTGGCTGAAGAGTCTGGCGTCCCGACCGAATTATGGAAAAGCTTTTTTGATATGCAAAGGGCTAAAGATGAGGGCGCCTTTTTGGCTTTGGACGCCGCTCGGAGAGAGACGCAATATGTTTGGAGAAGGCTGAGCGATTTGGAGGCCGCCGACCGAACGGAGATAAATGCGCAGCAAATACCAACGAAAAAGGAGCTAAAGTTATTGATCAAAGCCCTCAAGATAAAGAGATTCTTTGTGCTTCCATTCAAGAAAAAGCGGAGACATCAAGCGGAAAAAATAGAAAAAATTAAGAAAATACTTATGTTGTCTTAGTGTCAACTAAGAAAAATTTTGCTCTTTATTATCTCCCCTTCCTCGAATAGTCGGTTTGGAAAATAAAATGGTAAATATAGAGACGGCGGGAGCAATATCTGAGGTACTTGCATGCCGTTATGGGCAGATGCAAACATTCTCGCACGATATCGGGGCTGTATCAAATTCTCTACGCCTCTATGGCGAATGGGCTCAAAATGAAATCGATTTTGTGTCAAGATTTGTAGAACCCGGTATGACCGTTGTTGATGTGGGCGCCTACGTGGGAACACACACACTAGCCTTTTCCAACTTGGTCGGATCAGCAGGATCTGTAATTGCGATAGAAGCTCAAAAAAAATCTTTTGCTCTGTTACGCTCCAATCTAGACCTAAACCGTTCCGCAAACGTTACGCTGTATAACGTGCTTGCTGCTGACAGTATCGGTCAACAAGAAATTGAGCCTATCGACGTTGACGAGGACGCGAGCTTTGGTAGCGCGATAGCTTTGCCACTTCCTCACCAATCTCACAGTAATTCAGATGAATCCTACGAAAAACAGGTCGTTAAATCAATTACTATTGACTCTCTAGATCTATCTCGTTGCGACGTTATCAAGATTGACGCAGAAGGAATGGAGCATATTGTAATTAAGGGTTCAGTAAATACTTTGGAGAAGTTCCAACCCATAATTTATGCGGAATGCAACAGTGTGAACGAGGCAAGTAAAACGTTTTCTGCATTGGAAAAAATTGAATACAATATTTTCCTGCACGTCTCAAGCGCTTTCAATCCAAATAATTTTAGACACAATGCTGAGAATATATTTGGGTCAGCGAAAGAGATTGCGCTGGTGGCTGTCCCTCGAGGGAGAGATTTCGAGGTAGCTTTGAGTGAGCACCTTCATAATGATTTTCTCCTTCCGGCTAAGACGTTAGATGACGTGGTCGTCGCGATGCTCAGCAAGCCCCAATATTTTCCAGAAGTGATCGAGAAAACGCACGCATTCGGTGCACTCGGCTCGAGCTTTGTTAAGGATTTGGGAAAAATCCATTCTGCTTGGATCGACTTACAAGCTACGGACAGTGAACTTTTGTCGGATATTCGCGGAGAAAGTCGCGATGAAGTCGATTTTAATAAACGAATTGATAACTTAGTAAGAAGCAACGAAGTTGCTAATCAGTTGGAAGCGACATCCAGGGCGTTGTCGGAGACCCAAAGTTTGGCTCTTGAACGGTTCAAGGATATATCTCAGTTGGAACAGCGTCTAGTTATGTCCAGCGCTGCACTGAAAGAGGCTAGGGATTTGTTAGCTGCGCGACTTTCAACTATAGAGGATCTCCAAAAGAGAAACACTTTTCTAGAATCGAAGTCCACGTCTTTGTTTAAAAAGATTACTAGATTCTTCAGATTTCCTTAGAGCCTTTTCTTTGGGTGATTTGAACCCTTTAAACCGGACCGTTTTCGGTTAGAGTTTTCCGGTGCATTTTCCTGGCTGGTGAAGGAACGGAAGACGACGAAAGCATCGCAGTTTTCGGACACACAGAAGGCGTTCATTTTGAAGCAGAGTGATGACGGAGTGTCGGTGGCAGAGATCTGCCGGAAAGCAGGGATCAGCCATGCGACCCATTTCAACTGGATGAAAAAATACGCGGGCATGCTGCCGAGATCGGCGTGCCCGACTCGTGCTCCTTCAGAATGTCGATGATCTGTTCGTCTGTAAAAACGGTTGCGCTTCATTCCCTGGCCCTCTCAATAGGCCAGAGCTTACTTCAAAATGGATTGTTTCAACGGGGCAAGATCACCGCTTGCGAGGGGTTCTTCGGCCGATTAAAAACGGAACTCTTCTATGCACACGACTGGAAGGCCATCGCGATCGACCAGTTTGTTAGAGAAGTGGATGCCTTTATCCGCTGGTACAATGAGAAGCGTATCAAGACATCGCTGGATCACTCAGCCCGATCGAGTATCGAAGAAGCCTTGGTCTTAACCCATAAAACAGTCCAACTTTTTATCCGCACTCCCGCCAGGTCAGTTCTCGGTGGCAATCAACAACTGCGATGCTTTCATCGTCTCCCGTTCCTTTCCCAACCAGGAAAATGCACCGGAGAACTCTAACCAAAAAGGGTTCAGTTTTGAGGGTTCAGATCAGCTTCAAATCACAGTAAGGACGGCACGAAGGGTCCGACCTGTAATGGCATTGAAAAACTTCAAAGCTTACTCGCCGACATCAGGACCTTGGACCTCGGTATTTGCCAGTTACTCATTAACGCACGATCAAGGACTTATCGACCGCCTCACGTCAAACGAAATGGAACGTCTCATACAGATTCCATTCATTCGACACGCGAAAATGTCTTAACCGGATGCTCGTCACGCTAGTTTTGAGTTTCCGCCACATCGCCGTCGAATGCTGAGATATGTAAAAAAGCTCGATAAACATCTTCCACTTCAATATCTCTCATGCATTTATGCTGTGCAACACATTCGTCAATTCTCGCTATATGACAAGGCGCACAGGCTATAGGTTTTCTAACTATACAAACCGACTTCCCCAGTGGCTCCCATATATTGTGATCCGCTACTCCGCTGAAAACAACTATCGTTGGCACACCGACAAGAGCTGAAAGATGCGTCGCACCAGTATCGGTTCCGACGAAGAAATCAGCTTTTGAAATAACGGACGCGAGGTCTTTAAGTGACAGTTTACCCACCAAATCAATAACGTTTTCAGTCGGAATAGCGTTGAGGATCTCATTACTATACTCAGCTTCAGCGTTTCCGCCAACAATTACAATCTTGTAACCCTGCTCGAATACAAATTTACGAGAGAGAGCAGCAAATTTAGACGGAGACCATTTTTTAGCCAGTGTCCCTCCTCCTGGCGCAATGACGATATACCGAGATCCACCAAGTGAATCCGCATAGCTGCCACTAGCTACCAGATCGGACAAAATGTCGACGGCATCGAATCCCTTTAACGTATTAACAACGTGACTGCTCAACAACATCAAACGGTGGACATTGTGAGAGTTCTTATATGCTCCACGAGGCGCTTCCATCTCAGGCAAAGAAATATTGAGGGGTGTATAATGACGGTCAATTCCCTGAAAGCCAGCTTTCACCTTAGCCTGAACAAACATCAAAAGTGGTCTAGTGTCTGGATCATGCCGCAAATCGATAGCCAAGTCATAGCGGTCAGTCACTAGCGACTTAATCTGCGCGTAGTTTTCAAGTTTCGCCTTCTCGACCTCCTGGGACATCTCAGCCGCGAATTTGAATTCGATAACATTATCGAAGTGGCCGCTTGCTCTAGCGAGATCTCCGTTGGTTGGAGAGCAAACTATTGTCATTTCGGCTGTTGGCCACGCCTTTTTTAATAGGTCAATAGCCGGCAATGAGAGGAAGAAGTCACCAATATGATCAAGTTTCAATACGAGGATTTTTGGATTTAGGGAAAAGCCGTCTTTACCGAGGACACCTCTGCTCTCAATCACGACCCCTTTATCAATAGACCCCGTCTGTGAGTCCAGCTCGTTTAAAACTTCACCAGCTATCCTTTTTTTTTTTCGCCCCTCCTTCCTTTTCTTTACTAATGAAACGACCAAACCCGCAAAAAGAGACCATGGATAGGTAATCGGTAAAAATAGGGATGTCTGTTTTCTGAGCGCCAGAACACGCCGCTCAGTTTTCAAAAGGCGGCGAGACGCGTCCTTTGCGGAAACAGCGGTTTCGGACAGAGACGCTATCATCGCTTCCGCCGTGCTTGCTTGGGCCTGCAATGTATAATGCATCTGCCAGATGTCCGAGAGATCGTGATCTGCCATCTTGGCCCCATCCGTGGCTTGGGGCGACCCGATGGTGAACTGCAAATTCTCGGATTGCGTTAAGGCCCGAATGTCGTCGATTGCTCTTCTAACTTCTCTGATAAAAGAGTTCTCGACGTCAAAGTCACGACAGACAACGATCGTTAAGTAAGTTGAGCCGGATATACGGCCTTCAGGCTTCGCGTCCCCATCGTTGCCGCCAGAATAAGGCATCAATATTTTTGCTAGAATACGTAAGTTGAACGTGTCTAGAACATAGCGCCAGCGATGCAGCGCTTCGTCTATGTCGCTTCCAGCAGTTTGTCGATCTAATTTCAGTTCAAATATCAACAAACCGTTTGGCAAAAGACTGCGCTCGACATCGCTCACGCACTTGTGGATGTTTTCGAGGCTATCGAGTGTCGACGAGCGCTTAAAAAATATGTCGAACTGCAGCGTCGCTGGAGAAGTTTCCGCCTTCTCGGATGAGCTTCCCCCACCCGATACAAGCGACCACATCTGGGGATTTATCCCAGAAAACTCCACGCCATCCACGCCATCAACGCGGACAGTGCACAATCCGCTTTTGCTCGCTTCGACGGCTTGGAAGATTGGCAAATAGTGAGTGCCGGCAGAGGTCTGTGTTTCCCTCCATTTCGCGTAAGCGTCTTGGTAGTTCGAGAATTCAGTGCCGTTCAAGTTAAGCAACCGCGTACTTTCCATAACATCACAACCAAGACGTTAGAGTTTTTTGCTTGAAACAAAATCAAACAAGTTTTTTCCGGAGAACAACGCGCCTTGAATACCGGCTGCAACAGCAGCCTCAACATCCGACACCTTGTCGCCGATGAGAACGCTGCGCTCCCGATTCACGTTCCATCGCATGATGATATCTTCTATCATTCCCGGAGAGGGTTTTCTCCAATAGTGATCACCCCGGTATTTTTCGATCGTGGCATTCTTGTGGAAAGGACAGAGGCGTTCATCGTCAATAGATGCGCCTTGTTCGTGAAGCAACTTCCCAATATGAGCCCGCAAAATGATATAGTCGAGATCATCGTAATAACCGCGACCGATGCCAGACTGGTTTGTTACGACAAATACCCGATATCCCCGGTCTCTGAAAGAACTTATAACTTCCGCTGCCCCAGGGATAAGTCGGACGTCCTCAATCTTACCTGGATATCCCGTGTCTTCGATAATCACGCCATCTCGATCTAAAAAAAGCGCGGGTACGCTTTCGGTATAAGGCTGCAGCAATCTGTGCATTTCTTCGACAGCGCAGACGATATGATAAAGAGACGACGCGGGCGCATGCTCCTCGACTGCGGTACCATCTTCGTGAAAACGATCCACCCAAAGGCCGGGTAGAACTCCCTTGAAAAAACCCTGCAATGCACCGGCCGCCTCAGCAACCTTTGCGTATGCCACTTCTCTATCTTCGAGAGTTATCGCCGTCTCGGCCATCATAAGCCAAGCTTTGATCCGCTCAGTCTGTGGCCACAGACGAAATGCTTTGTCGTTGAGTGTCAGATCAAAATTCAGACCATTGCGCGCAAGACCACGGGATTCATCGACACCTTTTTCGCCAATCTCCACGAGTTTGCGCGCAGCGATAAGAGCGTCTTTCCGCCCTACCTTCTTACCCCATCGCGTGAGCAACCATGCCCATTCGAATTGGTGCCCCGGCTCGATTGGCGCCAGGGTGTGGTGCTGCATTACCGACCAGTCGTGATTATAATATTCACGAAGAGCCCCGCTTTCAGGCGAGATAAATGCCGACAGGCACAATTCGCCTATTTCATTGAGGCACGACAGCCAGCGTTCAGGCTTTTTTACCGAAGGATTTTCCATCCATGCAAGAAACGCCTCAAAGAGATGCATATGCGGATTGGAACGCAGAGGCACGATAGGCGGCGCGGCCTCTTCAAAACCTGAGGCCGGATGCTTCCAACCCGCGATCATCGCCTCAAGACAGTGCAGCGCGGCTTCGGCAATGGTGTCCTCGTTTTCAAGCGTGTCAGCAGCATAGCTCAGCCCGAACAACGCAAAGGCATGGTCATATAGATCGAATGACGTATTCCTGACCCCACTCGCCAAATCGACCGTAGTAATCAGGGAACCGTCCGCATTAAAACAGTGCTGTTGAAGAAAGTCCCATCCGTGCTGAACCACCCCTTCAGCATCGCCGGCCCAACCCATTCTCTTAGCGGCAGAAAAGCTATAGATCTGACGGCAAACGACCCGCGTTCTTCGCGGTGCTTCAACTGAAGCACCGCTTCTATCGATTTTTTCGAAAAAGCCACCACTCACATCATCTCGCCCAACCGAGGACCATAGTGGAAGCGCCGCTTCGAAAAGCCATTTTTTGAGTTTCAGATACTCATTCTGAGCGGATTCGAAGCCCGGCTGTGTCATCAAGAATTATCCTTAACCAGACTGGTTTGGCTGACATGAGTGATAGCTATCCGAATCCGTTTTCGAAGGACGCCATTCAGCGGTTGCGATTTTGAGGGTGTTCAATCCAGCTTTATCTGAGCGCATACAGTCTTTTCGCATCAATTATGCCTACTGCTAGCGATATCTGTCTTCGCGGCTTAGATACGAATTGATGTAATCGTCAAGCCCTTCTTCAAGCGATGATTGGGGGCCGTTATATCCGATTGACGCGACTTTCGACATATTTGCCTCGGTAAAGTACTGATATTTACCGCGGATCGCCTCCGGCATTTCAATGAAATTAATATTTAGCTTCTTGCCGAGAAGATCGCCCATGACATGAACGATGTCTGCAAAAGATCGTGCCTTGCCAGATCCACAATTAAAGATCCCGCTATATTTCTGATTGTTCAAAAGCCACAAGATGAACGATGTGCAATCTTTCACATATACGAAATCCCGACGCTGTTCTCCATGTTCGATATCAGGTCGATAAGACTTGAACAGGGATACCTCGTTGGTGGCCTGCACGACGTCAAAGAGTTTGCAGGCGACACTGCGCATATCATCCTTATGATATTCATTTGGCCCGTAAACATTGAAAAATTTTAGGCCAGCCCACTGCGGAGGGGCATTCTCACCACGCGCAACACGTTCGATGAAAATATCATCGGTCGTCTTTTTGCTCCAGCCATAGGCATTCAACGGTGCAAGAGAGGCGCGTGCCGATGCAGCCTCGTCGTCATCAAACCCCTCCTCGATGCCGCCATAGGTCGCAGCGGAAGACGCGTAAATGAAAGGAACGCCATGCTCAGCACACCAGTCCCACAACATTACAGAATAGTTGATGTTCAGCTCGATCAGTCTGTCTACATCAGCTTCCGTGGTGGCGGAAATCGCGCCCATATGTATGACGGCTTTGACATCCACTTTAATGCTGCGAAGATAGTCGGGCAGTCCTTCGGGTGACACATAAGCTGCGATGTTACGCTTTGCGAGATTGCGCCACTTATCGCCACGGCCAAACCAGTCAACGACGGTAATCGGCCCCAGACCCGCCGCCTCCAAATCAGCGACAATGTTGGACCCGATAAATCCAGCAGCTCCGGTTACAATATACATCAAACTGCCTCTTTTTTACTGCGCGCAATCGTCGCCGTCGTGCTTTTTCCGGGCACTATTTCGAATGTAACGACCTTGCCGCCATCCGCCATCACGACATCCGCGCCAACAATGTTGTCGATCGTATAGTCCGCCCCCTTAACCAGCACATTGGGGCGTATCGTCTTGATGAGTTCAAGCGGTGTGTCTTCGTCAAACACCACCACCGCGTCGACGAAAGCCAATGCGCCCAGAAGTTCGGCGCGATCCAGTTCGGTATTTATCGGTCTCGATGGACCTTTAAGCCTCTTTACCGAGCTATCTGCATTAACGCCAACGATCAGACGATCGCAATTATCCCTCGCAAACTGCAAAAGCCTGATGTGGCCAACGTGCAGGATATCGAAGCAACCGTTCGTAAAGCCGACCTTCAGATTATCGCCCCGCCAATCCTCTGCCAGCGCCTGGACATCTTGCCTGTCAAAAAGCTTGTCCGAAGGGCTGACTTCCCCCGACGAGGTGTCGTGAGACAAGGCATCTCGGAGTTCGGCAGCAGAAACAGTTGCCGTGCCTTTTTTACCAACCACGATGCCAGCAGCTGCATTTGCAATCCGTGCTGCATCGGCACGTGAAGTTTGGGAGCCCAGGCCAACGGCGAGCGTCGCAATTACCGTGTCGCCGGCACCAACGACATCGAACACTTCTTTAGCTTCCGTTCGAATATGGAAAGGCGGATGGCCTCGCTCAACAAGGGTCATCCCTTTTTCCGCTCGCGTTATGAGGACCGCCTCGATGTCGAAGCGCGACAAGATCAACTCGCCAGCCAATTCAGCTTCCTCATCGGTATCCGGCCATACACCCGTTACGGCCTGCGTTTCCTTTTGATTGGGTGTTACAATCGCGGAACCTGCATAGCGGGTAAAATCAGACGTTTTTGGATCGATAATGACCGGTTTTCCCTCAGTCCGGCACGCAGCAATAATTGCTTTCACAACCCTTTCGCTTAACAGACCTTTCGCATAGTCCGACAAAATGACAACGCTGTGAGATGAGATCAAGGAAAGCGCAGTAGAGATGACACGATCCTCTTCCTCGTGGGAAATCGGAGAGGCATCCTCAAAATCAACGCGCAACATTTGCTGGCCGTGACCGAGAAAACGCGTCTTGATAGTTGTCGGGCGCTCATCCAATGTCACGAAGGGCGCCGAAACGCCATGGACATTGTTCAGCAACTCAAGCAGTTTGCTGCCATTGTTGTCTTTGCCCACCGCTCCCAGCAATGTACAACTTGCTCCAAGAGAAGATATGTTGCGCGCAACGTTAGCTGCGCCACCGGCAAAATATTCCTCTGATCGCGCGCACATAACCGGGACCGGGCCTTCCGGGGAAATGCGGCCGACATCGCCGGAAATAAAGCAGTCCAGCATTACATCGCCAATGCAGAGAACCTTAACTTCAGAAAATCTCAAATAGTCCAACATCACCAGTTATTCATCCTGTCGCTGTCCTACACGTGAGCCACAACACACGCAAAACGGAATGCCCAATTCAACTGCTCTGCAAATTGCAGAACTGCCATCGCCCCCGAGACGATTCAACTGAATCGAATTAGCTGCCCAATGCGCCCCAAATGCGCTTAAGATATTTAACAGGGCATGATTATCACAATTTTTACAGCTACCCTTCAACCTCGATGAATCGAACATTTGCTTGTCGTAAATGAAAATTTACAAAAGCAAAAGACCCACCATATTGGCCGTCACGCCTAAAAACCATCAGGAGTATCGAAAGAACGGTCGACCATATGCCTTGGAAAACATTATCCCCGGGCAGCATTGCATTTAAACGGGCCTGATAATTCTTGAGCATATTTGCATGCATCAAGAGCGTACGGGTTTGATTGCCTCAAGAATTCCTTGCGCAACATCTTTCCAGGTCCGCATTTGTGGACGGGAAAGCGCGACGGTTTTTTTCCACTCCGAATATTCAGCAGGATTTTCCAGAAGCTTCTGAAGCTGATCCGCTAGTTCTTCCGGTCTTTCTGGATCGAAATAGCGCGCCAAATCTCCTCCTGCCTCTCGAAGTGCAGGAACATCTGCAGCCAGAGCCGGCGTTCCACACCACAATGCTTCACTTACCGGCAGGCCCCAGCCTTCCATTCGACTGGGCAAAAGAAGCGCATAAGCCTTTTCATACAGCGCGCGCAATTCCGCCTGGTTAGGATTGAAAACGAAATGAAACTTTCCGGATAGCGGCGCAAATTTCTCTTTTTTAAGAAATTTCTCCACTCTTTTACGCCGCGCACCCGCCAAGACAAGTTCAGGCACCTGAATGCCACGTTGATGCAAGCACAGCATCGCTTCGACGACGCACTCAAGGTTTTTCCGTCCGTTGTAGATACCCACACATAAGAGATATGGCTTTTCCGGGCCATGTTTATCAACCGGCTCGTTAGTCGGGCGCAATTCATGACATAAGGGAACGGCAACAACAGATGACACGGCGGGCAAAATCCCGGCTTCCGAAAAATGCCGGACTTCTGACGCGGTAAACTCCGAGTTGGTCAGAACCATAGACGCAGCCGTGATCGCCACCTGATTGTCATAAATAAAGTTTCTCGGGAACGAAAACTGATTTCGATGGGTGAAATCATGCAAGGGGATCATGTCGTGAAGAAGCGGGATGAAAATCGGCTTGGTGCCATTTTCAGCGAGAGCCATCAGATAGTCTGACATTATCTTCGGACGCCCAAGCGCAATCAGGATTTGCCCGTCGAGGTCTACATCCTTAACCGCCCCAACGGGAACGGTGGCCCAGCGCTTCCTGTTGCGATGCTGAACGATCTTGTGCAGAATCCGGTAAAGCGCGTTTTTAATGACGTTTCTATCATATAAATTTTGACGAAGGCGCAAAGGCGTTGCCGAAGAAGGAATATTCGGATCAAGTACGCCCGTTGGAGACGCATCGCCTACGCGTGGGAAAACCTCAAAGAAACGCCGATGCAACGGTGAGTATATGACGTATCGAATGGACGCATCAAGCTTTGTAAGCTCGTATGCAACTTCCATTACGGTTCGCGCTATACCGTAATATTTGAATTTCACGCCGGAATTCAAATACAGTTCTGATAAATCAAAAAATACATCGGACATTCACTGACCTGCCTGCTTTGAACTGGCCCGACGACGGTCATCGGGGATGCAACCAAAAATTCTCCTGCAATCAGTGAATGGGATAATGCACCGTTCACCAATAAGCCAGAACGTTTCAGGCGAGAGCTTTCGCGACTTCGCGTCGATATAGATTTTTGCCAGCCAGCTTGTCAATCACGCAGCGAGTCAAACGCCCAGAGCCACATTACAGTTGGAAAGATGCCGCACTTGGAATTGCCTGCGCCTTGTAGACGTACATTGCGGGTTCGTCAGGCGCAGTTCCTCCCAATCTGTTGCTCTGAGTAACGATATTCGCTCATTCTTACTCATCTTCCGGTCACTCCTTTTCATGGCCGCATCAACGCTCAATGTTGACACTTTAGATCGCTAGGCTTATTGGCGTGGTCTCAAATCAGTCGGGCTCTTTACCTACCAGAGCCTTTCGCGCATTTTTGCTCGGGCGCGAGAGAGATTATCGAGCTTGGCACGGCAGCGAGTGGAAACTGAGAAAGCCATCCCGCATGAATAACATGCAGCTGAATGTGCAATTTGGAATCTGTGTGGGCGTCGACACCAAATAAGGATATTTCTGTGATCGGATCGTTTTTGTCGCCAAACGACAAGAAGTTGCTGGTGCGGCTTTTCAAAGAGAACTTCAAAAAACATGTCGGTTGGTACAGTGCGGCAATTGTGGCGATGGTTGTCGTTGCCGGCACGACCTCTCTCAGCGCATGGATCATGCGCGATATCGTCAACAGTGTTTATCTGAAGCAGGGTTTTGACGTTGTTCTGGAGATTGCGTTTGCAGTGGCTGCAATCTTCATTATCAAAGGTCTCGCCACCTTCGTGCAGAGCTACTATCTCAGCAAGGCAGGCAACAGTATTGTTGCCGAACAGCAGCGCAAAATCTACGACAGGCTTCTAAAGCAGGGCGTTTCGTTCTTTCAGAACCTGCCATCGTCGGAATTGCTCGTTCGCGTTACCTATAACGCGCAGGCTGCCCGTAGCGTCATCGATACCATTGTCACATCCTTTATACGCGATCTTCTTTCGCTCATCGGCTTGATCATCGTCATGTTCGCCCAGAATTTCCTTCTGAGCGCGATCTCGATGATCATAGGACCGCTGGCGATTTTCAGTGTTCGCCTGGTTTTGCGGCGTGTGCGCCACATCATGGAAGCGGAACTTGCTTCGCTCGGCGAGATCGTCAACGTCGTGCAGGAAACCAGCATTGGGGTTCGCGTTATCAAGGCGTTTTCGCTTGAAAAGCTGATGCGCCAGCGCATGAACAAGGCGGTATCCGATGTCGAGCAACGCGCCAATGGCATTGCGAAGCTTGAAGCGGCGACCAGCCCGATCATGGAGACACTGTCCGGTCTCGCCATTGCAGTCGTCATCGCCGTATCCGGTTACACCGTTCTTGAAAAAGGTGGTTCGCCGGGCGACCTGATGGCCTTCATTACTGCCCTGCTTCTAGCCTATGAGCCAGCCAAGCGTCTGGCACGCATGCGTGTCCAGATCGAGGGCGGTATGATCGGCGTGCGTATGATGTTCGAGGTTCTGGACGCTCCGTTGACACTTGCCGAAAAGAAGGATGCCCAGCCGCTCCCCAAGGCAAGCGGCAATGTGGAACTCAAGAACGTCAGCTTCGAGTATGTTGCCAACCAGCCGGTTCTGAAGGACGTCAGTGTCCTCTTCGAGGGTGGCAAGATGACTGCGCTGGTCGGGCCTTCCGGCAGCGGCAAGTCGACGATCATCAACCTCATGATGCGTCTTTATGATCCGCAAAGCGGTTCGGTCGAGATCAACGGAATGGATTTGCGCGATGTGTCCTTCGCAAGCCTGCGCGAGCATGTTTCTTACGTGGGTCAGGAAACCTTCCTCTTCTCGGGAACGGTGAAGCACAACATTTCTGTCGGTCGTGACAACGCTACCGATGAGGAAATCATCGCTGCGGCCAAAGCGGCCAACGCACATGATTTCATCATGAGCATGCCTGATGGTTATGACAGCAAGCTTGGCGAAAACGGTTCCGGTCTGTCCGGTGGCCAGCGTCAGCGTGTTGCCATCGCCCGCGCCATGCTGAGAGATGCGGACATATTGATCCTCGACGAAGCAACGAGCGCGCTCGATTCCGAATCCGAAGCGCTTGTTCGGGACGCGCTTGAGCGGTTGACGTTTAACAAGACATCGATTGTCATTGCTCACCGGCTCTCCACGATCAACCGGGCCGACAAGATTGTCGTCATGGATAATGGTCAGGTTGTGGAGCAGGGAAGCCGTCGCGAGCTGCTCGCAACGGATGGTCTCTACAAGCGCTTGCACAGCATCCAGTTCGATGCGGACGTAGCCTAAGTCAAACAATTATCGGGCGGCATTGCCGCCCGATCCTTATTAAGCTTGCCTGTTACGTCAGATACCTTCGGCCGGTTATGCCGATTACAACGCGATATCCATATCGCTCGCTGCCCTCACCAGGAGCGGCAGAATCTACCACGCGTTCATCGCTCAACCCTATTAGCGGCGCGGCGACGCTCACGTTGCCGAAAACTTCCTTCGCCTGACGGATGGCAACCACGATTGCCCCATACTCGGCGGCCAAAGCTTGATTCCGCTCGCCCCATGGCTTGTGAACCCGGACCAAATCGACAATCTACAAAACCTCGTGCTCTGGCTCGATGCGGCTCATGCCCGGTGACGTCGTCACAACCGGCATGCCGCCACGCGTCGGCCATGGAAGTAAGCCGCCGGTCTTCCTGAAAGCCGGAGAGTCGTCGAACTTGGCATAGATGGCCTTGGCAAGCAGCGCCAAATCGTGACAGCATTCGCCCAATAGACTGAAGCGAGGATGATGACGGGAATGACGGCGATCGAAAAACTGGCCCAGGACCTTGTGAAAGCAGGCCTGAACAGCAGCAAAATTGCGCTGGCGACAATCGAGGCGGATGGCCTCGTTCCAGACGGCCTTGAAGATGCCATGGCCGTTCAACGCGCTTTCGTTGAAGCTTCAGGCAAAACGGTGGGGGGCTGGAAGCTGGCGATCCGGCCGGACGGGAACGCGGTTGCTGCGCCGATGGTCGATTGTTATGGCGTCGATGAGGATAACGTCGCGTCTTTTACGGGAAGAGACGTTGAAGGCATCGAGGTGGAAATCTGTTTCACCCTCGGCTCCGATATTCCTGCCACAACGACGTCCCCGTTCAGCAGAGCCGATATATTAAAGCATATCGATGCGGTGCACCTCGGCGTCGAGCTCCTCGGCTACCGGCTGGTGGAAAAGAACCAGGTTCCCTTCCCGCTTTTTCTGGCGGATCGTCTTGCCAATCGCGGATTTGTTCTCGGGCCGGAAATCAACGCGGCAATCGTTGATACCTTTGCCGACAATACCGGCGATCTGCCGCATCTGACGGTGACCGAAGGCACAGATATCCGTTTCGATGCGGTGGTGAAACACCCTAATACCGATCCACTCGCCCCGCTCATCGCTTTCGCCAATTCGCCCCTCAACAGGGATGGAACGCTGAAGCGCGGACAGATCGTCACCACCGGCAGTCTTTGTGGTGCAATAACAAGCAACCTTGCAGCCGACACCTATATCGATATGAAACCGGTCGGGGCTTTCACACTTTCATGCTCTTGATCGTCGCCTTCGGCCATCGACGCGGATAGTGCTTCCGCGTCGATGACGATTTTGGTCGAGACGTTGCGGACCTGCAGCGCATATCCCGAAGAACCTCTTCAGGCTGCTTCACATCACGTCGGCCAGTCTCCGGCCGGCGATCCTATCCGGCTTTCGTCGTCACCGTCGTGTCCACGCGGCCCGAAAACCAGTTGGCCAGCAGCGCGCCGGAGATGTTGTGCCAGACGCTGAAGATGGCGCTGGGCACGGCTGCGAGAGGCGAGAAATAGGCTGTCGCGAGAGCGGCACCGAGACCGGAGTTCTGCATTCCCACCTCGATGGCGATTGCCTTGCGCTTGGCGAGGGAGAGACCGGTCGCCTTCGCCGCAAAATAGCCAAGCAGATATCCAAGACCGTTATGGAGAACCACGACGGCAAATATCATCAGTCCAGACTGGGCTATCGCACCTTTCGATGCGCCGACAACCGCCGAAACAATCAGAACGATACCGATGACGCTGACAAGCGGCAGCGCAGGCACAGCCGCCTTGACGACGTTCGGCAACAGCTTCTGCAAGGCGGCTCCAAGTGCCAGCGGCACCAGAACGACCTTGACGATGCTCAGGAACATTGCCCAGCCATCAACCGGCAGGAACTGGCTGGCGAACAACCACACGAGGAATGGCGTCACCAAGGGAGCAGCAAGCGTCGTCACTGACGTGCAGGCGACGGAAAGGGCGACATCGCCCTTCGAAAGATATGTCATGACATTGGACGATGTGCCGCCCGGGCAGCAGCCAACTAGGATGACACCTGCTGCCACTTCCGGTGGCATCGGGATTAGCAGGGTCAGCAGCACCGCAAGTAACGGCATGATGAGGAACTGCCCGAGCACCCCGATGGTGACATCAACAGGGCGCCTCACGACTTCACGAAAATCGTCTACCGAAAGTGTGAGCCCCATGCCGAACATGATGATCGACAGAAGCGTAACGATCCACGGCGCAATCTGCTTGAAGGTTTCTGGAAAATAAAAGCCGAGCACGGCAAACAAGATGACCCAGACCGCAAAGGTTCTTCCCACGAAAGCCGAAACGGCTGCCAGCGATTTCATGTCTATACTCCCAAAATGAACATGAGACCCCGTCTAGTCGGCATGGTCGCTGTGTCAAGGTCACGCGGGACGGTCAGTGGTCCATGCGCGGATGAGATCAGGACGAGCCCCAACAAACATCAGTGCAAAGCGCGGACGCAGCGGGCGAAGTGCATCTTCACAACCACAGACGGGTAGACCGCACAGGGTGTGCGTCGGGCGTAAACCGTCAAAACCTATAGGTCAGCCCGACAACAGGGCCACTCAGCCGCGAATCGAAGACGTAGCCGTCATGCGAATAATCGACATCAAGCACCTTGTAGCCGGCCGAGACAGAGAGTGTATCGGTAAAGATGTAGTTCACCGTCGCCAGGGCCGACCATGTCAGATCCGATCCTGCGCCAAATCCGCCGATGTCGACCTGACCCTGAAGTGAAAGCCGGTCCGTCACGCCAAAAAATACCCTTGCGCCGATGACTGGATCCACCCAGCCGAAGTTTTCCTTATGGGTTGCCGACACGCTGCCGATCAATGGGTGACTGGCCGTAACCGCGACCTCGTTGGAAATATGCCAGAAGCGTGCACCCGCCAGCGCATCGAGCGTGAACCCTTCCGTATCCACGATCCGATACCCGGCCTGCAGCGTTGCCATGAATTCCTGGGTATCGACATCAGCGTTGATGGCCGCCCCCGGGGGCAGCGTCGGCAAGCCGGGAATTTGCAGGGCCGGCAACGGGCCGGTGGCCTTGCTGTCGGTCGTGTCGACATACATCAAGTCGCCGGACAGAACGAAGCGGTCGTACCGCCCCCAGATATTAACAAATCCCCCGAAGTTGAGATCATCCATGACGTCGGAAAATGATTTCTCGACGTGAAGCGTCGGCGCACGCCGGAAAGGTGAAATGTTGCCGTTCAACCCGGTTGCCCACAAATAGCCCGTGACCTGAAGCGCCCAATCGGGTTGATCAACTCCCGCGGGAGTGAAACTCTGCGCATCCGCACCTAAGGCCAAGCCTGCGGAAAAAACCATAACGGTCGAAAAAATAGATAATTTTAGCAAAGGCTTACCCCCCGTCCGGCACCGAAGGTAAACCGATTTGACATCCGGCAACAAGTCCGATTTTCTATCATACGCTGCAATCGCGCCGCGAGCACCGGAGGATGCACCATGCGACCGAAGACCATTCCTTTTTTGTCTGCCTGCACCGCCACCGTTTTTTCCATTGCCACGCTTGCGACATCGGTGGCTGAAGCCTGCACACGGTTCGTCTATCTGGGTGAAAACGACCAGGTCATGACTGCCCGCTCCATGGACTGGAAAACAGATGTTGGCACGAATATCTGGGTCTTTCCGCGCGGAATGGAGCGATCTGGCGAGGCCGGGCCGAACTCGGTCAAATGGACCTCGAAATACGGCAGCGTCATTGCCTCAGGCTACGATATTTCCACAACGGATGGGATGAACGAAGCTGGCCTTGCCGCCAACGTGCTCTGGCTGGTCGAGTCGAGTTACCCGGCCTATGATGGCAAGTCTCCGGGACTGTCCATTGCGGCATGGGCGCAATATGTACTCGACAATTTCGCCACGGTCGGCGAGGCCGTCAGCGCACTCGAAAAGAACCCCTTCACGGTGGTGACGGACAGTGTGCCGGGGGAAGAACGTCTCGCAACGCTGCATCTATCGCTGTCGGATGCGAGCGGCGACAGCGCAATCGTTGAATATATCGATGGCAAACAGGTCATTCACCACAGCCGCAAATACCAGGTGATGACCAATTCCCCGACTTTCGACAAACAGCTGGCCCTCAACGAATACTGGACGCAGATCGGGGGCACGGTAATGCTTCCCGGCACGAACCGGGCATCGGACCGATTTGCCCGCGCAGCGTTTTACGCCAATGCAATCCCCAAAAGCGAAGACCCTGTCGAGGCAATCGCCAGCGTGTTCAGCGTCATCCGCAACGTCTCGGTGCCCTATGGCATAACCACCCCCGACCAGCCGAACATTTCTTCAACGCGCTGGCGCACGGTGATCGACCACAAGCGAAAGCTCTATTTCTTCGAATCCGCTTTGACGCCGAACATCTTCTGGATAGACATGACAAAGCTCGACGTCTCGAGAGAAACAGGCTCCGTGAAGAAACTCGACCTGGGGCCAAATCAGATCCACATTTACTCCGGCATGGCGAACGACAGGCTGAAGGACAGCAAGCCTTTCAAATTCCTCGGACTTTGAGAGTGCCGCGGCGACGGCACCGCACCCTGCCCTTACCAGCCATTCAGGCAGACGACCGTCCTGTCATCGCTGAATTCGGTGCTTGTCGAGCCTTTTACCGAAGGATAGTCGGCTAGTTTGTGAAAATCTGCCGTCTCGACGCGGTCAAATTCCGCTTCCCAGTCAGCGACATCGGTTCCAGCCGGCAGAGACAGATAACCGTCGGAAAAGATTTCAAGGCTCACAAGCGTGTCCTTGGCGATGCTAAGATCGACCGTCCCCTCTTCTATGACCGTTCCGCCATTGACCGAGGCGTATCCCAGTACGTGTCCCTGCCTGTTTGCGAATTGCGGCTGGACGCGAATTCCTCCCATCAGGAATTCCTCGACCGCTTCGATATCGCTCTCAAGGCCGCTCATGCGGGCTGCGGCAACGACAACATTCTTCGCCTCCTGCGCAGTCATGATGCCGTTTTCGACAGCGGAACGCAGGCCGGAAAAGATGGTCGCACGCGTGCGTGCCTCGGCTGCATCACCATCCCTCAGAGCGGCAAAAAGCTGTTTGAAGACAAGGATGCGCGCCGATGTACTTACCTTGTCTATAAGCTTTGCATGCTGCAGCAACCGGGAGCCGTTGATACGCACACCGGAATCGCCGGCCAGAAGCAGGCGGAAACTGTCTCCCAGGTCGGCAACGATTGCTAGGGTTGTCGACGGTGGATGGCTGGCATTGATGCGCTCGGCCTCCTGCTTCAAGATATCGCTGATGTTCTGAAAAAGCTTGGGCGCGGCAATTGTTTCCAGTGTGCCATCGAGGCCCATCTTCGCCACGGCATTTGCGGCAGCAAGTGCTGCGATACGGCCCGAGCTCAAGCCGCCGTAACTTGCACCGGTCGGGTCGGTCGCACCGTCAAAAACGGCCAGAACCCGTCCCGGTATGATCAGCGCCACATCGTCCCCGGGCGTTGCGGCGTTCTTGTATTTCGATTGCGAAAAGCTCGCGATATTCATCGTCGTGTATTCCTTGCAGAGGGAGGCTGGGCAGAGGGAGGCTGGCGGCGACACGTATGTCGCCGCTCCTGCAGGCTTTTGGTGAGGGCTGGTATGGTTTCAGACGAAAGAGGCTTCTTTGTCTTCCGAGAGGCGGAACACGATGAAGACGCAAAGTCCGGTGCTGACCAGAAGGACGGTTGAAAGCGCCGCAGCCGTGCCAAATTCGCCGTCAATCACCTGAACATAGATGAGAACCGGCATGGTGATCGTTCGTGCCGTGTAGAGGATCAGCGTCGAGGACAGCTCGTTGATAGCCGTTATGAAGCTCATCAGCGAACCGATGATGAGACCAGGCAGCATCAGCGGCACCGTCACCGACACGAAGGTCTTCGCCGGCGAAGCCCCGAGATTGACCGCAGCCTCCTCGATGGACGGCTTGATCTGCCTGAGGATCGATGTCGTGGAGCGGACGCCGTAGGGCAGCCGGCGGATAAACACCAGGACGATGATGATGAGCGCCGTCCCGGTGATATCAAAGGGTGGATAGCGGAACGTCGTGACGTAGCCGATCGCCATGACTACGCCGGGAATGAGGTAAGGCACCATCAGCAGGAGATCGAGCGAGCCGGAGACCGCATTGTCGCGTCGCACCACGATGAAGGACAGCAGGCCGGAAACGATCGCAATCAGTACCACGGCAGCCAGTGCAAACGTGAAACTGTTGGCAATCGCCTGCGGTGAATCACGAAGGATACGGGCATAGCTGTCCAACCCGAAGCCGCCGGTAAAGACGGGACCGCTGGTTGCGAGGAACGAGGTGTAGATGACCGTGAGCGATGGCAGCATGGCGATGAAGACGACCAGATAGCAGAAGCCGTGCACGATGAACGACTTCAACGGGCGCATGGACTGCTTTACCGGCCTGTTGGTCAGTGAACTGGCGTAGCGGCGCTTGGCAAGAATGTGCCGCTGCAACAGAAGTGCCGCCATCGAAATTGCAATCATCACCATGGAAATCGTCACCGCCATGGTCGGCGTACCGGCCATTTCGGAGGTGTATTGCGCATAGGCGATGGTCGAAAGCGTTCTGATGCCCTTGCCGAGGATTGCCGGCGTTCCGAAGTCGGCGATGGACAGCACGAAGCAGATGATCGCGCCGGTGCTGACTGCCGGAAAGACCAGCGGCAAGGTGATCTTGCGGAAACGCTCGAACGCCGTGCAGCCGAGATTTTCCGCCGCGTCCTCATAGGACTTGTTGATCGTGTTCAGCGCGTTCTCCGTCATCAGGAAGATGTAGGGAAAGAACTTCAGGCTGAAGACCATCACGATGCCCGGGATCCCGTAGATCGTCGGCAATGAAATGCCGGCGAAGGACAAGAGATTGGTGACAGCACCGTTGGCACCGAACAGCATGATCCAGGCATAAGCACCAATGAACGGCGGTGCGCACAGAACCAGAACCGCGAAAGTGGCAATGAAAGTGCGCCCCTTGATGCGGTAACGGGACGTGCAAAAGGCGAGCGGAATACCGAGAAGGCAGGCGCCCAGCATGCCCAGCACACCGATCAGAAGCGTATTCCAGAGTGCGACGGTGTAAAAACGTCGCGTGAACACTTCCGCATAGTTGCTGAGACCGAACGCACCGGTTTTGGCATCAAAGAAACTGATGAAGAAGACGCTGAAAATTGGCAGGATCAGGAAGATCGCCAGCAGGATGACGGCAAATACCGTCACGCTTGTCCAAAAACCTGGCAGTCGCAGGCGGAAACCGCCGGGAGTTGCAGTCGCAATCATATCCGTCATGACAGGCGCTCCCCGGTTACGCCCTCGCCGAACAGCTTCGCATCGGCCGCGCGCCAGGAGAAAGTGGTCTTCTGGTTGGGCTGCAGTGCAATGATCTCAGGCGATGGCTTGGTGATCGCCTCGATTTCCTCGCCCGACGAGAGAACGGCTGCAACGTTCATCTCACGCCCCGTGAAGCTGACCAGTCTTATGGTCACGGGCAGTTCGATGCGCTCGTCACCATCGATCGCGGCAGGACCGACAGAAATCGCCTCCGGGCGGATGGCGGCGACGATCTTCCGCTGCGGGGAAATCACATCCGCCTGCGGCAATGCGACCTTGTGGCCGGAAATGGATGTCTGCCCGCCTGCACGGTCAAGCGTCAGGAAGTTGTTTGCGCCCACGAACGACGCAACGAAGCGGTTGGCGGGATTGTTGTAGACTTCCCAGGGTGGTGCAGCCTGCTGAATGACGCCGCCATACATGACGCAAACCAGATCGGACATGGCAAGCGCCTCTTCCTGATCATGCGTGACATAGACGGTGGTGATGTTCATGGCCTGCTGGATTTCACGCAGTTCCCGGCGCAGGTCCACGCGAAGTTTGGCGTCGAGGTTGGACAGCGGCTCGTCCATCAACAGCACTTTCGGGTTGATGACGAGTGCGCGCGCAAGACCCACACGCTGCTGCTGGCCGCCGGAGAGTTCGTGAGGCATACGCTTGGCATAGGGAGCGAGCTGCACGACATCGAGAATCTTGCCGACCCGTTCGTGGATCTCGGCTGAAGACGCCTTGCGCTGTTTCAGACCGAAGGCAATGTTGTCAAATACCGAAATATGCGGAAACACCGCATAATCCTGAAAGACCATGCCGACATCGCGCTTGTGGGCGGGCACATGTTCGATCGCCTGTCTTTCGATGCTGATGCTGCCGCTATCCTGCTGGTGAAAACCTGCAATCGTGCGCAAGAGGGTCGTTTTGCCACAACCGCTGGGTCCAAGAAGCGTAAAAAACGATCCGGAGGGGATGGAGATGTTGATGTCGGAGAGGGCAACGACATCCCGGTAACTTTTCTTGATGCTGGTAATTTCTACGGCGGCCATGTGCTGCTCCATGACATATCCTGCGCGGCACACGACCACGGTGGACGGAACGAAAATGCTGTTGTGAAAGAGGTAAGCAGGGGACGGTTGCCTGACGCACCGCCCCCGGCAATGTTCTTACTGGACGTCGAGCAGGATCTCGTTCCACTTTTCCATCAGACGCGAGCGGTTTTCCGCAGCCCACTTGAAGTCGTATTTCGCATCCGGAACATCGGACAGCGGAACGAGCGCCGAATTGGCAGGAACATCGGTTCTGACAGAGCGACGACCGGCTTTCACCACGACTTCCTGCGCTTCCTTGGAGACGATGAAATCGATGAAGGCCTTGCCGTTTTCGGCGTTCGGCGCACCCTTGACGAGCGCCATGCCGTCAGGCGCGATTGCCGTGCCTTCTTTCGGATAAACGATCTCTACCGGGGCGCTGCCAAGCT
>Ga0308171_1001346_pt1 | contig 34013 bp, 30 predicted proteins | sample PhyGR1_FD_202135 | JGI IMG/M metagenome (GOLD analysis project Ga0308171, IMG submission 202135) | Phyllosphere microbial communities from UC Gill Tract Community Farm, Albany, California, United States - DLSLSG.R1 | ecosystem: Host-associated > Plants > Phyllosphere > Unclassified | place: USA...
CCTTTGGTGCCGCCGAAACTCTTATAAATACTCTTTTACCTGCAAAAGATGTTGAATCGATTTTAAGCCTTCTTCTTTTCTATTTTCATAATAAACATCAAAGAAAATCACATCCATTCCGAAGTTTCGAGCGCCGACAACATCTGCAATCCAATCGTCACCAATTAAAATACTGTTTTCTTTTTTAGCGCCGGAAAGACTTAACGAATATTCAAAAATCTCAGGACGGGGTTTTCTTACCCCAACAGAATCTGCACTTGTGATTGTTTGAAAATATTTATCAATTCCCGACAAAATACATTTTCTTTCTGTCACTTCCTTGAAGCCGTTGGAAATAATATGTAGCGTATAATTTTTAGCTTTAAGATATTCTAAAATATATGTTGCGCCTTCTACCAATTCGTTATGATTGAGAATTTTATCTAAGAAATGCTCCTCAAAATACATTGACAATTCTTCATCATCAACACCAAAATTTTTGAACGTATCATAAAATCGGTGTTTCCTTAAATATTCTTTATCAATAATTCCGTCACGAATATCCTCCCAAAGTTTTTCATTAATCTCATGATAAACAGAATGGAATTCTTCAAAAATAATATTATATTTTAAATTGATTTCTTCTTTTTCAAAAAGTTCTTTGATGGTAAGATAAGCGTTCTTACGGTGATCCCAAAGTGTATTGTCGAGATCAAAAAAAATGTGCTGAATTTTCATACAGCACAAAATTAATAATTTTAATTTTTGGAAATCGGATAATTCTTGCTCTTTGTTTTTACAACTTCCAGGCTTTTTGAAAAGCTGAGCAGAAAATCAATCGTTTGTTTCTTAGGTTTCAAAGTTTTCACTTTTAAGGAATCATTTTTTCTCATAGGCGAATAAAAGTTTTTTCCTTAAAACGAGAATTTTATGAAATTATTATCTATCTCGTCAAGATAATATTATTTTCTTCCATGATTTTTCTCAGGTTAATTAATGCATAACGCACTCTCCCTAAGGTTGTATTAATACTCATGTCGGTATGATCGGCAATTTCTTTAAAGCTTAGCCCATCAAAAAATCTTAATCTGATCACTTCCTGCTGATTTTCCGGAAGAAACTGCAACATTTTCATTAAATCCTCCTGAATCTGGTTGGATACCAATTGATCTTCAATATTTTCAGAAGGCTCTCTCAACAAGTCAAAAATAGAATATTCATCGGTCTCGAAAGTAGTTTCCGAAACTTTAATATTTTTAGATTTTGCCCTGAAATGGTCTATGATAAGATTATATGCTATTCTTTTTGCCCAAAGAATGAACTTGCCCTCTTCGTTGTAGCGTCCTTCTTTCAACATCACAATAATCTTCATGAATGTATCCTGGAAAACATCGTTTGCCAGATCTTCGTCATTTATTTTATAAAAAATGAATGTAAACAGTTCTCTCTGATGGCGGTGGATAAGGGTTGACAACGCCTGTTCGTCTCCTTTCTGATAAAGGGAAATTAGTAAACTATCCGTTTTTGATTTCATAACTTTCTTCTCAATAAATATTTTTGCTGACAATCTTTAATCCAGATATTTTATCTGGTCTCAGCTGTAAATACAAAACAATTCTTCAGAGTAAAGTCAATCGATAGGCGTGTACAATTTTATATGTTGTAAATATAATAAAATTTTAATAACTGTTAACCAATTATTAACTTTTTACACGAAAAAGATAATAATATTTAATTAAACATATCGTGAATGAACACAGTGGGGATATTTAGTGTAAAATTAATATTCAGACCCTTCAATTCTTTACCGTTTAAATCGTTTATTGGAAAAGCATATCCTCCGGTAAGATCCAGCATTCCGAAAAGAGTAACGCCAATTTTTGGTGCAACATATTTATTTGTGCCTTCTGCCCCGATCAAAAAGTAGTAAGAATGATAAAAATCAACATTTTTTTGAAAGTTAAACAATACATCAGCTGAAAGCTTCGGCATAATGGCAAACTTCGAATTTGCAGAGCCCATCAAGGCAGAGCCTCCCAAGCGGTAAATAACATCATCATTTTTCAGGAAAAGCAATTTACCTCCCAATTCACCGAAACTCTGGTTTTGATAGGTATATCCTGCACTCACCATTTTATGCACTGTCACCTGTGCCTTGGCAAAAGTGTTCAGAAAAAACAGGGTAAGGATTGTAATGGCAAGTCTAGCGTTGTTCATCTTCTATTTATTTCATGTAAAATTAAAAAAAACTGCCTTACCGAAAAGATAAAGCAGTCATTATTGTATAAGTTTAAAAATTAAATTCCGAAAGAAGCTTTAATTTCGTCTACTTTATCAAGTTTTTCCCAAGTAAAGAATTCTAATCCCGTAAGAGTTAATTCATTCTTGTGACCTTTGTTGAACGTTTTATCAGCAACATAATGCTCTCTCCCCATATGACCGTAAGAAGCTGTATCCTGGTAAATTGGATTTCTCAATTTCAGGTTTTGCTCGATTGCGTAAGGTCTGAGATCAAAAATTGTAGACACTTTTTTAGCAATTTCACCGTCATTTAAACCAACTTTAGAAGTTCCGTATGTGTTGATGTACAAACCACAAGGCTCAGCCACACCGATAGCATAAGAAACCTGTACCAAAACTTCGTCAGCAACTCCTGCAGCCACTAAATTTTTAGCAATGTGTCTTGTAGCGTAAGCAGCACTTCTGTCAACTTTTGAAGGATCTTTTCCGGAGAAAGCACCACCACCGTGAGCCCCTTTTCCACCATATGTATCAACGATGATTTTTCTTCCCGTAAGACCTGTATCTCCGTGAGGACCACCGATTACGAATTTTCCTGTTGGATTGATATGATATTTGATCTGATCATTAAACAATGCTTTGATTTCTTCAGTCTGCAAAGCAACAACTCTTGGAATCAAAATATTTTTAATGTCTTCTCTGATTTTGTTCAGCATTTCTTCTTCAGCTGCAAAATCATCGTGTTGAGTAGAAACTACGATTGAATCTATTCTTACCGGTTTGTGATCATCAGAATATTCAATGGTAACCTGAGATTTTGCATCAGGACGAAGATATTTAATTTCAGAATCTTCTCTTCTTATCGCAGAAAGTTCTTTAAGAATAGTGTGCGCCAGATCTAAAGCCAAAGGCATATAGTTAGCTGTTTCGTTCGTTGCGTAACCAAACATCATTCCCTGGTCACCAGCTCCCTGAGCGTTTGCTTTAGCTTCGAAAGATTCATCAGTTACAGCTCTGTCTACACCTTGATTAATATCTGGAGACTGCTCGTGAATTGCAGAAATAACTCCACAAGAATCACCATTGAACATATATTCACCCTTTGTATAACCGATTCCGTTGATTACCTCTCTTGCAATCGTCTGAACATCTAAATAAGCATCAGATTTTACTTCACCTGCCAAAACTACCTGCCCTGTTGTCACCAAAGTTTCACAAGCCACCTTTGAAGTTTTGTCGTATGCTAAAAAGTTATCGATTAGTGCGTCGGAAATCTGATCGGCGATTTTATCCGGATGTCCTTCTGAAACAGATTCAGATGTAAATAAATAAGACATATTATTCTATTTGTTTTTTAGATTAAAAATCACGAAGAAAAAAAGAATAATTGCAAGAATGTCTAAAAAGAGTAATACTGTTTTAGCATTTTTTTATAGAGGTTGCAATCAGGTCAAATTTTTCCTCGTTCGTAAACAGTTGCAAATTTAAGTACTATTTTTTAATACTCAAAAATATTTGTTTACTAATTATAATTTTCTTTAAATTATCTAATTATAAAGCACTTAGCCATGAAAATTTATTGCGGTTTTATGCTTACGAATTCTTTTGGACTTTCATTATAATTCAGTTTTTTCTGTAATGAAATTCTTATAGAATGGGATAATTCATCAATAATTTTCTGCTTAAATGTCGGTTTATAGTAAATAATACTTATTTCCCTGTATGGGAAAGGCTTTTTGAATCTGAAAACATTTCCCTTCTGAAGCTCTGAAAGCTGACTTAAAGCAAGCTCCGGCAGAATACTGATTCCGCCTACTTTATCTACCATATGAACCAACGTCTGAATATTGGAAGCTAAGAAATCTAAATTCTTCGGTTTCAACGTATTTTCCTTTAAATGACAGATATTTTCAAATTGATTTCTCAAGCAGTTCCCTTCTTCAAGCAACCAAACTTTTTCTACATTAAGATCCTCCGGAACTACGTAAGAATTTTTCTTATTAGCCTCAGTATTAGAACTGTAAATCATTAATTCTTCATTAAATAAGAAATCCTGATAAAACTCATCTGCCGTATCGTAAGGCGTAGAAATAATTCCAGCATCTAATTCTCCGGCTTTTAAAGCTTTAATGATATTATCGGTCGTCATTTCCTTTACATTCATCTGAATTTTCGGATTATCTTCCAGAAACTTGAAAATTTCAGTGGGTAAAATGAAAGAAGAAACCGTTGGAATAATCCCAAGATTAATTGTTCCTCCCAAAATATTATTTAACAAATTGGCTTTGTTCTTCAGTTCATTGACAGATTCTATAATAACCTTTGCTTGATCGATGATCTGAAGCCCGACATCTGTAGTACGAATCGGGTGAGTTGTTCTGTCAAAAACCTTTACATCCAGTTCATCCTCAAACTTCTGTATCATTGCACTTAAAGTAGGTTGTGTAATAAAGCACGCCTGTGCCGCTTTACCAAAATGTTTGTACTTATCTACAGCGATAAGATACTCCAGTTGCTGAATGTTCATTTGATTAATATTATCTATTACAAAGATAAAATGTTTTTGCTATTGGCAATTAAAAATTCAAGTAATTTTGATATTTAGTACCTTTACATAATACAACCTAAACAAGAAATTAATCATACAAATTACAACCCTATGGATTCTAAAAAATTAACGTTAGGCAATGGCGCTCCATATTATGAACATCAGGATTCACAAACGGTTGGACCGAGAGGTCCGGTTCTGCTTCAGGACTTTATACTTCAGGAAAATCTTGCACATTTTGTAAGAGAAAGAATTCCGGAAAGAATTGTTCACGCCAAAGGAAGCGGAGCATACGGAACATTTACTGTGACACACGATATCAGTCAATATACAAAGGCAAAATTATTTTCAAACGTAGGAAATTCATGCAGAATGTTTGCCCGCTTTTCTACTGTTGGAGGAGAAAAAGGAAGTGCTGATACCGCAAGAGACCCAAGAGGGTTTGCTTTAAAATTCTATACAGAAGACGGAAATTGGGATTTGGTGGGTAATAATACACCCGTGTTCTTTATTAAAGATGCTAAAAAATTCCCCGACTTTATTCATACTCAGAAAAGAGTTCCGAAAACGAATTTAAAAAGTGCCACAATGATGTGGGATTTCTGGAGCTTAAATCCTGAATCGCTTCATCAGGTTTTAATTTTAATGTCAGACAGAGGAACACCGCACGGTTATAGACATATGCACGGATTCGGATCTCATACATTCTCAATGATTAATGATAAAAACGAGAGAGTTTGGGTAAAATTTCATTTTAAAACAAAACAGGGAGTTAAGAACTTCACAAATGATGATGCTGTAAAAATGGCGGGTGAAAATCCAGATTTTGCGCAGGAAGATCTTTGCAATGCTATTGAAAATGGTGATTTTCCGAAATGGACAATGTATATCCAGGTAATGACCGAAGAGCAGGCGAGAGATTTCAGATGGAATCCTTTTGACATAACGAAAGTTTGGTTTCAGGGAGATTTTCCGTTAATTGAAGTGGGAGAAATGGAGCTGAATGAAGTTCCTGTTAATTATTTTGCTCATGTAGAGCAGTCTACTTTTTCACCAAGTAATTTAATCAACGGAATTAGTTTTTCACCAGACAAAATGCTTCAGGGAAGATTATTTTCTTATCCGGATGCGCACCGCTACAGAGTTGGTGTCAACGCTCATCATCTGGAAGTCAACAGATGTCCTTTTGCTGTTAATAATTATCAGAGAGACGGTTTTATGGCAGATTCTAGTGAATATCAGGATAAACCAAATTACCATCCAAACAGTTTTGATGATATTAAAACTGATCCTTCTTATAAAAACTATGAATATGAACTGGATAGCGCCCACGTTGCCAGCTACAACAGAAATGAAAATGACGACGATCACTACACTCAGCCTGGATTATTGTATTCTAAAGCCATGAATGCAGAAGACAGGGAGAATCTTGTTAATAATATCATAGAAAGTATGAAAGGTATAGACGGACCTAAAAAAGACGAGATCATTAATCGCCAATTATGTCATTTCTTCAGGGCTAATATTGAGCTTGGTATGAAAGTAGCTTCTCAACTGAATGTCGTTATTGATGCTAATATGATGAATCACCCGAAATAACTATCCTATAGAATAAATTCGATAAAAGGAAAAAAATACTAACTTTTTTCCTTTTTTTTATAAAAAATGTATAATTTGCACGGAATAATATTTTAATGTGGAAACATGAGTTACGAAAATATATTATTAAATAAGGAAGATAAAATTTCTATTATTACAATAAACAGACCTGAGAGTTTAAATGCGCTTAATGCTAAAACAATTAGTGAAATAAGTTCAGCATTGGACGAGTTGGCTGCTGACAATTCTTGCAGAGTAATTATTCTTACAGGAAGCGGAGAAAAATCGTTCGTTGCGGGAGCTGATATTAAAGAATTCAGCGATTTTGGACAGGAAAAAGCAGAAGAACTTGCCAGAAACGGACAAAGTACGCTATTCAATAAAATTGAAAATATGACCAAACCTGTAATTGCAGCCGTAAACGGATTTGCATTGGGTGGAGGTCTGGAGCTTGCCATGGCATGCCACATCAGATATGCATCGGAGAATGCTAAATTGGGATTACCGGAAGTAACATTGGGATTAATTCCCGGTTACGGCGGAACTCAAAGGCTTCCGAAGCTTGTAGGGAAAGGTATTGCCAATGAAATGATCTTTTCTGCCAAAATGGTTCCTGCACAACGTGCAAAAGAAACCGGACTGGTAAATGAGGTATTTCCGATTGAAGAATTATTAACAAAGACAAAAGAATTAGCTACTACAATTGCCCGCAATTCGCCATTAGCGATTTCTAAAGCAATAAGTGCTGTTAATCTGTCAGATACAGACAAAGGTTTTGAAACTGAAATCAAATATTTCGGAGAACTTTTTGATCTGGAGGATAAAAAGGAAGGGGTTTCTGCATTTTTAGAGAAAAGAAAACCTAACTTCTAATTTATCAACCCTTTAATACAAATTATTTCGAAAAAACAATGTAGCGGTATGAATAAGTTTGATAAAGCTTATCTAAAAATGGCTCAGGAATGGGCAAAACTTTCCTACTGTAAACGAAAGCAGGTAGGAGCTCTTATTGTAAAAGATAGGATGATTATTTCAGATGGTTATAATGGTACTCCTTCAGGATTTGAAAACTGCTGTGAGAACGAAGATGGAATAACACATTGGTATGTACTGCATGCAGAGGCAAATGCTATTTTAAAATTGGCAGCTTCCACACAATCTGCAAAAGGCGCAACGTTGTATTTAACGCTTTCTCCTTGTAAAGAATGCAGTAAACTTATTCTTCAGGCGGGAATTACCAGATTAGTTTATATTAATGAATATTCAGACGACGACGGAATATCGTTTTTAAGAGGCCATAATATTGAAATAGAACAAATTTCGGAATGTGAACTAAAAAAATAAAACACAATGATTTGGGATGAAAAAATTAAAGATTTTGAAATTTTTCTTCGTTTCGAAAGAAATTTTTCAGAAAACACACTTGACGCCTACGTACGCGATATCAAAAAGCTAAAAGAATACGCAGAAGAATCTCTGGAAAATATCGGCCCGGATAAAATCTGCTATGATAATCTCCAGGAGTACATCTTCAGCCTTTCAAAACAGAAATTCAGCGAAAGGTCTCAGGCAAGATGGATATCTTCTATTAAAGCATTCTTCAAATTTTTATTGGAGGATGAATATCGTGAGGATAATCCCGCAGCCTTGCTTGAAGGTCCCAAATTGGGATTATACCTTCCTGATATCTTGAGCCTTCCTGATATTAATAAAATCATCAGCGCCATTGAAATTAACTGTGATCTTGGAAGAAGAAACCAATGTATTATAGAGGTACTCTACGGATGTGGACTTCGTGTTTCTGAGTTGATTGATATTAAAATTTCCAATATTAATTTTAAAGAACAGTATATCAAAGTAAACGGAAAAGGGAATAAAACACGATTTGTTCCTTTAGCGGAATATACTGCAGACCTGCTACGTGATTATATTAAAGAAGTACGTCCGAAAAATAAAATCAATAAAAAGTATGAGGATACATTGTTCCTTAACAGCAGAGGAACCTCAATGTCCAGAGTAATTGTATTTTTAATTATAAAAGAACTGACTGATAAAGCAGGTGTAAGCAAGAAGATTTCTCCACATACATTCAGACACTCATTTGCAACGCATTTGCTTCAAAACGGCGCAGATCTTCGTTATATTCAGGAAATGCTCGGTCATTCGAGTATTACCAGTACGGAAATCTATACCCATCTGAAAACTGAAGAACTTCGTGATGTGATATTGACTTATCACCCGAGAAACATTAATATTGCTTAATGAAAATATTGAAATATTGCCCAAGCTGCGGCAAAGAAACTTTACATTGGGACGGTGAAAAAAAATGGAGCTGCCCCAACTGCCAATTCTCTTTATATAACAACGTTGCCGGTGCGGTTGCTGTTGTTATCAGACATAAGGAAGAAATTTATCTTACGAGAAGAAATAGAGATCCGAAAAAAGGCAAACTCGATCTTGCGGGAGGTTTTGTTGATCCTAAAGAAAGCGCAGAAGAAACTTGTAAAAGAGAGCTTTTCGAAGAATTGCAGTTAGATGTTGATATTTCAAATTTAAAGTATTTAACAAGCCTTCCAAACGTTTATCAATACAAAGAAATAGATTACAATACAATTGATCTTTTTTGTGAATATAATGTTTCAGAGAAATTTAAAGTAAATCTTGAACTGTCTGAAATCTCAGAAGCAATCTGGATTCCTTTAAAAGAATTGAATCTTGATGATCTCGCTTTTGATTCTCAGAAAAGATTTTTTGAAGAATATCTAAAGAATATTTAATCAATATCCTAAAAATAAAATTCCCACAGATTTGATGAATTTGTGGGAATTTTTTATTTAAACTAATACGTTTTTGTTTTCAACATTTCCTCGAAATAATCTGTAAGTAGTTTTCTTTCGGCTTCAGACAAATTAGCTTCTTTGTGATACACAATATATCCCGGCATCGGCATTGTTTTATTATGCACAGTTGCAATTGCACTACTTAGCATACTTTCTTTTAAATCTTTATTATATGTGTCCCAAGCAGAAAAATTCAAATGTTCTCTGCCTTCATTGACATGACTTTTTACCGACCATGAAATAGGAGCGACAAAAGCATACTTAGGATAAACTGTTTCATCCGAATGACAATCATAGCAAGCAGATTTTATGAGTCCGGCGATTTTTTCCGGTGTTTTTTTAGCCTCAATAAAATTTACTTTGTGATTAATCGGTTTGTTGACTTTATCTGTAGGAATAAACTGTATTAAAGCAAAACCAATCAAGCTCCAGAAAAGTATTTTTTTAAATGTTTTCATTTTATTTAATGGGTGTCAGCATTTCACTGTCAGTTCCAAGTTTATTAAGAGGCTTTTTAGGAGTTTCTACTGCTTTCGGTGTTGTCATTTTTGATGTATCCAGCGTTCTTGTATCTTTCAGATCCCAAGTTTCATTACTGTCCCACAACGGACGTACGATAACAGGCTTGTAATATATATAAGAATCTTCGGCAAAAATTTCATTTTGGAAATCAGATTCATCCCAATATTTATTTTCATTATTATCGACCAAAATTCTTGCGATATATTCACCGGGTTTAAGAATAGGAAACAGTACCTCGCTTCCTTTCGTATATTTTTGATAGACCGGCTTTTCTGAACTGTCTAGCAACTGCAACCAATAGCTTGTAGTCGGAGCATTCTGCAGTATAAACTTCACATTACCAAAATTTTCTACTTTATCAACTTCAAAATCAAAACGTTTGGATTGGGAATTTTTAGCATAAAAAGAAGAAACAGTTTCTTTAGGAACGGTCAGTTGATATTTTTTTCCTTCCATAAATTCTGATTTCACTAAAATATTATAAGGATTTGATTCTGATATTTTTGCCGTGAAAGGAATGGTATTAATACTGTCTCCCGCCACTTTTAAAGTCCATTTATCAGTATTCAGTTTATCAAGATAATAGTTAGAATTTAATCTGAAATCACTGAACGGCGCCATTGTTCCCGAAATATCATTATTGATATCCATTGTATTCTTTTTATTGTACTTATAAAAAACAGAAACGGTATCCTGCTTATTACCAACATCATAACTGAATTTCAAATTCTCCGTTACGGTTTGTCCGATATCGTCTTTTACAGCATCAAACCATATATTTACAGAATCAGATTTTGGGCGGTGTGTAACTTTAATGTCCTTAAGTTTATCATTAATAGAAAGAACTTTCACATCATCTGGTTTACCTTCAAATGTCATTAAAACTCCTCCCGGAGTTTCTTTCATTTCAACATATTTTAAAGGCTTTTTTGACGGATAAACTTTAAGATTTAATCCTGAAACAGATTTTTCAACATCTACGGCTTCTTTTTGAAAACCAATTTTTTCTTTCCCCTGATCATACATAGAATTTCCATTCTCATCATCAAAAGCAACAATTTTGTATTTTCCGGGTGAAAGATAATTGAGTTCATAATAGCCATCATCATCAACTTTGGTGATATAATACGGTTTTTGCTTATAATTGATAGTGTCTTTTACCTGATATAAACCGACAACAAGCTTATTTTCACTTGCTTTTTTGATCGCCATTGCATCTTTTATCTCACCACTGATGTAAAGGTCATCCAGCTTTTCACCTGTAGAGAAAGCGAAATTGAAATAACGCAGAATATTCGATTCATTATTATCAACAATAGAATTTCCAAAGTTGAAATTGTAGGTTGTATTGGCCTGCAACGTGTCACTCCACTGAATTAAAACAAACTTATTCGCAATATTGGAAGGAATAATTCTTGTAATATTCTTAATGGGCGGAGAAATAATCAGATTTTTGCTGACATCTTTCAGCGTTATATATTCATCAAAATCAATACGCAGCTCTTTAATATCTCTCGGAACATTAATTCTTGTCGTATCAATATTGGATCCTAAAAATTTGGGGGCAAGCGTATCTTTCAGTCCGCCAACGGGCGAACCTACTCTCGCACAAGACTGTACAAGAAATCCGATAACAAATAATAGAAGAAATCTTTTCATGAAGATGTTTAGGCAAAAGTAAACATTATTCTCCAAAAACTTCACCATGACCGTTCAATGTATCTTTATCCTCATTCATAACACTTTGAAGTTTTGCTTTCTGAGGCGGAAAATCTTCAAATAATCCTGATAATGCCAGCGCAGAATATACTTTTCCCGAATATTTGTTACCAATCGCAATAATTGTCACTTTAGATTTAAGCAAATGAGCAAAAACAGAATTAGTTCCGTGCCACCAGCCGTTGTGGTAAGTCAATTTTTCACCGTTATCAAAAATTTTCATCCTGAAACCGAATCCGTAATTATTCATCCCGAATTTTTCATTGCTGTAGGGTGTAAAAATCATTTCTTTCAAATCAGGCTTTAAAAAATCCTTTGAAAACATTGCTTTCGAAAAATTAAGTAAATCTCTCGGCGTTGTGTATACATTTTTATCACCATAAATAAGATCCAGTCGGTCTAAAGGATATAGCTTGCTTCCTCCATAATAAAAAGACTGAGAAGCTGTCGGAATATCTTTTTCCTGAAAAATATAGGTATTTTTCATTTTTAAAGGAGTGAAAACCATTTCCTGCATTGCTTGAGGAAAAGGAACTTTGGTAATCTTTTCAATTAATAAAGCCAACAATGCAAAATTGGTATTACAATACATAAACCCCGTGTCGGTTTCTCTTGCCAGATCGGGCTTGTATTTAATAAGCATATTTAATACATCCTGATTGGTGATAAATTTCTTTGAAAGTTCTGCCGGAGCCGGCTGAATTTTAGTAATGAAATATTCGTATTTCGGAAGACCACTTCTTTGAGATAATAGTGTTTTAACCGTGACATTCGGATAAGGAAATCCCGGAAAAAACTGAGTAATACGATCCGTTAATTTTATTTTTCCAGCTTCTATCAACTTCATCATTGCCATCGCCGTTAATGTTTTTGAAACCGAAGCCACATGAAGCGGAGTATCTTTATCAATCGGATTTTGATTGCCCTCTCTTGCGAAACCTCTGTAATTTTCATACAGAATATCATCTCCTTTTGCCACTAGAATTCCACCGCTTAAATTACCGCCATCCCAAACTTTTTTATAGTAATGATCAATGTATTGTACAAGAGACGCTTTGTCAGACAACTGATTATCTGACTTTGTAAAAACATTAGCCAAATCTACATTTCCGTAGTTGGGAAGATTGGTCGTATTTTCTACGACAGCTTCTTTGCTCTCGGATTTATTTTTACAGGAAAAAAGGGATAAAAAGACAGTTAAAAGAAGTACAAAATTACGCATCTGCATGGGTTTCAAAATGAGCGGCAATTTAATAAAACTCAAAATAAATTTTACTCTTTGAGTATATATTATGAATTATTTAACATAATCTTTCAAAGGTTAAATTCATGTAATCTTAATTCGAGTTTAATTAATAAAGGAAGCTATGATTTTGTCCACAATTACTTGCGCCAGTTTTTCCTTACTCTGAACCGTCCAACCTGCAATATGCGGAGTAACAATTACTTTATCAGACTCCAGAAGATATTTTAAATCTTCATTTTCTGTTTCCAATTTTTCAAAAGATGCCTTTTCATATTCAAGAACATCGAGACAGGCACCTTTTACCTTACCAGCCTTTAACGCTTCAACTAGACTTTTAGTTTCGATATTTTTTCCTCTCGCTGTATTCACAAAATAGAAGTCATTTTTCATATCAGAAATGAACGGACCGTCGATCAGATAATAAGATTCTTCAGTCAAAGGAATATGCAAGCTTAAAACCTCAGCTTGTTCTTTTAATTCTTTCAAGGAAACCTGAGTTGCATATTCATCCGAAAGATTGGGCAAAATATCATGAAAAATCACTTTACAGCCAAAACCTGAAAGCCTTTTCGCAGTAGCTTTTCCCATGTTTCCGTAGCCGATTAAACCAACAGTTTTTCCTAACAATTCGTCGCCTCTGTTTTCCTCACGAAGCCAGATTCCGTTCTTTACTTCCTGAGAAGCGATGAAAAGTCGGTTCATTAAAATCAACAGCATTCCGACAACATGTTCCGCTACAGAATCTCTATTTCCTTCAGGAGAATTTATCAGTTGAATTCCTAATTTTTCAGCAACAGGAATATCAATATTTTCCATTCCCGCCCCTACCCTTGCGATGAATTTCAGGTTTTTTGCCTGTTCTAAAAAGTTTTTATCTAAAGGAATTCTACTTCTAATGATAACTCCGTCATAATTTGCAATTTTTGCACAAATCTCATCGTATGAAGATGTAAAATCTTCTTCCAAAACAAAATTTTTGGATAAAAGCTGCTCAGTAATTAACGGATGATTTTTATCGAGGAGTAATATTCTCATAGAAGGCATAATTCTTATATTTGTTTGTGCAAAGGTAAGTTTCAAAGAATTATTAAAAGCTTTTGTACAATAGAATTTTTCAATTTTTGTTCAGATGAAATCATATAAAATTATTTTTATTTTTTCTGTATTGTTACTTTTGAGTTATATCATTTTTTTGATGATTAAATTTCCTTCAATTCAGGAAACCATTGCGATTCACTATTCATCAGAGGGCGCAGACGGATTTGGAAATAAAATGTTTTTATGGCTAGAGGTTGGAATTAATGCCATCATTTTATCTTTAATAGGACTGGTTATATTTTTCCCACAGAAAATGTTTAAAAAATCCGACGACCATTTAGATTTCTTAGAAAACTCTTTTGAGGAGGCAATAAAAAACCGACAAATATTTCTGTCGGTTCTATCTGTAATTATTACATTAATTTTTTGCGGCACTTCTATAAAAGAAATTATTTAGGTTCTTCCTGGAAAAGTTTTTTCAGTTCCACAGATTCTGTTGGCTTCATTCTTCCTGAGAGAATTAATGACAACTCTTTTCTTCTTAAAGCTGCGGCAAACCTTTCTTTTTCAAGTTCTGTCTCCGGCTCCATATCAGGAATCGGAATTGGTCTGTTGAACTCATCCACCGCAACAAAAGTATAAATCCCTTTATTGGTCTGAATTTTTTTACGATTGATAGGATCATCCAACCAGACATCCACATAAATTTCCATTGAAGTAGAGAAAGCTCTGGAAACTTTGGATTCCATCACTACAATTCCACCTTCAGGAATCGGGTGATCGAATGAAACGTGATTTACAGAAGCCGTCACTACTCTTCTTTCGCAGTGTCTTGTTGCGGAAATCGAAGCACATCTGTCCATTCTTGCCAACAATTCACCACCGAAAAGATTTCTCAATTGGTTGGTATCATTGGGAAGAACAATATTCGTCATGATCGTCAATGAATCTGACGCTTTTTTTATTTTTGCCATTTATTTCTTAGTGTTGTTTGTCGTCACCGGAACCTTAGCACCTTTTCCAGCTGCAGGCTGAACGGCTTGTTGTTTTACTGAATCTTTTTTTAAAGAATCTACTACCGGTGGAGTATAAGTTTGTACTTTCACAGTATCTTTTTCAATTCTGTGTGTTTTGGTCTGTACCGAAATATTTGTTTTATCAAAAGATTTTTTCCCAAAAAGAAGCTCCTGTTGGGTGTAAGCTACATACAAAATTCCCAAAATCGGAATAATAATCAGGAAAGCCCAAAGGATAGATTTATTGAATTGGTAATCTTTATCGGAATTTGCTACCTGAGATGGTTTTCCGGTATTGTTATTGATGTCCGAAATTTTAATTTCTTCCAAGCCATAAAAATCCGGATGATCAGACTGTAATCTGTTTCCTTTAAAATGAGTTTCCCCCTCTTCGGTATAAATCGTGCCTATTCCCTGGATTTCTAATTTCTGTTCTGCCTGCAATTTTTTCTTCCAGAAATCGGTTTGGATCTGAAGATCGGTTTTAGAAGCTTCAAAAGGCATTTGTTTGTGAGTTCCGATGAAAGCTGCGAGATCATCCGACTGCACTTCATAATCAGGTTTGTAAACAATTTTGCTTGCAGGAGGCAGAATACTCCCATTTTCGGAATTGATAATCGCCTTGGAATTTTCAAGGGAAAATACTCCAAATCCGGGAACGATTGCTGTCCCGAATTGTTTCAAATATTCTAAAATGTAAGCTGAAATATTCATTTGATGGCAAATTTATGACTTTTTCATGACTTTTTGCGAGATTCGGTGATGATAAAGATTGAGATTACTAACAATTCATTTTTGCAGTCAGAATTTCCTAGCCCAGATAGAAACGGTTACCCCACAGCAGGCGAAGGAAAATGCGAAGGCGCGAGGAGTATAAGTGGATAGCTGGAAAAGCTTCCGACAAAAAAAGACTGCCGAAGCAGCCTTAAAAAATTAAATCTAATATTTCACTTTTATATGCGATGTAAAATATTCTGTGCCGATTACTGGATTTTCCAGCTGATCCCGAACATAAAGTTGGTTCCTGCCTGAGAAAAATAGTAAGGTTCACTGTCGTAAACAGCTCCGTTATTGACATATTTTTTGTTGAAAATATTGTTCACCAAAAGCTTTAATGCGATGTCGTTATTTTTTATTTTAAATTGATATTGTGCATTAAAATCGGTCAGAAAATAATCTTTTAATTGTAGATTCTGATCTTCTGTATTGTCAAGATATTGCTTTCCGACATATTGATTCTGCAATACAAACTGGAAATTTTTGTTTGGATTAAATCTCAATCCTAAGTTCGCAATCAAATTTGGAGAGAAAGAAATCTGGGTATTCCCCAAACTTTTCGGCTGATCTTCTGTTTCGATATTAAAATCTAAATTTCGGTTGTTGCTTACACTCACATTTCCCGTCACTTCCCATTGTTTTGAAAGTTTTGCCAACGCTCCAACTTCGACACCGCTTCGGTAACTTTTCCCTGAATTGGTTCTGATGAAAGCGCCTACATTATTCAATTCACCATTCAACACCAACTGATTCACATAATACATATAATATAAGTTCGCCGTAAATGATACAATGCCAAACTGTCTTTCAAAACCAGCTTCGAAATCATGTAATTTTTCTGCTTTCACATCATTATTCGCCAATAAATCGTCCCGATTGGGTTCTCTATGAGCATGGGCATAAGACAGGAAAACTTTTCCGCTTCCAATTTTGTAGTTAACGCCGACTTTTGGATTGAAGAATAACCAGTTTTTATCTAAATCTGCACCTTCGTCATCTCCTGCAGTGATAATTTTTGTATCGTAATCGATATTTCTCAACTGTAAATCTCCGAAGAATTCGAAATCATTAACCCGAACCAATGCTTTTGCAAAACCTGCCATTTCGTTTTTCACGGAACGGTTTCTGTAATATTCATGTTCATCAATCTGAGGCAGGAAAACACCCGTCACATTTCCGAAATGTCTTCCGTAATATTGATTGGCAACCGCTCCGAAATTAAGATCTACAATTCCCAGTTTCCCGTAAAGTGTGGAAACCATTCCGTAGAAATCGTTATTCAGCCATTTTTTTCTGATAAAATCTGAATATTCCTCACCATTTACATCAGCTAAATTGTATCTCGCAAAAGGATCTCCCTGTTTGTAATTTTCGTAATATCCTTTCCCTTTTGTATAATGTAAAGTCGTTTCTAGATTCCATCGAGCATTAAACTTCTGCTCCCAAAGCAACTGATAATGGTTTTGTCTGTAATTATCGGTTTCGTTATCGTAAAAGCCCACAATGTTTTCCCAATTTGAATCATAAATTGCTCCGGAATAATTAAACTTCGGATCTGTTTCCCAAGTTTTTCTGTCAATTCCGTTCCAGGCTTGATAGGTTTTTTCTTTTCCGCCAAATGCCATCAAACGGATTTTTGTATTTCCTTCTTCAAAAAGCGCCGTGAAATTATAGGAATTAAGATTAGAAGACGCTCTGTCGATATACCCGTCAGAATTAATATGAGTATATCTTCCCATCACAGAAAGACGATTTCCCCAGAATTTTCCTGAGCCAACCTCAGCAGAATATTTATATGTATTGAAAGAACCGTAACTGTCATCTGTCTTAAAATACATTTTATCTTCCGGATCTTTTGAAAGAACATTGATACTTGCGCCAAATGCAGCAGCCCCGTTATTCGATGTCCCAACTCCTCTCTGGATCACGATTTGAGAAGCCGAACTCGTTAAATCCGGAACGTTCACAAAGAATGTACCCTGACTTTCGGAATCATTGTAAGGAACACCGTTCATCATCACATTGATGGCACTTCCGGAGACTCCACGAATTCTAAAACCCGTGTATCCAACGCCATTTCCGGCATCCGAAGTTGAAATAATGGAAGTTTGGTTTTTCAGTAAAATCGGTAAATCCTGTCCAAGATTTTTGCTGTCAAGATCTTTGGCAACATTGATGATTTCTTTGGCAACGGGAAGTCTTTTGGTAAAATTAACGGCTTCAATCTCCTTTATTTTCAAGGAATCGGTATTTTGAGCTTGTAAAAAAGCGAATGAGCCAACGGTAAGCCCTAAAAAAAATAATCCTTTCATTCTATAAATCTTTAAAATTTAATGAATAAAAGGGGCGGATTATGATGAGTAATTAGTAATCGGTAATAAGTAATCGTTGAAAATTATTCACTATCTATTACTTATTGCTCATTTTTAATTTCCCTAAACGGCATTACCCGTTCCAGGTTCATTGGGTATAATCTCAGCTTGTTACGGCACCCCTTTATTTCAACGGCGAAATTACAAAAAATTTATGAAATTGTGGAATGTGTTTTTCACAGTCGATTTTTAAGATGTAACACTTAAATTCTCTGAGTTAAAATTTAATACGTCTTGTTTTGAGAATCTACATAATAATAATTCTTCCCATCTTTAGAAACCTCAAACATTTTCCCTAATTTCCAACTGAAATTTCGTTTGATATCGGCATATTCAAATGGAATTACAATAGTATTATTCTTATCAATAACACCGAACATATCATTTTTTGTAGCCACAATCATCGGGTTCGAAACATCATCACCTTCCAGAATAAACAAATATTCATATTGAGGGTAAATCTGAAATTGCTTATAATCTGCCGGATTTTTAAACGTAGCCTTTTCAATAATGCCATAAAATCCATTCATCACATATCCCTGAAACAGCTGTTGAACATATTCTTTATGAGCACATTGCCCAAGATCAGATTTCTTAAATTCATATACTCTTTTTCCTTGCTTATCAACCCTGTAAGAAATCTCATTTTTTTCTACCGTAGCATACTCTGCCGACCCAAATATTCTGACTTTTTGGTTTGGAGAATTTAAAAGATTGCAGTCTTCATAGAAAAACACAGCGATATGATATTCAGGTTGAATGATAAATTTTCCTTTCTGATTCACATAGCCAAAATTGCCGTTTCTCTTTTTTGGAATCAAAACCGGAAGTTCTTCATTAATAACAGGTAAATCATTATTATTTTTCTGCTGAACCCATGTGTTCTTGGAAATAGATTTTGATACATTCTTTACAAGATGCTTTTTAACAGCTTTTGATTGAGAAAAAACGAATATCGAAATAAAAAGGTATAAAAAATTAAAAGTAATTTTCATAATCATCATTTGCTGCAAAAATATGGTTAAAAATAGAAAACATCAAATTCATATTTATAAAGAATCTAAATAATTTAAATCAAAAAAAATAGTAGAAATTCGTAAATTTGGGAGCATTTTTAAATGTTTGATAATTTTAAAGCGTTTTGAAATAAGATATTTGATTAAATTACGATCAAAAATATCACCAAACGTTACCCAAAAGAGTTTTTGTGGTCAGCAGATCACACTTTAAGAAGAACATTCGTACTCTATCTTTGGACAAAACATTATCTCACCATTTTTAATCAAATATAGATTATGCTGCTTTATTACCGTTAGTTTTATCAATTAACTCAATAACATTATTATAATTTTGTAGTTTAAAATAATCGGCAGCAAATCTAATTAAAAAAGAAAAGACTTCTATATGAATATTTATCAGGATTATATCCAAGAAATTGAAGAAAGAAAAAATCAGGGGCTTCATCCAAAGCCGATTGATAGTGCAGAATTATTAAGCGCAATTATTGCTCAAATTAAAGATACAGCTAATGAACACAGAGCTGACTCTCTTAAATTTTTTATTTATAACACTTTACCCGGTACGACAAGTGCGGCAGGAGTTAAAGCTAAGTTTTTAAAAGAAATCATTTTAGGTGAATCTGTATTAGAAGAAATAACTCCCACATTTGCGTTTGAGTTATTATCTCACATGAAAGGCGGGCCTTCTATTGAAGTATTGTTGGATTTAGCATTAGGTAACGATGCTGCAATTGCCAAAGAAGCTGCAGAGGTTCTTAAAACACAGGTTTTCCTTTACGAGGCAGACACTGACCGTTTGAAAGCAGCATTCCACAGCGGAAATGAAATTGCTAAAGAAATTATTGAAAGTTACGCACAGGCAGATTTTTTCACAAAACTTCCGGAAGCTGCTGAAGAAATCAAAGTAGTAACTTATATTGCTGGTAAAGGCGATATCTCTACAGATTTATTGTCTCCGGGAAATCAGGCACACTCAAGATCAGACCGTGAGCTTCATGGATTATGCATGATGACTCCTGAAGCACAGAAAGAAATTCAGGCTTTGCAGGCACAACATCCTGATAAAAGCGTCATGTTGATCGCTGAGAAAGGAACAATGGGTGTTGGATCTTCCAGAATGTCAGGTGTAAACAACGTAGCACTTTGGACGGGTAAACAGGCAAGTCCTTATATTCCATTCGTAAATATTGCTCCAATCGTAGCAGGAACCAATGGTATTTCTCCAATTTTCTTGACGACAGTTGACGTAACCGGTGGAATTGGTATAGACCTTCAAAACTGGGTGAAAAAGCTGGATGCAGAAGGAAATGTTATTCGTAACGAAAATGATGAGCCCATTCTTGAAGAAAAATATTCTGTAGCAACAGGAACTGTTCTTACCATTAATACTAAGACTAAAAAATTATACAACGGTGATCAGGAATTAAAAGATATTTCTAAATCTTTCACGCCACAAAAAATGGAATTCATCAAAGCTGGTGGATCTTATGCTATTGTTTTTGGTAAAAAATTACAGACTTGGGCATCTAACATTTTAGGAATTGAAATTCCTGCAGTTTATGCTCCATCGAAAGAAATTACTAAAGAAGGTGTTGGTTTAACGGCGGTTGAAAAGATTTTTAATAAAAATGCTGTTGGTTTACCTCAGGGTAAGGTTTTACACGCCGGTTCAGACGTTCGTGTGGAAGTAAACATTGTGGGTTCTCAGGATACAACAGGTTTAATGACTGCACAGGAATTGGAATCTATGGCAGCCACGGTGATTTCACCAATTGTTGACGGTGCTTACCAGTCAGGTTGTCATACAGCTTCAGTTTGGGACAAAAAAGCGCAGGCTAATATTCCTAAATTAATGAAATTTATGAACGATTTCGGTTTGATCACAGCTCGTGACCCGAAAGGTGAATATCACGCAATGACAGATGTTATTCATAAAGTTCTTAACGATATTACGATTGACGAATGGGCAATCATCATCGGAGGAGATTCTCACACGAGAATGTCTAAAGGAGTTGCTTTTGGAGCCGATTCAGGAACAGTTGCTCTTGCCTTGGCTACAGGTGAAGCATCAATGCCGATTCCGGAATCTGTAAAAGTGACTTTCAAAGGTGATATGAAACAGCACATGGATTTCCGAGATGTAGTTCATGCAACTCAGGCTCAAATGTTGAAGCAATTTGGTGGTGAAAACGTATTCCAGGGAAGAATTATTGAGGTTCATATCGGAACTCTTCCTGCTGACCAGGCGTTTACATTTACAGACTGGACTGCCGAAATGAAAGCAAAAGCTTCTATCTGTATTTCTGAAGATGATACTTTAATTGAATCTTTGGAAATTGCAAAAGGAAGAATCCAGATCATGATCGACAAAGGGATGGATAACCATAACCAGGTTCTTCAGGGATTAATCAATAAAGCGAACAAGAGAATTACAGAGATTAAATCAGGTGAAAAACCAGCGTTAACTCCAGATTCAAATGCAAGTTACTACGCAGAAGTAGTTGTTGATCTTGACGTAATTGTTGAACCAATGATTGCCGACCCGGATGTTAACAATGAAGACGTTTCTAAAAGATATACTCACGATACGATCAGAGATCTGACGTATTATGGTGGTTCTAAAAAGGTAGATTTAGGTTTCGTGGGATCTTGTATGGTTCACAAAGGAGATTTAAAAATTGTTTCTCAAATGTTGAGAAATATTGAAAGAAAGAATGGTAAAGTAGAATTTAATGCTCCGTTAGTCGTTGCTGCTCCTACTTACAATATCATCGACGAGTTGAAAGCAGAAGGAGACTGGGAATTATTAGAAAAATATTCAGGTTTCGAATTTAATGATAATGCGCCTAAAGGTGCCGCTCGTACAGAATACGAAAACATCATGTATTTGGAACGTCCAGGTTGTAACCTTTGTATGGGTAATCAGGAAAAAGCAGAGAAAGGAGATACAGTTTTGGCAACTTCTACCCGTCTTTTCCAAGGAAGAGTGGTTGAAGATTCAGAACGTAAAAAAGGAGAGTCTTTATTGGCATCAACTCCGGTAGTAGTTTTATCGGCTATCATCGGTAGAATTCCGAGTATTGAAGAATACAAAGAAGCAGTTGAAGGAATTGATTTGACTACTTTTGTACCACCAATCAAAGAATTGGTTGCAGTTGGTCATTAATACAATTTAAAAATAAGTTGCAAGGCTTTTTAAATATTGAAAGATTCTAATCCAATGGATTAGAATCTTTCTTTTTTGTTTAGAACATTTCTATTTAAGGGTTCTCCAAAATTATTTTAACTTAAATCAACGATCAAAATTTTATTTTTCCTTAAATTGATAGCTATAAATAATTTCAATTATCGTTATATTCATTCCTGTTTATGGATTGAAGGAATAGATTTTGATGAGTTGAAGTAAGAAATTTTTTCCGCTGTATTATTGGATTTACTGACGGAAAAACTTATTGGAAAAAGAAAAATTAAAACAGATATGACTTTCGACATCGACATGATTAAAAAAGTGTATGAGCGTTATCCTGAGAGAATTGCTGCTGCAAGACAGATCGTTGGGAAACCTCTTACTCTTTCAGAAAAAATTCTTTACACCCATCTTTGGGAAGGTAATGCTACCAAAGCGCACGAAAGAGGAAACTCTTATGTAGACTTTGCACCAGACAGAGTGGCTATGCAGGATGCAACGGCGCAGATGGCACTTTTACAATTTATGCAGGCAGGAAAAGCTAAAGTTGCCGTTCCGTCAACGGCTCATGCAGATCACCTGATTCAGGCAAGAGTGGGCGCACAGGCAGATTTACAGGAAGGTCTTAATAAGAATTCAGAAGTTTTCAATTTCTTGGGTTCAGTTTGTGATAAATATGGAATCGGTTTTTGGAAACCGGGTGCCGGAATCATTCACCAGGTTGTCTTAGAAAATTATGCATTCCCCGGAGGTATGATGATTGGAACCGACTCGCATACTGTAAACGCAGGAGGTTTAGGAATGGTTGCCATAGGAGTTGGTGGTGCAGATGCAGTAGACGTAATGGCAGGAATGGCCTGGGAATTGAAAATGCCAAAGTTAATCGGTGTAAAACTAACCGGTAAAATGTCCGGATGGACTGCAGCAAAAGATATTATCTTAAAAGTAGCAGGAATTCTTACCGTAAAAGGTGGAACCGGCTGTATCGTAGAATATTTCGGAGAAGGTGCAGAATCTCTTTCAGCAACAGGTAAAGGAACAATCTGTAACATGGGTGCTGAAATCGGAGCCACTACCTCTACTTTTGGATATGATGATTCTATGAGAAGATATTTGGCTTCTACAGGAAGACAGGACGTTGTAGATGCTGCTGACGTAATCGCTGAACATTTAACAGGTGATGCTGAGGTATATGCTAATCCGGAACAATATTTTGACCAAGTTATCGAAATCAACCTTTCAGAATTAACACCTCATCTAAACGGACCTTTTACTCCGGATCTAGCGACTCCTGTTGCAGAGTTTAAAGCTAAGGCAGAAGCCAACGGATGGCCTTTGGAGGTTGAATGGGCATTAATCGGTTCTTGTACCAACTCTTCTTATGAAGATTTATCAAGAGCAGCTTCTATCGTAGAAGATGCAGTTGCTAAAGGCGTTAAGCCAAAAGCTATCTTAGGAATCAATCCAGGTTCTGAGCAGGTAAAATTTACTGCAGAAAGAGATGGATTTTTAGATTCATTCAGAAAATTTGAGAACGCAAGAATCTTTACCAATGCTTGCGGGCCTTGCATCGGACAATGGGACAGAGAAGGTGCTGAAAAAGGTGAGAAAAACTCAATTATTCACTCTTTCAACAGAAACTTTGCAAAAAGAGCAGATGGAAATCCAAACACGCACGCTTTTGTAGCTTCTCCGGAAATGGTAGCTGCGGTTGCTATTTCAGGAAGATTAGACTTTAACCCGATTACTGATACTTTAACTAACGAAGCTGGCGAGCAAATTAAATTAGACGAGCCAAAAGGTTTTGAATTACCTGCAAAAGGTTTTGCAGTAGATGATAATGGCTATCAGGCACCATCTGCTGACGGATCTTCAGTTGTTGTAAAGGTGAGCCCTACTTCAGACAGACTTCAGTTATTGGAAGAATTCCCTGCTTGGGATGGCAAAAATATTATCGGTGCAAGACTTTTAATTAAGGCTTTCGGAAAATGTACAACCGACCATATTTCTATGGCGGGACCATGGTTGAAATACAGAGGTCACCTTGATAATATTTCAAACAATATGTTGATCGGAGCAGTAAATGCCTTCAATATGGAAACTAACAAAGTGAAAAATGTATTGACTGCAGAATACGGAGAAGTTCCTGCTGTACAGAGAGCTTACAAAGCTGCGGGCGTACCTTCAATTGTTGTTGGAGATCAGAATTATGGTGAAGGTTCTTCAAGAGAGCATGCTGCAATGGAACCAAGACATTTGGGCGTAAAAGCAGTGTTGGTAAAATCATTCGCAAGAATTCACGAAACAAACTTGAAGAAACAGGGAATGTTAGGAATAACTTTCGCTAATGAAGCTGATTATGATAAAATTTTAGAAGATGATGTAATCAATTTCTTAGATCTTGATCAGTTTGCTCCTGGAAAACAACTAACGTTGGAATTCATCCATAATGACGGAACTAAAGACATTGTTATGGCAAATCATACATACAACGATCAGCAGATTGACTGGTTTAAAGCGGGTTCAGCGTTGAACTTAATCAAACAACAGGAAAATTAATTGTTAGATTTTAATTAATAATAGAAAAAGCAACTTCAGATTGGAGTTGCTTTTTTGTTGTGCTCTAACTATCTTGTAATATTTCACAGTTTGTTGTAACAATTGCTGCTTTTCAACGTCTAACTCTGTAGAAGGAAAAACATTATGAAAAAAACAATTATTGCGTTATCTTTTCTAGGATCAATAATTATTTATGCTCAGGAAAAAACTAATAACCAAGAGACCAAAGAAAAGCAAATTGAAGGGGTCGTTATTACCAAAACTAAAAAAGCCGTTGAACAAAAGGCAGATCGTACTATTTTCGATTTTTCAGAACAGTCTCAGTTGAATAACGGAAATGTGCTGGAAGGCATCAAAAAACTTCCGGGTCTCGTTTCTACAGACATTGCCGGAATGATGTATCAGGGGAAAGTTCTGGACGTTTACTTAAATGGAAGACCTTTAAATATTACTTCCAACGAACTCAATTCATTTCTTGAAGGTATGCCCGCAAACTCCGTCGACAGAATTGAAGTTATTACGCAGCCAGGAGCAGAATTTCCTGCAACATCAGGAGGTGCGATCATGAATATTATTACGAATAAGAATGCCAATAAATATTTAACAGCAACGTATTCCGGAAATTATTCTTTCACGAATTATGATAAATTCAGAAGCAGAACGAGTAATTCTATGAATTTAAATGCACGAAATAAATATTTTGGATGGCAGCTGAACTTTGGGCAGAATTACCGTGAGAGCATGATGGATACGAATCAAAATAACCTGTTATTAAGCAATACCGACAGAGTGGGTCGGGGATATTTTGCAAAATCAGGGTTGACTTTTGATCTTGGACAAGACAGATTATTGCTGAATTATGATATTTACCATAATAATAATGACAATTATACTTTGAGTAATGGTTTTGCAGATCTGCCTTATAAGAATATTAAAGACAGCATAAGAGAAGGAAATTTTGAAGCTTTTGATGCCGCACATACTTTTAACACAAGACAGGAAGCGGTCGTTACCTATCAAAAACGTTTTACAGATAAAGCACAAAAACTGGATTTTCAGTTTGGATATACAAAATCTACCAGTAGATTCGATCAGGACAATATTTTCAGAGATGTAATTTACCGTAATCCGGATGAAGATGTAGACCCAATTTCAAACGGAAATGTATTGAGCAATACATCTGATATGAAAATTGCCAACTTTAAAGTAGACTATTCTCAGCCTTTAAAAATACTGGATGGTGGAAAAGTGAGTTTAGGTGGCTTGTATGAAAACCAGAATTTTGATACCGAAAGCAAAGGCTTAACTAATTTAGAATATAAAAGACAAACCACTGCCACGTATTTAGAATTTCAGGCTAAACTAAAAAAGTTTGATTTCATTTTAGGAACACGTGCAGAAAACTATGATATTTCGGGGGTAACAAGAGTACTTGACAGTACAAATGCTATTGTACAAAAGGATTTGATTCCTTTCAATAAATTTAAGTTATTCCCAAATGCGAGTGTTCAGTATAATTTGATGAATCAGGTGTATATTGCTGCAAATTATAATAAAAAGATAAGTTTACCGAGTATCTCTGCGCTAAACCCAAACAATACAACCTTCCAGGGACCTAATACACAAGTTACCGGAAACCCAAATCTTCAGCCAACGATTTTTGATAATTATGAAATAAAAATATCGGCTTTCGATTATGCCTTCATAGGATACAGTGTAAGTTCGGCGAAAAATCAGGTAGCGCAAATCATTAGAAAAGACGGGAAAAATCTTTATAATGAGCAGGTGAATATTTCAAGTATGAGAATTCACAACTTTAATCTTGGATTGCCAGTTCCGTTTATGATTTTCAGCAAACCATTAAGTGAGATCATGAAATTTAATTTTAATCCAGATAAAATTAACTTCATGTACTTATATGCCGGTTATCAGAAACATGACATTGATAATCTGAACAATAAAGGCTTCTGGATTTTCAACGCTATGGCTCAGGTAATTTTGCCAAAAGAAATCAAATTAACAGCAAATTACAGTTATTTGACTCCAAAAGCAGGATATTTTTACTTTACAGCAGAAAAACCATTTAACAATAATGTTGATATTACGTTAACGAAAAAATTCATGGATAATAGACTGACGGTTTCCGTTTTTGCAAATGATATTTTCAACGGACAGATAATGCAGGTACGTTCGAACCCGCCGGGAGGAGGCGAAAGTGTAATGTTGAGAAATAAATATGACAGTAGAAACTTCGGATTGTCTATTAATTATAAGATTCCAACAAAAAATAAGCTGGCAAAAGAAGATCCTAATATTTTGAACAATACTAAAAAAGAAGAAAGTGGTGGCGTAATGCAACAGGCTCAATAAATTAAGGCAGTGGAAATTTTCACTGCTTTTTATTTTAATAACTAATTTCAGAAATCAATCGTCTGAAATCGCCAATTCAGCGTATCAATCAGTGTTAGTTGATTTAATGGCAATGGTAAATCAGTAATAGTATTCAATGCTAAATTTGCCATCATACTTCCCACAATTCCCGGCAAAGTTCCCAAAACTCCAAGACTGTCGCAATCGGGAATATTTTCATCAAAAGGTGGCTCTGGAAAAATATCCCTTAAATTTTTGCTTCCGTTATAATTAAAAATGGCAACCTGCCCGGAAAAACCAAGAATACTTCCATAAACCAAAGTCTTTTTCAATTTCACACAAACATCATTAACTAAATATCTCGTTTTAAAATTATCAGAACCATCAACGATAATATCAAATTGGGAAATCATTTCTTCTGCATTGGATTCATCAATTTTCTTTTCAATTCCAATAAATTTGACTTGGTGATTAAGATTTTTCACAAACTGCTCAGCACTTTTCACTTTAGAAATTCCAACTGAGTTTTCATTATGAATGATTTGTCGGTTTAAATTATGTAATTCAACCTCATCAAAATCTGCAACGCCTAAAAATCCGACTCCTGCCGCTGCTAAATATTGAATCACAGGACTTCCCAATCCACCAGCTCCAATCACCAGAATCTTAGCATTAATTATTTTTCTCTGACCTTCCAGTCCGATTTCTTCGATAAAAATCTGTCGGCTGTATCTTGTGAAGACGTCTTCGTTTTTCATGTTCCTTGATTTTATTTGAATCTCAACGTTGAATTAACGTAAGTTCGAGTATTTTTTGCAATGAAATGGAGAACAGTGTATCGAGAACTTTTATTAGATAAAATTTCTCGATACGATTTTTTAAAAAAAATCTACTTGAAATAACGTCCATTATGTTCTCAACATATTTTATTGTGAAATTATTAATCAAAAAAATTTAATTTAAATTCCGCTATAAACAGCATCCCAATCTTTCATCACAGGATCATAGCCTGCTCTTTTGATAATACTTTTCATTTCTTCCATGCCTCTTTCATCACTGGTTTCGAATTGCTCCAACGACTCTTTATCCACCGCATAACCACCGGGATTGGTCTTTGAAGCAGCACTCATCGCTGTTGCTCCCAATGAAATTATATTATTCCTGAATTTTTCATTCTCCCTCGTTGAGATTGAAATTTCCAAATCTTCATTCCAAATTCGGTAGGCACAGATCAATTGAAGTAAATCTTTATCTGACATGATAAAATTCGGTTCGATAATTCCTTCCGCAGGTCGAAGTCTAGGAAACGAAACCGAAAACTTAGATTTCCAGTATGCCTTTTGGAGATAATCGATATGAAGTGCGTTGAAAAAACTATCTACACGCCAATCTTCCAAACCCAACAAAACGCCTAATCCAATTTTATGAATTCCTGCACTTCCAATTCTGTCGGGTGTTTCTAAACGAAAATTGAAATTCGATTTTTTCCCTTTCGGATGATATTCTTTATAAACTTCCTGATGATAGGTTTCCTGATAAACTAACACAGCATTGACTCCCACTTTATGCAATTGCAGATATTCTTCCTCCGATAAGGGCTGAACTTCAATGGAAACATTGGCAAAATGAGGCTTTAACAAACGAACAGCATTCAAAAAATAATTAATTCCGACCGTTTTATTTGCTTCTCCGCTCACCAATAAAATGTGATTGACTCCCATTGATTTTAAAACGGTTGCTTCTATCATCAATTCAGTATCCGTCAAAGTTTTTCTTTTAATGGGATTATCCAGACTAAAACCGCAGTAGGTACAAATATTCTGACATTCATTACTCAAATACAACGGCGCATACAATTGAATAGTCTTTCCGAACCGTTTTTGTGTAAGTTGCTGTGTCATTTTTGCCATCAACTCTAATTTCTGAGCAGCAACCGGTGAAAGAAAATTCAGAAAATCTTCTATTGTTTTATTCTTTTTTTGAAGACTATTTTCCACATCAGACAAAGTCACTTTCTCAATGTTTGATTTTACCTCATTCCATTGATATTTTTCAAAAAAATCTAGAAAACTTTTCATAAAATTAATTTTAATCAAACAAAAAAGACGTCAACGGACTTGATGCTTGTGCATGATTTCCGATGGCTCCCAAACCCGCTTCAAAAGCTCTTCTACCGGCAATTACCCCTTCCCTAAAAGCCAATGCCATATTCACAGGATTTTGTGCCACTGCAATCGCTGTATTCACCAAAACTGCATCAGCTCCCATTTCCATTGCTTTCGCCGCATCGGAAGGCGCTCCGATTCCTGCATCAACCACAACAGGAACGTTACTTTGAGCAATAATTATTTCTAAAAAGTCTAAAGTTTTCAATCCTCTATTCGTTCCAATCGGAGCTCCCAAAGGCATAACAACCGCTGTTCCAACATCTTCCAACCGTTTACATAAGACAGGATCTGCATGGATATAGGGCATGACGATAAATCCTAATTTTGCCAATTCCTCCGTTGCATATAATGTTTCAATAGGATCAGGCAATAAATATTTCGGATCAGGATGAATTTCCAGTTTCACCCAGTTGGTTTCCAAGGCTTCTCTTGCCAATTGTGCCGCCAAAACTGCTTCTTTAGCCGTTCTTGCCCCTGAGGTATTGGGTAAAAGATGAGATTTTGCAGGTTTTAAAGCATTCAATAGATCATTTTCTGAAGATTGCGAATCGATGCGTTTTAATGCCATTGTTACCATCTCACTTCCTGAAGCGATGATTGAATCAGTCATTTCTGAAAGATTTCCGAATTTTCCTGTTCCTAAAAATAGTCTTGATTCAAAAGTTCTGTTTGCTATAAGTAATGGTTGATTTTTCATTGTAAAACTTCTTTAAATTCTTTGATAATGGATGGCTGATGAGTAATTTGTCCTGAAACTGCCACGCCGTAAATTCCGATTTGTTGTAATAATTCGATGTCCTCCAAAACGACTCCACCAATAGCAAATATTTTTGGGATTTCTAATGATCTTTCTTTTAAATTATCAATGATTTTTTTGTATCCTTCAAAACCTAAAATCGGACTTAATTGTTCTTTTGTTGAAGTAAATCGTAACGGTCCTAAACCGATATAATTACATCCTTCTTTCATTCTTTGAAGAACTTCTGAAAAAGTATTTGCCGTTCCTCCGATGATTTTATTTTCACCTAAAATATCTCTGGCAATTTCAATGGATGTATCTTTTAAACCTAAATGAACGCCATCTGCATCAACTTTTTTTGCAATCTGAACATGATCGTTGATAATACAAACCGATTGATTATCTGAACATAGTTTTTTTGAAATTTCACAAAGCCTGATAAATTCATTTTCGGGAGCGTTTTTCCAACGTACTTGCATCCACTTAACTCCGCAATCAATAGCTTTTCTGATATTCAGCTCCTGTTCTTCTATTGTAAACCCCTGAGATATGTATTGTAATTTTTCCATGATTTAATTTGAATGAAATCCTAATAAAGTTGAATTACTTGTTAAAAACTTTTCGATGTATAATTTTCCTTTTCTACAGGCGCGTTCAAAGTTTTCTCCTTTGGCTAAATGACTTGCAATAGCCGAAGAAAGCACACAACCCGAACCATGTTTTGGATAAAAATAAGTTTCGTTATTAGATTGAATTGAAATTTCTTTTCCCTTCTCCATTAAAATATCTATTCCTAATTGATCTTTCCGATGTCCTCCTTTTATTAAAACCGGACAATAATTTTCTAAGTTTTCAAAAAGATTTTCTTTCAAAAATTGATATTCATTATAATTTGGAGTGATTAAATCAATTTGAGTCAAAACATTCTCCAACTCAGAAATTGTATTCAAATCAAAAAAAGAAAACTCAGAAGTACTTTTCAACACCGGATCCCAAACAACTTTTATTTCAGGACTATTCAATTTAATTGTTTTAATAATTTCACTTAAAAATTCTGCGTTTTTTACAACTCCGATTTTTACTGCTTCAGCATGATGATTTTTCATTAAAACCTTAATTGCAGTTAAAACTTCTTCCAAAGGTTGCCAATTCAAACTCAAGCATTGAGAAGCAGTCTGAATTGTAATTGCCGTACAAACACCCAATCCCTGAACTTTCAATTGTTCAAATGTTTTAATATCTGCCAACAAACCAGCTCCACCACTTGGGTCATAGCCTGCAATGCTCATTACGAAAGGACGTTCTTCCTGCATTTCCTGAATATATTTAAAGGTTCATCATTTTCCCAAATTGCTCCTAACAAAGCCACTCCGTCTATTTTACTTTTGAAAGTTTTATCGATATTTTTTTCATTAATTCCTCCCAAAGCGATCAGTTTTACATTTGAATGAGTTCTTTTTTTAATATCATTCAAAATCGTTGAATTTTCACCGTAGCCTTTTTTAGAAATACTTGGAAAAACCGGACTGATAAAAGAATATTCCCAATCTGTATCTAATTGATTAAAAGTTTCAATATTATGAACAGAAGTTGAAATCGTTTTATTTGTGAAAGATTTATACAAATCATTTTGCCTGTCAATTTCTTTGAAATGAAGTCTTGAGATCTTAAAATTCTCAGCCAAATTATAATTGCTGTGTAAAACCAATTGAGCATGAAATTTCAAATCTATTTTTTGAATAAAATCCTCCATTTCTTCTGAATTAATGAAAGGCTTTCTGATATGAAGTAAATCCAAACCTTCCTGAAACAATTCATTAATGATTTCAATTTCGTTTTTTACGAACTCTTCGGGAGTGATTACGATGATCATATATAAATTTCTTTCCCTTTTTCGATGAATTCCTGAGATTTGTCGAACATTCCTTTTTCTGCCGATTCACGGATTTCCTGTGTAATTTTCATCGAACAGAATTTTGGTCCGCACATCGAACAGAAATGCGCAATTTTGGCTCCGTCGGCAGGAAGCGTCTCGTCATGATAAGACCTTGCCGTATCAGGATCTAATGAAAGATTGAATTGGTCTTCCCAACGGAATTCAAATCTGGCTTTACTCAAAGCATTGTCCCTGTATTGCGACCCTGGATGACCTTTTGCCAAATCAGCGGCATGAGCAGCCAATTTATAGGTTATAACTCCAACCTTTACATCTTCTTTATTCGGAAGACCTAAATGCTCTTTTGGTGTTACATAACACAACATCGCACAACCAAACCAGCCGATCATCGCAGCTCCAATCCCGGAAGTAATGTGGTCATAACCCGGTGCGATATCTGTCGTTAAAGGGCCCAATGTATAAAATGGGGCTTCATCACATACTTCCAATTGCTTTTCCATATTTTCTTTGATCATGTGCATCGGAACGTGGCCGGGACCTTCAATCATTACCTGGACGTTGTGTTTCCAGGCGATTTTTGTCAGTTCACCTAAGGTTTCCAATTCTGCGAACTGTGCTTCATCATTAGCATCGGCAATCGAACCCGGACGAAGACCGTCTCCTAAAGAAAAGGCAACATCATATTTTTTCATGATTTCGCAGATTTCCTCAAAATGCGTATACAAAAAGTTTTCTTTATGATGAAACAAACACCATTTTGCCATGATGGAGCCACCTCTGGAAACAATTCCCGTAACACGTTTTGCTGTTAAATGGATATATCTCAACAAAACTCCGGCATGAATCGTGAAGTAAGAAACTCCCTGTTCTGCCTGTTCGATCAAAGTATCTTTAAAAATTTCCCATGTTAAATCTTCTGCAACCCCTTTTACTTTTTCCAATGCCTGATAAATCGGAACGGTACCAATCGGAACCGGACTGTTTCTGATGATCCATTCTCTGGTTTCATGAATATTTTTTCCGGTTGAGAGATCCATAATCGTATCAGCTCCCCATCGGCACGCCCAGACTGCTTTTTCAACTTCTTCTTCAATGCTTGACGAAACGGCACTATTTCCTATGTTGGCATTAATTTTAACCAAGAAATTTCTTCCGATGATCATCGGTTCGCTTTCAGGGTGATTGATATTATTTGGAATAATTGCTCTTCCGGCCGCGATTTCATCTCTTACAAACTCGGGAGTGATTTTGCTTTTCGGAGTTCGTGCACCAAAGCTGTTTCCCGGATGTTGGAATGCCATATCTTTTGAAACAGAATCCAACTGCTCAATTTTTTGGTTTTCTCTGATGGCAATATATTCCATTTCGGGGGTGATAATTCCTTGTCTTGCGTAGTATAATTGGGTAACTTCCTGTCCTTCTTTCGCCACTTTCGGTTTGTGATTGTAAGAAAAACGCAATTCATCCAGCTTTGAATCGGCAAGCCGGGCTTTTCCGTATTCTGAAGTAATTCCGCCAAGAATTTCTACATCATTTCTGTCTAAAATCCATTGTTCTCTGATTCTTGGAAGTCCTTTTTCTATATCAATTTCAGAGTTTTCGTCGGTGTAGGGTCCTGATGTATCGTAAATTGTAACGGGTAGATTTTCTTCAAGCTTTCCGTTAGTCAATTTTGTCGGACTTAATTGGATTTCCCGCATCGCTACGTTGATTGGGTGAATTTTCCCTTCAACATAGATTTTTTTTGAGTTCGGAAACGGCGAACGTGTGATCTTGTGAGCCATAAAATAATTGGTTTTTATGAAAATTAGCCGCCCTGAGTGGCAGTGATAATTAAAATTGAATCTTTGTCGTTGAGAAATGTTTCCGCCCAGAATGACTGCGGAACGATAAGGTTGTTGAGCGCTACGGCGATCCCTTTTTTCTTTTCGGGTAATTCCATAGCAATGAGCGCTTCCAGATTTTCGGGAAGTACTTCAAAATTTTTTGTCGTGTGGTTAATTGTAAGCTCCATTCCTAACATTTTTAAAATGCACCTTAGGAATGGCTGTTATTGTACAATAGAATGTACAGCAAAAGTCATCTACTTTTCCCTACGCTAGTATGATCTAGAAATCAGGTTCAAAGGGTAAATTCTCAGCCCGTTTTTCAACAGACACCCCTAAAGTGTGGGACGA
>Ga0308171_1001347_pt1 | contig 33956 bp, 27 predicted proteins | sample PhyGR1_FD_202135 | JGI IMG/M metagenome (GOLD analysis project Ga0308171, IMG submission 202135) | Phyllosphere microbial communities from UC Gill Tract Community Farm, Albany, California, United States - DLSLSG.R1 | ecosystem: Host-associated > Plants > Phyllosphere > Unclassified | place: USA...
GGGCATGACGCCATGAAACGTTCCAGGACCACTGCGCTGCTGCTGATGAGCGCTGCGCCGCTGCTGTTCACCGCCTGCCAGAAGAACGAGGCCGTGCAGGTGCAGGAAGGGCTCTACACCTCGGTGCAGGCCTGTACCGAAGCCACCGGCGATCCGTCCAGCTGCCGCACGGCCTTTGCCGAAGCGCAGAAGCAGTCTGCCGATGCCGCCCCCAAGTACGCCTCGCGTGAAGCCTGCGAAGCCGAGTACAACGCCGAGCAGTGCGTGGAACAGAAGACCTCCACCGGCCATTCGTTCATCGGGCCGATGATGATGGGCTTCTTCATGTCGCAGATGCTCAGCAACCGCGGCGGTGCAGGCCTGGCGCAGCAGCCGGCGGCAAGCCCGGCCTATCAGGACAAGGCCAAGGGCTGGGCACGCCCGGGTCCGTCGACCGGCGGGCTGAACACCGCCAGCGGCATTGGCGCAGGCAAGGCCGGCCTGGCCCCGGTCAGCGCCACCCCGAACCGTGCGGTCACCGCCAGCCGTGGCGGCTTCGGCAACACCAGCAGCAACCGCAGCAGCGTCGGCGGCTGATCGATGCAGCGCGTGCGTATCGCCGAGCGCAGCCAATGGCGCGCCCGGGCCGAAGAGTCGGGGTTCCGTTTCCACACCATCGATGGCTTGCCGTACTGGGATGAAACCGCGTATTACGCCTTCACCCTGCGTCAGATCGAACAGGACATCGAAGATCCCAGCGCCGAGCTGCATGCGATGGCGATGGATCTGGTCGACGAGGTGGTGGGCAGCCAGCAGTTGATGGACCAGCTGGCGATCCCGCCGCAGTTCCGCGACTGGATCGCCGACAGCTGGCGCCGCCGCGAGCCGCATCTGTATGGGCGGCTGGATTTCGCCTACGACGGCAGCGGCCCGGCCAAGCTCTACGAGCTGAATTACGACACGCCCACCTCGCTGTTCGAGGCCTCGTTCTTCCAGTGGCAGTGGCTGGAGGACCAGCGCAACCAGAACCGGTTGCCGCCGGATGCCGATCAGTTCAACGCGATCCATGAGGCGCTGGTCGAACGCTTCGGCGAACTGGCGGCCCAGTTGCCGCCGCCGCTCTATTTCAGCGCGGTCGGTGCCTCGGAAGAAGACCAGGGCACGGTCGCCTACCTGCGCGACTGTGCGGCCCAGGCCGGCCTGCGTGGCGACGCGATCGCGATCGAGGATATCGGCCTGTCCGAGGACGGGCGCTTCACCGCGCTCGACGACACCGTGATCGGCAGCCTGTTCAAGCTGTACCCGTTGGAAGACCTGATGACCGAGTCGTTCGGCCAGGCGCTGCCCGCCTCGGGCGTGCAGCTGCTGGAACCGGCCTGGAAGGCAATCCTCAGCAACAAAGGCGTGCTGCCGCTGCTGTGGCAGCGTCACCGTGGCCACCCGAACCTGCTCGCCGCCGAGTTCGACGACGGCAGCGAGCTGCCGCGTGGCTGGGTGCGCAAGCCGCTGTTCTCGCGCGAGGGCGCCAACGTGGCCATGCACCTGGCCGACGGCAGCTGGCAGGAAAGCGAAGGCCCGTACACCGGCCCGGCGATCCGCCAGGCGGCGCATCCGCTCACCGCGTTCGATGGCGGCTATCCGCTGATCGGCAGTTGGATGGTGGGCGACCAGGCCTGTGGCATGGGCATCCGCGAAGACAACAGCCGGATCACCCGCGACAGCGCCCGCTTCGTTCCGCACGCGATCATCGACGAAGCGCCGACGCGTATCTTCGTCTGATGGCTGTGCAGCGCCGGCCCGGCTCGCGCGGGCGCACAACACCTGTTGCCGGCCGTCACTTCGATGACGGCCGCAGCCTGCAGGCGTTTGCCGATCGCGTGGCTGTACGCTGCCACCGCTGCGATACGCCAGGCTGGGTGCTGGCGAGCTGGGCACCGTATCGCTGGACCGCACGCTTCCGCTGCACCGGTTGCAGCGCGGCATTGGACAGCGTCGACAACCCCTGGGTGGGCCCGGTCCGCCTGGATGGGCGTCGGCCCTGTGGCCACTGCGGACATCAATGGCTGTCCGTACACCAGCACCGACCCTCTGCGACCACCGGGGTGCCGGGCACGTTGCCTGCGGAGTGCGCGCAATGCGGGCGCAGCAGCGAGGTCAGCGTCACGGTACGCCCCCTGCGCGCTGGGGACCCGGCCGATCCGCATTTCGGCCTACCCCTGCGCCTGGTCGAGCCGACCCGCGCCGGTCTGCTATGGGCGTACAACACAGCGCACCTGCAGGCCCTTCTGGATTACGTCAATGCGTCACTGCGCGAAAGCCGTGGCGTGCATCGTTCAATGTTCTCCCGCCTGCCGGGGTGGATGAAGCTTGCCCGCAATCGTGCGGTCGTGCAGAAGGCGATAACGCGCCTGATCGTCAGCGCCCGCATCGCTGCGTAGGTACCGACCGTTGGTCGGTACGCGTTACAACAACCCATCCCGCTTGACCGCCAGATAGCGCTCCACCAGCGCCCCGGGCAGTGCCTCGGCGGTGACATCCAGCACCATCACCCGATGGCTGCGCAGCGCGTCATGCGCGTCGCTGCGCTGCTGCAGGTAGCGGGCGATCGCACCGGCCTGGGTGGCGTCCTGCAGGGTCTCCACCGGCTGGGCCAGGGCATCGTCCAGCGCGCGTTCGCGCAGGCTGGCCACGCACACCAGGTGCTGGCGCTGCAGCAGGCGCACGGCCGCGAGCAGGTCTTCGATGTCTTCATCGCGCACGTTGGTGACCAGCATCACCAGCGAGCGCCGGCGTTGCCGCAGCGAGAGCTCGGTGGCCGCGGCGAGGTAATCAGTGGCGACCGGCTGCGCCTGCAGGTCGTAGCTGGCGCGCAGCAGAGTATCGATGGTGCCCATGCCGCGTTTCGGTGCGACCCAGCGGCTTTCGCCACCGGCGGCGAACAGGCCCACGCCGTCACCCTGGCGCAGCGCGAGGTAGGAGACCACCAGCGCTGCATTGAGCACATGATCGAAGTGCGACAGGCCGCCTTCGCTGGCCATCATGCGCCGGCCGGTGTCGATCATGAGCACCAGCTGCTGGTTCTTCTCGTCCTGGTACTCGCGTGAGATCAGCTTGCGCGCCCGCGCGGTCGCCTTCCAGTCGATCTGGCGCAGGCTGTCGCCGATGCGGTACTCGCGCATCTGGTGGAAATCGGTGCCTTCACCGCGACGGCGCTTGAGGTGGGCACCGACCAGGCGCGAGGCCTGTTCGGCACTGAACAACGCAAAGCGGGTCAGCGGTGCGAAGTTGGGGTACACGCGCACCGTCATCGCGGGCGGCAGCTGCCGCCGCTGATGCCACAGCCGCCAGGCGCTGTGCATGCGCAGGTGCACGCCCTCGAACACGAAGCGGCCGCGCGCGGTGGGCGTCAGCCGATACGACACGCTGCTGCTGACCATCGGCTTGAGCGCCAGCGCACGCGGCAGGCCCTGCAGGGCCCAGCCACCGGGCACCAGATCGAACACCTCCACGCGCTGGTGCCGGCTCGATTCCAGCCGCAGCGTGGCCTCGCGCTCGACGTTCAGCGCCAGCGACTCCGGCAGCGCGCGGTGCACGCTGGGCGAGGGCTGGCGGCGCAGGCGCAGCAGGTCCACCAGTGCGATCAGGCCCACGCCGGCACCGATTGCCCACCAGGCCGCGTGCGGCCAGGCACCGAGCACCACCGGCACGCCGAGCAGGCCCCAGCCGGCCAGCAGTGCCAGCAGCAGCGCGCCCGGCCTCATGCCGGTCGCCCGCGATGGACGGCGCGCGTGCTCATTTGCGTGGTGCGTCCACCTTGGCCAGCAGTGCGGTCAATGCATCGTCGGCGCTTTGTCCTTCGATCTGCAGTTCCGGTGCCAAGGCGATGCGGTGGCGCAACGCCGGCTTGGCGATGTCGCGCACGTCGTCGGGGGTGACGAAATCACGGCCGGACAGCACCGCCTGCGCACGCGCCGCACGCACCAGCGCGATGCTGCCGCGCGGGCCGGCACCGAGCGCGATACCCGGCCACTGCCGCGTGGCGGCGACGATACGCACCGCGTAGTCGATCACTTCCGGATCGACCGTGATCGCCGCGGTCGCCTGCTGCAGCGCGACCACCTCGGCCCCGCTCAGCACGCGTGGCACCTGCGAGAGATCGAAGTCGGCCGCGCTTCGGCCGGTGGTGATCGCATCGACCATGCGCTTCTCGTCGTCCAGCGTGGGGTAATCGATCAGCACCTTGAGCAGGAAGCGGTCCAGCTGCGCTTCGGGCAGCGGATAGGTGCCTTCCTGCTCGACCGGGTTCTGCGTGGCCAGGGTCAGGAACGGCGGGGTCAGCGCGAACGCCTTGCCCTCGATGGTGACCTGGCCTTCCTGCATCACTTCCAGCAGGGCCGACTGGGTCTTGGCCGGGGCGCGGTTGATTTCATCGGCGAGCAGCAGGTTGGTGAACACCGGGCCGCGACGGATCTTGAAGCTCTCGGTCTTCGGGTCGTACACCGCATGGCCGCTGACATCGCTGGGCATCAGGTCCGGGGTGAACTGCACGCGGCCATAGTCCAGCTCCAGCGCCTGGGCGAGGGCACGCACGAGCAGGGTCTTGCCCAGCCCGGGAACGCCTTCGATCAGCACATGACCACCGGCCAGCAGGGCGATCAGGATCTGGTCGAGCACCTCGGGCTGGCCGATGAAGGCGCGGCCGACGGCGTCGCGCACGGCATCGACGCGCTCGGACAACGGCGACGGCGACGGCCGCGCGGTCACGGCAGGAGGGGACAGCGGCGGCGGAAGCGTCGGCTCGGTCATAGCAGGTTTCTCATCTGGATCAGCAGGCGGATGCGGTCGCGCAGGCCGGCGACGTCGTGGGAAGCGGGTGGGGTCAAGGCGGTCTGCACGCGTGCGTGCGACCACTGCAGCAGGGTGGCGACGGCGTGCACCCGCGCCTCGCCGGTCAGCGCGGCGGCCGTCGGTGAGCGCCGTCGCAGGCGAGCCAGGAAGGCACGGCGGACCGCGTCGTACAACAGCGGCGCTTTGCCGAAGCGCAACAGGTGCTCGCCGCTGGCGCGGATGTGTTCCAGCAGGGAGCGGCGTTCGGCCGGCGGCGAAGGCAGTTCGCTGCCCAGCCGCTGCGCACGCTGCCACAGCCAGCCGAGCAGGGCCAGCAGCAACGGCGCCCACACCGGCCAGCCGAGGTAGAACACGCGGTTCCACAGCGAGGGCGGGCGGGAGGCGTAGACCAGCCACATCGTGCCCTTGCCATGGTTCGGCGCCAGCACGTAGCGGGTCAGATCGCGGTGCGCCTTGTCGTGCAGGCCATCGACGATCGCGTTAGCAGCATTCGGGGGAACCGTCGGGTTGGGCCGGCCCTTGCCGTGCATGAAGGCCATGTCGGCCAGCACATCGATGCGGCCATGGCCGTGGCGCAGGCGGGCGAAGACCCGGCTTTCCTCATCTCCCCAGCCCCGCTCGAGCGTGATGCCGGTGGGCGGCGAGACCGCGAAGCGGCGTCCATCGCAGAACTCGACATGCTGCGGGTCATCGCGCACGTGGAACGGCTGGCAGTCGCTTTCATGGCCTTCGCTGTCCACGCCGAGCGCGTCCAGCAGCGGCCCGTTGCGCGCGTCGTCCTTGCCGATCGGTGGCGTGCGCACGATCAGATGCCCGCCACGTGCCACCCAGGCCATCAGGGCGGTCACGGCGGGCGCCGGAACCTCCGCACTGTCCTGCAGCAGCACGACGGTATCGCCCGGCGCCAACGGCATGCGGGTCAGGTCCAGGCGCGGCCGCGACTGCACCGTGAGGCCGTCCGCACGCAGTGCCTGGCCGAGCACATACAGCGGGTTGTAGCTCGCTTCGCCCTGCGGGGGCAGGCGTTCCACCTCGGTCACCCGCTCGTGCGTGCGCAGGAACAGGATCGCCAGCGGCACCGCGATCACCAGCAGCACGAGGCCAACCAGCAGCCAGCGCAGGCGGGCGCTCATGCGCGCCACCCGAACTGGGCCTGCAGCGTGGTGGCCAGCGTGTCGAAGTCGTCATCGGTCGGCAACTGGCCCGCATAGGCGGCGTACTGCCAGACCCGCACGATGCGCGCGAACAGGCTGCGGTCGGCCTCGACCGGCATCCGTCGCGAGGCGCGCAGGCACTGCGCTTCGGTGGCCCCCGGTGGCAGGCTGACCTGCGCGCGTTCGCTCATGGTGTCCACACTGGCGCGATACAACAGCGCCAGCGCCTGGCGGGGGCGTCCCTCCTGCCACAGCGCACGCGCACGTGCGGCAGGATCGGGCGGTGCCACGTCCGGTATCCGGATCGCGTCTTCCACGACCGCCGTGGCCGTTGCGCGACGACGCTGGCCGGAGCCGCGCAGCCACGGCAGCCAGCGCGGCGCGGTGGCCAGCAGCAGTACCAGCAGCAGCCCCACGACCGCCCACAGCGTCCACTCGGCGATCTGTGCCGGCAACAACGGACCCTTGGCACCGCGTTGAGAGGTGCCCTTGGTTGCGGCCTCGCGCTTGGCCTTCTCGACATCGGCTGCGTCGGTGTCCGTGCGCTTCCACTCGGTCACCTCGCGGGTCGGGCTCTGCAGCGGGTCTTCGTACGCGCGCTGCACGGCCTGGCGGAAGCCGGCCGTATCCACTGCTTCGCCGCCGAAGATGCCGACCAGTGTGTTGTCCGGATCGTTGTCGTAGGTCAGCGGTGGATCGTCTTCTTCGCTTACTTCTTCGCCGTCTTCGCCGTCTTCGCCAGCGGCGTCGGCCGCGTCGGCCGCATCGGAGGCGGGCGCCAGGCCGTCCTCTAGCGACGGCGTGCGTTCGGCCGGTGCCGCCACCGCGCCCTTGGCGTTCGACGGCGGCCCCTGCTGCGCGTGCAGCGCCGCGCCCGGCCAGATCAGCACCAGGGCCAGCATCAGCAACGGCGCCGCCTGCTGCAGCCGTACGCTAAGGCGCCGGAAGGCGATCTCCAGATCCCACGCCTCCATCTGCGTACGCCGGTCCAGGTACAGCCCGAAGCCCGCGCCGGCGTAGAACGGACCGATCACCGTGGCCGCGCCCCAGAACAGCAGGTTCACGCCCAGCTGCATCCACGCCGGCATGTCCTGCTTGGCCAGCTCCCACGCCGCGCGCCAGGATTCGGACAGCAGGTCCACCGGAATGAACAGGAATACCGCCGCGATGCCGCCGGCCACCAGCACGATCTCGAAGACCATGCACACCAGCGTGAGCAGCAGCGCATGGCCCATCGCGCCTCCGGCGATCGCACGGCGCCGCTGGCGCCGATGCGCCGGATCAGCACCTTCCAGCAGGTTGACCGGCAGCAGCACCGACCGCAGCGGGCTCAGGCGTCGCCAGCCGAGATAACCCCAGAAGCCCTGCCAGCCCCAGGAGCGCTGCGCGCGCAGGGTCTGCCGGGTCGTCGACGCATCGCCGAACACCCCGCGCGAGATCACGTACAGCGCGATGCGCTCGAACAGCGGCTTGAGCCACCACATCGCCAGCCAGGCCCAGCCGAAGCTGTCGGTCCACCACGCCACGGCGTTGAGCAGCACGAACACCGGCAGCGACACGGCCAGCCAGGGGGCCCAGACCGCGGCCGCATGGCGGCGCACCAGGGCCATGCCCAGCTCCATGGCTTCCCAGCCCGAGCGCGCGCGCAGCACGACGTTGAGCCGATCAATCTGCATCGGCCGCCCCGCGTCCACCGCGCCACAACCAGACGAATACCGTGGTCCACAGCACGGCGGCCACGCTGTATTTCCCCCAGGCCGGGATCGCCGCGATCGAGGACCAGAAGGCTTCGATGAAGGCGGCGACCAGCAGCATCGCGGCGACCCCCACGCACAGCTTGGCCCCGATCACGCCGCCCTCGACCAGCGCATCGATGCGCCGCCGCCGCCCGGGGGCGAGCAGTTTCATGCCCAGCTGCAGGCCGGCGCCGCCGGCGATCACGATCGCGGTCAGCTCGAACGCGCCATGGCCGGCCACGAAGCGCCAGAACGGATCGCCGTGGCCGATGTGCTGCAGATGGCCGGCGACCGAGCCGATACCGACACCGTTGAACAGCATCACCAGCACCGTGCCGACGCCGGCGATCAACCCGAAGGCGAACGTGCGCAGGCCGATGCTGATGTTGTTCATGATGTAGTAGCCGAACATCGTCCAGTTGGTGCCGCTGTCGCGGCCCAGGTTCGGCGAGGCCGGATCGTACATGCGCTCGAATTCGGCGATGCGCGCGTTGTCCAGCAGCAGGTGGATCAGCTCCGGGCGCCACAGCACCAGCGCGAAACTGCCCACCAGCGGCACCACGAACAAGGCCGCGGCCACCCACATGCTGCGCGCCTGGCTGCGCACCAGCTGCGGGAAATCGGCGAACAGGAAGGCGAGCGCGCGCTGCCACTGCGGTCGCGGCGTGCGGTAGAGCAGGGTGTGGCCCTGCTGCATCAACTGCTGCAACCGCGCGACCAGCTGCGGGCTGTAACCGCGTCGGCGCGCCAGCGCCAGCTGCTGGCACAGGCGGCGGTAGCGCTGCGGGAAATCACCGTCGTCCAGGCCCTCGTGGGCGGCTTGCCGACGTGCCTGCCGTGGATGCTCGCCGCGCTGGGTCAGCCACTGCTCCAGCGCCTGCCATTCGGCCTGGTAGCGGGCGACGAACTGTTCCTGTCTCATCGGCGTCCCAACAGCCAGTTGGCCATCGCATACAGGCGCAGCACCCCGACCTGGCCGCGGCTTCCGGTGAGCGGCGCGGCGATATCGGCCAGCTCCTGCTGGCGCGGGGTCGACAGCCGCGGCGCACGCTCGGCGAAGGCGACCACGGCCGCCTGCTCGGCCGGCTGCAAAGGGTGCGGTGGCACCAGCACGCTGCCGACCGGCACGCTGCCGCCCAGCGGCGGCGCGCCCTGGTGGATCACCACGGTGCCGGCGACCAGATCGCCGAGGCGGCGGCCATGCGCATCGAACAGACTCGACAGCAGGCCGAGGGCGTAGCCGAACGGCAGCATGTCCACGGTGCGCAGCAGGTTGCGGGTGATCGCGCTCATCCAGCCGATCGGTCCGCCATCGCGCGCGACCACGCGCAGGCCCATGGCGCGTTTGCCCAGGGTGCGGCCCCAGCACGCTTCCTGGACGATGGTGTAGGCCCACAGCAAGAGGAACATCAGGCCCAGGTAGAGGCCTTGGCCGAAGCCCCCGAGAAAGGCCAGCGGAATGCTGAGGATCATCAGCGCGGCGATGCGGATCACGAAGTCGATCGCCCAGGCCAGCGCGCGCGGCAACGGACCGGCCACGGGCAGGTGCAGGGGCACGCCTTCGGGGGTGATGACCTCCCGGTAGGTGTCCAGCATGGGCGCGCTCATCGGCGGCACGTCACGCTGGATCGTACGGAAGGCCACAGGGGACGCCGGATTCCTCTCCGGTCTGCCAGCGGGGGCATGCGGGTCTCGACTGCTTCCTGGTCGGCTGAGGACTTTACCGCAATCAACCGCGGTACTGATCCTTCAGGCGCACATAGTGATCGGCCGAGTAGTGCAGCGACTCGATCTCCTTGTCGCTGAGCCTGCGCGCCAGCCGCGCCGGGTTGCCCAGCCACAGCTCGCCTTCGCCGACCACCTTGCCGGGGCCGAGCACCGCGCCCGCGCCGAGGAAACCGTGCGTGCCCACCTTGGCGCCATCGAGGATGCAGGCACCCATGCCGATCAGGCAGTAATCGCCGATGGTGCAGGCATGGATGATGGTGCCGTGGCCGACCGTCACGCCTTCACCGATCAGGGTCGGGTAGCCGCCCTTGTTGAACGGGCTGTGGTGGCTGACATGGATGATGGTGCCGTCCTGGATGTTGCTGCGCGCGCCGATCCGCACGTGGTTCACATCGCCGCGGATCACCGTGCCCGGCCACACCGAGACGTCATCGCCCAGCACCGCGTCACCGATGATCGTGCAGGCCGGGTCGATGTAGACGCGTTCGCCGAGCACGGGCAGTTTGTCGAGGAAGGGGCGGATCGGGGACATGCGGACTCCAGGCAAGGACGCGCCCTGCTGGGCGCGGGGTCATGATACCGGGCGCTGTTGTTACGCGACTCTGCTGCGACGCGCGCGTTCCAGGTGCACCAGCAGCAGCGAGATCGCCGCCGGCGTCATGCCGGGGATGCGCTGGGCCTGGCCGATGGTCTGCGGCCGCACCCGTTCGAGTTTCTGCTGCACCTCGGCCGAGAGGCCGCGCACGCCGGCGTAATCGAACTCCGCGGCGATGGCGGTGTTCTCGTGGCGCTGCTGGCGCGCGATCTCATCGCGCTGGCGGTCCAGGTAACCGGCGTACTTCACCCCGATCTCGACCTGTTCGGCGACCTTGGCATCGGCCACGGCCGGGCCCAGCGACGGCACCTGCATCAGCGTGGCGTAATCCAGTTCGGGACGCTTGATCAGGTCCAGCACGTTGGTTTCGCGGCTGACCGCCACGCCCAGGGCAGCCTCCACTTCGCGGCCGAGCGCATTGCCCGGCGTCGCCCACAGTGCACGCAGGCGCGCGGTTTCCCGTGCGACGGCATCCTGCTTGGTCTGGAACGCGCTCCAGCGACGGTCATCGACCAGGCCGAGTTCGCGGCCGGGGCCGGTCAGGCGCACGTCGGCATTGTCTTCGCGCAGCTGCAGCCGGTACTCGGCGCGGCTGGTGAACATGCGGTACGGCTCATTGGTGCCGTGGGTGATCAGGTCGTCGACCAGCACGCCCAGGTACGCCTCGTCGCGGCGCGGGCACCAGCCGGCGTCGTCGCGGGTGAAGCGGGCGGCGTTGAGGCCGGCCAGCAGGCCCTGCGCGGCGGCCTCTTCATAGCCGGTGGTGCCGTTGATCTGGCCGGCGAAGAACAGGCCGCTGACGGTCTTGGTCTCCAGCGTGTTCTTCAGCCCGCGCGGATCGAAGAAGTCGTACTCGATCGCGTAGCCCGGCCGGGTGATATGCGCGTTCTCGAAGCCGCGCATGCTGCGCACCAGGTCCAGCTGCACATCGAAGGGCAGCGAGGTGGAGATGCCGTTGGGGTAGATCTCGACCACGTCCAGCCCTTCGGGCTCGACGAAGATCTGGTGGCTGGCCTTCTCGGCGAAGCGCACCACCTTGTCCTCGATGGATGGGCAGTAGCGCGGGCCGATGCCTTCGATCTGCCCGCTGTACAGCGGCGAACGGTGCAGCGCGTTGCGGATGATCTCGTGGGTGCGCTCGCTGGTGTGGGTGATCCAGCAGCTGACCTGCGCCGGATGCTCGGCCACGCTGCCGAGGAAGGACATCACCGGGCGCGGGTCGTCCCCGGGCTGTTCTTCCATGAGGCTGTAGTCCAGCGAACGGCCATCGATGCGCGGCGGCGTGCCGGTCTTGAGGCGGTCGATCACGAACGGGCGCTCGCGCAGCCGCGCGGCCAGCGTGGTCGCCGGCGGGTCGCCCATGCGGCCGGCGGCATACTGGGTTTCACCGACGTGGATCTTGCCGGCCAGGAAGGTACCGGCGGTGAGCACCACGGCCGCCGCGCTGAAGCGCAGGCCGGTCTGGGTGATCGCACCGCGCACGGCGTCACCTTCGATGATCAGGTCATCGACCGCCGCCTGGAACACGGTCAGGTTGGGCTGGGCCTCGACGATCTGACGGATCGCCATGCGGTAGAGATTGCGGTCGGCCTGGCAGCGCGTGGCGCGCACGGCCGGGCCCTTGGAGGCGTTGAGCGTGCGCCACTGGATGCCGGCGCGGTCGGCGGCATGGGCCATCGCGCCGCCCAGGGCATCGATCTCCTTGACCAGATGGCCCTTGCCGATCCCGCCGATGGCCGGGTTGCAGCTCATCGCGCCGATCGTTTCCACGTTGTGGGTCAGCAGCAGGGTGCGCGCACCGCTGCGCGCGGCCGCCAGAGCGGCCTCGGTGCCGGCGTGGCCGCCGCCGATGACGATCACGTCGTAGCGGTAGAAGGAGTCAGTCATGGCGGAGGAGCTCGGGACGGGGCCAGGCGGCCCGGATCAGCCCTGGCGACAGGGCGCGGGTGGCGATTTTAGCGCCATTCGTCGGGGGCCATGAAATCCACCCTCAAGTTGGCACGTTTTCTGCAGATAACCCAATAGCACCCAGGATGGCATGCGCCTTGTGCGCAACGGACCGGAATTGGAACAGGGGCCGGTCCAAGCGCATCGTGGGGAAGCAGAGGGGCCGGCAGTCGGGGGACTGCCGGCCCTGTTTTTTTGCGGTTCCCGGCGGCGCCGGGTGGCCCAAATACAGAAGGCCCCGCCAGTAGCGGGGCCTTCTGCGTTTAAGGTGCCGACATCCGACAGGGCCGGAACAGGGGGGATCCAGATGTTCCTGGCGGATATCGACATAGAGCCGAATGTGACGCCACTTGTCGCTTTTGACACTTTGTGACCGTGGCAGTCACCGCCCGGCTAGAGTGAACCGCCGGGCGCGTGAAAATCAAGCCATCTCAGGGCTCAACTGTGCGTTGGTTCGCATTGTTGAGATTCCGCCACGGGGAGCCGTTCATCCTCGGCGCAGCCGGACGCGGGGCTTGGGCCGGGCGTGCCTGCGGCGGACGCGAGGGGCGCTGCTGCTGCTGTTGCTGCGGTCGGCGCGGGCCACCCACCGAATCCATGTTCCGCCACGGCGAGCCGCCGTTGGTCGGACGCGGACGATCCGGCGGACGGGTCGGATGACCCCCATTGCCGTTGCCGGGACGCGGCGGCGGGCGATGATTATGCGGCGGACGGTAGTTCGGATAGGGGCGATACACCGGGTAGCCGTAACCACCGCCATAGCCGCCGCCATAACCGTAATACCCGCCACCGCCGTAGTAGCCGCTGCCGTAGCCATAGGGATAGCCGGCCGGGTAGCGGTACTCGACCGACGGTGCGCCGTGGTAGTAGCCACTGCCGCCACCGCCACCGCCGACATAGTCGTACGTCGCGCAGCCGGACAGGGCCAACAACAGGCCACCGGCAAGAACAAGGCGCATTTTCATGATGGGTCCCCCCAAAGGGCTGTAGGGCCAGCTTCGGCCCACGGCGTTGAATCGGCCCTTAACTCGGCCCGATCCGAATGAATGGTTGCCATGCTGACACGTTCATCAGGGCACATGTGGCCGTGGGGCATACGTTAATCTTGCGTCATGAGCGATTCACCCTTGCCCTGTGTTGACGACGTGCTGGCGGCGGCGGCGCGCATTGCCGCGCACGCCTGCGTGACCCCGGTGCTGCGCTCGCGCACGCTGGATGCGATGACCGGCGCCACGATCTTCTTCAAGGCCGAACACCTGCAGCGCAGCGGCGCCTTCAAGTTCCGCGGCGCGTGCAATGCCGTCTGGGCGCTGGACGATGACCAGGCCCGGCGCGGGGTGGTCACCCACTCCTCGGGCAACCATGGCGCCGCCCTGGCGCTGGCCGCGCGTACCCGCGGCATCGCCTGCCATGTGATCGTGCCCGAGGGCGCCGTGGCGGCCAAGCTGGCCAACATCGGTCGCCACGGGGCCACGCTGTGGCGCTGCGATGCCTCGATCGCCGCGCGCGAAGCGATGTGCGCCCAAGTACAGGCCGAAACCGGGGCGACCCTGGTGCATCCCTACACCGATGCCCAGGTGATCGCCGGCCAGGGCACGGCCGCGCTGGAGCTGCTGCACGCCAGCGAGGGCGTGGACATGATGGTGGTGCCGGTGGGCGGCGGGGGCCTGGCCTCGGGCACGCGGCTGGCGCTGCAGGCGGTCGCCCCGGCGGCCGGGCTGGTCCTGGCCGAACCGCTGGGGGCCGCCGATACGGCGCGCTCGCTGGCGGCGGGCGAGCGCCGCATCGATTTCACCCCCGATACCGTCTGCGATGGCCTGCGTGGCACGCTGGGCATGCCGAACTTCGCGCTGCTGAACGGCGCGGCGCAGGTGATCACCGTTGCCGATGACGCCACCATCGCCGCGATGCGGCTGATCTGGCAGGTGCTCAAGCAGGTGGTCGAGCCGTCCTCGGCGATCGCGCTGGCGGCGATCCTCGCCGAACCGGCCCGCTTTGCCGGCAAACGCGTCGGCGTGGTGCTGTCGGGCGGCAACGTCGACCTGGACGCCCTGCCGTGGAGCGCGGCATGAGCCGGCGCACCGGGGTGGGGTTCTTCGGCTGGCTGTGGCGGCTGTGCATCGTGCTGGCCGTGTGGCTGCTCGGGGTCACGGCGTGGATCGTCTGGATCGGCGAGCGCGACCAGGCACAGACGGCCGACGCGATCATCGTGCTCGGTGCGGCGGCGTATGACGCCAAGCCCTCACCGGTGTTCGAAGAGCGCATCCGGCACGGCCTGGATCTGTACCAGCAGGGCTATGCGCCGCTGCTGATCTTCACCGGTGGCTACGGCGGCACCGGCGCGCGCTTTTCCGAATCGCAGGTGGCGCGTCGCTACGCGCTCAAGCAGGGCGTACCGGATGACGCGATCCTGATCGAGACGGCCTCACGCACCACCCGGCAGAACCTGATCGAAGCGCGGCGCCTGATGGATCAGCGCAAGCTGCACCGCGTGATCATCGTCAGCGATCCGCTGCACATGGCGCGCGCGCTGCGCCTGTGCCGGGAACTGGGCATCGATGCGCTGGCCTCGTCCACGCCGAGCACGCGCTTCCGCAGTTTCCATACCAGCTGGCGGTTCCTGGCGCAGGAAATCTATTTCTTCCACCGCGATCTGTTTCCGGCGTCCTAGCGCAGCGCTTCGCCGCGGTGCTGCGTCGTAACGCCGGCCCGACGCCGGCGCATCACGTCGTCCGCCGACGGATCGGAATCGCCGATATCGGCACGGTGGCGACATCGTGGCCGCGCTCACGGATCGGCGCGCCGCCCTCCGGTGCCCAGGCATGGGCGTAGATCACTTCCCAGCTGCTGGGCAGCTTGCCGTCCTCGCGGCGCAGCGGCTCGTACGCCCCCCGCGCGGCATCGAAGCGCCCGCGCCCGGTCAGGGTGTGGCGGCGGTCCTGGCGTGCGTTGGTGGCGCCGATCGCCTGCAGCTCGCGCATCAGCGCGGTCAGGTCGTCGTAGGTCAGGGTGAACAGGTCGCGGTCCAGCACCGGATCGCGGAAGCCGGACATCATCAGCGCATCGCCGAACTGCGCGATCGGGGCGAAGCGGCTGACATGCGGCACGTCGTCGGCGGCGGCGAACGCATCGCGCAGTTCGATCAGGGTTTCCGGCCCGAACGTGGAGACCAGCAGCAGGCCACCGGGCCTGAGCGCGCGGCGGAACCCGGCGAACACCGCCGGCAGATCCTCCACCCACTGCAGGCACAGGTTGCTGAAGATCACATCCACGCTCTGGTCCAGCACCGGCAACGCCTGCGCATCGCCGCATACGCGCGAGAACGGCTTCCACCAGCCGGCCTGCTTCTTCGCCTCGCGCAGCATCGGCTGGGCCAGGTCGAGCGCGATCACCTGCGCCTTCGGCCAGCGCTTCTTCATCACGGCGCTGGCGTGGCCGGTGCCGCTGCCGACATCGAGCACCACCTGTGGCTGGCGGTTTTCCAGGTAGTCCAGCGATTCGAGCAGGCGCTTTTCCACCTCGCGCTGCAGCGCCGCGGCGGCGTCGTAACTGCTGGCGGCGCGCGAGAAGGCGCGGCGGACGTGATGGGGATCGAAGCTGGACGTCATGGGGTACTCACGGCTCAAAACGGTGGTGCGGGTGGAATCAGAAGGTGCCCGGGTAGGCGCCGCCATCGATCAGCAGGTTCTGCCCGGTGATGTAGCCGGCCTGCGCACTGCACAGGAACGCGCAGGCGGCGCCGAACTCATCGGCGGTGCCGAAGCGGCCGGCCGGGATGTGGGTGCGCTTGCGTTCGGCGAGCTGGCCGGCATCGATACCCTGCTGCTGCGCCAGGTAGGCGAAGTTGCCGCGCAGGCGATCGGTATCGAACTGGCCCGGCAGCAGATTGTTGAGGGTGACATTGTGGGCAACGGTCCTGCGTGCCAGCCCGGCCACGAAGCCGGTCAGCCCGGAGCGTGCGCCGTTGGAGAGCCCGAGGATGTCGATCGGCGCCTTCACCGAGGACGAGGTGATGTTGACCACGCGGCCGAAGCCGCGCTCGATCATGCCGTCCACGGTGGCGCGGATCAGCTCGATCGGGGCCAGCATGTTGGCATCCAGCGCGGCGATCCAGTCGTCGCGGGTGAACTGGCGGAAATCGCCCGCCGGTGGTCCCCCCGCGTTGTTGACCAGGATGTCGACCTGCGGGCAGGCGGCCAGCGCCGCGGCGCGGCCCTCCGGCGTGGTGATGTCGGCGACCACGCCGATCACCCTGCGGGCGCCCGGCAGGGCCTGCAGCTCGAGCACGGCGCGATCCAGCGCCGCTTCACCGCGCGCGGCGATCACCACGTTGACGCCTTCGCGGGCCAGCGCACGCGCACAGCCCAGCCCGAGGCCTTTGCTGGCGGCGCAGACCAGGGCCCAGCGGCCGGCGATTCCAAGATCCATGGGTCAGTCCTGTGGCGAGAGGCAGGCGTACATGATCGGCGATGCGTGGCCGGGAGAGGTCAAGACTGTGCGGCAACAAAGTGTTGCAGCTGCGCGGCGACCTCGTCGGCATGGCCGAGAAACGGCGCATGCCCGCCGTGGGCGACCACATGGACCTGCGCAGCGGGGGCCAGCGCGCCGGCCGCCTGCATGGCCCGCGCCGAGACCAGCCGGTCGCGCTGGCCGGCCAGCCACAGGCTGGGTTTGCCCAGCGGGGCCAGGGCGCCGCGGAGATCGGTGTTCTCCAACAGCCGCAGCCCTTCCTGCAATGCACGGGGGGCCGGCTCTCCGCGCGCGACCAGCATCTCGCGCAGCGTGCGCAGTTCCTGGCGGGCGTGTTCGGACCCCATCGCGTCCAGCGCGAGGAAGCGCTCCAGCGTGCCGCGATAGTCCTGCGCGAGGTCCTGGCCGAACTGGCCGAACACCGCCGGCTCGACCGCATGCGGCCAATCGTCGCCGCGAACGAATCGCGGGGTGGCGGCGATCATCGCCAGGGCGCGCACCTGCGGCAGCGTCGCGGCGGCATGCAGGGCGAACAGGCCGCCGAGCGACCAGCCGCACCAGACCGCCGGCGGCGTCGCCGCGGCGATGGCGTTGACCACATGCGGCAGGCGCAACGGGGTGGTGTCGTCGCGGCTGGCACCATGGCCGGGCAGATCGACCAGGTGCAGCTGGAGGTGCGGCGACAGCCGCTCCACCAGCGGCGCGAACACGCCGCCATGCAGGGCCCAGCCGTGGATCAGGACCAGCGCCGGACCCTGGCCGATGACATCGATATGCATGCTCAACTCTGTGACGTCACGCGGTCAGGGCATTCAGCGCGTGCTGCTGGCCCACGGTATCGCGGGCGTGCGCGATCGCATCGATCAGCGCGCGCACCTGCGCCGGCGCATGCAGTGCGGACAGCGTCACGCGCAGGCGCGCCTTGCCTTCGGGCACGGTCGGCGGACGGATCGCGCTGACCAGGAACCCCGCCGCCTCCAGCGTGGCCGACATCGCCATCACCGTCGACTCGGCGCCGCACAGCAGCGGTTGGATCGGGGTATCGGACGGCATCAGTTCCAGGCCGTGCTGGCGGGCACCGGCGCGGAAGAGGCCGATCAACTCGGTGAGCTTCTCGCGGCGCCAGTCGTCGCGGCGCGCCAGCTTCACGGCGGCCAGTGCCGCGGCGGCCTGGGCCGGCGGTACGGCGGTGGTGTAGATGTAGGGCCGCGCGGTTTCGGCCAGGTGCTGGATCATCGCCTCGTCGCCGAGCACGACCGCACCACTGCCGCCGAGTGCCTTGCCGAGCGTGGCCAGCTGCAGCGGCACATCGCCGACGCCCAGGCCCGCATCGGCCACGCAGCCGCGGCCGTGTTCGCCGACCACGCCGATACCGTGCGCGTCATCGACGTACAGCAGCGCTTCCTGCATGCGCGCCACCAGCGACAGCGAGCGCAGCGGGGCGATGTCGCCATCCATGCTGAAGACGCCGTCGGTGGCCAGCATCGCCGCGCCGTTGGGCGCGTGCTTGAGCTGGCGCAGCGCGCCTTCGGTATCCAGGTGCGGATAGCGCCGCAGCCGGCAACCGGCCAGGCGCGAGGCATCGAGCAGGCTGGCGTGGTTGAGCCGGTCCTGCACGCAGACATCGTCTTCTTCGCCGAGCAGCGCCTGCTGCACGGCCAGGTTGGCGGCAAAGCCGCTGCCGAACAGCAGTGCGCGCGGATAGCCGAGCCAGTCGGCCATTTCCTGTTCGAGCGCTTCATGCAGCGCATGGTGGCCACAGATCAGGTGCGAGGCGGTCGCGCCGGCGCCTTCGCGCGCGGCGGCATCTTGCAGTGCGCTGACCACGCCAAACTGCTGCGACAGACCCAGATAGTCATTGCTGCAGAAGTTGGTCAGCCATTGGCCATCCACTTCCAGCTGCACGCCATCCCGCCGGCTCACCACGCGGCGGACACGCAGGCGCCCCTGCGCGTCGCGGAGCTTGCGCTGGGCCTGGATGCGGTCGTGCAGGTCAGGACGGGCCATGGTCGTCAGGGGGTCCGGGTGGGCCGTTAGCGTACCCGGTTGCCGGGCCCGCTGCTCGGGGCTCAGGCCGCCCGCCCACAGCCGCCGCCAGCGATGATGTCGGCGTGGACCGTGGCCGGGTGATCGTGCCCCGGCGCCTCTACGGTGATCGCCATCGGGCGCAGCCCAAGCCGTTCGAACAGGGCCAGGTCGCGCTCGGTGTCCGGGTTGCCGGTGGTCAGCAGCTTTTCGCCATGGAAGATGGAGTTGGCCCCGGCCAGGAAGCACAGCGCCTGCAGCTCGTCGCTCATCGCCTCGCGCCCGGCCGAAAGCCGCACCATCGAACGCGGCATCACGATGCGGGCCACCGCGATCATCCGCACGAACTCGAACGGGTCCAGCGCGGCGGTGCCGTGCAGGGGGGTGCCGGCAACCTGCACCAGGCGGTTGATCGGCACCGAGTCCGGGTGGGCGGGCAGGGTGGCCAGCGCCAGCAGCAGGCCGGCGCGGTGTTCGCGCGTCTCGCCCATGCCGACGATGCCTCCGCAGCAGGTCTTCAGCCCGGCATCGCGCACGTGCGCCAGCGTGTCCAGGCGGTCCTGGTACTGGCGCGTGTGGATGATCGAGTCGTAGTAGTCCGGTGCGGTGTCCAGGTTGTGGTTGTAGTAGTCCAGTCCAGCCTCGCGCAGGGCGGTGGCCTGCGCGCCGCTGAGCATGCCCAGCGTGGCGCAGGTCTCCAGGCCGAGCGCCTTCACCTCGCGGATCATCGCCGCCACCTTGGGGATGTCGCGGTCTTTCGGCGAGCGCCAGGCCGCGCCCATGCAGAACCGCGAGGCGCCGGCGGCCTTGGCCTGGCGCGCCCTGGCGACCACATCGTCGGTGGCCATCAGCTTCTGCGCGTCCACGCCGGTGCTGTAGCGCTGTGCCTGCGGGCAGTAGGCGCAGTCTTCCGGACAGCCGCCGGTCTTGACCGAGAGCAGGGTCGAGATCTGCACTTCCGCCGGATCAAACTGTTCGCGGTGCACGCTGGCCGCGCGGTGCAGCAGCGCCGGGAACGGCAGTTCGAACAGCGCCAGCAGCTCCTCGCGGTGCCAGTCGTGTCGGATGACAGAAGCCATGGGGATGTCCTGACAGATAGGGGAACGAAAGGGCGGCAGTCTGGTGAGGAGGCCGCCATCTGTCAACCGCATGATCATTTCAAAAGTTTACGGAGCCTTGGGGTGGCTGCGCTGGCAGATCCTGCCGCTGCGCTGCCTGGTCTGCGAGTGCCCCGGCGAGGATGGAATGGACCTGTGCCGCGCCTGCCATCGGGCGTTGCCCTGGAACGACCATGCCTGCCGCCGCTGCGCGCTGCCCTTGGCGGCGGCCGACCGCAGCGAAGAAACGGACGACCACTGCGGGCGTTGCATCGACGAGCATCCCCGCCAGGCCGCCGCCAGCGCGGCGTTCCTGTATGCGGCGCCGATCGACCGCCTGCTGATCCGGTTCAAGTTCCACCAGGACCTGGCCGCCGGCCGATTGCTGTCGCAGCTGATGCTGCAGCGCGTGCCACCGTTCCTGGCCGGGCCGCTGCAGCCGATGCCGCTGCATCGCCGGCGGCTGCGCCAGCGCGGCTACAACCAGGCGCTGGAATTGGCCCGGCCGCTGGCGCGCGGGCTGTGCTGCCCGCTCTGGCAGGGTCTGCAACGGACCCGCGAAACGGCCGCGCAGTCGAATCTGGATGCCGATGCCCGCCGCTGCAACCTGCGCGATGCGTTCGCGGTGCGGGGGCATCCGCCCGCCGGGCTGACCGTGGTCGACGATGTGATGACCACCGGGGCGACCACCGATGCCGCGCTGCGTGCGCTGCAGTACGCCGGTGCCGGGCCGATGCAGGTCTGGGTCTGTGCGCGCGCGCCGTGAGCGCCGCTGTACGGCGTTTTCGCCACCCGCTGCGCCCACGCAGCAGCGATACTGCTGTCATCCCCTCATGGAGAGACACGCATGCGAAGCTCCCTGTTGATCATGACGATGTTGCTGGGGTCCGGCCTGGGCGCCTGCACGCAGACATCCCCGCCTCCGGCAGCGGCAGACGTGCCGGCGGGCGTTTCACCGCTGGCGCAGGCACGCATCCAGATGCGTGAGGTGGCCGAGGATGCCAAACGCCCCGGCGCCACGACGCTCAAGGACCGCGACGGCAACACGCTCTCGTTGATCGAGCCCGCCTTCGTCACGACGGCCGACATCGCCTCGGTTGCCGTCGGCACCGATGGACACAACGGACAGGACACCCTTGTCCTGCGCTTCACCGACGCAGCCGCACCGCGCATTCTTGCCGCGACCGAAGCACGCGTGGGCAAGCGGGTGGCATTCACCATCGGCGACCAGGTCCTCAATGTCGCCGTCATCGCCGGTCCGTTCGCGCAGTCCATGCAGGTGACCGGACTGGATGGCAGCGACGAAGCCCACCGGCTGTTCACCGAGATCACGGGCAAGGCGCCCTGATCCCGTCGGGCAGGGCAGCTGCCGCTCAGCGGAAGTTCGCCTCGATCTGCTCCAGCGACTTGCCCTTGGTCTCCGGCAGCCAGAACGCGGCGATCAGGAAGTACAGCAGCGTGCAGCCGGCCCAGAAGAAGAACATGCTGGCGTAGCCGTAGTGACCGACCGTGGGCAGGAAGATCGCCGCGATCACCGTGGAAACGAACTGGTTGATCAGCAGCGCGATGCTCATGCCGTTGGAACGGATGCGGGTCGGCATCAGCTCGGACAGCGCCAGCCACACGCACACGCCGGGGCCCACCGCGAAGAACGCGACGAACAGCAGGATGCAGCCGGCGACCAGCCAGCCGTGCGTGGGCGAGGGCACCGGGCCGATCACCGCGCGTTCGATCACCAGCGGTGCGTTGGCGGCCTGCGCGGGATCCTGGAACGGGTTGAGGTGCAGCGTGCGGAAGAAGCGGCCGATCACGCTGTCGGCCGAGACCGCGTCCTCGCGGCGGATCTGCAGGGTGGCATCGATCGGGTTGTCGCTGCGCAGCGAGCGCACATTGCTGAAGCCGCCGTAGGCATAGGACACGGTGAGCTGTTGCGGCGCGGTGCCGGCAGTGCCGTCCAGTCGCTGCCATTGCGCGGCATCCAGCGGCAGCGACAGGGTGGTGCCGCTCACCTGCTGCTGCAGCGTGGCCTGCACATCCAGCCGCCCGCGTTCGCTCTGCACGAACAGCAGGGCCGCCGCCAGCAGCGACAGCGTGATGCCGCCACTGCCCAGCATCAGCAGGAACTTGCGGCCCTTGCGGTCCACCAGCACCAGCGCCACCACGGTCATCACCGCGTTGAGCAGCTTGATCGCCACATCCGCACCATTGGCCACCGAGCCGGGCAGGCCGGCCTGGTTGAGGATGTTGACCGCGTAGGCCAGCACCGAGTTGATCCCAGTGGCCTGGGTGAACGCCAGCACCAGGCAGGCCAGCACGAACGGCCACACGTAGCGGCGGCTGAGCAGCGGGTCGCGTTTGCCGTTGCGGCCGAGCTGGCGTTCTTCCGGCGCCTGCATGCGCTGCAGGGTCGGCTCGACGTCGGCCGCGGCGACCGTGCGCTGCAGCGCGCTGCGCGCCTTGTCGATGCGGCCACGGCGCACCAGCCAGCGCGGTGATTCACTGATCAGCAGCACGCCCCCGGTGAACAGCAGGCCGGGCAGCAGGCAGCTCCAGAAGATCGTGCGCCAGGCATGGTCCTTGACGTCGAACAGAAGCCGCTGCTGCTCGGCACCGGGCAGATGGCGCACCGCGGCGGTGGCCGCATCCACCGCATGGGCGTGGTACAGCCCGATCACGGCGGCCAGTACCAGGCCGATGGTGAGCAGCAACTGGAACATCGCCGCGCCGCGACCGCGCCGTTCCGGGCTGAGGACTTCGGCGAGGTACAGCGGCACGACCACGCCGATCAGGCCGCCGCTGATGCCCTGCAGCAACCGCCCCATCAACAGGGCGCCATAGCCATCGGACAGCGCCATCACCGGGATGCTGGCAGTGAACAGCACGCCGGCCAGCAGCATCGCGCCGCGACGCCCGATCAGGTCGGCGACCATGCCGGCGAACAGCGAGGACAACACGCTGCCGAGCAGCACGGCGGCGACCACGAAACCCAGCTGCTGGCTGGTCAGATGCCAGCTCGCGGTCGCGGTGGCCTCCAGGTAGGGCAGGGCACCGGCGATGATGCCGATGTCGATGCCGTAGAGCAGCCCACCCATGCCGCCGATGAACAACAGATAGCGTACCGGCCAGCGCGGCGCGGAGGCGCCGGCGTGCACGGGAAGGGCTGCGGAAACGTCGTTCATCATGCCGGTCCTGTCTGCAACTGCGTGCGCCGTGGCGGCGCGGGAGTCAACGCTCAGTCGAGCGCGATGTCGTCGCCTTCCACCACCACGCCGCGCACGCGCAGGTCATGATCGAGCACCACCAGGTCCGCCCAGGCACCGGTCGCGAGACGGCCGCGGTCGTCGATCCCGAGGTAGTCGGCCGGGTAGCGCGAGAGCCGGTGCGAGGCGTCGGCGATGTCCAGGCCGAGCGAGACCAGGTTGCGCAGCGCCTGGTCCATGGTCAGCGCACTACCGGCCAGCGAGCCGCTCGACAGCCGCACGCAGCCCAGGCATTTGTGCACGCGCTGCACGCCCAGCGCGTACTCGCCATCGGGCATGCCGGTAGCGGCGGTCGCATCGGTGACGCAGTACAGGCGCGGGATCGCGCGCAGGGCGGTGTGGATCGCGCCGGGATGCACGTGCTGCAGATCGGGGATGAGCTCGGCGTACTCGGCATGCGCGAGCGCGGCGGTCGCGATGCCCGGGTGGTAGTGGTCCACGCCGGTCATGCCGTTGAACAGATGGGTGAAGCCGGCCGCGCCTGCCTTCAGTGCGGCAACGCCGTCTTCGTAGCTGCCGGCGCTGTGGCCGAGCTGCACGCGGATGCCGAGGGCGCTCAGCGCGGGAATCAGCGCCAGGTGCTGGCCGATCTCCGGGGCGAGGGTCAGCACCTTGATCGGTGCGATCGCATGCAGGCGCTGCACGTCGGCCAGGGTGGCCTCGACCACCAGCGGGGGCTGTGCGCCCAGACGCTCGGCACTGATGAACGGCCCTTCCAGATGCACCCCGAGCACGCGCGCCATGCCGGGTTCGCGCGTGGCGATCGCAGCGGACAGGCCTTCAAGTGCGCGGCTGATGTCGTCCTCCTGCGCGGTCATGGTGGTGCCCAGCAGCGCGGTGGTGCCGTGCCGGGCATGCGCGCGCGCCACGGTCTGCGCGGTCGTACCGCCCTGCATGATGTCCACTCCGGCGCCGCCATGCACATGCAGGTCGATGAAGCCGGGCAGGATCAGCGGGACCTCATCGTCGCCGCGCGGATCGGCGTGTGCGGTATCGATGGCGGTGATGCGCTGGTCGAAGTGGATGTCGCCGCGGACCCAACCGGTGTCGGTGAGCAGGCGGCCGTGCAGGGAGCGGGACTCGGTCAAGGCGGGGACTCGGCGATGATCACTTCGACGCCCAGCCGCTGCAGCCCTTCCAGGTACTCGGCCTCGATGCTGGCGTCGGTGATGATGGTGTGGACCTGGTCCAGCCGCGCGATGCGGTGCAGGCTGACCCGGCCGAACTTGGAGGCGTCGGTGAGCACCACGATGCGGCGTGCGCGCTCGACCATGCGGTGGTTGAGGCTGGCTTCGGCCTCGTGGTGGGTGGTGAGGCCGAACTGCAGGTCCAGGCCGTCCACGCCCAGGAACAGGGTGTCGAAGCTGTAGGTGTTGAGGCTGGCCTCGGCCTGGCTGCCGTGCAGCGACAGCGACTGCTTGCGCAGCAGGCCGCCGGTGAGCAGCAGCTCCACGCCGGGCGCATTGGCCAGCTCCCAGGCGATGTTCAGGCCATTGGTCATCACCGTCACCTCGCGATGCCCGCGCAGGTGCCGCGCCAGTGTCATCGTGGTCGAGCCCGAGTCGATGATGATGTTGTCGCCGGCCTTGACCAGCTTGGCCGCCTCGATGCCGATCCGGTCCTTCATCGGCAGGTTCAGCGCATCCTTCTCGTGGATGTCCTGTTCCTGCGGCGGCGTGCGTACCAGGGTGGCGCCGCCGTGGGTACGGGTGGCCAGCCCCTGCGATTCGATGTGGGTGAGGTCGGCCCGGATCGTGACCGCCGAGACCGAAAAACGCGTCACCAGCTCGCTGACCTGCACGTTGCCGTGCTCGACCAGGGTCTGGAGGATCTGCTGGCGACGCTGCCGGGTGTTCCGCATGGGGGCGATTCCGTTCGAAAGGGAAAGCCGAAGCTTACCGTTCCGAAAGCTCCTTGGCCTGCCGGGTTTCGTTATGCGTGCCCGAGGGGTTGCGATTGCAGGCCCGTGCGTATTCGGCCAGGCGCAACGCGACCTTGTGCTGGATCAGCGCCAGCGGTGCGGGCTGCAGTTCACCGGCTTCGATCGCCTTGAGCTGTTCGGGCATGAACTGGCTGAGCAGCATCTGCGGCGGCACCTGCGCACTGAGGTTGGCGACCAGCGTGTCCAGCGCGGCCTGCACCGCCGGCTCGCCCCAGTAGTAGCGGCTGCGGTCACTGAGCGAATAGGCGCGCAGCAGGCGCAGCGCGTGTTCGTCGCCCTGGTAGTAGCTGCGCCAGCTGCCCGGCGTGTCGACCATGCAGCGGTCCAGCACCTCGATCAGGTTCGAGCGCTGCGCGGCAGGCAGCAGTTCGCGTTCGATCATGGCCAGCGCGAACACGGCTTCGCGGAACGCATAGGTGGCCGCCGGCCCGACCTTGAGGATCGCGAAGTGATCGCGGACCAGCGCGTGCAGGCCGGCCTCGGTCTGGTAGTCGGTGGAGTGTGCTTCGAACACGATGCGCGGCTGCCGTTCGACGAAGGCCGAGAGGTCCGCGGCGGCGGCCGGGTCGTAGTAGTGCACGCTGCTGTGGTCGAAATCCACCCCGGGCTGCACCACCATCGCAATCACGCGCTCCCACGCCGGCAGCAGGTCCGGGGCGGAGAACGCCTCGCGGTGGATGTCCAGCGTGGTCGTGGCCGCGGCCGGCGCGGTGACCTGCAGGCCACCGGCCAGCGAAGCCTCACCGCCGGGAATCGGCACCTCGGTGCCGATCACATACACCGGCGGCGGCAGGCCGTGTTCGGCGGCGGTACGTTCGGCGATGCGCGCCAGTTCGGCCGAGCGCGCGGCGACGATGGCGTCCGGCAGCGGGGTCGGGTCATCGGCGCAGGACATGCTGCAGTCGAGGTGGATCTTGTGGAAACCGGCCGCGACATAGGCGGCGATCAGGTCGCGCGCGTTCGCCATGGCAGCGTCTGCCGGGCCCTTCTGCCAGGCGTTGGGGCCGAGATGGTCACCACCGAGCACCAGCCGCTCGGCCGGGAATCCGGCATCGCGCGCCAGCTGCAGCACGTAGTCGCGATATTGCGGCGGGGTCATGCCGGTGTAACCGCCGAACTGATCGACCTGGTTGGAGGTCGCCTCGATCAGCAGCAGGGTGTCGTAGCGCTGCGCGACCTGCATCGCCGCCAGCAGCACCTGCGCGTTGCTGCAGCAGACGCTGTACAGCCCGACGGGTTGGCCCTGGCGGTGGGCGGCGATCAACGATTGGACGGCGGACATGGCAACTCCAGTAACAACGGTGTTCAGGGGGAGGAAAAATGCTGGCGTGCGAGCAGGGCGGCGCCACGCGCACCGCCGGCATCGCCGAAGGTGGGTGGCAGGATCGGGGGAACGCGCACGCCGGTGAACAGGTAGGGCGCGATCGCGGCCGGCAGGTCGCGGTAGAGCTGCTCCAGCTTGGACAGCCCGCCGCCGAGCACGATCACGTGCGGGTCCAGCGCGAGGATCACGCTGGCGAAGCTGTAGCCGAGCAGGTCGCGGTGGATGGCCAGGGCCTGCTGCGCGATCGCATCCCCATCCTGCGCACGGGCGACCACCGTGGCGGCATCCAGGGCCGCGCCACCGCGGCGTTCGTGGATCATCGCCAGCCCGCTGCCAGAGACGTAGCGCTCCAGGCAGCCCCGCAGGCCGCAGCCGCAGTCCAGCACCGGCAGATCGTGGCGCTGCTGCAGGGTGGCGGGGAGGCTCCAGTGCCCCCATTCGCCGGCGATGCCGTTGTGCCCGGCGATCAGCCGGCCGCCCACGCAGAAGCCACCGCCCGCGCCGGTGCCGAGGATGACCCCGAACATGCTGGGGTAGCCGGCGGCAGCGCCGTCATGCGCTTCGGACAAGGCGAAACACTGCAGGTCATTGCCCAGTTCCAGCGGGCGCTGCAGGCGTGCCTGCAGGTCCGCACCGACCGTTTGGCCGGTCAGGCTGGGCACGTTGGCGCTGAGCTGGCGGCCACTGGCACGGTCACGCACGCCGGGCAGGCCGATGCCGACGGCCACGCCGCGCTCGCCGAGCGCGCGGTCGGCGGCATCGACCAGATCGACGATGGCCTGCAGGAACGCGGCGTAGTCGCGGGTGGGTGTCGCCACGCGCTGGCGGTGATGCACCACCAGCGCCGCGTCGCATGCGACCAGTTCGATCTTGGTGCCGCCGATGTCGATGCCGTACCAGGTCTGCATGCGTGCTCAGCCGTGCGGATGGATGGTCACGCCCTGCACCACACGGTTGACCGTGCCGTCGGGGAAGGGATTGTCCGGGGTCATGCCGAGCGCGGCCGAACGCTGCAGCGCATAGCACTGCGGCACCAGCAGCCACAGCGGGGCCAGCCACGGATCGGGCAGCGCGGGCGCATCGAGCACGAAATCGCCGTCGGCGCGGTCCGCGTCGTCGGGCCCGATCGACAGCACCCGGCCGGCGATGCCGTCGCGGCGCAGTTCGTTCAACAGGTCCTGCTCGTAGCGGCGGGCCAGCGGCTGTGCGCTGCGCAGCATCACCACCAGGGTCTCGCCGTTGAGGGTGGACTTCGGCCCATGGCGGAACCCCAGCGGGGTGTTGGCCAGCGCCAGCACGCGGCCGGCGGTGAGTTCGAGCACCTTCAGCGCGGCCTCGCGCGCAACGGCTTCCAGCGGACCGCTGCCGAGATAGATGACGCGCGCGTACGGCGCCTGGGCCAGGGCAGCGACCGCGGCATCCCAGGCGTCCAGCGCACGTTCGCCGTGGGTGCCCAGCGCATGCAGACGTTCCAGGCGCTGCGCCCACGGGGCGCGGTCGAATGTGCTCAGCGCGGCCAGCAGCATGCAGCTCAGGCTGCTGGTCATGGCGAAGGCGCGGTCGCAGCTGGCCGGCGGCATCAGCAGCGACAAGGTGTCACTGCGGCCGTGGCCACGCGTGGCCAGTTCGCCCGCGGCGTTGCAGGTAATGTCCAGGAAGCGCGCGTGGTCGACCTGGTCGCGGACAAGGTCCACCGCTGCCACGCTCTCTGGACTGGAGCCGCTGCGCCCGAACGACACCAGCAGGGTCGGTCGATCGCGGCGCAGGTACAGCGCCGGATGGGTCAGCAGGCTGGTGGTATGCACGGCGCGGACCTCGGCGGGCCACTGCGCATTGATCTGGTCGGCCACCATCTCGGCGATGAAGCCCGAGCTGCCGGCGCCGGTGAAGATCACCCGCTGGCCGGGATCGCGCAGGGCGTCACCGAGGAAGGCATCGATGCGCGCCTGCGCGTCGTCCAGAAGGTCGGCCAGCGCCGTCCACAGCCGGGGCTGCTGGGCGATTTCTTCGGCGGTATAGGCGCCACCGAGGCGCTGCCACGCGGGCAAATCAGGGAGCAGAGAAGCGTCCATTCGCAATTCCTGTTGGGCGAACGCACCTTCTGCGTTTTCTTTCGAAATGTCAAATATCGAAAGATAAAGAAAAGGTAGTTGGATCACAGTTTTGACCGAGTGCGTGCGGAAGCGTCGTCGACCAATCGCTTCAATGCCGCGCCGCACCAAGGTTTCAGGTGGCACGAAAATGCGCATTCAGGCGGCGTTTGGAAAGTGCTGCTCTGCCGCATCTTTCGTTTTCACTAAAATATCCTTCCTTTTTCTTTGCAATTTGTTGACATCTTTCGAGACCCTGCCCTAGAGTCGGCCGCACTGGTTTCAGTTTCCCGCTGACCGCGGGCTTGGGGGCAAGGTGGACTTCCGGTTACGACGCACTGGTCTGACGATCGCACTGCTCGCTGCAGTGGCCCTGGCCGGCACTGCCAGCGCCGCGCCGGTGGGCAACCTGCGTGCGATCAGCGCGACCCCGGGCAAAGACGGCACCGCCGGCTGGACGCTCAGCAGCGATACCGGCGCCACCCTGCGCGTGGAGCTGCTGCGCGAGGACGTACTTCGCGTGCAGGCCGGCCACAACGGCACGCTGACCGCTGCCGGCGACAAGGCCGCACCCATCGTCCTGCCCCAGCCGGCGACCAAGGTCGCCTTCCAACTGGAAGAAGACGCCAACGAGGTGCGCATCCGCACCGATGCGCTGGTCCTGCATATCCAGCGCCAGCCGCTGCGCCTGTCGCTGGATCGCCGCGAGGGCAACCGCGATGTCGCCCTGTGGCGCGAACTGCAGCCGCTGGACCTGGACAAGGACCAGAGCGTGCAGGTGCTTTCCAGCGACGCGGGTGAACATTTCTACGGCGGTGGCCAGCAGAACGGCCGCTTCGAATTCAAGGGCCGCGAGCTGGAGGTGTCGTACTCCGGTGGCTGGGAAGAGGGCGATCGGCCCAACCCCGCGCCGATGCTGCTGAGCTCGCGCGGCTGGGGCATGCTGCGCAACACCTGGAGCGATGGCAGCTACGATCTGCGCCAGGCCGACCAGGCCACGCTGCTGCATCGCGAAGACCGTTTCGATGCGTACTACTTCGTCGGGCCGAGCCTGCACACCCTGCTGGACCGCTACACCACGCTGACCGGCCGCGCCGGCCTGCTGCCGCGCTGGGCGTTCTCCTATGGCGACGCCGACTGCTACAACGATGGCGACAACATCAAGAAGCCCGGCAGTGTGCCCGACGGCTGGAGCGACGGCCCGACCGGCACCACGCCGGACGTGGTGGACAGCGTGGCCAGGCAGTACCGCGACCACGACATGCCCGGTGGCTGGATCCTGCCCAACGACGGCTACGGTTGCGGCTACAAGAAGCTGCCCGAGACCGTGCAGGGCTTGGCGAAGTACGGCTTCAAGACCGGCCTGTGGACCGAGAACGGCGTCGACAAGATCGCCTGGGAAGTGGGCACCGCCGGCAGCCGCGTGCAGAAGCTGGACGTGGCCTGGACCGGCAAGGGCTACCAGTTCGCGATGGATGCCAACCAGTCCGCGTTCAACGGCATCCTGCACAACTCCGACTCGCGCCCGTTCCTGTGGACGGTGATGGGCTGGGGCGGCATCCAGCGCTACGCGGTGGCCTGGACCGGCGACCAGAGCAGCAGCTGGGACTACATCCGCTGGCACATCCCGACCCTGATCGGCTCCGGCCTGTCCGGCATGGCCTATGCCAGTGGTGACGTCGATGCGATCTTCGGTGGCAGCGCCGAGACCTTCACCCGCGACCTGCAGTGGAAGAGCTTCACGCCCGTGCTGATGGGCATGTCCGGCTGGTCCGGCAATGCGCGCAAGCACCCGTGGTGGTTCGATGAGCCCTACCGCAGCGTCAACCGCGACTACCTGAAGCTGAAAATGCGCATGACCCCGTACATGTACGGGCTGGCGCATGACGCGGCGACCACCGGTGCCCCGCTGCTGCGCGCGCTGATGTGGGACTACCCGCAGGATCCGCAGGCGTATACCGAAGCGCACAAGTACCAGTTCCTGCTCGGTCGCGAGCTGCTGATCGCGCCGGTGTACCGCAGCCAGGCTGCGAGCCGTGGCTGGCGCCGCGACATCCACCTGCCGCCGGGCCGCTGGATCGATTACTGGGACGGCCGCCAGCTGCAGGCCGGTGCCGAGGGCCGCGCGCTGGATCGGCCGGTCGACCTGGCCACGATCCCGGTATTCGTGCGTGCCGGGGCGATCATCCCGATGTACCCGGCGATGCTTTACGACGGTGAGAAGCCGCTCGACGAAGTGACCTTCGATCTGTATCCGCAGGGCACCTCGCAGTACACGCTGTACGAAGACGATGGCGCCACCCGCCGCTATGAGAAGGGCGAATCGAGCACGCAGGCGATCACGGTGCAGGCCCCGGCGCAGGGCACGGGCCCGGTGCAGGTGCGCATCGATCCGGTGCAGGGCCAGTACGCCGGCCAGCTGCCGCAGCGCCGCTATGCGCTGCGCGTGCTCAGCCGCCAGCGCCCGGCCACGGTGACGCTGGACGGACGCGCGCTGCCGATGCTGGCCGACCAGGCAGCGTGGCAGGGTGCGGGCGAGGGCTGGTACTTCGATGCGGCCGAGCGCCGCGGCACCCTGCACGTGCGCACCGCACCGACCGATATCCGCCAGCCGCTGGCGCTGCAGCTGGATCTCCCCGTAGCCGCCGCAGCGGCCGACGATGCCTTCCCGGCCGCGCCGGAACTGGGCCGCGCGTTGCCCTCCGACAGCCTGCTGGTGGTCAGCCGCCCGGCCGAGGAGCAGGGCTATGAAATGGAGAAGGCCTTCGATGAGGACCCGGCCACCTGGTTCCGCACCGTGCGCAACCAGGCGGTCAAGACCGGCGCGCACGAATGGGTGCTCGGCTTCGGCGAACGCAGGTTGATCGACGGCATCGAGCTGGCGCCGCGCAACGACCAGCACTGGAAGAACGGCCAGATCCGCGACTACGAAATCTACCTGGCCGACAGCAACGGCGAGTGGGGCGAACCGGTCAAGCGCGGTCGCCTGATCCTGCAGCAGGGCAGGCAGCAGATCGACTTCCCCGCCCACGCCGGCCGCCTGCTGCGCTTCCGCGTGCTGAGCACGCAGAACCCGGAAGGCGATGGCGCCAGCGGTGCCGATCCGATGGTGACCGCGGCGCAGGGCAGCGTGGCGCGGGCGGTCGATGCGCTGCAGCCGCGCGATGTCGGTCCGATCGTGCTGTCCACCTTCCACGTGCTGGAGCACCCGCAGCCGGAGGGCCCCGCGCAGCAGCTGTACCTGTCCGCGTTGCCGCTGCCGGCCCCGTTGAAGGCCAGCGTCGCTGCCGACCACGCCTTCGGTGGGCAGGCGGAGATGCGCATGAACGGGCTGCATTTCCGCCGTGGCCTGGGCGTCAACGCCAGCAGCCGGATCGATCTGCAGCTGGGCGGCGGCTGGCGCCTGCTGCGCGCCGACCTGGGAATCGATGATCAGTGCCGCACCGCCGGCGGCATGCAGTTCCAGGTCTGGGGCGATGGTCGGCTGCTGTATGACAGCGGCCTGGTCAAGGCACCCGGCGTGGTCAAACCGGAGCTGGACGTGCGCGGCCTGCAGCGGCTGAGCCTGCGCACGCTCGGAGCGCAGGGCGATCACCCCGCGCAGGTCTGTGGCAACTGGGCCAATGCCGCCCTGATCGGACAGGAGGGCGATACCGCCAGCATCGTGTCGCCGTAACCGAACCGCCCCGGAACACCGCTCTCTCCCGTTTCCCGTCTGCGGCCTTTTGGCCGCGGCACGGGGGACGTTTGCCCGAACACACCCATCCACCGCCAGCCCCACGCTGCGGATCGAACAAGGAGCCCAAGATGTTGACCGAACGCCATCGCCATCGCCGCATCACCGCCACCCCCTTGTCCATCGCACTCGGCCTGGCCGTTGCGGTGGTCGGCAGTGCCAGCGCCCAGGACGCAGCGCCCGATACCAAAGCCACCGAGCTGTCGCGCATCGAAGTGACCGGCTCCAACATCCGCCGCAGCGATGTGGAAACCGCCTCGCCGGTGCAGGTGATCAGCAAGCAGGACATCGAGAACATGGGCGCGCGCACGCTGTTGCAGGTGCTCGACAACCTGCCGGCGGCACGCCCGGGCCAGCAGGATGCGCGCTCGCTGTTCACCGGCTCGGACGGCGCCTCGCAGGCCAACCTGCGCGGTCTTGGCGCGCAGGGCACGCTGGTGCTGTTGAATGGCCGCCGCCTGTCCTACTACGGCGCGCCGGCCGGCTTCCAGACCCAGTTCGTCAACATCGATGCGATCCCCGCCGCGGCGATCGAGCGCATGGAAGTGCTGACCGACGGTGCCTCGGCGGTGTACGGCACCGACGCCGTGGCCGGCGTGATCAACGTGATCACCAAGCGCTCCTACCAGGGTGCGGAGATCAATCTCACCACGGACAAGTCCTCGCGGATCAGCTCCTACGGCGAGCACCAGGGCAGCATCACCGCCGGTTTCGGCGACCTCGATGAAGACCGCTACAACGTGTACGCCTCGGTCAATCTGTACCGGCGCGACGCGATCCCGCTGAGCGATTTCTACGACAAGCGGCCCGACCAGTACTACGTCAACAACCCAAACTACCTGCCCAACCTGCGCCTGGGTACCGGCAGCAAGCCGGGTGAGTTCAACCCGGGCAGCTACTTCGCGTTCGACCCTGTCACCGGCCGCCGCGTGCAGGAAGCCGCCCCGGGCTGCAACAACGTGCTCACCAGCGAAGCGGCCGGCCCGCGCTGCATCTGGGAGACGTGGATGAACAACGAGATCGACGCCGGCGCCAAGTCCGAGCGCAATACCGCGTACGTCAACGCGCATTTCCTGATCGGCGACAGCACCGAAGCCTTCGCCGAAGCGACCTACACCGACATCGACCTGACCGCCAACGGCGGCACGCCGCGCGCCTACGGCACCACCACCGGCAACCCGACCAGCTGGTTCTCGCGCAACACCGGCACCACGGTCAACCAGTTCCTGTATCCGTACCTGGGCCCGAACAACGAATACAACAACGCCTCGCCCGAACTGAAAGCACTGATGGGCGGCGTGGTCGGCCTGCAGTACCTGCTGCAGGACGTGGGCGCCAACCACTTCGGCCAGCGCAACACCGACCAGAGCTACCGCGTGGTGGCCGGCCTGCGTGGTGACATCGGCGACTGGAACTGGGAAACCGCCTTCGCCACCGCCGGCAGCCACTCGGTCACCTACCAGACCACCAACGTCAACCTGGCCGGCTTCGAGAAGGCGTTCGGCCCGTACTCCGTCGACCCGGGTACCGGTCGGGTCATCATCTCCGATCACCCGGCGTACAAGTTCGGTGAGATCAGCGACGCCAACGCCGCGCTGATCCGCGAAGCGTTCCCGACCTTCGACATCCAGTCCTGGACCCGCCTGCATACCCTGGACGGCAAGATCGAAGGCCCGCTGTTCCAGATGCCCGCCGGCGAAGTGCGTGCGGCCTTCGGCTTCAACGCCAGCCGCGAAACCTTCTATACGCCCGGCAACCCGGATGCGGCCAATGGCCTGATCACCCAGCAGGGTGGTTCGTGGTTCGACGGCAAGCGCAACACCTACGCGCTGTTCGCCGAGACGGTGGCCCCGCTCACCGAGAAGCTGGAACTGGACGCCGCGCTGCGAGTGGACAAATACCCGGACTTCAGCGCCAACCTGGCGCCGAAGATCGGCCTGAAGTACCAGATGTTCGACCAGCTGATGCTGCGCGGCACGTACTCCACCGGCTTCCGCGCGCCCAGCCTGGCCGAATCCGGCAACG
>Ga0308171_1001350_pt1 | contig 33938 bp, 23 predicted proteins | sample PhyGR1_FD_202135 | JGI IMG/M metagenome (GOLD analysis project Ga0308171, IMG submission 202135) | Phyllosphere microbial communities from UC Gill Tract Community Farm, Albany, California, United States - DLSLSG.R1 | ecosystem: Host-associated > Plants > Phyllosphere > Unclassified | place: USA...
GGGCTGGCCAGCTTCGGCGACGACCGCGTCTTCATCGAGAAGTTCATCGAGTCCCCCCGCCATATCGAGATCCAGGTGCTGGGCGACCAGCACGGCAATATCGTCTATCTCGGCGAGCGCGAATGCTCGGTCCAGCGCCGCCACCAGAAGGTGGTCGAGGAAGCCCCGTCGCCCTTCGTCACCCCCGCAATGCGCCGGGCGATGGGCGAGCAGGCGGTCGCGCTGGCCCGGGCGGTGGGCTATTATTCGGCCGGGACCGTCGAGCTGATCGTGTCGGGCGCCGACCCGACGGGCGAGAGCTTCTACTTCCTCGAGATGAACACCCGGCTCCAGGTCGAGCATCCCGTCACCGAGGAGATCACCGGGCTCGATCTGGTCGAGCAGATGATCCGCGTCGCGGCAGGCGAGCCGCTGGCGTTCGGCCAGGACGATGTGACGCTGACCGGCTGGGCGATCGAGAACCGGGTCTATGCCGAGGACCCGTATCGCGGCTTCCTGCCCTCGACCGGGCGGCTGGTGCGGTACAATCCGCCCGCCGAACATGCCGATGACGACGTCCGCGTCCGCGTCGACGACGGCGTCGCCGAGGGCGGCGAGGTCAGCATGTTCTACGATCCGATGATCGCCAAGCTCGTCACCTGGGCCCCCACCCGCGAGGCCGCGATCGACGCGCAGATCGCCGCGCTCGACGCGTTCGAGATCGTCGGGCCGGGGACGAATATCGACTTCGTCTCCGCGCTGATGCAGCATCCGCGTTTCCGTGCGGGCGCGCTCACGACCGGCTTCATCGCCGAGGAATATCCCGAGGGCTTCCACGGCGCACCCGCAAGCACGGACCTGACCCGCACGCTCGCCGCCATCGCGGCCTTCGCCGCCACCGCCGAGGCGGACCGCGCACGGCGGATCGACGGCCAGCTCGGCCACCGGCTACAACCGCCGGCCGACTGGACGGTCCGGATCGGGGGCAAGGACCATGCGGTCCATGTCGCGACCGATGGCCTCAGCGTCGATGGTGCCGAACTCGACCTCGCCATCGCCTATACGCCGGGCGACCGGATGATCGCGGTCGAGGACGAAGCGGGCGAAACCCTCCACGTCCGCATCGCCAGGACCCGCACCGGCTTTCGCCTGACCACACGCGGGGCCAGCCACATTATCCGCGTCCTCCCCGCCCGCGCGGCGCCTTACGCCCGGCACCTGATCGAGAAGGTCCCGCCCGACCTGTCCAAATTCCTGATCGCGCCGATGCCGGGCCTCCTCGTCCGCCTCGACGTGGCCGAGGGCGACAAGGTCGAGGCGGGCCAGCCGCTGGCGGTCGTCGAGGCGATGAAGATGGAAAACATCCTGCGCGCCGCCAAGACCGGCACCGTCAAGACCATCACCGCCAGGGCCGGCGACAGCCTGGCCGTGGATGCGGTCATCCTCGAACTGCAATAAGTGTTTGAGCGAGGTGCTTAAAAAATGAAATCGTCAATAAGACGGGACGCGTGATAAGCTTACATCTGTCGTCAGCCATTGAAAACAGATCAGCGTAACCGGCTAGATTTGGGCCGCTATACAGGCATGTGTATGGCGGTGGCGTCACTCGGGTTAACGGGCCCGCCGTCCAAAGTTGAGGCATGAGCGAATGGCCGTACGGGTCGTGCAGCGGGACATTTCCGCTGTTCGCATGCGCCATGTCGAACAGCGGCTCTTGTCATAAGCTGATGTTCAGCGTTGGCTCGGTCGGCGTACCGGCAGGACAGGATTAGGGCTGGAGGCGACGACAATGGCCGCGCTCGCATCCATTGTCGCATTGTAGTGGCAAATACGCTGCGATCAGCGACCATTCCGCGTCGCTCACGTCGGACGGATAGGGCTTGCGGCAAATGCGCTTCCCATCACGGATCGATCAGTCCCTCTGCAAGTCCATAACAGCCTATAAGCTGTCGGTTGGACGTGACACAAAACGGTCATCGGCCTGACCCGTCTGTGCATTTGAAACTCAACGGCACTGCAACAAAGGTGCTCTAGCGCGCAGCCCATAGGCGCCGAGAGAGCCGCCCTTCAGGGAATGTGTCATCATGAAATTCGCTACCGCCAGTGCCGTTGCGGCGCTGCACGTTCTGTTCGCGACTGCCGTTTCGGCGCAGGCCGCTTCATCCCAACCCGGTTCGGACATCAGCCGGGCCGCGGCAGATGCTGCTGGTGGAGACGATGTCGTCGTGACCGGCACGCGGGAGCGTGACCGTACGCAATTCGATACGCTGGCGCCGATCGACGTGCTGCCGGAAGCGCTGGTGCAGTCCAGCGGATCGAGCGATCTCACCAGCGTACTGGCGCAATTGCTGCCGTCGTTCAACGTGCAGCGTCTGCCCGCGGCCGATGGGCAGGCGTTCGTGCGCCCGGCGACGCTGCGCGGCCTGTCTGCCGATCAGACGCTCGTCCTCGTCAACGGCAAGCGCTATCATCGCTCGGCACTACTGGGAACGCGCGGCGCGCAGGCGCCCGATCTCGCCAGCATCCCCACCCTCGCGATCAAGCGCATCGAAGTGCTTCGCGACGGCGCGTCGGCCCAATATGGCTCCGACGCGATCGCCGGCGTCATCAACATCATTCTCGACGACCAGCCGGGAATGGAGGCATATGGCCAGTTCAGCCAATATTATGCCGGTGACGGCAACAACTACCAGTCCGGCGCTCGCGGTGGCGTCGCGCTCGGAGACAAGGGCGCGATCGTCTTCACCGGTCAGTTCGAGCACGGAGAGGCTACCTCGCGCACCCGTCAGCGTCCCGACGCCGCCGCCTTCCAGGCCGCGAACCTGACGCTCGCGGTCCCGAACCCGGTGCAGCGCTGGGGACAGCCCGACGAGGAGCGCGTCCGCGGCGCAGTCGACATGCATTACGACCTCGCCGACGTCGCGACCGTCTACGCGTTCGGGACTGTGCAGCAGGGCGAAGGGATCACCGATTTCAACTGGCGAAACCCCAGTAATACCGGCAGCGTCTACAACGCCAGCAGCGCCTTTCCCGATTTCAGCTTCCGCAGCATCTATCCGGTCGGCTTCACGCCGCGCTTCGGCACGCAATTTGCCGACCTGCAACTCGTCAGCGGCCTGCGCGGCAATCTGTCGGACGCGCTCAGTTACGACCTTAGCGCCTCGGCCGGCCGCAGCCGCATCGACTATATGATCGCCGAAACGCTCAACGCATCCCTTGGGCCAGCCAGCCCGACCAGCTTCTACCTCGGTCGCCTGACGCAACGTGAGACGAACCTAAACGCCGACTTCGTCTATCGCCTGCCCATCGGCGGGGTCGAACCGCTCAACATCGCCTTTGGCGGCGAGCGTCGGATCGAGCGCTACGCGGTCGGCGTCGGCGATCCGGCTTCCTACGCGATCGGGGCGGGGGCGGCCACCGGTCTTGCCCCGAACGCCAATGGATTCCCCGGCTTCGGGCCGCAACAGGCGGGCAACTTCCAGCAGACGAGCAACGCGGGTTACGTCGATCTCACATGGCATCCGGTTACGCTGCTCACCCTCGGGGCGGCGGGCCGCTACGAGGATTTCTCGAGCTTCGGGGACAAGTTCACCTATAAATTCTCCGGCCGGGTCGAGCCGGTCGAGTGGCTTGCGCTGCGCGGCACCTATTCCACCGGCTTCCGGGCGCCGACTCCGGCCCAGCTCAACACGCGGGTGGTGAGCCAAGGTCTCGACACCCGGACGCTGCAGGTCTTCAACCAGGGCCGCCTGGCGCCCACCGACCCGCTTGCGGTCGCGCTGGGTGCCAAGCCGCTGCGGCCCGAAACGTCGCGCAACATCAGCGCAGGGCTCGTCGCGCAGACGCATATCGGGCTGGGGGCGACGGTCGATCTCTATCAGATCGATGTCGACGACCGCTTCAGCCAGTCGGCGACGATTCCTATCCCGGCGGGCTTCGCCAATCCCAACCGCTTCACCTCGATCAGCTATTTCACCAATGATTTCAACACCAGGACCCGGGGTGTCGATGTCGTCGTCAGCTATGCTCGTACTCTGGGCGGCGGTCGGGCCAGCGCGACGCTGGCCTATAACTACAACCGCACCACCGTCCGTAGCGGAACGAGCGCGGCGATCGCCAACGACACGCAACGCCGCATCTTCCAAGAACGGCTGCCCCAGCACAATGCGACCGGCACGCTCGGCTACGATATCGGTCCGGTCGGTGTGATGCTGCGCGGTCGTTATTATGGGCCCTGGACCGACGTGACGGGCAATGCGACCGGCGAGCTGTTCCAGCGCTTCGGCGGCCTCGCGCTATTCGATGCCTCGCTCACCTATCACATGACGCCGAACATCTCGATCCGTGGCGGCACCGAAAACGTCTTCAATACCTATCCGGCGGAAGCGACCAATCAGGCGAACCGTGGCCTGATCTATTCGCGAAACTCACCCTATGACACCGACGGCGGCCGGTATTATGTCCGGCTCGGGTTGAACTTCTGATGATCGATCGGCGCGCGCTTCTGGCTGGCGGGATGGCCGCTACCCTTCCCCTGCCTGCGCGCGCCGGTGCGCCCGCGCATCCCGCCCCGGACGACGAGGCGTTCTGGGCGACCGTCGCGGCGGAGTATGACGTGCCACGGGATGTCATCCAGCTCGAAAACGGCAATTGGGGCGCGATGCCCCGCCCCGTCCGCGGCGCCTACGAACAGGCCGTCGCGCGCGTGAACCGCGATACCAGCTATTATGCGCGCCGCGGCATGCTCGCCGATCTCGCTGCCGCCCGTACCGCCGTCGCGGCGGAACTGGGTGTCCCCGCGAACGAGATCGCCTTCACGCGCAATGCGACCGAGGCGCTGAAAGCGCTGATCCTCGGCTACAATCGTCTGACCGCAGGCGATGCGATCCTGTACGCCGATCTCGACTATGACAGCATGCAGGCGTGCATGCAGAGCCTGGGGCCGCGGCGTGGCGTCCGCGTTCGCCGCATCGCGTTGCCCGAACCCGCAACGCGCGCCAGCCTGATCGACGCTTATGCGCAGGCGATGGCCGACGAACCACGGCTGAAGCTCATCCTTCTTACCCATCTAAGTCACCGGACCGGTCTGGTGATCCCGGTTCGCGAGATCGCGGCGATGGCCCGCGCCCGCGGCATAGACGTCATCGTCGACGCAGCCCACAGCTGGCAGCAGCTCCACTTCGCGCTGCCCGACCTCGATTGCGATTTCGTCGGGTTGAACGGCCACAAATGGCTCGGCGCGCCGCTCGGCATCGGCATCCTCCATATCCGCAAAGGCGCACTGTCCCGCATCGACCGCGATCCCGCCGAAGACGCGAGCGGCCCCGACACCGTCATGGCCCGCATCCACACCGGTACGCTCGACTACGCCTCCTGGCTCACCGTCCCCGCCGCGCTCGCCTTTCAGCATCGGATCGATCGTGCCGCTCGCGCCGCACGGCTGCGCGCGCTGCGCGACCGCTGGGTCCGACAGGTGCGGGCGATCCCCGGCGTCGAGATACTGACGCCGGACGACCCCACTTTGCACGGCGCGATCACCTCGTTCCGGCTTCAAGGGATAAGCAGCCCGCAAGCGAACGCCGCCATTGCCCAGCGACTGCTTGAACAGCATCGCATCTTCACCGTTCATCGGACAGGAGCCGTCAACGGAGCATGTGTGCGGGTGACGCCGTCCTTGTTCAACTCGGCGAACGATGTCGACTGTCTGGTTAAGGCTTTGTCGACCTTTCACTGATGGTGCTCCGGGCGTGCGTGCGGTTGAGGCGGAGCGGAGCGGCGGGCTGAGCCATAGCGCAATTCTTCATCGACCGCCCGGTTCTCGCCTGGTTTATCGCCATCGCCATTCCCCAAATGCCGGTCGCCCGCTTCCCCAGCATCGCGCCGCCAACCGTCAGCATCTTCGCCAGCTATCCCAGTACCACCCCACAGTCGCTGAACGACAGCGTCGTCTTGCTCGTCCAGCGCGAACTGTCGCGCGTGAAGAACCTGCTCTATTTCGAGAGTTCGGCCGACACTTTGGGCTTGGCTACGATCATCGTTACCGTGGACCGTCGGGGATCAGGACGATCTTGCCCGCGAAGCTGCGATCCTCCAGCAGTCGATGGGCGGCGGCCCCTTCGCTCAGCGGGAAGATGGTGATGGCGGGCGCGGTGATCGTGCCGGCCCGCAAGGCCGCGAACAGCCGGTCGGCGCGGCTCTGTCGGCTTTCCGCGCGGTTCAGATAGGTCCAGAGATCGCCGCCGACGACACCCTTGGAATGCTCCATCAGGGACCGCAGATCGATCGCGGGCGGTGGGCCGCCTGCCTTGCCGAAGATCACCACGCGGCCACCGGGACGCAAGGCAGCGAGGCTGTCGTGGAGCGTGGTGCCGATCGAATCATAGACCACATCGACGCCGTCCCCAGTTGCCCGCCGCACCTGTCCCACCCAATCGTCATAGCCATAGACTGCACTTGCGCCATTCGACCGCGCCTGTTCGCGCTTGGGCGGCGTCGAGGCCAGCGCATGGACCTCCGCGCCCAGCGCCACCGCCATCTGGGTCAGCAGCCGCCCGACGCCGCCCGACGCGGCCTGGACCAGCACCCGGTCGCCTGCCGACAGCCTGCCGCTATCCTCAACCAGATATTGCGCCGTCACGCCTTGCAGCAACAGCGCGGCGGCCGTGCGGTCGTCGACATCGTCCGGCAGCGCGACCAGACGATCGGCCGACGCGTACACCCGTTCGGCATGGGCGCGCGGCACGTCGAGAAACCCGACCCGCTGCCCGACCCGCCAGCGATCGACGCCGGTCCCGATTGCGACGATGCGCCCCGCCCCCTCATAGCCGCCGATCCATGGCGCCTCGCCGTCCAGCACATAGATGCCCTGACGGCGATAGATGTCGGCGAAGTTCAGGCCGACTGCGCTGGTCTCCACCAATACCGAACCGGCGTCCAGTGCCTGGTCCGGAAGATCGCCATAGCGCAGCACCTCGGGGCCCCCGAACCGATCGAAAAACAACGCCTTCACTGAACTATCCTCGACACAATCATTACCAATCATCCTTGTTCTGGTTGCCAATGGCCGGAGGATGCCTGCTGGACAGCGATGGAAATAGCCGCATAGAATGCGCCGTCTTCGAACCTGGGGTTTGCAATGGACCGATTGACCAGCATGGCGATCTTCGTATCGGTGGTCGACCTCGGCAGCTTTACCGCCGCGGCGAAGGCGCATGACATCTCGGCAACGATGGTGGCCAAGCACGTCAATGCACTGGAAGCGCGGCTCGACACCCGCCTACTGCACCGGACGACCCGGCGGTTGTCGCCGACCGATGCAGGTCGACGCTTTACCGAATCCTGCCGTCGCGTGCTGGCGGATGTCGCGATCGCGGAGGCGGTGGGGGCCGAGGTGGCGCGGACGCCGGTCGGTCGGCTTCGCATCGCGGCCCCGATCGCCTTCGGCACCGAACGGGTCGCGCCATTGCTGGCCACCTATCTCGACCGCTTTCCGGACATGGAGGCGGAACTGGTGCTGGGCGACCGCAAGGTCGATCTGATCGAGGAAGGCTTCGACCTGGCCTTTCGGATCGGTGCGCTGGAGGATGACTGGCTGGTCGCCCATCCGCTTGCCCCTTATCGCCTGATGCTCGCCGCCGCGCCGGGCTATCTGGAGCGATACGGTCATCCGCAGACGCCCGACGACTTGCGCGAACATCGGCTGATCGGCTTCGCGCAATTCAGTGCGGACGACCGCTGGACGCTGGTCGGTCCGGGCGGTGAGCATGTCGTACCGCTGCCCCCGCCCCGCCTGCGCATCAATCACGCAGCCGCGCTCCGGAAGGCGGCGGTCGCGGGCTATGGCATCATCCTGCAATCCCGCGTCACGGTGGACGGTGATCTGACTTCGGGGCGCCTGATCCACGTCCTGGCGGATTACGCGCCGGAACCTAAGCCGCTGACCCTCGTCCGCCTGCCCGATCGTCGCATGACGGCGGGCCTGCGCGCCTTTGTCGACATGGCGGTCTCAGCGTTCAGCGACGATGCATAGGGTTATGCTGCGAGGTTCCGGAAGCCATCGGCAATCGCCGCCAGATCCGGAGCGTTCGTCATCCGACCACTTGCCGCAGCACGGCGAGAAAGCGATCGTTCTCGGCCGGTCGTCCGACCGTCACGCGTACCCAGTCATCGAGCGGGGGGAAGGGCCGGGCAATCTCGATGCCTGCGGTGGCGGCTGCAGCGCGAATGCGGCTTGCTGCCGGCGTGCGGAAGAATACGAAGTTCCCGCGCGCATCGGTGTGGCGGAGCGACAGCGCGTCGAGCGCCGTATGAAGCCGCCGCCGCTCCCCCGCCGTCCGGTCGCGCACCATGGCGACATGGCCCTGATCCGCCAGCGCCGCGCTGGCGGCCGCAAGCGCAGGGCGGGACAGGAAATGCGGCGCGCCGATCCCCGCCTGACGCAAGGCGGTCGCCAGTGGTGCCTGCGAAACGGCATAACCAATCGACAGTCCCGCCAGCCCATAGATCTTGGCGAGGGTACGGAAGACGAGCACGTTACGCCCCGCCCGCACATGCCGGGTCGCCGACAGCCCGGCGAAGTCGTCATATTCGAGATACGCCTCATCCACCACAGCCAGCGTCCGGCGGGACACATCAGCGAGAAAGCTGTGCCACGCTCCCGCCTCGCTCACTGTGCCGGAAGGATTGTGGGGGTTCACCAGCGACACGGCCAATGTGTCCCCGCCGACCGCGCGCGACAATGCCGGCAGGTCGTTCTCCAACCGCGCATCAAGCGGTACCGGCCTGCCCCGGCCACCAAGCGGGGCCGCCGCATCGACCAGCGCCGTATAGCCCGGAGCCGAGAAGACGATCTCGCCGCCCCCTGCCCGCCTGCGGGCCAGGAACAGCCCGAGAGCTTCGAGCACTTCGCCGATCACGACCTGCTCGGGCCCGACGCCTTCGAGGCGGGCGATCTGCCGGGCGAGCGAGTCCACCTCGGCCTGCTCGACATAGCGCTCCACGCCAACCGCCGCCGCACGGATGGCGGGCGCGACGTTTGGCGAGGGTCCCCAAGCGTTCTCGTTGAGTGACAGCCGGGTCCGTGCGGCATGACCCGTACCGATCGCCGGTGTCGCGGCCACCGCCGCGCCCATCGCGATCCACTCGCGCCGGTTGAGCAGCGCCGCCATCAAAAGCTCACTCCGGCGCGAACATAATAGAAGGCACCGCTAAACCCGAAGGGTGAGAATTCGCTGTACGGAAAGACGCCGAACGTATCGGCGCCGGTCAGCGCGGCGGTCGACCGGATGTTCTCGGTCGGATAGACGTTGAACAGATTGTTGGCGCCCACCGTCACCGCCAGGTTGCGGTTGACCTGCCCGGTGAAGCTGAAATCGGTCACCCATTTGGGCTCCAGTTGCTGGATCACATCGACATTGCCCCGCGTCCCGGACTCGGTCGGCAATGTGCGATAGGGCGTCGATCCTTGCGCGATCAGGGCGACGGCGGCAGGCGTCTGGTTGGTCAGCGCTACTTGCTCGACACGGCCATAGCGGGTGGCGCGCACATCGAAGGTGATCGGCCCGGTCCGGAAGGTCGTCCCCAGCGCCACCTTGTCGCGCGGCTGGCCACGCTCGACGCGCGTCCGTTCGACGACGTCGAACAGCGGCGTCGTGATACCCAGCGCCGTGATTTGCGGGGGTGTTGCCGCGATACGACGCAGCCGTGTCCGGTTGTAATTATACGCTGCCGTCAGCTTCAGGTCGCCCCATCCGCCCAGCGGGGTCGCATAGGCTGCGGTCACGTCGACACCTTGCGTCCGGGTGTCGACCGCGTTGGTGAAGTAGCGGACGCTGGTCACGCCCGGAATGCCGATACCGGCGAGATAATCGCGCAGACGGCGGCTGCCCGACGCATCGACATAGTTGGACGACAGCATGATCCGGTCGTCGATGTCGATATGATAATAGTCGACCGACGCCGTCAGACGGCCAGCTGCGTACGTCAGGCCACCGCCGAAGTTGGTCGACGTCTCGGGTTTCAAGGCCTGGGCGCCAAGGGCCTTGGCGAGGGCCGAGCCGACCGGCGCGGTGCGGACGAGGACGAATTCGGGAAAGCCCGTCGTGTTGTTGACGATCGTCCGGCTACTGGTGGAACTGAAATATTGCTGGGCGAGGCTGGGCGCGTGGAAGCCGGTGCCGATGGACCCGCGCAGGGCGAAACCCGCAGGCAGGGCTAAGCGCGTCGACGCCTGCCCGTTCCAGGTGTCGCCGAAGTCCGAATAATGCCCATAGCGTCCGGCGAGATCGACCGTCCAGCCGCGCAGCGGTTCCAGTCCGGCTTCCGCGAAGGCGCTGATCGCGTCGCGGTGGATATCGACCACGTCGCTCGGCTGAATGCCCGCAAAACCCTGCGACCCGATCGTCGGGATCGCGCCGGCATTGGGGCCGTCGAGTACGCGTGCGGACCCATATTGATAGCTGGCCAGCTCGCCGGCACCGATCTTGTACCCGTCACGGCGATATTCGGCCCCGATCGCGACGTCGATCGGCGCGGCCAGCCCCGCCTCGACACTGTTCGACAGGGTCAGGTCGGTCGTCCACTGCGAATTCCCGTAGCGGCCGTTGTAGAAGCGCGTCGGACTGGCGGTGCCCAGCGTGGCGTTGAGCGTGTTCCGTGTCCGATATGCGATGCGGTTGCCGCCATAGACGCTGGACAGGTCCCACTTCCAACCGGCCAGATCGCCGCGCAGGCCGAGCGCGCCGGTATAGTCTGTACTTTCGGTATCGACGAAAGGCAGGAAGCCGTTCGGGTAGATCGCACGGACATTCTCGTCCTGCCCCGGGCGGCGGAACGAGGCGTTGCTCTTCGCCTTGCTCAAGCGATAGCCGCCAAATCCATAGAGTTCGACGCTGCCGAGCGGCTTGCTGAGATTGACCAGGACGGAGCCGTCCTTGAGGTCGCCCTGATCGGCGAAGCGCCAGACGTTGCGGTCGACGCTGGCCTCGCGCGGGTCGAGCCGCGTTCCCGTCACACCGCCGGGCGGATTGAGCCCGATCCCCGCCCCATAGCGCGACGACAATGGCTGAGGCGCGCCTGTGGGCGAAAGGCCGAAATAGAATTGCCGCGTGTCCGGCTGCGCACGGTTCGCCGCCTGATGATCGCGATAATAGCCGGTGACGTTGACGAAGCCGTCCTCCCCCAGCTTCAGCCCGCCGCCCAGCGAGACCTCATAGGTGTCACCACCGCCGTCATAGGTCGTGCCTGCGCTGGCCGTGGCGTGTAGCGCGGTATCGGTCCGAAGCAGGATGTTGATAACGCCTGCGATCGCGTCGGAGCCATATTGCGCCGAGGCACCGTCGCGCAGGATCTCGATACGGCCGATCCCTGCCGCCGGGATCTGGTTGAGGTCGGTCGGGGTCGCGCCCTTGCCGATCGTGCCGCCGGTATTGACCCAGGCCGCGCCGTGCAGCCGCTTGCCGTTGACCAGCACCAGCGTCTCGTCGGGCGACAGCCCGCGTAGCGAGGCGGAGTGGATATGGGTGTTTCCGTCCGGCGTCGTCGGATTGGCGAAGGAGAAGGACGGCGCAAGCTGGCGGAGCACCTCGCTCGTCTCCTGATAACCCGAAGCGCGCAATTCGTCGCCGCGCAGCACGTCGATCGGCACCGGTGAAGTCGTGACGGTACGTTCGCCGGTGCGCGTCCCGGTGACCACGATCTCGTCGCCCGTCTTCGACTCTCCTACACTCGCCCGAGGGGCCGCATCTTGTGCCGCTGCGGTCGCCATGGGTGATGCGCCGACCAACAGACTCATCACGACGATCTTCATCCATCAACCCCCTTGCCGACCCTGCGACGCCTGTTGGCATCCGCATCGGCATAATATCCTATCAGTTCGATGGGATTTGATAGAAATGATTGTGTACGGGCAAGCTCAGGCCCACCTTTCGCTCCTGCCGCGCCGCCGCCTTGGAATGTCCTTTCCGCCAGGCGGTCAGGCTGCTTCCAGCCCATGCGAGCATCCGCGCCCAAACGGCACTTGGCCGGCATGCATAAGGATCGAAGCCGATCTTGAGCGGAAGCTTGCACGCATTCCGGCGAGTGCCATCTCAGACCATGCCCCCCTCACCCGTCCCAACTATTAGCTGCTCGGAGGCAGGAAAAACTTTGTCGCGGGACCGCTCGCCGCTTTTCTACCTAACTCCCATCTGAATAAGGGGGTATCATAATGTCATTGGTCATCGGCCGCCATCGAGCGGTACAGTTCGCCATGTCCGGTGCGGCGCTGATCGCGATGGCGCAACCGGGGCTGGCACAGCAGAGTGGGCGTTTGGCGCCCCCCGCCGATGATCAGATTTCTCCGACCGATCCCCTGGCCACTGCAGCCGACATCACGGTCGTCGGGACGCGGGCCTCGCTACGCTCGGCGATCGCGCGCAAGAAGCAGGCGGATACGGTGGTCGATTCGATCGTCGCCGACGACATTGCCAGCTTTCCCGACAAGAATGTCGGCGAGGCGCTGGCCCGGATCACCGGCGTGCAGTTGCAGCGCGACTTCGGCGAGGGCAGCAAAGTGTCGATCCGCGGCGTCGAGCCCGATCTGAACCGCATAGAGATCAACGGCGTCAGCCAGCAGAGCGCTGGCGGCGAGCGGAGCGGCGACTTTCGCGAACTGGCGGTCGAGCTGGTCAAGTCGATCGATGTCTATAAGGGCTATACGGTCGATCTGACCGAGGGGGGTATCGGCGGGACGGTGCGCGTCGAGACCCGTCGTCCGCTCGAACTGCTCAAGCCCATCTTCAGCATCAAGGGCGAAGCGCAGCGGCTGAACCTGGCGCAGAAATGGCGCCCGCGCGTCAATCTTACCGCGGGCCGCGCCGACCTGCTCGACGGTCGGCTGGGCGTGCTGCTCAACGTCACGCACAGTCAGGTCGACACACGCGGCGATTCCATCGCGAATACCGACTGGCGGCGGTATTTCGATCTCGATCGGTCGAGCGAAAAGACCGTCGCCGACCCGGACTATGCAGCCTATTCGACCTATGAAAGCTGCGCGGGCACGACGGGCGGATCCGCCGCCAAGGCCACCGCCGCACGGCTGGCGTGCGAGACCCAGTTCTTCGACTGGGCCCCCAACTCCGCACGATACCGCGTGCTGGACCGATTCGACGCCCGGACCTCGTTCGACGGGCAGTTGCAATATCGCGTCGCCGATAACTTCACGATCTGGACCCAGGCGCAGCTCAACTGGCGCAACCAACGGATGCGCGACACCAACTACACCGTCAATCTCAGCAGCGGGACCGGCAGAACCCTGGACCTGACCCGCTATAACCTGGACGCGCCGCTGGCCACCAACGCCGCCGGCGGTGCTTCCCGTCCGCGTCCGACCGTGGGCACGGTCACGACCGAGAACCATGTATTGACCAGTGTGCTGACCGCGCTGAACGGCGTAAACGCCGCCACCGACGGCGCGACCGCCAATTATCGTGGCGCGAACGGCACCGTCGGGGTGCAGCGCCGCGACTTTCGCTACGACGAGGAAAGCCGCTATTTCCAGACCGGGTTCGAATGGGATCTGGACCGGCTGCACCTGATCGGCCTGGCCTCGACCTCCAGGGCGTCGCGGATCGATGAGACGAACCTGGTGGGGATCACCACGGGCGTACCGGGTATCAAGATCGACCGGCGCAACCCCGACGGTCTGCCCATCCTCCAGTTTCCGGCCGCGTTCGATCCCGCCGCCATATCCAGCTATGCCGACGCCACGCGGCGCGGCGCGAATGGGCAGTTGCTCAACCAGACGGGCCCCGTGCTGCAATATCGCCCCGGCCAGAACGATGCCTCGGAAGACCAGTTGAAGCTGGATGCGACCTATGCCGTCAACTGGGGGCCGCTCAAGGCCATCGCCTTTGGTGGTCAGTTTCGGGACCAGGATCTGGTATCCTACGGTGCGGGTGGCGCCCGCCTGCTGAGGGCGGCCGTGACCGCGGTTCCGTCTGCCGGGATCGCCGCATCGCCCGCCGTCTATCAGTATAACAACAACATATCCTATACGACCGTGATCGGCCCGGTTCCCGCGGGCGGAGCGGCGGCCAACACCTATTACCTGACTGCAGCGCAGTATCAGCAGTTTCTCGCGGCCAATAGCGGGGTGACAGGCGGAGCGCCGCTGTTCACCGGAATTTCAGGAGCGGAGGGCGCGCCGCAGAGACTGGCCATCCCATTGTTCGACTATGCCAATTTGTCACGTTATTATGACCTGTCGGGATTCAACCAGGATCGCGTGCGCTTTGCGGACGGCCTTCCCCAAATTCCCGATTACGTCATCAACGAGCGTATCGTCGCGGGCTATCTGAAGGCCGATATCGACACACGTCTGTTCGGAATGCCGCTGACGGGCAATGTCGGGGTGCGCTATACGGCGACACGCGACCGCTCGGTCAGCAGCAACACGCGCCGCGAAAATCGCGTGCGCCCGGGGACCGGGGTCGGCACGATCCCGGCGGTGATCGAAACCGCGACGGTCGCGGTTCAGCAGATCACGCTGCAAAATCGCTATCATGACTGGTTGCCCGCCGCGAATGCCGCACTGGCAGTACAGCCCGACCTTTTCATCCGACTGGGCTATGCCAAGAACCTGGCACGGCCCAAGCCCAGCGATCTTTCCCCCGCGATCAACTGCGTGATCGACACGGCGGATACGATCGCGGGTGAGGACACCTGCTCGACAGGCAATCCCTATCTGAAACCTTATCGTGCCGACCAGTATGAATTGAACGCCGCCTGGTATCCCAACCGCGATACCGCGATCAGTATCGGCTATTACTACAAGGACATCCAGAGCTTCGTGCTGCCCGCCGCGACGGTGTCGGGCGTGGACCTTTTCCGCGACGGCACGCTGTACACGGTCCGCCAGCCGCTCAACGGCTTCGGCGCGAAGCTTGACGGGATCGAGGCGAGCGCCCAGACCGTGCTCGGCTTCCTGCCAGCGCCATTTGACGGCTTCGGGCTCAGCGGCAACATCACCTATAGCCGCTCGATCAACAGCGGCCTCACCAACCAGGCGACAGGCGAGCCGCTGGCCGAGTTCCCCGGCCTGTCCAAGTTCACCTACAATGCCAGCATCTTCTTCGACCGCGACTGGCTCAACGCCCGGATCAATTACAACCGGCGGAGCAACTGGCTTTATCAGGCTGCCAGCGCAAACAACGGCAACAGCCCCGTGTACCGGCGCGGCGAAACCTATGTCGATGCCAAGGTACAGCTTCGCCTGGGCGCCCATTATTCGGTCTTTGTAGAGGCGCTGAACCTGACCAATCAGTTGACGCGATCTTACATTGACGATGCGCGGCCGATCGAATTCACCGATGTCGGACGGCGCGTATTCCTTGGCGCGCAGCTGAAACTATGAGCATGCGGGTGGTTCTGATCGCAGCCGGGCTGATCGGCCTTGCGCTGCTCGCGAAGAGCGCGTCTGCCGCCTGTGTTCGGGCCCGAACGCCGCCGCCGTCCGCATAGCGGATCGAGGCGGAGGACCCGGCGGCGCGTGTCACCTTCCTCGGTGGAGACGGAATCGAGATCGACACGGCGCGCGGTTTGACCCTGTGGTACGCCCGCCTTCTGGCGATGCTGGTTCGCATCGCGTTCGAGGCAAAGGCCGTCGCGGCGGGCGGGCCCAACGATCAGGTGAGCGACCTCAACGCCTTCTGGATGGCAACCGACCCCGCCGTCGCGGACGGTTCGGTGTTGGCCGCCGGTCGCCATGGCAAGTTCGAGGATTATGATGCCCTGGCCACCTATTATGTCAGCATCGGTGGCAATCGGAATACGACCGTTCGGATGCGGCGTTATGGGGGGCAGCCCGGCAACCGTCCGCTGATCGGAGAGCGTGCGCTCGCCCGCTCACGCGACCTGCTGTACGCCAATCGCTGGACCCGGATCGTGCTGACCGCCGATCACGGGGGGATTTCCGTAACTCGCGATGGCCGCCTGCTCTTCGCCTATCGTGACGCGGCGCCATATCTCCATCACTTCTGCTTGTAATCTGGAGCAGACCACCAACGCGAGCGGCCCTGACGACGCGCGCGAAGCAACCAGCCGCAGTCAGCGCGCATTGGGTCGACAAGATCCCCCCCCTACACGCCGGGCAATGTTTCGGTGTGACCTAGCCGCGCGGACAGCTGTCGTCGCGGCAGACGCTGAGGGTTAGGGGCAGGCCCCATCGATGTGAGCGTCGCGATCTGATTCAGGATTCGCGAGGAGACCGGGATGAGCGACCTTTGGGACTGCTACGTAAATGTGCTATGTAGAGCGTCGACCCGGCCATCAAGTAAGGACTGAAAACTGAGATTTTTGAAAATGGTCAGGGAGACAGGATTCCTGACCAATTTTTTCCGCGGGCTAAGTGCTTGATTTTGCGCCACCACGCAGCCCGTCTGTCAGCGAGTTGCACAACGATGGGTACAATAGGGGGTACAACTAGACAAGTGCTGGAGTGCCACGCATCGGGGTAATTGAAGGCGGCGCGAACGACCCAGTTCCGGACGTCGGTAGCCGTCTGGCAGCTTTCCGCAATGCAAGGGTGCGATTAACACCACTGCGTCGTCATCGCGTGAGGACCGCGCGAGCAAGCCGCGGTGAACTGGCGCTGTTGCGGCGTGCGATCGGACTAGAAGCAGAGCGCGCCGAGGTGCCGGAAAATCGCGTCCTGCTGGAGACTTGCCGCACGCAGGCAAATAGGGCGCCTAGGCGGTGCGATGTACTGTAATTGTCAAGGTGGAAGGAGCATCTAGGCGTTAGAGATTACCTGATCCGCCTGCTATTGAATTTCTAGACTGAATGCATTCGTACTATCACGAGACAGGACTATCCGGCAGCCTGCATAACTCGTTCCCTGTAGGATAGCTGCCATCTGCGGAGGCCAGTGCAACCACGTATTTGGCGCATTGTGATTATACTGCCGTGAACTGTCGTGGGTTACAGTAAACATGATATTGCCAAGGGACTGCCCTTGTACAGTAACTTGCAAATTAATAGATGCCTCTTCAACAGGCTTGTTGTTGAAATATCCGGGGTGCCACGAGCAGCAACTAAAAAAGCTCTGACGGAACCAAGTTTGAAAATTCCCGGTCGCTAAACTACCAGAGGTGAGCCTTAAATAGGGAACCAACCCTCCTGTTGTTTGTTGCTGAGCATCAGTTGTAGAAAGTTTTTTCCACCAAGATGGCATGATGAGTGTCCTAATCCAGTCTGCGCCACTACAAATTAAAACTATTACACCTCAACAGCGTGTCGAACTTCAACCAACACCCTCAGGGCATCATAAATTTGCTCTCGGCTCGCGGGAATTTCAAAATGACTAATTATAAGATCGTCAAGTTTTTGTCGGTCTGATTGTTCAAGTTCATCGGATACCTCGAGCACCTTGCGCTTTTTCATAGCTTTGAAAGCTGCAATGATCTCGTTGCGTTGAACCTTATTCAGCTCGTCAGGATCAAGCATATGCAGGTTGGCCTCGATCCTGTCTTTGTTCAGGTCGAGAGCACCCAACCCACGGCCAAAGCCTATGCCCTCAATCATAAGCAGCCCAACTGTGCAATTTAGGAGCGCGTGAGCAAGGTCGATGTTGACGCCGGCATGGGCGTTCAGACCCATGAGCCGCTGGTTGACGAACGCAGCTGGATTTACACGGCCCACATAGAGGCGCTTGCCATAAGCGAGTGGGATCACAAGCTCGGCAACGCGGTCGGCGCGCATCTCATACCAGTGATGCCCCGCCTTTGCCAAAACATCGGGCAGCGAATCACCTGTTCCGTTTCGCGCGGTCTTGAAGCGCTTGATCCAGTCTAGCGCCCCTGTGTGGCCAAGATTTTTTAACTGACTTTCAGAGAGGCCGCAGCAAAATGCCTCGCCATCAGCCTTGGCCTCATAGGTCTCAATCTTAGTTGACGATTTTAGGACGGATGCGATGTAATCCGCTTCTATCCCATGTCCTTTGGCGGGGTAAAATAGCTTATCCCAACCCCGCCTCTCACCGCGGCGGATAGTGAACAGGCTTCGCACTGGCACCAAAGGGCAGTCTAGAAGCCAATCTACATCTACAAATTGGGCAGAACCTGCTAAGCCGTACGGCCGGGTCTTAATGAGCTGATCGTGGCTTACCGACCTGATGGACATTACATCCTCTTGAGCGCTGCCGATTTCAATCTGGGCGGCAACGCTATCGACATGAGCATCGTCAGCCAACAAATCGACCGGCTGCTTCAGGATAACAAACTTCGTATCCGACCGGCTCTCATCGTCGGCGGCTCGCTTTTCCAACACCAAGACATTTGTCACCACATCGCTATTGGAGAACCAGCGGCCAGAGCCGGATGTGATAACTGCGCGAAGATGGTAGAAGGCAATTAGCCGATCGTAAAAGGCCTGTCCCCAAGCCGTGCCAAGCCATGCATTGGGGATGATGATGACGACACGTCCCCGCTCTTTTAGCAGATCATAGAAGACGAACGGGAGGTACGCCGACACGTCCGATCGACCAGGTAGGCCCTTACCATCCTGTTCGAGCAGGGCATTAACCGACGCCGTTGCGTCACCATAGGCGCGCCTGCCGTCCTGAGCGACGAACGGAAGATTGCTTGCAATACAGGCGAAGGTTCCAACCGTTTCCTTAATTAGACTTCCGTCGTTCGGATCACGAAATTCGATCCCCAGTGCAGGCTGAAGCGCGAACGCGTCGAGTGCGAACACCCGTAGGGGCTGACGCGCCAAAGTCGGGGTGGAGAGCGAAAACGTCGCGAGTTGGACAGCTTGGCGGTCGATATCCGAGGCACAAATCTGGCTTGCGGCCTCAGCTCCAGATATGCCACCCGTAAGCTTCGCGTCGAGCGCCGCTCGGATGATGGTGCCACTGCCGCAACACGGATCCAATACGCGATCAGCCAGGTCATTAATTCCTAGCCGTACCACCAGCTTCGCGAGCGGCGCGGGCGTAGTGTACTGCCCGCGCAGCTTGCGATCTCCGACAGAAGCAGCTGCTTCCAAGATCGTAGAAATCTGCGTTTGATCGACAGAGCCGAGCCTCAGATCAGACAGCAGCCGGTTGAACTGGCAAAGCTGCTCCCACGACTGTGAAGGCAGGACGCTGAGGCCTAAGGAATCGCAGAATACAGTCCAGAAGTTGCACTGGTTAGAGATGCGTTGAAAGACATTAAGTGCGTCACTGGGAGTCATCTCGGTAGAGATGGTTGCGACAGGGCCAGCACGGTCGTCGCGTTCGCGCAGTACATGAGCGAAGAGAAACTTGCCGGTCCAGTTCATTAGGTTGGCGCGTGCGAGTGCGGCAAAGCGGTTGCTACCATCATACTCATTCTGGTGCCGATCCCACCACAGCGTGACCTCGGCCCGGAACGTGCCATCCTTCTTGGCCGCAGCTTCCAGTGCCTCCGCTACCAGTCCCTCGTTGGCTAGGATCAGGTTTGAGGGGCCCCCGCTTCGGTACGCATCGACGAACTGGCGACCTTCAAGGCTGCCATCCGCGAACAGCGCGTTCATCGTTTGCAGAATTTCAGCGCCAAGCGCTTCCCACCGCACGCGGGAAGCACGCACGGCCGAGCGTGCTGTAATATCGCGGAGGTCGGTCCACTCTGTGTGCAGAACGAACTCGTCTGCATCACGGTCGAGCGCGTAGAGACGTGCATAACGAACGTTCCAAAGCACAAAGCTATCGAGGCCCAACATACGGGCTTTCAGCTCGGCGTTGTCAATGAACTCCTTATCCGCTATATCAGTGTCTGGAAGTTTCAGCTCCCACCCTTGGAGGATGCGAGCAGTATCACGATCGCCAAACAGTAGAACGTCAGGGAAAAGGCTACCCGACATATCAGTAATTGTCTGTTCGCCACTTACATCGCGAACGGCGCGATTTTCATTATGAGCAATACCCTTCAGATATCCAATCAGATCGATAGCCCACGATCGTTCGTTATAGACCGCGACCGCCATCAACGGAACGTGCCAAGTAGGGCTGGGCCAATAATGTCATCAACGTCAATAAGACCACGTCGCTTGGCAGGGACTGCACGGTTGGCAGGCTCGATATCCTTCATCGAAGGAAGTGAATTTTCTTTCATCATCCTTTTTGCCTCGGCCAAGCGCATCGTAGCAACCTCTATGTAATCGATGGGAGCACTTTTAAACTTATGAACATGCTCGTTCTTCTCGATGCCGATGTAATCCCGACCTTCAAGGAGAGCAGAAACCAGGAAACTACCACTTCCGAATGCATTATCAAGAACTAGATCGCCGGGTGCTGTGAACATTCTGATAAGATAACGTCCGAGAGCAACGGGCTTTTGAGTTGGATGCCATACGACGCCACCAGACTCACTTTCTGCAGTTTTGCAATATAAAGAGTCTGTTGGAAAACGCGCGCCATCGCTCTTGACCTGAACTGGACGAAAGTCTCCGTAGCTTCCCGTATACTGATCCTTGCGCGTACCCTTATCATACGGATCAGAGTACCACATGACGGGCCGATAATCTGGCTGCTGTTTATAAAAAACGCAAATGTCCTCATGCTGGCGCAATGGCTGCTTACGCGCATTCAAGAAATTTGTCGGCTTGCTTTTAATCCAAACAAACTTGTATTTGAACCAGGCCTCTTTGCTAAGCATGAGACGAGCGGTAAACAGGCCCTGCGAGCTAAGAACAATGACTCCTTTTGGTTTAACAATGCGCTCATAATGAGCCCACAATTCATCAAGTGGAATTAAGCTATCCCACTTATTCTGTGTAGTTCCGTAAGGTAGATCACACAGGACCATATCGACCGACGAGCTGTCGATCTTAGAAAGCAGTTTCAGGCAATCGCCTTCGTGCAATGTATTTCGCCGGAGTCCCACTAACCTAGTTTCCAGTACGGAGCAGAGGGATGTCCCGGTTTAGGTGCTCGGACAGCGCCTTGCGCACGACCCAAGCCAGCGACACGTTGTTGCGAGCGGCCTGCGCCTCCAGCTCTTGATAAAGGCTATGGGGCACGCTGATCGAGAGTCGTTTGGTATCCAGCTGTCCAACGCCATCGATTCTGTCGTTAGCCATCACCCTGCCTCTAGTTGCACCATTTTGCACCGGACTGGTGCAGTCGCATCAAAGCCACAGGCACGACGCCAGTGCAAGGGCAAATATAGAACAAAGAGTGAACTTTGCCAATGATAGCTGTGGAGACTGATCTCTGCCCCGCACCGCTCATGATCTAGGCAGCGTGGACAAGTCTGGTCCAGTATCCGGCGGTCGTGAGGTGTACCATGCCGAGGAAGCTGCGGGCCAGCTGGTCGTAGCGGTTGGCGGTGGCGCGGTGAACTTGAGGTTGCCAAACATTGCGCTCGATGCGGTTGCGCTGCTTGTAGAGGACTAGGTGATACTCGATCTCCACCCGACGGTTTAAGCGGCCGGGGATGACGGGTTCGATGTTCCGCGTCGCAAGGTCGGCACCGATCACATCGACATCGTAGCCCTTGTCGGCAAGTAACGCGTCAGGCCAGAGGTGCGTTTGTGCAGGACGATCGTCCCGCCGCTCCACCGACGCGTAGAAGGCGTCCATGCCGATGTGGATGAGCTTCGCACCGCTATGCGCCGCCTTTACCGCGTGGGGAATAGGTGGTAACCGGGCTGAAAAAAGTTTCCGGATAACGGTTATTTACTCCACATTTTCCGATTTTCACGAAATGTGGGATAAATCCCGGAGCAACGAAGCCCGCGCGGCGTCGGCAAACGTCATCGACGTATCATTCGAATGGTCACCGCCTCGAGAAGAGATCCATGTTCGCGTCGCCCCAGTCCTTCAGCGCCGCGATGATCGGCGACAGTGATCGGCCGCTATCGGACAGGCTGTATTCGACGCGTGGCGGCACTTGGGCAAAGACCTCGCGCTCGATCAGACCGTCGGCCTCCAGTTCTCGCAACGGGTTGGTCAGCATGCGCGGAGTCACGTCACCAGCGCGGCGGCGCAGTTCGTTAAAGCGCGTCGTTCCGTCCTGCAAATGATAGAGGATCAGGACCGCGACCTGCATCACTCCTGCGTCCGCCCGGAGAACAAAGTCCGCGTCGCTCCGGCGACCCAGACTTGGCCAAACTCGTCCTGCGAGACATGGATACGCCCGCTCCGCCCGAGGCGCGTGCCCTGCGCGGCGACATAGCTGCCGCTGGCCCGACCGCTGGCGAACAGCCACTGGCCGACGGAGGCGTTCAGGCTGCCGGTCACCGGGTCCTCGATCAGCCCGCCATGCGCGTCGGTGAAGAGCGCGCGCAGTTCGAACGCGACCTTGCTCCCCGGGGCGTGCGGGCCGACGATGCCAATATCGATATGCTTGGGGTGGTGCCGCGCTGGCTCGACCGCCAGCACCGCCTCCGCCGACTCCAGCATGACCGCGATCCAGCTTGGACCATTGTCGGCCCAGGCAGCATCGACGATCGCCGAACGGTCGATCCGCAGCAGATCGGCGACCTGTGCGATCTCGGTTTCGGTCGGCGTGCCGCCGCGCAGCAGCGGTGGGGCGGCAAAGGCGAGCTGGCCGCCATCCTGCCGGATCGTGACCAGCCCGACGCCGCATTCCTGCACGATCACGCCGTCCTGCTTCGGCTGTCCGCCCGCTTCGAGCCAAGCGTGGGCGCTCCCCAAGGTCGGGTGCCCGGCGAAGGGCAGTTCGTGCGCCATGGTGAAGATGCGGACGCGATAGTCGGCCGATGGATCGGTCGGTGGCAGCAGGAAGGTCGTCTCCGAGAAGTTCAGCCAGCTCGCGATCGCCTGCATCCCGTCCGTCGTCAGGCCATCGGCGTCGGCGATGACGGCCAGCGGGTTGCCGGTGAGCGGGTCAGTGCCGAAGACGTCGACGAGGCGAAATGGGCGGGTCACGGGCATCTCCTGATAATGATGACCTGTCCTATCGCGCGACAACTGGCGCTGACAGATACACATCGGTACGATCATGCCGAACTGTATTGGTGAGAATGGTAGTACGATGGTGAGCGCGCCCGACGAAACCCGCACCGGCATGGTGGTCCGTGCGATCCGCGACCGGATTGATGCCCGCGCGCTGACGCCTGGCGCACGACTGCCGTCGATCCGCGCCATGGCCGAGACGAGCGGCGTCGCCCGCTCGACGGTTGTCGAGGCCTATGATCGCCTCGCGGCCGAAGGCGTGATCCGGTCGCGGCCGGGATCGGGCTTTTATGTTGCCGCACCGTTGGCGCCGTTGGCGCTGGATCGGCTGGCCAGTACAAAGGAACGCGAGGTCGATCCGCTCTGGATGCTGCGACAGTCGCTGGGCGAGCGGCGACACGAACTGATGCCGGGATGCGGCTGGTTGCCCGACGACTGGCTGGCGGGCGACGCGCTGCGCAAGGCAATGCGCGGGGCCGCGCGGGCGGACGATGCCAACACGCTGGCAGGCTATGCATCGCCCTTGGGTTCACCACCGCTGCGGGGGTTGCTGGCGCGGAGACTGGCGGATCAAGGGATTGCGGGTGCACCCGACCAGATCCTTCTGACCGATAGTGGCACCCACGCGCTCGATCTGGTCTGTCGCTTTCTGCTCCAGCCCGGCGACGCGGTGCTGGTCGATGATCCGTGTTATTTCAACTTCCTGGCTTTACTGCGGGCGCACCGGGCCAAGGTGCTTGGTGTGCCGAGGACGCCGTTCGGGCCGGACGTCACCGCCTTTGCAGAGGCTGCCGCCACGCATCGCCCGCGTTTCTACCTGACGAACTCGGGCGTCCATAACCCGACCGGCGCGTCCCTCGCCGCCGCCACCGCGCACCGATTGCTCAAGATCGCCGAGGCGCATGACATGGTCGTCGTCGAGGACGACATCTTCGCCGACTTCGAACATGCACCGTCCCCGCGGCTTGCTGCCTTCGACGGGCTCGACCGGACAATCCGTATCGGCAGCTTCTCGAAATCCCTATCGGCAGCGGTTCGGTGCGGCCATATCGCCGCGCGTCCCGATTGGATCGAGGCGCTCGCCGACCTGCGGATCGCGACGTCGATGGCGGGCAGCCCGCTTGCCGCCAACCTGCTTCATACGGTGCTGACCGACGGCAGTTATCGCCGACATGTCGAAGGCGTTCGCGCTAGGCTGTCCCGCGCCACTGACAACGTCATCAAGCGCCTGCGTGCAGTAGGATGCGAGCCATGGAACGAGCCGCAGGCCGGCATCTTCCTGTGGGCACGGTTGCCGGATGGCGTGGATGCCGTCGATCTCGCTCGCCGCGCCATCAGCGAAGGGATTGTACTGGCACCCGGGCCGGTATTCAGTACCAGCGGCGGGTGGCGCAACCACATGCGCTTCAACGTTGCGATGAGCGACGATGATCGGCTGTCCGCCTTCTTGCAAAGTACATGAACATGACCCGATGCCCTTTGCCCAGAGGCGTCTGGCCAGCCTTGTGTCAGAGCGAACGACAGATATGACGTGCGACCTGACGCCACGGCGGGTAGCGTCAGGTCTCTGTCGTTAGGCTGCCAGCGGTCGGGTCCGAACCGCCGCACGATCGGCGAAGGGGGCACCGCGAGCGACCAGCTTGGCGAGCCGTGCCTCGGCGCGGGCGATGCCTTCGTCACGATCAGCCGGCTGATTGGCCAGCTGGATCAGCTCGCCCGGTGCCAGCCGGTACGCCTTGCGAATGCCGGGCTGCGGCAGGATGATCGCTCGCAATCCATTGCGGCTCAGATACAGGCGGCAGTCGGTCTGCAGGTGGCAGATGCCGTCGCGAACGGCGCACAGCGTGATGCTGGACAGGTGATAGCCGTCTTTGCCATCGGCAAAATCCAGATACACCAGATCGTTGCCGCTGCTGTGCGCGATGGCACCGATACGCAGCCGCCCTTCGGCTCCGCCCATTTCGCCGGCGAGGATCGCCGCGCCGGGCTTCATCGCGCGGCTGCCGACCAGCATCTGGGCGACTGCCTCGGTGTGGCGGCGGATGATCGCGGTCTTGTCGGTCGTCATTATCGTCTTCTCCATTTTCATCCCCGGATCGAGGACCATCCTCCTTCCTTCGTCTCTTGCCCCCGGCAGGCGGGCGGGACCGCTGCGGATCCCGCCCTCGGGGAGTCAGCCGTCGCGGTAGCGCGGCACCCAGACGTCGTAGAATCGCTCCCACTCCTGCTGGAACCGCGTCTGCGCGGTCTTGGCGATGAGGTCCGGATGCACCTCGCCCCAGCCAGAAGAGCGATGGACGCGCGCCATGCAGACGACATGGGCGTGCGGACGACGAGCTGACAGCTCGTCGCCAGGCATATGCACCACGGTCATGCTGGTCAGTCGGCGCTTCAGTGCCAGGTGTTCCAGCACGTACATCCCGACCAGCGACAGGATGTCGGCGGGTTGCCAGCTGTGCGGGAAGCGGTACGTCAGCACTACCGCCAGCAATTTTTGATGCGCTTTCGCTTTGGCATCGTAGTCGTGGAAGATGCCTTCCAGCGCGCCGGGTTCGACCGCGACACCGGGCGCCGTGAAAATGCGGTGTGATGCGCAGGTGATCGGCCACAGGCCATCCGCTAGCCAGTCGTGGTCGTTCGGTTTGCTGGGTTGGAGTTTTGCGCGAGCGAGATCGGCGACGCGGTTCTCCTTTCCCTTTGCAGTCTTACGCAGCAGCGCAAAACCGAAATCAGGGAGTGAGCCCATCGGGTCATCGTAGAGCATGTCGTCGGCGTCGGACGGGCTGATCCAGGGCAGCGGCTTGCTCATCAGCGGTCCCCCCAGACGGCGGCAAGGAAAGCGTCTGCCCTCGCCAGCCCCGGCGCCAGATCGCAACCTCCGTCAGCGGCGGACATCCGTGCCAGCATCATCGGGCGCAGGCGACCGGGGGAAAGGCGGAAGGCCGCCCCGCTTTCGTCCGGCTCCGCCGGATCAGGCACCAGCCATGGCTTAGAGGTACGCGAAAGCCAGAGCCGGCGGGCATGATGCCAGACGGTGCCATGGCGCTGCCACTCGCCGACCGCGCAATAGACCGTGCGGCTGCCGATGCTCGACGCTTTCACTACCAGCGCATCGCACCGGGCAATGCGGGTCCCGCGCTCGACGGTGTCGAGATCCCCGCGTGACGGCTCGATCGACGGCACCAGCAGCAGTTCGGCGGCGGCGATGTGGAGGTAATTGCGAAAAGGCGCCGGGATGATCGGCACAGATCGGTCGATCCGCCAACCGGCGCGCTCGGCGATGGCGAGCGCGCTAGACAGGGCGCGCGCCTGTGCGAGCTCGCGCTCTCGATTTACGATGTACATAGAAGACCTTTGATCTTGCGCGAGAACGGCGGGCTGCTCGCCGGCCCCGCACCATCATTTCGCCTATACGGCACAGCCGCAGGCCCCTTCCAAACCATCATCCCGGCCGGCCCGGCCAGTCTATCCTTCGCCTTCGCGATGAAGGCGACGCGCCTGGAGGGCGTAGCAGATTGCCTGGCGTTCCCGCTTCACCGCAGCAGGTGATAGACCAGCGCAATCAGCGTTCGTGCGATCCCTTGCCCGTGATATCCAGAACCGTTGGCTCCGCTTTGCCTTTCGACTTCGCATCGTCAGTATGTGGCCCGAGCGTTTTGGCCAACCGACCAAGCTGACCGGATACGCCACGGGGGGATTGCGGCTTTTCCTGATTTGGCGGCGATGCGTTCGGTATCTGCCGTTCAGCGCCTTCAATCCGGTCGCGCTGGCGGACCACACCTACAGGTGACGCAGGCGCAGCTCGCTCGCTGGCCCCCAACACAGCGACTTTCCCAAGGCGTCCGGTATCACGCAGCGCAGGTACGGCCCGCAGCCCGATAGGCGGTTCCAGCGGCATCTTCACAACATGAGGTATTGGTAAGATAGGCTTGCGCGGGCCTCCACGCCGCGGCGTCGTAATGGACGGCATATCGGTTTGCCGCTGCTGTCGTTCAGCGTGCCATTCGGCCAGTCGCGCTTGGAATTCCGCGTGATAATCGGGATGCGTCAGCACCCTATGATCCTCTGCGCTCAGTCCCGTCATGTCGACTTGGTATTGATCGCCAACGGCAGTGACGGCCGCGTTTTTCCGGCGCAAAAGCTCCCATGCCTGTTCGCGAAGCAGGGCTTGTTGATGGCGGGCCGCTTTTCGCCGGGCTTGACTGTTCGCTTCAGCAATGGTCGGCTGAACGACAGCGGCTTCCATCTCTTCTAAATCTGGCTGATGCTTCACGGATGCCGGAGCGGACTGCTCGGCAACTTCCTTTATGGGCGTGGCTTGCCGATCGCCCGTTTTCTCAGACGTTGCAGTCGCAGCAACGATTGGGTCGATGCCGAGATCAGCCGGCATCATTAGCGGAAGCTCGAGCGTCCAGGCCTCATGGATTGACGCGGCGGCCAAATTCGCCGCCGATCGCCGGGAGCGCTCGGCAAGCAGGATATGTTGGACCGGACGCTCGGCAGCAAATTGCCGCATCAGCGTGTCGATGGCGATCGGGACGCCTTGCCCGAGCCGCACCGCGTCACCCTCGATCACCAACAAGGTGGGGTCCGCCGCATGTTTGGCAAGCCACGCGTGCAGCCGCTCGCGTTTGCGGTCGTCGTAGCGCGACGGCATCGGTGTGGCGGGTTCCTTCACCCGGTCACGCGAATGGTATGTCATGGCGCGTCTGCGGGTCTGATCCTGTGACGCCTGCTGCGTCGCAGCCTGCACGACACGCCATTCGGCCGCCACGCGGGCCTCCGCCTTCGCAAGCGCGCGGCGTTCGGCGTCACGCTCGGCCAGAGAAGGGCTGTGCCGCTCGACCCAGGCGAGGTGCTCCAGTGCTGCGGCGCGTAAATGGTCGTCGCCGGCTTTCTTCTTCACTGGCCGACCCGGTTCAGGCGTCAGGGTACGGATCACCGCATCGGCGCGGGATCGTGCCATCGCGACGACGACATCGGCCAGTTCCGCCTGCAACCGCCGCCGGATCAGCCGGCGTTCAAGCCTCTTGCAGCGATCAACGGCCGCCAACGCATCGCGATCATGCGCCACGACCGAACGGGAAAACGCGACTTCCTTCTCGAGCGCCGCTTCGGCGACGGCTGCTCGCGCCTCACAGGCAGCGGCCTCGTCGACGACGATCTTGCGGGCATTGCGCGATCCCACCTCGGTCACGATACCCCGGCGTTCGAGGCCGGTCGCGCGGTTGCCCATATGCTCGAGCGGGGTCATGGCGATGCCGTAATCGGCATAGGTGCCGTGCAGGTACCGAACGATGTCGGGCCGGTCGCTGGCCACCTGATTGACGATGCTGATGAAGCGTCGCCGCATCAGGCCCGCTACGTCCGGCCGCCCCATGCCATCCGTACCGATACCGGCATCATAGCGGACCTTGGATTGGGCGAAGGGACGTACATCCTTGCCGTTCCGCCGTTCGACATATTCAAAATCCCAACAGCCATGGTCGTCGAGCCAACGGGCGGGCCGGTCATAGCCATCGACATGGATGTGGAAATTGCGGCGGTCGTTATGCTGGTCGGGCTGGTGGATCGCGCCGATCACCATCCAGCCGTCATCGCCAAGTTCGCCGCAGAAGCGGGACAGGATCTCGTGCCGATCATGGACCGACAGCCCGTCGGGGAGTTCGCCGACAAAGCGGTGCTGCACCCGCCCGGTGCGACCCTGCTTCCACTGGAACAGGCCCTCGCCCGCCGGGTGGGCATCGAGCCAGGCAAGCCGGTCAAAGGCTTCCTCCTCGGTTACCTCGGCCACCGGGATTTCACAATCCCTGAAAGACTTACCTGCTTCCGCAGCCTTCTTTTTCAGTTCTTCGCGTCCATCGCGAAGACGACGGCTCATCGCGCGCAGCCAGTCCGGGGCGATCCCCATTCGCTCGAACATTCTGAATCCGTCGACCTGCGCCGTCGATGCAGTCAGATAGTGCGTGCGTGGCGAGGATTCGTACCGTTCCGCCGCCTCGAACAGGCTGCGTTGCCGACCTCTGTCACCTGGGACATTGGTGAACATCGCCAGCCGATTGGTTTCGGCGCGCAGATCCTGCGCATCGAGCAGGTCGATCGCCAGATCGCCGACCGGATCCTGCAGTCCGGTTTCCCGGCGGATATAGTCGATATGCGCCGCGACCCCGATCGTGGCACCGCTGATGACGTAATCGAAATGCCCGCCTGCCGTCATGGCGGCAGTCTTGTGGCCATGTCGGACGTGGCCGTCCTTGCGGGTCGGCGCGAACGTTCGCGTGATCGGCTTGACGTCGAAATGCGGTATGCGGAAGCCGCCGGACTGGCGGTCGCGACCGGTCAGCGGACTGGCGATGAAGAAGTCGACGACGCGCTGATTGGCCGGCGCTTTGGCTCGCCGCTTCCTCCCCTTGCCGGTCTGCTCGGACACCCCCTGAACGCGGAAGCGGGCACGGGACAGCGTCGCACCGATCGCATCGCGATCGTCCTGCTGCTGACGCCGCAGCAATGCCCGCACGTGATGGGCATAGACCGCGCGCGCGCCGCCATCTGTGCCGGGTGACGCCATATGTCATATTGTCCCGGACCGGTCGGGATAGGGCAACCCCCTCGACGAACACGTCGCCTCCGCCTTCCGGAAGCCGACAGGCTGGAGGACATCGCCCGGCGCCGATGGTCACGGCGGCGGGCGGCGCACGGCAGATTGGTCCGCCAATCTGCGTAGTTGCGCCTCCAGCTTTCTCTCTTGTCCTTCTCCTATCCCTGCCCGGGCTCTTTCTTGTGCTTTCCTGCCCCTCCGGCGGCATAGCCGCAGGCTGTTCGTTGCCGCCGTGCGGCCGGGCTATGACCCGCAGATCATCGACCCACGCAGCCGGGTCGTGACGTTGCGGCGGGTGACGATCAGCGCCGCGTCGGTGGTGACCGTCTCATAGCCCATCGCCCTAATGCGGGCGGTATCGACGAGCCGGATGGTCAGATCACCGGACCGCCAAGCGTCATAGGTGAACGGGAACAACTCGCGCGCATCACGTCGGGGCTTGAGGATGACGACGCGTCCATTGACCTTGGTCATCGCCTTGTCGCCAGCAGCGACGAATTGGACCGGACCGCCCCGACGGGGCGACCAGTAGCAGCCAGTGCCGTCGAGTTTGGCGGCTCGCCAGTCCGCCCTCGTCGTTGCCTCCAGCACCGCAGAGCGAGGTGCCGCATCCGCTATGGCGATGGACGTCAGCACCGGCATCAGCGCCGCGACGATCCGAAGCGTCAGCGCGCCCCTCATGCGTCGTCCTCGATGACGCTGCGCTCGCCCATGATCCGGTGCGAGCGGGCGACCTGCGCGCCCAGTGCCCGCTGCACCAGCCAGAAGAACCCGGCGGTTGCCGCCTGCGGCCATTCCCCCGCCAGCCAGCGGTCGATACGGAACCCAGCAGCAACGAGACCGAGGACGAAAGCGATGCCGGCCCACCACATCGCTAGCCGCGCGGCGAGATAGACGCCGTCGACGATCCATAGCCGCAATCGCGACGCCGCCGGATGCCAGATTGCCCAGCCGAACAAGGTCAGCGGCGCAGCCACGGCAGCGCCATAGGCCATCGCCGGGTCGAGATTCGCCGCAACCAGACGATATGCGAGGAACCCGACCGCGCCCAACAGCAGCGCTGCGCCCGCCGCGCGGAAGAACCCGATCCGCCCGAGCACATCGCCCAGGATCATGCCGATGAGGTAGGGCATATACCGCTCCTGTCAGAAGGATTTGCCGACCGTGCCGAGCCGGGCGCTTACCGCCCGGTCGACCAGTGCGCGCGCCTCGCGGTCCGCAGCGCTACCGGGCAGCAGCATCAGGTGCATGCCGGTCGAGTCGACTTCGAGCGACATGGTCGCGCCGTCCTTGCCTTGCGGAGCGATCAGAACCCCCTGGCGTGGGCCATAGATCGACGGGCCATAGCGGGCGATGACCTCGGCACGGATCTGGGCATAGCTGCGACCAGCTTCCGGCGCGCGGTACCCCACCACGCCGACCCGCCCACCGTCCGGCGTGGGGACGATATTGACCCGGACAGTCTCTTCGCCTTTGGCGGCGTTGTAGTTGTAAACGCCCGACCGGGCGGACGTCGGCGGTATCTGGTTGCGCCGTCTGGCCACCGCTTCCTCCACGACTTCTGCCCAGCTGTTGCCGGGATCAGCAGTCACCGTCCAACCGGTCCTTCGCAAAAGCGCCACCGCGTCGGCCGTCTGCATGCCGGGGCGGATGCCGGCAATGTCGAGCGTCTTGGCCGGCCTTGGTGCCGTCTTCACCGGCTGTGCTACGATTGGTACGCTGGCCGTGCCGCTTACCGCCAGCAGCAGCATGGCGGGGATCGTCGTTATCTTGATCATCTTGCGTCTTCCTGTTTCGCGGACGTGCGACATCGTTCGCCGAGGAGCCATCCCGGCGTCGCAGTCCTGACTGTCATGGGTGTTCCTGCTGGCTTGCGGCGTCAGCCCAGAGGCGGTGCTCGTGCGGCGAGGTGGCAGGTCATCGCAACACCAGCGTCACGTATCCCGCCGTGTCGGTCGCACCTGCGACATGGCCGGCATCGAACGCGCGGGCGACGCCGAAGCGTAGCGACGACATTGGCGACAGTGCCGCCGACCAGCCCAACTCCACATCCAGTTCACGTGCTGATGGGGCCAGATCGACCACCGCCATTCGCGTCGCCAGCGCGCCCGACATCAGGTCGTAAGTCACCGGCACCAGCATGGTGGCGCGCGCACGTTCAACACGAAGGGGTGAGGACAGACCGAGCGTCGCCATACCACCGAGCAGGCCGCGCGAGCCTTCGACTGCGAAGGCAGTGCTCAACATTGACCGGTCAAAGCGCATCATGGAAGATCCGCCCAGAACGTGGGTGGTGGCAGCCGTCGACCGCGCCGAAAGCGCCACTCCGGCGATGGTACGTCGCGTCGTCAGCGTCGCCATTGTCGTCGTGGCACCCTCCAGCCCAAGGTCCAGGCCGCCGCTCATCCCCAGCGCCCGGCCATGCTCGGCAAGGTTGGTCAGCTCCATGCCGATCCCAAGCGGCGTCGTCACCGCGATAGTGCGCTGCCCGGTACGACGATCACGCGAGATGCCTGACGCGAACGATGCCGACCAGCCCCCGCTGGCCCAACTCGACGACATGCCGACCGGTGTCGCACCGATCCCGCGCAACGGTGCTCTGGCAAGGGAGGCACTTTGGCCGATCGCCACGTTCGCGCCCAGCGTGACCGTCTGCCCTGCTGCCGGAGAAAAGGAGGCAAAAGCCGGGCGGTTGGATCGCGCGCCCTGCCAATAACCCGTGGTTGTCGCCGGCGATACGAAGCCGAACCTTGCATCGGTCGGGTTAGGCGTCAGCCAAGGCGGATCGACCGGCGTCAGCATCGCACCGGCCAAGAGCCCAGAGCTCTGCGCGCGGATGCCGGATGCACCCGTCATGTGGAAGTCCCGGCCATAACGGTCGAGCACTGTCATGCCGGAAACCTTGTCGCCCAACGCCGCCGCACCGGCGCCACCACCGAACGGACCCGAGACGGTAAGCGAGGAGTAGCGGGCCAATACGGTCTGCGCGGCCGCGAAGGCAGCAGCAGGCGCCTGCGCCTGCATCGCCTTTTCGATGTTGAGAATGCCCGCGCCAAAGATCGGATCGACGCCCGGCGCACCGGCGTCGATGGCGGTGTCGAGCAAGATGCGGCTGATCGCCTTGCCGCCAAGCTGCGGCCAATATTGCTTGAGTAGCGCCGCCGCACCGGCGACTGCGGGAGCAGCGAAGCTGTTGCCGGTCACCGTCACAATCGCGCCGCTTTCATCCATGGTCTGCACGGCGTTGCCGCCCGCCGCGATCATTCGATCGGCGAGCGGGCCTGGGCTTCCGTTGGCGCTACGCGGATTGCCGTTGCGGTCGACGCCGATCGCAAACAGGAACCAGTCCTTGTTGGCACGATCTGTGCCGATGAGGTTTTCGGCGAATTGACCGGTGAAGCTGTCTTCGTCGGTGAAATTTGAGATGGACTGTACGAATAGCCGATCGCCCTGTCGCACGGCGTCCATCGCCGCACGCTGGTCGATCGCCTGCTGTCCGGCGACGCTTCCGTTAGCGCTCAGGTTGATGACGAACGCCCCCTTGTCGAGAGCGTAGCGGATGGCGGGCGCAAGCAGCGCGGGGTTCGGCCCACTTCCTTCCGGCACGGCGCCGGATGTGGGCGTCACGTTCGACATGTCCGGCCCGCTGATCTTGAGCGCCAGGATCGTGGCATCAGGCGCCACACCCTGAATCCCATTGCCGTCGCGGGCACCGGCGGCGACGCCGGCGACCCTTGTGCCGTGACCAATCACATCCTTCACTTCGAAGCGGATCGTCTCAGCGGCGCAGGTGCCGCAGCGGGCAATCTTCTGGTCGAAGGCCGTACTATCCGCCGAGATGCGGCCGGAGAATTCACGGCCGGAGGTATCGATGCCGGTGTCAAGGATCGCGATCGTCACGCCCTTGCCGGTGATCCCTCGATCATAGGCATAGGCGGCTTTGGCGGACACAACCGAACCCGACGCCTGATATTCTGCGCTGCTGGCGGAGGATGTTGGCGTCGGTGACGGCGTGGGCGTGGGCGTTGGCGATGGCGCCGGACTGGGTGAAGGCACCGTCCCGGACGAATTGATGCCGCCACCTCCACCGCATGCGGCGAGAAACACCGCCACGGAAGCGGCCGTCGAATTCATGATGATGGTAAGCCGCCTATTGCGGCTCCCGATAACTGCACCCACGCCCGAACCCCCGTCCGCGTGGTGCCGAGCGGCTTCCTCAGCCGGCGGCACCGCCCCATATAAACGAGGCGGTGCCGGCCCAAAAGCCGGAGATTGGAAACCTGCGTTGAGACAGGCGCGAGTGTCTTTAGGCTTGCGCCCTGGACATATAGGGTCGTTGCGGTGGTGGCGATCCAGGCAGAAGATGCCGAGGCGGATCGCGAAGCAAAGCGCCGCGATACCGCCATTCCCCTGCAATGTTCAGGAGGTAATCATGGCAATGAA
>Ga0308171_1001351_pt1 | contig 33927 bp, 35 predicted proteins | sample PhyGR1_FD_202135 | JGI IMG/M metagenome (GOLD analysis project Ga0308171, IMG submission 202135) | Phyllosphere microbial communities from UC Gill Tract Community Farm, Albany, California, United States - DLSLSG.R1 | ecosystem: Host-associated > Plants > Phyllosphere > Unclassified | place: USA...
GTGCTTGGCGATATCCAGGCCGACTGTGATAACTTCCTTCATGGACGGTTCTCCCGATTGTGACCTTTGACAGCCACAGTATGCCACAACAGTGTTGGGTGCGGAGGCCGTCCACCTCATCACTCCAGTCGTCCTAGTTCCAGCAAGAGTGTCCGCCTCGTCCTCGGCATGGATCGCCGCCATCGCCGTTTCCAGGTCCTCCAATGCCAGATCAAACTGGTCGGGATCGGTCTTCTCGGATTTACGCCCAAATGCTGCCTGCTTGAAGACTGCGACCAGCTTCTCAAGCCGTTCGATCCGCTCGTCGTTGCGAGCCATCTGTGCGTCTTTGCCTGCCTCCCGTGTCTGTGCCGCGACCAGCATCGCATTCAGGGCAACAATATCATCGGGAAGATTGGCAACGTCCAACATGGCCCGAGCCTACCAAAACCAAATCCGTTTTGCTTCCGGAATCTATCGTGCTCAGTCATCGTGTCGCGGCTATTCGATAGCGAACGGCGCTCTCGTTTCGACAGCCCGGACCCACCTCCAATCAAGCCCGGCAAACAGTGCCTCGAACTGAGCATGGCTCAATGTCACCAGGCCGTCCTTGATGCCAGGCCAGGTGAGGCTGTGCTCTTCCAACCGCTTGCAGGCCAACACGATGCCGGAACCATCCCAGTAGATCAGCTTCAACCGGTCCGCCTTGCGTGACCGGAACACGAAGACGGCTCCGGTAAATGGATCCTTGTGCAGCTCGTTCTTCAACAAAGCCGCCGGTCCGTCATGCCCCGTGCGGAAATCCGCGGGCTTGGTCGCCACCATGATCCTGACGCGGTTCGACGGGAAGATCATGTCGCCACCGCCAGTGCACGCGCAATGGCAGCGATCCGGGCCGCAGACGCACCCTCCTCAAAACGGATCGTGACCGGGCCGACAACAATCTCGGTGCGGGAAACTGGTTTGAAGCTCAGCGGCTCCGGCTCAGGCGTCTCGACAACCACGGCCGCGAACTCGACTGCGTCTTCCGGCTCAGGCAAAACCAGCTTGCCCTCTCGTGCCAGCGTTCGCCAGGTCGACAGGTGATTGGCCTTCAGCCCGTGGCGGGCCGCGACCTCATTCACCGTCACACCCGGCCGCAAACTTTCTGACACGATCCGTGCCTTGACCTCATCTGGCCATTGACGATGCATCTCGCGTCCGCTCCGCCCCGTCGTGAGAACCTCCAACGTAGCGTCCATGGAAAAACTCCTTATCGCTAGTCCATGAACACTCGATCACAGATCAGGCGATAGCGGGCAACGTGGGAGAGGAATAGCGGTTACGCCGTAGTCTGGGTGTGCGACGACGAAGCGAACTCAAAGCATATGCATGTAGAGGCTGTATCGTTGTCGTGTTCTTGTGGACAACCAGTCACAGGCCTCCACGCTTGAATGACCGATCACTTCTTGCTTCTGGCACAATCCCAATCATCTCTCCTACTGAAACTTCTGTTACCACTGTCCACGTGCCGAGAACTACCTGCATTAAATAGCCGGACCCTGGCCGGGTTCAGAGCCGTCTACGGTTGAAAATGCCGATTCATGAACGCAAAAGAGGGGGAAATATTGTGCTTTCTATGCATATTCTGTGGTGAGTTTTTTGAGTAATGCCTTTCAGCTACAAGATGAGATTGCGGCACTGGAAATACGATATCCGTTGGAGGGGACATGAGCCAATTGGCCGAAAACTTTAAAATCGCCGGCAGCTTTGACAGCCGTATCGGAGATATCGGAGAGGCCAATCTTGATCAACTCCATCAGTTGTCGGTCTCAGTCCGTTGGCCCCACCGCGCAGAAGATTGGCAGTTGCTACGAAGTGTCGGTCAGGGTGTAGTTGCTCTGGATGGTATCGACCGGGTCTTAGGATCGGCGATGTGGTTCTCCTACGGAAAGACTGTGGCGACGATTGGGATGGTGATAACCTCACCACGTTTACAAGAAAATGGCACTGCGCAGTGGCTGGTTCAGCATATTCTTGGGCATTGTGGTGAGCGTGAGCTTCGCGTCAACACACCACCCAACGTTAGACGTTTTTTTAGATCCTTAGGATTTTCACAGACACGTAATGTCTCGCAGTTTCAGGGGAATGTCTCTCTGGTTTCTGATGTTCTCGACCTGCCCTCGAAAAATGTTATCAAAGAATTATCGCCTGAAGACGCGGACGCTATCGCAGCGCTGGACGCAATGGCATTCGGGGAGGATCGCTCGCGGCTGCTGATACAGCTACTCAATGAAGGAAAGGGCTTTGGAATATGTCAGGGTAATAAACTCCTCGCCTTCGCTCTGTTTCGACCCTTCGGACGCGGTGGGGTCATCGGCCCTATAGTTGCCTTCACCGAGAGCGAAGCCATAGCATTGGTCGCGACGCATATGAAAAATCATGATCGGCAATTCTTGAGGGTCGATACTCCTGTCACGAGTGGACTTTTTGCCGAGTTTCTTCATTCCAGTGGGCTTGACCAGGTAGGACAAGTGGTGACTATGATTCGTTCACCAGCTATCAATATCTCCGTTGACGCAGATGGTCCCAAGACGTTTGGCCTAGCGAGCCATACCCTCGGCTGATAGACTGCTCGAGGGGGGTGCTCATTCAGAACTCCGAGACCTTTCCCCACGAAGACGACGAGAAGCGGTCGGGATGATAGGGCTGCGGGTTCACGATCGGCTCGTCCCCGCTAATGATGTCGGCGATCAGGTGACCGGCGCCGGGTGAAATTCCAAAACCATGGCCGCTGAAGCCCGCGGCAAGGATGAAGCCGGGAATGGACCTGAGTTCACCGATGGCCGGGACACCGTCCGGTGTGCTGTCGATGAAACCGGCCCAGGCCGCGGTGACGGCTCTGCCGTTTAGAGCAGGCACGAGTTCGAGCGCACGGGCATGGGTCAGCGCCACGGTTTTGGTGTCGGGCGCTGGATCGAGAACGCGCATGCGTTCCATGGGCGTCGGGCGGTCAAGAGACCAGCGGCTGAGTGTTTCGTGGCCTGCCCGCACGCCTTCGAGATTTCCAATCGAAAGGCTGCGCCAGCGGCGCTTGAACATCGGCAAGAATTCTTTCGTGAAGGCGAGTTTCTGAGGGGTTGGGTCGACGCGCCCAAAGCCGCTTATTGCTAGGGTATGACCGAGGTCGCCGCGTTTCGTCAACGACACTGCGGCAGTGTGAAGCGCATCGGGCACGGTTTCGGTGCCCGGACCGACAGCCAGCACCGTGGAGCGGATTGAGGCCAGTGGAAAGCGGATACCAAGCTGGCGGCAGAAAGACGATGCCCAGGCACCGCCTGCCAACACCGCCGTCTGCGTGCGAATAACACCCTTTTCCGTCACCACGGCTGACAGGCGTCCGGCTGTCGTTTCGATTCCGCGTGCGGCGCAGCCCTGAATGACGGCACCGCCGAGCTTGACGATGGCCTTCGCGACAGCCGGTGCGGCACGCGCCGGGTCGGCGATACCATCGGTCGGCGCATAGACACCGCCATGCCAGGATTTGCCAGTAGAGCTGCCGCGTTGGGAGGCTTCGGCGGCGCTTAACATATATGTTTCAACGCCGGCACCTTTGGCGAATTCATTCCAACGCGCCCAACCGGAAAGCTCTTTCTCGTCATTGCTGAGGTAAAGAAGGCCGCTGCGGTAAAAGCCGGTGTCTTCGCCGGAGGCCGCCTTGAATTCGTCCCAGAGCGCCAGGCTTTTTGATGCCATGGGCAACTCGCGTGCATCGCGGTTCTGCTGACGGCACCAGCCCCAGTTGCGGCTGGATTGCTCGGCGCCGATCCGACCCTTTTCGATGAGCACAACCTTCAGGCCGCGGCGGGCAAGGTAATAGGCCGAAAATACGCCGACCACACCTCCTCCGATGATGACAACGTCCGCCTCTGCGGGCAAAGTATCATTCGTCTTCACGGCGTCAACGGGTGCTGGCATGGCGGTCTCCAAAATCCTGATTACAATAACGGTCTCACGCAGCAAGCGTGACTGGATGCGGAGATCTGGCAGCATAAAATGCCGTATCTCGACTTATCGCGAGAAGAAACTACCAAACGCCCTCGACCTATCCAGATGTTTCTCTGCAAAAAAGTGATAGTGTGGCTCTAGCTGGAGGCGCGTTATATCGTGCTTTGATGGTCTGCATTCGGAGAGAAAGAATTATGTTGAAACTGGATAGAACCGACATCAAGATCCTTTATGAATTGCAGAAGAACGGACGAATGACGAATGTCGAACTGGCCGACATTGTGAATCTTTCACCGAGTCCCTGCCTGATGCGGGTAAAGCGTTTGCAGCAAGAGGGCTTCATTTCGGGCTATTGCGCGCAGATCGATCTCGCCAAACTCGGTCCTGTTCTCACTGTGTTTACTGAAGTGACACTCAAGAACCACAGGCAGATGGACTTCGTGCGGTTTCTGACGGGCGTCGCAAAATTCGAACAGGTGATCGAATGCCACCTGGTGTCCGGAGGCTATGACTATTTGATTAAATTTGTGACGTCTGGCATTGCCGAGTATCAGGAAATCATGGAAAGGCTGACGGATATGGATATTGGTATCGATAAATATTTCAGTTTTGTCGTGCTGAAATCACCGATCGTCAAACCGCATATGCCGCTGCCTTCCCTTTTTCCGCTCTGATCACGCTGTGACCACGGGACGATCCATCGCAAGACTGTCCAGCCAGTTCGGGTCGAGTTTCGGAACCGACGAGAACAGCAATTGCGTGTAGGGATGTTGAGGCTGGGTCATGTTCTCCACGGCCAGTTCCTCAACCGCCTTTCCGCGATACATCACGATGATCTTGTCGCATATGGCTTGTACAACGGACAAATCATGACTGATGAATATGTAAGAGAGAGCCAGCTCGTGTTGAAGTTCTCGCAAGAGGTCGATAACTGCAGCGCCGACCACGGTGTCGAGCGCTGACGTGACCTCGTCGCAGATGATCAGCTTGGGTTCCGCCGCCAGAGCCCGGGCGAAGTTGACGCGCTGTTTTTGTCCGCCGGACAATTCCCCCGGTCGGCGTCCGCGCAGGCTCGTAGGCAGACGCACCATATCGAGCAATGCGTTGATGCGCTTCGATTGCGCTTCCCCGGTCAGGCCGTGATAGAATGCCAGCGGTCTGCCTAGAATTTCGTCGATGGATTTGGCTGGGTTGAGAGCCGCATCGGCATACTGGAAAACGATTTGCATTTCCCGCTTTTGCTGCGCCGTTCGTTCCTTGTAGCCGGAGCCAAGCTCGCGGCCGTCGAAAATGATGTGACCGGAGGCGGCGGGCAGAATACCGGAAATGGCGCGTGCCAGTGTCGATTTTCCGCAGCCGGATTCTCCGACGATGCCAAGGTTGCGGCCCCTGTAGAGTTCCAGGCTGACATCATCGACCGCTTTGACCAAAAGCGAACTGCTGATCTTCGACCGTCCGTAGCCTGCAACGACATTTTCGACGGATAGCAACGGACGCCGCCCGTCTATGTCGTTGAGAACGACGGGCGCGCGGTGGGGTTCGAATGCGGCGATGAGCTCGCGGGTGTAGGGATGCCGCGCCTGTTCCAGAATCTGGACCGTCTCGCCCATCTCCTGCACTTCACCGTTTCGAAGAACGGCGATCCGGTCGGCGAGCTGTGCGACGACCGCAAGATCGTGCGACACGTAGATCGCCGCCGCACCGGCTCGCCGCATCACATCCTTGAAGGCGCGCAGAACTTCGATCTGTGTCGTTACGTCGAGTGCGGTGGTCGGCTCATCGAAAATGACGACCTTGGGATTGGCGATCAGCGCCATTGCGGCGGCCAGCCGTTGCAACTGTCCGCCAGAGACCTGGTGGGGATATCGCTCGCCGATGGTTTCCGGGTTGGGCAGCGACAAGGCACGAAACAGCTCGATTGCCCTTTGCCTTGCCTCTTCGGCGGGCATGATGCCGTGGATCTGGGTCACCTCGATGACCTGATCCATGATCGCTTTGGCCGGATTGAACGCCAGAGCCGCCGATTGCGGAACATAGCTCACCACCGCACCGCGCAGCTTGGAGCGCTGCTGCTCCGTCATGCGCACGACGTCCTGACCGTCCACGGTGACCGATCCTCCGGAAATGGAGCATCCGGTACGTGTATACCCCATCACGGTCAGCGCAATCGTCGTCTTTCCCGATCCGCTTTCCCCGATCAGCGCGACGATTTCGCCGGGAGCGATATCGAGGTCTATGCCTTTCACGATTTCGATACGTCTGTTGGCGTCGGTTTTTGCCTCGACTTTCAAGCCACGGATTTCAACAAGTTTGGCCATTCACTCACTCCGGTCGCGGATTTTGACAGGCAGGTTGTCGATGAAAAGATTGACGGCGATCGTCAGGGTGGCGATGGCAATCGATGGTAGGATCACGGCAGGTGCCGCGAAAGGCAAACCATCGATGTTCTCACGCACCAGACCGCCCCAGTCAGCGGCGGGAGGCTGTACGCCAAGGCCGAGGAAAGACATGCCCGACAGAAGAAGCACGATAAAGACAAAACGCAAGCCAAGATCGGTCAGCACGGGGCCGATGATATTTGGCAGCACTTCTGCCGTGATGATGTGGAACATTTTCTCACCTCGCAGACGCGCGATGGTGATGTAATCCATCGCAGCGATGTTGACCGCCAGCGCACGCGCGAAACGATAGGAGCCCGGTGTGTAGATGATCGCCAGCATAAAGATGAGGACGGGAATGGATGATCCCACAGCCGAGACGACAACAAGGGCGAAGAGCTTGCTCGGGATCGAACTCATCGCGTCCAGAAAACGGCTCAGGACACTGTCGAACCACCCGCCAGCGACGGCGGCGCTCATCCCTAGAACGACGCCGCAGGTGCAGGCCATGGTGACGGCGGCAAGCGAGATGCCCAGCGTGTAGCGTGCGCCATAGACGATGCGCGAGAGCATGTCGCGGCCCAAATAATCCGACCCGAGCCAAAAATCCCGCGACATCGGGCCGAAATAGTCCTGATCGACGATCTCACCAATCGGATAGGGTGCCAGATGGGGCCCGAACGCTGCGACGATAAGCCAGAACACGATGATGGCAAGGCCGAGCATTCCCACCAGTTTGATCTGGTAGCGCGGGCGGCGTCTTGTGGTGCTAGGTGTCTCTAGTGTCATCGCAACCTCGGATTCGATAGGATGGCAATCAGATCGGCTATGGTCACGAGCAGAAGATATGCCAGGCAGAAAATCATCGCGCAGCTCTGGATGAGCGGCAGATCGCGGGTCGTCACCGCATCCACCATGAGTTTGGCAATTCCCGGATAGTTGAAGATGGTTTCAACGATGATGACGCCGCCAAGCAGGTAGGAAAGGGACAGCGCCATGGCATTGGCAATCGGGCCGAGGGAATTGGGGAGCGCGTGGGACAGCACCAGCCTCTTGCGGGACGCACCCTTGAGGAGAGCCATCTCGACATAGGGGCTGGCCAGTGCATCGATCACCGCTGCCCGCGTCATTCGGATCATTTGCGCCGAGACAACGCAGGTTAGGGTGATCACCGGCATGGCATAGGCGCGCAACAGCCCGGCCAGAGTATCGATATCTGCCGTCAGAGACAGCGCGGGCAGCCATTTCAGATAGACGGCGAAGATCAGCACGGCTGTCGTGGCGACCATGAATTCGGGAATGGAAATGACACCGATGGTGAAAATGGTGACCGCGCGATCATAGATCGATCCCCGCATGACCGCGGTTGTAATTCCCAGAAACAGCGACAGCGGGACCGCAAAGGCCGTCGTTACCGACGCGAGCTTGAGGGAATTGAGAAGGCGACGACCGACCATATCGGCGACTGGCATGTCGTTGGCGTATGAGATGCCGAGATCGCCATGGAAAAATGCAACTATCCAGGTGATAAACCGAGTAAAGGCTGGTTCATCCAGTTGCATGGCCTTGCGCAGACCTTCTATGGCTTCGGGCGTTGCGGATTGTCCTAGAAGGATCGTCGCCGTATCGCCGGGTAGAAGTGTGGTTGCTACGAAGACAATCACCGCAATGATCAAAAGCGTGATCATCGAGATGAAGATCCGGTTGGTAATCAGAAATAATATATGTTTGTTCATGGCTCTGCTCCCTGAGTTGATGCCTGCGAAAGCAGTGTGCTCTGGACCGGCGGCCTGAGCCGCCGATCAAAAGTCTCATCATGCAGCGAGCCAGATGTACTCCGCGAATGTGCCGCCCATCAGGCCGCCAAACGGGCTCGATGTATAGCCCTTGACCTTCTCGCTCATGGCGTCGACGCTTGCGAGATAGGCAGGAATGATGGTTCCCGCCTCGGTGGCGACCATTGCTTGAAGCTGGTTGTAAATCTCACGGCGCTTGCCTTCGTCCAGCATGCCGCGCGCCTCGAGAAGAAGGCTGTCGAAGCGGTCAGACTTGTAACGGCTTTCGTTCCACGCGGCGTTCGATGTGTAGAAAAGCGAGAACAGAATGTCCGGTGTCGGACGCGGATCGATGTTTCCGAAATGGATCGGAGCCTTCAGCCAGTAATTATTCCAGTAGCCGTCCGAGGCCACGCGCTGCACGTCGAGCTTCAGGCCGATTTGCGAGGCCGAAGCCTGGATCATGCCTGCCATTTCGACGGAGAAGGAAGCAGCATCCGACGCTACGAGTGGAATGGTCTGGTTGAGCAGGCCAGCCTTGTTGATGAGGAACTTCGCCTTGTCAGGATCGAAGGCTTTCGGCTGTAAGGATGCATCGTGATAGCGGTTTGCCGGCGAAATCGGCTGGTCATTTGCGATCTGACCATAACCGCGCAAGGCAGCCTTTACGATCTGCTCGCGGTTGACGAGGTGCTTCATGCCGTCAACGAAGTCTTTTTTGTCGCCAGGTGCCATGTCCAACCGAATATTGAGGTTGGTATAGTTGCCAGCACTGGCCTGTGTCATCACGAAGCCCGGCATGCTTTCGACAAGCCGTTTGGAGCGGGGGCTTATCTGGCCAGCAAGGTGGACGTCTCCTGAAAGCAACGCGTTTGCACGGGCGTTATCATCAACGATTGCAAAAAATTCCACCGAGTCGACATGGGGAAGCGTGGATTTCCAATAGTTCGTGTTCTTCTTGCCGATGGAACGGACGCCCGGCTCGAAAACTTCCTTGACGAACGGACCTGTGCCATTTCCGGCGCTGAAATCCGTCGTGCCTTCGGCAACGATCATCAGATGGTGGAGGGCCAGAATGCTCGGAAGGTCGGCGTTAGGGGCGTCTAGCACGATCTCAAGAGTCAGATCGTCGATGGCCTTGAATTCCTTCAACTGTGCAACAACTTTGGCGACCTTCGATCCGATGGCCGGGTCCTGATGGCGCTTCAGCGAAAAGATCACGTCCGCGGATGTCAGCGTCTTGCCGCTATGGAAGGTTACGCCCTTGTGAAGCTTGATGGTCCAGGTCTTGGCGTCCTTGCTCTCGATGGACTCTGCAAGCTCCATCTTGGGCGTACCTTTTTCGTCCAGCACGGAAAGACGGTTATAGAAGGTGCAAATGCGAACATAGTCGGTGGTGGTGGATGCTTTTGCCGGGTCCAGCGTATCGGCGATGGATGACGACCATCCCGCAGCCTTCAAAGCACCACCGGAGTTCGGCGTTGCCGCAATTGCCTGATCTGCGCGGCCGATTGCGAGGGTTGCGGTTGCCGCTGCTGCGCCACCCGCAAGCATGATTTGCAACAGCTCACGCCGCGTTGCGCCGCGACGGATCGCGTTCTCGACAAAGGCGTCATCGGATTTTGACCAGTTAGTCGGTAATTTTTGCATGTCATTCCCTCTATTATTATGGTTGACCGAACGCCGAAGTAGACCCCGTACGGAATGAGGCTTTGCAGATTTGTGGTCTGCTAAGATTGTCTCCTTAATGATTTCTCCCAGGAAGTCCGGGCCGTTTTCGGCCTCTCGTCATTCACAGAGTTTGGCATGCTGACGATGTTGGTTCTTCTAAAGGAGGTGTCTTGGGCGGTACAAAATTCTGAATTTATGGCCCGCCGCGACATTTCATAACGGGAAGTAAATTTCTGTGCGTCAACCAACCATGGCGCTGCGCACGTCTTTATCTTCAAGCGTCGCGTCGAGCACCGTGCGGGTGCGATCAAGAATCATGTCGATTTCTGCATCTGTGCAGCACAAAGGTGGCGCGTAGCCCAAAACACCATTGGCAAAGGCGCGAATCACTAGACCGCTTTTCCACGCCCGGTCAAAGATCCGGCGGGCGGGAGCTGCTTCTGCAGGCAGTGGAGTCTTCTTATGCTTGTCCACTACGAGTTCGATGGCGGCTAGCATCCCGCGACCCCTGACATCGCCGACAAGCGGGTGATCGCGCAGTGCTTCCAGCCCTGCCATCAGCCGCGCTCCGGCCCGACGCCCGTTCTCCAGCAAGCCGTTTTCGTAGAGACGCAGAACCTCAAGCCCCACTGCTGCACTGACGGGGTGGGCCGAATAGGTGTAGCCATGGCCGATGGAGGCAGTGCCGGCACCGTTCGCCATCACCTGATAGACGCGGTCGGACATTAGTACTGCGCCCATCGGAATGTAACCGGAGGTCAATCCTTTTGCCACCGTCAAGAAATCCGGCACGATATCGTCTTCCGTGCTGGCGAAGAGCGGCCCGGTGCGCCCGAAGCCGGTAATGACTTCGTCGGCAATGAACAGAATGCCGAGGGCAGCACAGGCATCGCGCATGGCCTTCATCCAGCCCTTCGGCGGAACAAGCACGCCGCCCGAACCCTGGATAGGCTCGGCATAAAATGCTGCAACACGCTCGGCGCCGCCAACCTCTTCTATCTTGGCATGAAGAGCCGCGAGCGACGACTGGATGATGGCCTCGGGCATATTGCCCGCTGGATTGCGGTAGCTGTAATGCGACGGAATTTTATGTTGCCAGGAATAGGGAACGCCGAACCCCGCATGAAAGCCGGGAAGTGCGGTCAGACCAGCGCCTACCGTAGACGATCCATGATATCCGTGCTCGATGGATATGAACTGGTCGCGCTGCGGCTGGCCTTTGCAGTGCCAGTAATATCGAATGAAGCGCACGGTACTATCCACAGCATCCGAACCGCCGAGCGTGAAGTAGACATGATCGAGGTCGCCGGGCGCACGGTCTGCAAGTTCGGAGGCAAGCCGGATGGCGGGCTCCGATCCCATGTCGAAATAGCCTGTGGCGTAGGGCAATTCGCGCATCTGTTTTGCGGCAGCCTCAACGATGCTCTCGTGACCATACCCGGCGTTGACGCACCACAGACCCGCAAAGCCATCGACAAGTTCGTGGCCATCCACATCGGTGACGATAGCGCCTTTGGCTGACTTCAAGACACGAACGCCAAGGTCTTCATGTCCCCTGTAGGAAGAGACGGGGTGGATAAGATGTCGGCGGTCGAGTTCAATCAGGGAGTTGCTTAACATAGGTCGGTTCCAATCAACTTCATCAGGCTGCTTGCAACTTTCACTCAAATGATGCCGGTGAAATCCCTGAATTGACCCCGATAAATGGAATATTTGGTTGTTGAGCAACGGATTCACCATATTTTATGCCGTGGCGATGATGAGCAGAGTTTCGGGAGATGGTTGAAAGGAAACGTCAGTCAACATGCTGTGCTGCGTCACGTGGCGGAATTGATATTTTCTGCTTTACCGAGGAAGCAATACGGTGAATGTGGTCTGTTGAGCCGATCTAGGATGGATGTCGGTAAATGTTCACCACCGACAACAAGGACAGCTCCATGACAATTTTTCGCCCCAAATACGTGACCTTCGACTGCCACGGGACTTTGATCAACTTCAACATGGCACAAGCTGCACGTGATCTCTACGGCAGTACGCTGTCCGAACCTGCCACGCAGCAGTTCATCAAGGACTGGACAGCCTATCGCATCGACGAATGCCTTGGTGCCTGGAAGCCCTATGCCGACATCGTCCACAATTCGCTGGAGCGCACCTGCAAGAGAAATGGCGTGGCGTTCAGATCGGAAGATGCCGTCATGGTCTATGAGCGCATTCCGACCTGGGGACCTCACCCGGACGTGGTGGCGGGGCTTGCGAAAGTGGCAAAGGAGATACCGCTGGTCATTTTGTCCAACGCAATGAATTCACAGATCATGTCGAATGTCGAAAAGCTGGGCTCGCCGTTCCACGCCGTCTACACGGCAGAGCAGGCCGGCGCATACAAGCCGCGCTTCAAGGCTTTCGAATATATGTTCGACATGCTGGGCTGCGGTCCCGAAGATATAACGCATTGTTCGTCGTCGTTCCGCTATGACCTAATGTCGGCCTATGGTCTCGGCATAAAGAACAAGGTCTGGGTCAATCGCGGTCACGAGCCCGCAAATCCATATTACGGCTACACGGAGATTTCGGACATTTCCGGTCTCGCGGGTGCCCTGGGCCTTTGAGCCAAAAGCAGAACCCCATCTGACACGTCAGATGGGGTTCTGGACTCGAAGACATCGAAGAACGCGTTATCGCGTACTGTTGGCCATCTTCGCCTTGATCAAGGCCTCAGCGATATAGAGGTCCTGCAAGGCAATGCCGGAACTGTCGAAGACTGTTATCGCCTCATCGGATGTCCTGCCAGGAGCTTTCTTCGTGATCACGTCGCCAATCGGGGTAATGGCGATCTCGCCGTTGGTGACCTGATCGCGAATGTGCTGATAGTCGCCGATGGTGATGGATTGTAACGGCAGATCGCAGAAGAGGTCGGCCTTGAGCAGCAGTTCGGTCGGCAACTCATGTTTGCCGGGGGCGTCGGAGCCCATGCTGGCCACATGCGTACCGGGCTTCACCCAGCCTGCATCGAACAGAGCTTCTCTCGATGGCGTGGCTGCAACCACGATATCGGATGATGAGACAGCCTCCTGCGCGGACGACACATGGATTTTCAGGCCGTTTTCTTCCAGCAGCTTGACGAAAGCATCGCGCCTTTCGGATGGCCGCGCAACGACATGGACGATCTCGATAGGTCGAATTCTGGCAATCGCCATCACCTCGTAGCGCGCTTGATTTCCCGCACCGAATATCGTCAGGGATTTCGCATCCGGGCGCGCCAGAAGATCGGCGGCAACAGCATCGGCTGCCGAGGTTCTATAGGCATTGACGGTGCCTGCCTCGACGACGGCGCTCAGGCGACCGATCTCATGATCGAGAAGAATGATCGTGGAATTGTGACGCGGCAATCCCCGCTCAGGGTTTTTTGACCAGAAGGAACCCACCTTAACGCCCGTAAGATGTTGTGAGGAGCCGGACTTGATCGAAAACGTGTTGGATGGTGATGCGGAACTGCCAAGGACCGCAGGAAAGACTTGGCTTCCCTCACTGGCTGCGGCCACCAGCGCACAGCTTGCTGCTTTAAAGGCGATCTCGTGCGAAATCATCGCGGCTGATTCTTCTTCGCTTAGATAGATCAAGGCTGGTCCTTTCAGCGGTCGGGACAAGGCGGGCAGAGGCACACACCATCTTTAGATTGGTATTCAGACCCAATTTGATCAGGAATGTTTGCAAAGGTGATGCCGCCTCGGCACTGAAAACAGATTAATCCACCAAATAGACGGTAAAAAAAAGCAGAGAAAACTTCCCGATTTCGCTGACACTGGCCTTAACGTTCCCGATTTTTATATAACGGATAACCAGACGCCCATGAGCACTGACGCCCTCGACATTTCGCTGGTAAAGCTTGAAAGCCACCATCTGGGTGGCGCTTTAAAGCTGTCACAGGAATTCTCCTGGCCTTACCGTCTGGAGGACTGGGCGTTTGCCCTGCAGGTTGGCGACGGTGTGGTGCTTGAGCGCGCTGGCGAGGTGCTCGGCACGGCGCTGTGGTGGTGCTACGGAGACCATCACGCCACGGCTGGCATGATCATCGTGACCGAAAAAGCGCAGGGTGGCGGCAACGGGTCGCGGCTTTTCAACGCTCTGCTGGACGCGACCAAAGGGCGCAACGTTCTTCTCAACGCGACCGAACAGGGCATGCCGCTTTATCTTCGTCGGGGCTTCGAGCCTTGGGGCAGGGTGCTTCAATATCAGGGGCCTTTGGCCGATCCGGGCAAGATCGAAGAGAGCGCTGACATTCGCCCGGCGGTGGCCAGCGATATCGCAACCATCGAGGTGCTCGATGAACGCGCAATCGGAATGCAGCGCCAGCACCTCATCGACGCGCTTTCCAACGTCGGCGAGACGGTGGTGCTGGTTCGCGACGCAGAGATCACCGGCTTTTCCATCCGACGGCGGTTCGGGCGCGGCTATGTCGTCGGCCCTGTGGTGGCGGAGACTATTGACGACGCGAAGCGTCTGATCAAGGCGCATCTGACCCATCTCGTCGGGCAATTCGTGCGTATCGATGTCTATGCCGATGATGGATTGGAGGCATGGATCGAAGGGCTAGGGCTCAAAATGGTGGGCGATGCCGTGTCCATGGTGCTTGGCACCAAACCTTCCGCCATAGCGCCCGCCCATATGTACGCAATTTCGAACCAATCGTTCAGTTAGGATGCAGAGAATGAACACCCAAAACGTCGATCCGAAGCCAGCCTCCGGTCCTTGCACTATAGATGCGCTGATCACCCCGGCGCTGCTGCTCGATGAGGGCAAGCTGGACCGGAATATACAGCGCCTTGCCAACAAGATCAGCGCTCTGGGTGCGGTTCTGCGTCCACATATGAAAACAGGCAAAAGCATTGATGTCGCCCGCCGGATTTACCCCGGAGAGCTCGGTCCGATCACGGTCTCGACCCTTGCCGAAGCCGAATATTTCGCAGGTTACGGGTACAAGGATATCACCTATGCCGTGGGCGTTTCGCCTGCTGCCGCACTTCGTGGTCTGGATCTTTCGCGGCGCACCGGCGCGCAGGTAAACTTCCTGCTGGATACGGTGGAGCAGGCCGATGCACTGGGCGAAGCGGGCAGACAAATCGGTGTCGTGCCCTCCGCTTTCATCGAGCTTGACGTTGACGACCATCGTGGTGGCCTGAAGCCATCCGATCCCAACCTCGTCACCGTTGCCGACCGTGTGAAGGCTGCGGGTGTCGATCTGGTCGGCGTGCTGTCACATGCAGGCGAATCGTATGCGCTCAGCACGAAAGAAGCACTGGTCGCCGCCGCCGAGAATGAGCGGGCTGAAACGGTAAAAGCTGCGAATATTCTGAGACAACGCGGCTATGTATGCCCGGTCGTCAGCCTCGGCTCCACGCCAACAGCGCATTTCGCCGAGAATCTGGATGGCGTCACCGAGGTGCGCGCCGGGGTCTATGTGTTCTTCGACCTCGTCCAGCATGGAGTCGGTGTCTGCACGCTTGATGATCTGGCGATTTCCGTGCTGGCGACCGTGGTCGGTGCAAAGCCGGAAAAGGGCTGGATTTTGGTGGATGCGGGCTGGATGGCACTGTCACGCGACCGTGGAACCTCCAGCCAAAAGGTCGATCAGGGTTATGGAGTCGTCTGTGATGAACAGGGTCATGTCTATGAGGACGTGATCGTCTCGCAGGCAAGCCAGGAACACGGAATTCTTTCCATCCGCCGGGGTTCGGGCAAAACCATGCCCGCTTTGCCGATTGGTTCGAAGGTGCGCATCCTGCCCAATCACGCCTGCGCCATGGCCGGTCAGCACGACTTCTACAGTGTCGTGGATGGCGAAAGCCCCAGCATAAAGGCGCGCTGGAACCGTATGCGCGGCTGGTAGGCCCTCCGAAAATGCCGCGTAATTTTATTCCAAGCGACGAAGGTCATCGGCAATGAAGCTCACATCCTACTGGTTAGATACGTCCGAGCCATTTCGTAGCGGCTCCGCCCAGCCATTGGGCGGGCAATGTGATGTTGTCGTCGTCGGTGGCGGGTTGACCGGGTCGTCGGCAGCACTCACGCTTGCCAAAAAAGGGGCGAATGTCGTCCTTCTGGAAGCTGATACCATCGGCAATGCCGCTTCGGGGCGCAATGGCGGCATGTGCAACAATGGCTTTGCGCAAAATTACGCCGAAATGTCTGCACGGATTGGCCGCGATAAGGCCAACACGCTCTACAAAGCCTTCGATTCCGGTGTTTCACTGGTCGAAAAAATCGTGAAAGAGGAAGCGATCGATTGCAGCTTCGCGCGCTACGGCAAGCTCAAGATCGCAGCGAAACCTGAACATTACGACATGCTTGCGCGCAGCCAGGAGCTTCTGGCCGCCAATGTTGATCCCGAAACGCGCATGATATCCCGCGAAGGTTTGCGGGACGAAGTGGGAACGAACCGATATTACGGCGGGCTGCTGTATCCCAAGAGTGCCGGCATGCATGTTGGACGCTTCGTGCGCGGGCTTGCCACCGCCGCTGCGCGGCATGGCGCGCAGGTTCATGAGAAAAGCCCTGTCTTGGGTATGCGCCGCGTGCAGGATGGACATGAGATCCAGACCCCGAACGGCAAAATCAAGGCGCGGCAGGTTCTGCTGGCAAGCGGCATTTCGCAGGTGGGACCACTCGGCTGGATCCGGCGGCGTATCGTGCCGGTCGGCGCCTTTCTGATCGTGACGGAGCCCCTGTCCCAGCAGGATGTTGCGCGCCTGATGCCCACGGGCCGAATGGTAGTCGATACCCGAAACCTTGTTGTCTACTGGCGTTTGACGCCCGACAATCGCCTGCTGTTTGGCGGACGTGCGCGCTTTGCGGTGTCAAACCCGCAATCGGATGAAAAGAGCGGCCACATCCTCAAGGCGGCGATGGTCGATGTGTTCCCTGAAATGGCCAATACGCGCATCGACTATTGCTGGGGCGGCATGGTCGACATGACCCGCGACCGCCTGCCGCGCGCCGGTCAGCGGGACGGCATCTATTATTCCATGGGCTATAGCGGCCACGGCACACAGATGTCGACGCTGATGGGCAGCATCATGGCTGAGGTCATGGATGGTAATGTCGAACTTAATCCGTGGAAAGATTTCGATTGGCCAGCCATCCCCGGCCATTTCGGACGTCCGTGGTTCCTGCCGGTCCTCGGCGCCTATTACCGAATGAAGGATATTTTCCGATGACCGCACCTCTGGAACATCTGACGGGCAAGAACCGGCTGGATCAGTTTTTCATCGACGGGCAATGGTTGCCTGCATCGGGAACGGCCAAGGGCGCGGTGACCAATCCGGCCACAGAGGAAGTCGTCGCCCATATCGCGATGGGCACGGTGGAGGATGTGGACAAGGCCGTCGCTGCTGCGCGCAAAGCCTTTCCGATCTGGTCGCGCACCACGCCGGAACACCGCGCAGCACTTCTCACGCGACTGTGTGAGATACTGGATGACCGCAGCGAACTCTTCGCCCAGTGCCTGACGCTCGAAATGGGGGCTGCCATCGGTTATGCCCGCACCGCCCAGGTGCCGCTTGCAATTGCCCATATCAAAACCGCGCGGGACGTTCTTTTGTCCTTTCCATTCGTCGAGCAGCGCGGCAACACTGCTATCATCCGAGAACCGATCGGCGTTTGTGGCCTGATCACGCCGTGGAACTGGCCCCTCTACCAGATCACCGCCAAGGTCTCGCCCGCTCTGGCGGCAGGCTGCACCGTAATCTTGAAGCCCAGCGAGCTTGCGCCTCTCGATGCCCTGCTGTTTGCGGAAGCCATAGACGATGCCGGTTTTCCGGCGGGCGTCTTCAATCTGGTGAATGGCGATGGCCCGGTCGTCGGCCAGCGCATGGCCTCGCATCCCGAAGTCGATATGATTTCCATCACCGGCTCGACCCGGGCCGGTATTCTGGTTGCGCAGGCTGCCGCACCGACGGTGAAGCGCGTTGCGCAGGAACTGGGCGGCAAATCGCCCAATGTGATACTGCCAGATGCAGATCTTGATCGCGCCGTTTCCATGGGAGTCGCCGCCGCATTCCGCAATCTCGGCCAGTCCTGCAGCGCGCCGACGCGCATGATCGTGCCTCGGGATGCGCTGCCGCAGGTGGAAGCGATTGCCACGAGAGCGGCCTCCGAGATCGTCGTTGGAGACCCGCTATCTCCGGAAACGACCCATGGCGCCATGGCCAATTCCGCACAGTTCAACCGGGTTCAGACGATGATCCAGACCGGCCTCAGCGAAGGTGCGCGCCTGCTTACCGGTGGAGCCGGGCGACCCGATGGCCTGACGAACGGGCTTTATGCAAGACCGACGATTTTTTCCGTTGTCAAAACGAATATGCAGATCGCAAAGGAGGAAATATTCGGCCCTGTCCTTTGCATCATTCCCTATGACACGGTCGATGAGGCCATCGAAATTGCCAACGACACCGTCTACGGGCTTGGCGCGCATGTGCAGGGCAAGGATTTGACAGCGGTAAAGACCGTTGCCGCGCAAATCCGCTCCGGCCAGGTTCATCTTAATTATCCGGCATGGGACCCGCACGCGCCTTTCGGCGGGTTCAAACAGTCCGGCAATGGGCGGGAATACGGCCTTGAGGGAATGGCTGAATATCTCGAAGTCAAATCAATCCTGGGCTATTTCGACTGAATATCGGAAAGACCGGCCTGCCTTCCTCCATAAAGGAAAAGCACATGAGTGCAGCGGAACACGCGGATAACCGACCATGGTCGGGAGCTATTCTCCGGGTGGTGGCAGGTTTTCTGTTTGCGGCGATGTCGATCTGCGTAAAAAGCCTGTCCGACACTACACCGCTGGGTGAAATCGTTTTCTACCGATCACTGTTTGCGCTCATACCTCTGGTCATCTTCCTGTGGCTGCGCTCGGAATTTCCTTCCGGACTGGCAACACGGAGGCCACTTGGCCATCTATTACGCTCTGGTCTGGGCGCTGCCGCGATGTTCACCTCATTCGCCTCGATTGCTCGCCTACCGCTCGCGGAGGCAACGCTTTTGAGCTATTTGTCACCCATGTTCATGGCCCTTGCTGGCGTATTTATCCTTTCAGAGCGGCTGACGGTCACGCGGGCGTGTGGCGTCATCATCGGCTTTGCAGGAGTGTTGGTGTTGTTCTGGCCTGAACTCAAGGGCGAAGGGATGGCTGGCGATCAGCTGTTGGGCTATATATTCGGCCTCCTCACTGGTGTCCTGACCGCCTTTGCGCTGATTACGGTACGCACCTTGAGTCGCACCGAAAACACGGGTGCTATCGCCTTTTATTTCGTCCTGACATCCATGGCCTGTGGCCTGGCCACCTTGCCATTCGGGTGGACCATGCCGGATGGAGCCGGTTTGGTGCTACTGGTGATGGCCGGGATTTTCGGCGGTTTGGCGCATATCGCCAATACGATTGCGTTTCGCCATGCAGAAGCATCCTTCCTTGCGCCTTTCGACTATTTCGCCATCATCTGGCCGCTGATTGCCGACCTCGTCTTCTTCAATCAGCCGATGACGGCCGCATTTATGGTGGCCCTACCCTTCGTTCTGGCGGGCGGCGCGATCACCATCATGGGGCACCGGAAGTCGTCCTAAAATGAAATTGAGAACGGCCCGCCTACAATCACTAGAGGCAGGCCGTTCGATTTACCGTCACATGGAGCACAGGGCTTCGCAGTTGTTTGGTCCGCGTTACCGCAGACCGCCCATATGGAACGCTTTGACCTCGAGATATTCCTCGATGCCGATCTGGCCCCCCTCACGGCCCAGACCGGATTGCTTGACGCCCCCGAAGGGTGCGACCTCCATGGAAATGGCACCGGTGTTCAGCCCGACCATGCCAAATTCCAGCGCCTCGCCAACCCGCCATGCGCGGCTAAGGCTCTCGGTGAAGAAATAGGCGGCAAGGCCGAAGGGCGTACCATTGGCGATTTCAAGAGCCTCTTCCTCTGTCTCGAAACGGAAGAGCGGAGCGACGGGTCCGAAAGTCTCTTCACGCGCCAGAAGCATGTCGGTCGTCGCGCCGGTCAAAACGACGGGCGCGACATAGTTCGATTCTGCTTCCAGCGTGCGTTCGGCAGTGACGATTTTGGCACCCTTGTCCAGGGCGTCCTTGACGTGCCGTTCGATCTTTTCAATTGCCGCGCTGTTGATCATCGGGCCGATGGACACACCGTCGACAACGCCAGGGCCGACCTTCATGGCATCGACGCGTTTGGTCAGCTTTGCTGCAAACGCGTCATAGACGGCGCTGTGGACGAGAATGCGGTTGGCGCAGACACAGGTCTGACCGCCATTGCGGAATTTCGAGATCAGGGCGCCCTCGATAGCCAGATCGAGATCAGCATCGTCGAAAACGATGAAGGGTGCATTGCCGCCAAGCTCCAGCGACAGCCGTTTGATGCTATCTGCCGCACCTTTCATCAGCAGCGCGCCAACCCGGGTCGAGCCGGTGAACGAAATTTTTCGCACCGTCTCATTGGCCATGATTTCCTGCCCGATCTCGCTCGGCATGCCGGTCACGATATTAATCACACCGTTTGGAATGCCTGCGCGCTCTGCAAGAACACCAAGCGCAAGGGCGGAGAAGGGGGTCAGTTCGGATGGCTTGATGACAACAGTGCATCCGGCGGCAAGGGCAGGTGCGACCTTGCGCGTGATCATGGCATTGGGGAAATTCCACGGCGTGATGATGCCGCAGACGCCGACAGGCTGCTTGAGCATAAGAATACGCCGGTCAGATGTCGGTGCTGGGATCGTCGCACCGGAAATGCGGCGGGCCTCTTCCGCAAACCATTTTACGAAAGACGCGCCGTATGCAATCTCGCCTCTGGCTTCAGCTAGCGGCTTTCCCTGTTCGCAGGTCAGGATAAGCGCGAGATCGTCCATGTGGGTCAGCATGAGAGCATACCAGGCCTCAAGGCGCGCTGCACGCTCCGCTGCGGTTTTGCGTTTCCAACCGGCATAGGCCGCTTCGGCAGCAGCGATCGCGGCTCTGGTATCGCTTTCGCCCATGTCCGGCACCGTGCCAATCACAAGGCCAGTCGCCGGATTGATGACATCCAGCGTCTTGCCGGAATGTGCTGCAACCCAGTTCCCGGCCAGGAGCGCGCTCTGGCGAAGAAGGTCTTTGTCCGTCAATGCTTCCATCGAAAATTTCCTAAAATCAATCCAGTGCTTCCAGCACCGCAGCGGTAATGACCGAGGTCTTGTCCTTGCCAGGTCTGGTGCCAATGTCCTTTTCGGTTGCCGCCGCAATCGCGGCCATCACCCTGTCTGCCGCTTGTTTTTCACCCAGATGCTCCAGCATCATGGCGGCGGACCAGATGGTGGCAATCGGGTTTGCGATATCGAGATGGGCTATGTCCGGGGCCGAACCATGGACTGGCTCGAACATCGAAGGCAGCGACCGATCAGGGCTGATATTGGCCGATGCGGCAAAGCCCAGCCCGCCCTGGATTGCGGCTCCCATGTCGGTCAGAATATCACCGAACAGGTTGGACGCAACGATGACGTCGAGGCTTTCGGGCGCCATGATCATCCGCGCGGCCAGCGCATCGACATGGTAAGATGTCACGGCGACATCGGAATATTCTGCCGCCAGTTCCCGTGTCACTTCGTCCCAGAATACCATTGAATGTCTCTGCGCATTCGACTTGGTCACGGAGGCCAGCCGACCGCTTCTTTGACGGGCCTGTTCGAAACCATAGCGAAGAATGCGCTCTACGCCACGGCGGGTGAAGATCGAGGTTTCGACGACCACCTCTGAAGGTGTGCCCTGATGCACCCGGCCACCCGCGCCGGAATATTCGCCTTCGGTGTTTTCACGAATGCACAGAATGTCGAACTCGGTCGCTTTGAGCGGACCATTGACGCCGGGCAGCAGGCGGTGTGGGCGGACGTTCGCATATTGGTCGAAAGCCTTGCGGATCGTCAAAAGCAGGCCGTGCAGCGATACCGAATCCGGCACCTCGGCAGGCCAGCCGACCGATCCGAGAAGGATCGCATCGAAACCACGCAGGGTCTCGATACCATCGGCCGGCATCATCAGGCCATGGTTCTTGTAGTAGGCGCAGGACCATGGAAACGTGGTTTCGGAAAGCCCGAAACCACTCTGTCCCGCAACCTTGCTCAACACCGCCCAGGCCGCCTCGACCACTTGCGGACCGATGCCGTCTGCCGGAATGAGAGCGATGTTGTAGCTTTTCATGGCAGCAATCCTTGCTCAGGAGACGATGACGTAAATCTTGCGCACGGTCTCGATTGTCTTCCAGATGCCGACGAAGCCCGGCTTCATCACGAAGCTTTCGCCCGCGCGGTAGATCACCGGCTCGCCATCCTTGGGCGTCAGTTCGATGACGCCGGAGAGTAGATGGCAGAATTCATAGGTTTCGCCTTTGATGGAGTGGGTGACGCCGGGCGTCGCTTCCCACACGCCGGTTTTCACGACACCGTCCTTGGATTCGTCCATCGGCCAGCTCTTGAAGTGCGGGTCGCCGGAAATCAGACGTTCCGGCGCGGGAACGGCTTCCTTGGGAGCGAAGGTTGGGTTGTGCTCGATTTTCTGAATATAGGTCATGGAGTATCTTCCTGTTGGCTTAATAGTTGCGATTGCGGTCAACGAGGCCGATCAGATCGTGCCCCTGAAGATGGCGGCGGATGTTGTCGCTGACGGCCAGAGCCGCGCTGCTTGGCTGGGTGACGCTGGCAATATGCGGTGTCAGCGTGATTTTCGGGTGCGACCAGAAGGCGTGGTCGCCAGGCAAAGGCTCGGGCTCGGTCACATCGAGTATCGCGCCCGAAAGATGATCCTCATCCAGCGCATCCAGCAGAGCCTGATGATCGAGCTGGCCGCCACGACCGACATGAACGAGCGACGCCCCCTTCGGCATCTGCGCGAAAAGTTCGGCATTGAGCAGACCAGCCGTCTCATCCGTCAGCGGCAGAAGGCAGATCAGAATATCGCTGGCCGAAATCAGCTCCGAAAAACCCTCGTCACCGCTCAGGCAGGTTACACCGGCAATAGTCTTTGCGCTTCGGCTCCAGCCGGAAAGCGGGAAGCCGAACGGCGCAAGGCGTTCGATCACGGCCTGCGCGAGAACGCCGAGGCCGAGAATGCCGATACGCCGTTCACTCGCCTGCTTTTGAGGTATCGGCTGCCAGCGAGCCTGCTTCTGATACTGCCCATATTGCACGACGTTGCGGTGGAGCATCAGAACCGAAAGCGTCACATATTCCTGCATCATGCGGATGATGCCGTCTTCCACCATACGGACAAGCTTCACCTGGGGTGGCAATGTGTCCAGCGGGATCTGATCGACGCCAGCGCCGGTGCAGAACATCACTTCGAGATTGGTAAACCGCTCTATATTGTCTGGCACTTTCCAGCCGAGAAGATAGCGCACGTCTTCAGCTTTTACCGTATCGGGGTTGAGGGCGAGCGCAATGTCCGGCAGCGATGATTGAAAAACCTTCGCGAAGGCCGCGGCACGGGTCTGGTCCATGTTACAGAGCAGCGTCATGGTTGGCTCATTCCTCTTCACAGCAATGTCTGGCAAGCGCGTCGATCATGGACACACATGCAGAGAGTTCGTCGATCAGGATATATTCGTTCGGCTTGTGGGCACGCGCGATATCCCCCGGACCGCAAATGATGGAATCGATGCCTGCCTGTTGATAGAGGCCCGCCTCGGTGCCGTAACTGACGGCTTTCAGAGGGGTTTTGCCGGACAGTCTGGTGACGAGACCTGCCAGGGCAGAGCCTGCTGGCAATGAAAGCGCTGGATAAGCGCCAGTCTCCATCCATTCCACCTCATATCCCTGAGCCCGAAGGGTGTCGGCGGCCTGCCAGATATCCGACAGCAAGGTGCGCGGATCGCATCCGGTGATCGCGCGCGCTTCTATCTGCATCTCGCACATGTCAGGAATGATGTTGAGCGCTGTCCCGCCCTTCAACGTGCCGACCTGAAGCGATGAATAGGGTGGCTCGAATGCGGCATCGAATGGACCGCGCGACAACGCCTCGGCCGAGCTGACGGCTTGCGCCAGAATGGTCGTTGCCCCGTGAATTGCGTTCAATCCCTGATCGGGACGCGAGGAATGCCCAGATTTTCCGCGAACCGCGACCCGCGCGGCCGCCTTGCCCTTGTGCGCAAGAACAGGCTGCAAACCACTCGGCTCACCAATGATGGCGCCAAGCGGCGGCTTGCAGAGGTCCGACAGCCGCTCGATCATATGGGGAACGCCGTGGCAGGTCGCTTCTTCATCATAGGAGAAGGCGAAATGTATCGGCTTGCGCAACGATTTTGCCGACAGTTTCGATGCCACCGCGAGTGCCGCAGCCAGATACCCCTTCATGTCCGTCGTGCCGCGACCATAGAGCCGATCACCCTCCGACCGCAGCGTGAAAGGATCGCCGATCCAGTCCGGCTCGACTGCCGACACGACATCCATATGTCCCGACAGGATATAGCCGCTGCGGTCACTCGGACCGATGGTGGCAAACAGATTGCTCCTGTCGCCTTCCGGGCCGGGAAGGACCCGAATCTCGGCACCCAGCCCTTTCAGATAGCCCGCGACCCAATCGACAATGTCTCCATTCGGTGTGCCGACAACCGAGCGGAATGAAACCAGTTTTTCGAGGATTTCGATTTCATGCATCGCAGGCTTTCAACATCTTGCTTTGAAACAACGGAGCCTTCAGGAGAGCCTGCTGACTGATCCCATGGTAATCGAGAGATTGGCTCTGGCGGTGCTGTATGAGGATAAAAAACAGCCAGATAATGCGTTTAGTACGGCCGATTAAGCAAATCATGCGGATGATGTCTCTGGCGTGGCGACCGTAGGGAAGTAATCTTCAAAGAATCCCGAGAGCGTCAAAGCCAGCACGGGCAGGCGGGAACAAATAGATCCGATGTCAGCGCTGGTCCCACTTGTCCAGCATGCCGTAATACCAGACCGCCAGTGGCAGGAACCATGGCTTGCCGTTGAAGAACGGGCGGGTGCCAAAATCGAGGTCCGAATAGACCGTCTTGCCCAGATCGTTGCCCAGCATCTGGTGGGCGACCCGGCTGCCCAGCCAGCTCGCCCGCGCGACGCCGGTCCCATTGTAACCGCCGGAGAAATACATGCCGTCGATCTGCTTGACGTGCGGCAGGTGATCGAAGGTAAAGCCCAGTTGGCCGTGCCAGTAATGGCTTATTCTGGTCTTCTCAAGTTCCGGAAACACGCTCAGCATCAGACTGCGGACATAGGCCGCGTTGGAAATGTTGGCTTCCGGCTTGCCGCTCATGTCGAGCACCCGACCGCCGAAGATGACACGTGTGCCATCGGGCGAAGGGCGATAGTAGGTCACCACGCGCTGACTTCCGGCAAGCATGCGACGCTTCGGCATGATGCGGTCCATGACTTCGGGCGGTAGAGGTTCGGTGGCGATAAGGCCGCTGCCGACAGGGATGATGCGTCGCTTGAGATAGGGCAGGACAGAGCCGCTGTAGCCGTTGGTGGCGATCAGCACCTGACGCGCCGTCACGTCGCGACCCTGTACCTGAAACGTGTATGCTCCGGCCTTCTGCTTCAGACCGGTGACACGCGCATTGCTATAGACCTTCACACCGAGCCGCTTCGCAGCCTCGGCAAGGCCCTTGACGTATTTGGCAGGGTGAATGCCCGCATAGCCCGGCATAACGATGCCGCCATGGTAGAGATCGGTTCCGACTTCCGCGTGCTGCTCGGCGCGGGGGACGAGATAGGCATCGCAGGGCATGACCTTGCGGATACGGTCGATGTGGCGGCCTAGACCATCGTATATCCGGGGTGTCATTGCGCCCTTGAAATAGCCGACGACCTTCAGGCCGCAGTCGATATTTTCCTTGGCGACGACATCCTTGACGTGTTGGAGCGAGAGGAAGCTTTCCTCCACCACCTTACGGGCGACATCCTGACCATAGTGCATGCCGGTATCGAAAAATGCCCAGCCCGGGCCGAGCAATCCGCCGTTTCGCGATGAGGCACCCCAGCCGGGCGCGTCCGCATCGAAGACGACGACCTGCTTGCCTGCCCGCGCTAGAACGAGCGCGGCGTTCAAGCCGGTAAAGCCGCCGCCGATGATCGCAATGTCTGCCGTTGCAGGAATGTCGTCGGCCTGTGAGGCTTCCGGTTTGGCCGCATCCCACCAATAGGGGGCGTGAACCGCATCATGGGAAAAGAACGGGGCATTCAGGTTGGACATGGGGATCACTCACGTGGGTAGGATGCGGCGCAGAAAATCCTGCGTTCGCGGGTTCTGAGGGCGAACGAGCACGTCTTCGGGTGGTCCGTCTTCGAGCAGGATGCCGCCGTCGAGAAAGATCACCCGGTCGGCAACATCCCGGGCAAAGCCCATTTCATGCGTGACCACCACCATGGTCATACCTTCATCGGCCAAGGAACGCATGACGCCCAGCACTTCCCCGACGAGTTCGGGATCGAGAGCCGAGGTCGGCTCATCGAACAGGATGGCCTCCGGCTGCATACCGAGCGCGCGGGCGATTGCCACACGTTGCTGCTGCCCGCCGGAGAGCTGTGTGGGATAGGAATTGGCCTTATCCGCCAAACCCACGCGCGCTAGCAGATCTCTTGCTCGTTCAAGCGCCTGAGCGCGCGGCTCGCCCTTCACATAGATCGGACCTTCGGCGACATTCTCCAGCGCCGTGCGGTGCGGAAACAGGTTGAAGCGCTGGAACACCATCGAAACCCGCGTGCGGATGGTTCGGATACCATTGCGATTGGTGCGATCAACCCTTGCCCCCTGCACGACGATGTCGCCACCCTGATAGTCCTCAAGGCCGTTGATGCATCGCAGCAGCGTGGATTTTCCCGAACCGGACGGCCCGATGAGGCACAGGACTTCGCCCTTGGCAACGGATGTGGTGACGTTGCGGATGACTTCATGGGTTCCATAGAACTTGCGGACGTTTGACAGCGAAATGATGGTCATCGTGGTTGCCTCAAGCGTTTTTCGAGCCAGCCGTTGAACGCAGTCAGCGGAAGGCTCATCGCCAGATAGATAAGTGCGACGAGTGTGAAGACGGTCGTATTCTCGAAGGTTGAGGACGCGAGCAGCTTGCCCTGCAAGGACAGTTCGGCAACGGTAATCGTCGATGCCAGCGACGAATCCTTCAAAAGCATCACCATTGTGCTGCCGTAAGGCGGCAGAGCCACCTTGATGGCTTGCGGCAGGATGACACGGCGCATCACCAGACCCCATCCCATGCCGATGGACAAGGCTGCTTCCGTCTGCCCCTGATCGATCGCTTCCATGCCCGAGCGGAATACCTCTGCCTGATAGGGCGAGTACGCGATGCCAAGGCCGATGATCGCCGCCTGGACCGCCGTGAGCGAAAGGCCGAGATCTGGAAAGACGAAGTAGATGTAGAAGAGCGTGACCAGTCCCGGAATGCCTCTGACAACGATGATGAAGACGCGGCTGATGGCAGAGAGTGAGCGGATGCCGCTCACTCTCATGAAGGCCAGAACCAGTCCGAGAATCGTGGAAAGAACGAAGGCACCTGCCGTCACGAGGATCGTCAGATAGACTCCCTGCAATAGAATAGGCAGGTAGAGTTCAGATTGGGCGATAAAATTTGACATGGCTCTGACCGCCTATCTGGCTCACAGGCCCCAGTTTTTCAGCACTTTGTCCAGCCGACCGTCTGTCTTCATCGCAGCAAGGCTCTTGTTGATCTTCTCCTGCAACTCCGTATTGCCCTTTTTAACGGCGATATTCACCGGACCCATCACGGATGGCTTGTAGGATTTGACAAGACGAAGTTCCGGGTAGCGTCCCTGAGACAGCGAATAGGCGAGAATGGGATAATCGCCCACGCCTGCATCGATGCGGTTATTGGCGACGTCCTTGAGCACATCTGGAAGCGCCTCATAGGCGCCGACATCCGGGAAGACGCCCGATGCCTTGAGCACGTTGATGTAATTCGTGCCGATCTGTGCGCCGATGCGCATGCCCTTCATGTCCTCGAAGGTCGTGTAGTCCTTCGTGTTGGACGCGGGCACCACCAGACCTTCGCCATATCTGTAGACGTCATCGGTGAAATCCACGACCTTGGCGCGTTCCGGCGTGGCGGACATGGCAGCGGCGATGATGTCGATTTTCCCCGTCGAGAGAGACGGAACGAGCGTCGAGAACGCCATTGGCTGAATATCGATCTTGAAGCCGACATCCTTGCCGATCTCTTCGATAAGATCGACCATCATGCCCTGAATCGTATTTGTCTTTGGGTCGAGGAAAGTGAAGGGCACGCCGGTGGGTGTCGAGCCGACCTTATAGACGACTTCGGCATAGGCAGGCGCGGTTCCCAAGAGCAGAGCAATCGAGAGCAAAGCAGTTTTGAGTTTCATTGTGTTCCCCATTTGAAAATTTTTGATCTACAGGTGTGTCCCTAGTATTTTTTCGCATAGCACTTCCGGCTATGTTTCCATTTCGCTGAGCCGAACTTCCCGAAGCGCATTGCTACGTAGGCTGATGGCAAATCAGTTCCATCTACTGCTGTCGTCGACGAGGTTGAGGCCTGAGCAATTGCTAGCGAGTTCCAGATGCGCAATCAAGACAAAATGTGTTAAATCAGACAAAATGTCAGAAAGGCGTTTTCTTGATATTCAAGAGTCCATAGTTCAGCGTGAATTGAACAGTATTTGTCTTTGAGTTTTGGCTTGTTTTCAGAACAACATGACAAAGTGCCGGTTCGTTCGGCATAAGCTGCCAGGCAGCAGAGGAAGGTGGAAATGGTGAAGAAGACGATCAAAAAGAGCGATCATGTGCTGCTTGAGCAGCTTGACCACATTGCCAGAGGCTTGGGTGAGACACTCTCACCTTTTTGCGAGGTTGTGGTGCACGATCTCACGCATCCGAAAAACGCGATCATGGCGATTTACAACAACCTGTCCGAACGACATGTGGGCGAACCTGCGACCGAGCTAGGTCTGGCAAGGATAGAGAACCGGAATTTTCCGCAGGTCATCGCCAATTACGCGAATGCTTTCCGGGACGGTCGGCGGGTCAAAAGTACGTCGATCGGAATCCGCGGTGCTGACGGCGACTACATTGCCGCACTCTGTCTCAATATCGATTTGACCCTGTTCAATAATGTCCAAAGCGCGATCCACGAATTTACCAAGGCCGATGCTCAACAGACACCCACGGAATCCCTGAGCCCTACGAATGTCGACGCGTTGCACGGAATGATCGACCAGTTCGCGGCACGCCGCTCAACGACGCCGCGATCACTCAAACCGGACGAGCGCAGGGCGTTGGTCAAGGAACTCAAAACCGCAGGTTTCATGGACATGCGTCGTGCAGCTGACGCGGTCAGTGCCTATGTGGGGGTTTCTCGATCAACAATTTATGTAGATGCGCAACTGACAGCGCCGCTTTCGACCAAAGGAGGTGCGTCGAGCTGATGGTGAATCCAGGAGGGGGTGTGGAAAAAAAGGTGGACTGTTTTATGGACTCGATCGGGCTGAGTGATCCCAGCGATATCTTGATACGCTTCTCATTGTACCAGCGGATATAGGCATTCACTTCTCTAGCGAACTGGTCGATCGTGATGGCCTTCCAGTCGTGTGGATAGAAGAGTTCCGTTTTCAATCGGCGGAAGAACCCCTCGCAAGCGGCGTTATCTTGTGAGTAGCCCTTTCGGGACATTGAACGAACGAGTTTCGCGTCGCTGATCCGCGTAAGCCAGCCAGGCCAACGTAATGGGCTCCGCGATCGGAATGGACGATTGGTCGTGCCGCGCTATCTGTCACGGTCTCGATAGCTGCATCCAGCATAGTATTGACCAGCCCCGCGTCTGGCTGCGTTCCAATCGGCCAACTGATGACCATGCCATCGAAGCAGTCGATGATCGGGGAACGATACACCTTCCCAGCCGGGATTTGGAACTCGGTGGTGTCTGTCAGCCACTTCACATTCGGCGCTTTTGCATGGGAGTTGCGATTGATCAGGTTCTCGGTTGCCGGACTTATTTCTCCCGGGTATGATCCGAACCGCCGTCGGCACAGATGCGTGTGTTCGGAACTTTCTAGTGGGTTTCGCCCGGCGTTATTGTACCCGGGCTAGGGGTGGCTAAAGCAGGCGTTGCGGGTAAGAACTGTCGATGGGGCGGCCCGGAGGACGATCCAACGCGCTGATACACTATCTGGTTGCTCGTGGGAAACAGGAGTTGTGCAAGGTCTCTGGCAGGGCGACGACTGCCGAAACGTTATGCCGCGTGTTCACGCTGAGTTAAGCCAAGAGCGCTCATGAGGGGCGAGGGGTCAAAATCGACTCCGATATGGCTAAGCGGGAAATCCGCCCAAGCGATCGAAAGGAAAAACGATCGATTTGTCAACAGCGAAGCTGGTGGACAAAGCTGGGCAACGCTGGCCAGCTTGAGCGCTCCCGCCGCAGTTATACGGAGGTTTCAGCTTCGCCGTTGTGTTCATGATCGTGGCTGCTCTCCAGTCCCTAGTCCGCCACTGAGATGATCTTCGCCCGCGAGACATGTTTGCTCCGACCGCCTGCCAGGCCGTTGCGGCGGCTCTCGCAAAGGGTGAAGTGCCAAAACCGGCCCTCAATCAATTCACTATCGCTGCGGCACCAGAAGCTTTGCGCCGAATGCGATAAAGACCGCTGCCACGCCAATGTCAATTTTGCGTTTTGCCCTCAGATATTTGGCAGCGACGGCTGGATGAGTAATCAAGCTGATCAATCCTGTATAGTACACGGCCGAGATCACCAACATTTCCCCAATAGCCGCCAGCCCGTACAGGAACGGCGTGCCAACCGGCATCGTTGCCGCGAAAAGCGATGCAACGAAAAGCGCCGTTTTAGGATTGGCAAGATTAGTTATTAGCCCCATTCGATAAGCCTTTCCCAAAGGAACCTCGACGTGCAGGGCAGTTTGCGACCCGCCGTTCTGCAGAGCGCGGTAATCAAGAAAAATTCTTAGCCCCAACCAGACGAGGTAGAGCCCGCCGGCGATCTTTAGAGCGAGATAGGCAAACGGGGCAGCCTGAAAGAGAGCGTTAATGCCAAGCCAGCCCGCCGTGCCCCACAGCAACGTCCCGGTCAGAGTGCCACCAGCGGCCGCGATCGCCACCTTTCGTGACGAGGTCAGGCAATATCGAATTGTAAGAAGCGTGTTGGGTCCGGGCGTTATAGAAGCGATCGCCCAGATAGCGGCAACTGATAGGAAGAACATTTGGACCTCTAGCTTGACCATCTCTCGACATGTACCCTCGTCGCAAGCCAGTCAAGTTGTTGCAGGCATAAGAGAGCGCCAGTGCTCACAAAAGATAGTGAGGGCGGCTAAAAGCCTGGATCCCGACGGTTCAAAAGTAAGAACAGCGCCCTGGCTGACGGAGATCAGCTGGACAGATTTCGCAAGGATGCAATCTACCGCCTTGATGGCGGTCGAAATTTTGGCGTCCAGTGGGACCGCTTCGGGCTTCCCGGCACGATTGCCTATAACAATTACGGCACCATCCTCACCAGCTACGACATCCACCCGAGCAACGGCGAGGATCCTGCGGCCTCGAAATCTTGATTTCCATGAGCGCGATTTCAAGATGGATACCACCAGGTGGATGAGCAATGACCTCCGTTCTTTCGCACGTCTCTTGCGCCTGTCACAGCGTGAGATACCCCAGATCGCCCCAAGATGCGCGCGAGAAATTCGCGCTCAAGACGCCATTTATAACAAGATACTTCCAATATTACGAAGAAATCTAGTATTTTCTTTTATCATTTCCAACTTGAGCGACAGAGAATGCAAAAAAACCTCCGTCGAAACCGGCTACATTCCTAAGCGCAATCCACTGAATTCTTGCCTGTGAAACGATCCAATGAAGTCGCTCAGCGGGCAGGGTTTTCCGAAGCGGCCATGAAACTGCGCACCTTCGCCGACCTATGAAAGGCGACGCCGCGCGGCTCAATTTGAGGAGGCGCATTATGACTGAAGTTTTGCTGTTTATTGATGGCGTGTGGCGCAATGCTGCCTCCGGAGACTTCATTCCGATTATCAATCCGGTAACTGAGGAAATCATCGGTCGCATCGGCAATGCGTCTGCGGCAGACATCGAGGATGCCGCGATGGCGGCCGCACGCGGGTTCGCGACTTGGAGACGCACCTCGGCCGTCGACCGAGCCACCGTCATGCGCAAGGCAGCAACTCTCGTTCGTGAACGCGGCGAGGCCATTGCCCGGACACTGACCCTTGAACATGGGAAACCCTTGAGCGAAGCGCGGGCAGAAGTCGCTGCTACCGCGGACACGATCGACTGGCATGCGGATGAAGGTCGACGGGCTTAAGGACGTGTCATTCCGGCTCGCGCGGCTGGCGTGCATCAGTTTTCCATGATGGAGCCGATTGGCCCGGTCGTCGGTTTCGCACCGTGGAATTTTCCGCTGATCCAGGCGGTTAAGAAAGTCGCAGGCGCTTTGGCAGCTGGCTGCTCAATCGTTCTCAAGGGGGCCGCCGAGGCGCCGTCTTGCCCTGTGGAGCTGATCCGGGCTTTCGCTGATGCCGGCGTTTCGCCCGGTGCCGTGAGCCTGTTGTTCGGAAACTCCGCACAAATTTCGGAAAGCCTGATTGCCCATCCTGCGATTCGCAAGATCACGTTTACCGGCTCGACGCCTGTAGCAAAGAAGCTCGCGGCACCGCCCTTATGCTTCAGATAAACCATCGTGAAAGCTTCGATATCGACATTTTCATCGATGATCCGCAGGTCCTCCCATATCTGAACCCGACAACACAGGGCTATACCCTGCAGGTGAACCCCGATGAATATGTTTCGGACGGGACGCATGCTTTGAAAATCGTGTTCGCGGGCATCGGTGAAATTGACTTCATTTGTGCTCCAAGTCTGACCAACGATCCAACATCCCGTGTCGCAGTACGTGGAATCCAAGTTGACCTTGAGACCCCGGGCGAAATCATCGCAAAGAAGGTTCACTATCGAGGATCCTCTCTTCAGCCACGTGACATGTTCGATATCGCGTGCATCGCCAAGGCACTCGGCGATGGATACGTTCTCGAAGCTCTCTTGCCATTCAAGACCAGAGCAGCCGCTGCATTGGCAGTGGCCGAGAGAATGGATGCAAGCCTCGCTAGCACAGTCATGGGGAAGCTTCAGTATAGAGAAGGACATGCGGATATTTCGAAAACTGCTCAAGCGACGACAATCTCGCTTTTGAAAGCGGTGCGCATCATTCCGATTAGCCAGCAAAACCAAGTTAGGGCGGCGCCAGCGAGTGTGAATGAATTGCGTCGCAAATGCTTAGCCAATCCACCACGCGTGGACGACGGTTCGAATCCGTTCAAGAGCCACAATATTGCTGGGCGTCCTGCGTTGCTGGGCTAATGAGAGGCTTGCGCGTGCGGGTAAAGTGCCGCACCAACTTTTTGTGCTGCGGCCGCTAGGCGCTTATCTCTTGTCCACAAGCTTGATCGCCGGTCGAGCAACGTTGAAGTAAGTAAATGCGCATCTGTGTAACCAATCCCCATGCTGAATATCGAATGACGATAAATGATCGTCATTACTTCTGCATGGGTCGCGATTAGCGCCTCGCGTTGAGCTGCTAGGAACTCTAAGACTGCAGCCCGCTCTCTTAATCTGCCGAGCGCCAATTCGCCTACAACGAATGGGTGGCAGAGCAGCTGGTCATCATTGATGATTTTTCGTAGTTCTGAGTCATCCTATCGAAAATGATCCATCCAGATCGAGGTGTCTACCAGGATCACTTTGCCACGTCGCTCCGTCGGCGAGGCGACGCTTCAGCCTCAGGCATAGAGCCGCCAAGCGCGATCAGCCGTTTGCCGGATTCCACACGCACGACTGTCTCCAGCGCTTGCCGCACGAGAGCTGCCGTTTCCTTGGTGCCCGTGAGGGACTTGGCCCGTTCCATAAGATTGTCGTCGATATTTATGGTTGATCGCATGTTCCAGCCTCCGTAAATGAGTAACTCATATAGCACCATTTGGTGCGAAAATCCACGACTCATCGCGTGCGGCTAACATCTTCATGTTTCACGGATGGTTGATTCGTATCCGTTCAAGGCGTGGGTATTGGTGTTTTGGGGACATGCACTT
>Ga0308171_1001359_pt1 | contig 33785 bp, 27 predicted proteins | sample PhyGR1_FD_202135 | JGI IMG/M metagenome (GOLD analysis project Ga0308171, IMG submission 202135) | Phyllosphere microbial communities from UC Gill Tract Community Farm, Albany, California, United States - DLSLSG.R1 | ecosystem: Host-associated > Plants > Phyllosphere > Unclassified | place: USA...
CACCCCCAGATAATACCGCCGCCCGTACGTGGTGTACTCGCGGAAGCTGCCGAGGATGGGCATATCCGACACCCGCGGCTCATCGGTGAGGTTGCTGGCCGACAGCGACAGCGACAGGTGCTTGTTCACCTTGTAGGTGGCGCGGAAGTCCAGCGAGCCATTGTCCCGCACATAGCGGTTCTGCGACGGGTCGCCGACAAACTGCTGGTAATAGTCGGAGCGGTACTTGTAGATCGCCTGCAGGTCGAGCTTGCCCAGGCCCCAGTACACCTGTGCCGAGGCCACATGCTTGGAGAGGCCGAAGATGTTGGCCGGCTCGACGATGCCCGGGGTCACCACGCCGGTGGTGGGGTCGGTGGACTCGCCCAGGCGCAGGTCTTCGGTCTTGAAGTTGGAATCGGCGTAGTTGTAGCTGGCCTTCACGCCCAGCCCGGAGAAGATGCCCGGCAGGTAGGAGAAGCTGTGCGAGGCGGTGAACTCGACGCCGAACAGATCGCTCTTCTGGTCGCTGGTGGCCAGCTGCTCCACCGGCACGGTCACGCTCTGGCCGTCGATATCGAAGGATTCGTTGACGATCACCGGCATCGAGCCGCCGTTGAACTGCTTGTAGTAGAGCGCACCGGACAGCATGGTGTCTTCGTTGGCATACCACTCCAGCGAGAGGTCGCCGTTCCACGACATCAACGGCTTGGCGCGCGGGTTGCCGGTGGCGGTGATGCTGCGCAGTGCATCGCCGACGCTGTTGAACTCGGTATCCACCTCGCCCAGGTTGAAGGTGCGACCGAAGCCTTCGGCGGCCAGGTCCGGACGCGACATCGCCCGATAGGCACCGACGCGCAGCAGCAGGTCCGGGCGCAGCTCGAAAGCGGCATTGAAGCTGGGCAGCCATTCGGTGTTGCTGGACTTGAGCACCTGCGAGGTGAAATCGCCGGTGGGTTCCAGGGTCACGGTGCCGTCGGGATTGTTGATCACATCCAGGCCGCTGCGCAGGCCGACCGAGCGCACCTCGGTGCGCACACCACGCACGCCGATGTTGCCGGTCACCGGCAGGCCGAACCATTCGGCGCTGTAGTCGCCCATCAGGTAGAGCGCGCTGGTCTTCTCGGTGACATCGTTGTTGGCCGGGTTGCGCAGGTCCGCGCTGAGGCCGGTGTCGTCCACGCCGGTGAAGGCCTTGAACAGGCAGCGGCTGTCGAAGCTGGCCCACTGGTCGATGGTGTTGCCGCTGGCGTTGTCCAGGAAATCGTCCTGCGGGAAGGCTTGGCGGCAGGCCAGGTTGGCAGCGCGGATCGCGGCGACATTGGTGGTGGTGACATCCACGGTGTCGGTGTAATCGGTGTAGGTGGCTTCGGACCGGCGCAGGCCGCCCTTGATCGCGGTGAAGAAGCCGCTTTCCGGGGTGAACGTGGCATCGAAGCGGCCCGCGCGGATGGTGTGCTCGCGGTTCTGCTGGCGACGACGCACCAGCGCCGAATCGGTGAAGTTGTCCGGGTTGTTCACGTCGAACGCCGGATCCAGAGAGATGCTTGGCACATCGCCGCTGTAGTCGTAGGTGTAATCGACGTAGCGCGTGTTCTTGATGCCGCCGACCGGCTGGCCGTTGACGTCGGTGCGACCGGCGCGCAGGCGGGTGCTGCGTTCGATCTGGTCACGCAGGGTGTTGGAGTAGGACAGATCGGTGGACAGCGTCCACGCCGGGCTCGGCCGGAAGATCACGTTGAGCCCGCCACCGGTGTATTCCTCCTGGCGCTCCAGGAAGTTGCCAGTGGAATCGACCGTGGTGCTGCCGGTGTGGTGCAGCAGCGCGCCATCGTCGGTGACCACGCGGTTGTTGAGGTTGCGCATCATCGAGGACAGCGACAGATCCGAGCGGTCTTCGGTGTAGTCGCGCTTGGAGTGCTGGTAATCCAGGTTCACTTCCACCGTATCGCTGGGCCGCCACTGGAGCGCGGCGAACTGCGAATCGCGCTTGTCGTGCTCGATGAACTGGCGGTAGATGCGGCTGCTCGGCACCAGGTAGTACGGCACGCCGTTGGCCACGTCCTTGCCGTTGACCTGGGTGCAGTTGCGCGTCGCGCCGACCACTTCACGGCCATCGCATGCGACCCAGGTGGAGCTGCTGGAGAACATTTCTTCCGGGTTGCTGCCTTCCAGCGCCTGCACGCCGATGGAGACACCGAGCTTGCCGGCGTTGCCCATGTCGAACTGATCGATGTAGCTGGCGGTACCGCGCCAGCCCACGCCGTCCTTGTCCTTGAGCCGATCGTCGTACTCCTGCCAGGTGCCGCGGCCGTCGAGCTGGAACGTGCGTTTGCCGTATTCCAGCGGCTTGACCGTCTCCATGTTGATCGTGCCGGCCACGCCGCCTTCGACGAAGTCGGCGCGCTGGGTCTTGTAGATCGCCACGGTGTTGATCAGCTCGGACGGGAACTGGTTGAAGTTCACCGAGCGGTCGCCGCTGCCATTGGTGGCCTCGCGACCGTTGAAGGTGGACGAGCCGAGGAACGGCCCAAGGCCACGGATCGAGATTTCCGATGCACCGCCCTTCTCGCGATGGGTGGACGCACCGGTGATGGTTTCGATCGCTTCACCGATCGACAGGGCCGGCAGATCGCCGATGTCGTCGGCCGCCAGCACATCGGAGACCACGGTCTCCTCGCGCTTCTTGTCGATCGAGGTCTGGATGGTGCCGCGGATGCCAGTCACCTGGACCTGGTCCAGCGTGGTGGCTTCAGCCGGCGGCGTGGCCGGGGCATCGGCGTCCTGTGCGTGGGCCAGCGGCAGGGCCGCGGTGGCACACAGGGCATAGAACAGCGCGCTGTGCAGCGCGGTGTGGCGGAGGCCTCGTGGCGAGGCCGTACGGCGGTCATGCAACATCGTGATCTCCCTCCCAGGATGGATCGTCCGATTACACGGATTCGATCCGGAAGATTCACGACTGATGGACCAATGTCAATGAATTGGTACTAAAGTCTACCCCGCACCACCGCCCAGACCACTTTGCACGTAATTAATGTGCGGACGCAGCAGAAAAATGCGCAAATCGCATACCACATCCACCTAAAGTGGTATGCAATTGTGGTTGACGTGCACGTCCGGCAACCTGTTAGGATCGTGGCTCGCGTTGGTCGCTACGGTTCATCTGGGAGGGTAACCCGTGACTTTGCAACACTCGCACGCGCCGTTGGCGCTGCGCCCCATGGCCAAGGCGGCCCTGCTGGTCAGCCTGTCGCTGGCGACGTTCCCTGCCGTGGCGGCCGATTACCTGGTGCGCGATGCTGCTGCATACGCCACTGCGGTACGCACCCTCGCCCCCGGCGATACGGTGGTCCTGGCTGATGGCGTCTGGCGCGACGTCGACCTGCTTTTCCGGGGTATCGGCAAAATTGGTCAACCAATTAAGTTGACGGCGCAGACCCCCGGCAAGGTGATTCTCAGCGGCCAATCCCAGCTGCGGTTGGCCGGCGCGCATCTGGAGGTCTCCAACCTTGTGTTCCGCGATGGCTGGGCACCCGGCGGTGAAGTGATCTCGTTCCGGCGGTCGGCCAGCGAGTGGGCCGACCACAGCCGGGTCACCGGAATCGTGATCGACCGCTACAACAAGCCGGACCGCCAGCAGTCCGATCACTGGGTGGCGCTCTACGGCCAGCACAACCGCTTCGACCACAACCAGCTGGTGGGCAAGACCAATGCGGGCACCACCCTGGTGGTGGTGCGCAACGCCACCAGCGGCCTGGACAACCAGCACCGCATCGACCACAACTGGTTCGGCCCGCGCCCCAACCTGGGCTCCAACGGCGGCGAGACGATGCGCATCGGCACCAGCCACGATTCGCAGTCCGATTCGCGCACGGTTGTGGAGAACAACTGGTTCGAGCAGTGCGATGGCGAGGTCGAGATCGTCTCCAACAAGTCCGGTGGCAACACGTACCGCGGCAACGTCTTCCAGGACTCGCGCGGCTCACTGGTGCTGCGCCACGGCCATGGCAATCTGGTCGAGCGCAATGTGTTCCTCGGCCATGGCAAGGCGCATACCGGCGGGGTGCGCGTGATCAACCGCAACCAGACCGTGCGCGACAACTACTTCGAAGGCATCGCCGGCGACAACTTCGCCGCCGCCTTGAGCGTGATGGCGGGTACGCACGACGCGCCATTGAACCGCTACGAGCAGATCGACCATGCGGTGATCGAACGTAACAGCTTCATCCAGGTCGGCACCCTGCTGCTGGGCGCGGGGCTGGATGAGGAGCGCAATGCGATGCCGGTGAACAGCCGCATCGCCGGCAACCTGTTCATCGGCGATGGGAAACGCGATCTGCTGCGCACGCAGGGTGACCTCTCCGGCATCACCTTCGCCGGCAACATGCAGAGCCCTGCCGTGTCACCCGGCTTCCCCGGCGGTGTCCGCGCTCAGTCCCTGACCCTGCAGCGCGCGGCCAACGGCCTTCTTTACCCCACCACCGTGGTCGATGCCGGTGCCCCGCGCGACCTGGCCCCGATCGCGCGCGACCAGGTCGGCGTGGACTGGTACCCCAAGACCCTGCCGGCCACCGCACTGGATAGTGGCGCCGTGCGCCAGGTCGCACCGGGCGAGGACACGTTGACCGCCGCCGTGGCCGCCAGCGCTCCCGGCGACCGCCTGCAGTTGCAGCGCGGCCGCTATACCGTGAGCCAGGTGCTGGCGGTGGACCATCCGCTCAGCGTGCTCGGCCCGGCGCGCGGCCAGGCCAGCGTGCAGTTCTCGCGGCCGAGCCTGTTCGAGATCGGCGCGGGCGGTTCGCTGCGCCTGGCGCGGCTGGACATCGACGGCGCGCTCGCACCGGACGCTGCCGGCAACGCAGTGATCCGCGTGCCGCCGGGCAGCCAGGCCTTCAACTACACGTTGCTTGTCGAAGACAGCCGCGTGCATGGGTTGACCGCCAACAAGGCCTTCGACGTGATCGCCACCGGCAAGGGCAGCCTGGCCGCGCGGATCGCGCTCGTAAACGTCACGGTGGAGGACATCAGCGGCAGCGTGATCGCCGCGGCCGCCGAGACCGATGACCTCGGCACCTACAACGCCGAGCAGGTCGATCTGCTGGATTCCCGCTTCCGCCGCATCGGCGGACCGGTGTTGAACCTGTATCGCGGCGGCACCGACGAAAGCACCTTCGGCCCGGCGCTGCAGGTGCGCGGCAACCAGTTCGAGCAGGTGGGCGTGGCAGATGACACCAGCCTGCGCCTGCATGGCGTGCAGTTCGCCAGCATCCGCGACAACCGCTTCGACCGCAGCGGTCGCATCCGTTTCAGCCATCGCGTCGGGGAACCCACCCTGCGCATGGGCGACAACCCGCTGACGGCCACCGCGCCGTTGCTGTCCGATACCCCTGTTGAGGCCCTGCCATGAATCACGCCCCGCCCCTGATGCTGCTGCTCGCCGCCACGCTTGGCGGGGCCGCATTGCCCGCTGCGCAGGCCGCACCCGCCGCCCGGCAGGCGCCCGCCGACGCTGCCACCGCGCCGGTGCTGGTCACCGCCGCGCAGTGGACGCAGATGCGGGCCGAGGGCGCGCGCTCGCCGCTGTTCGCCAGGGAACAGCAGCGGGCGGAGCAGCGCGTGCGCGCGATGATGACGGCCGGTATCGACGTGCCGGTGCCCAAGGACAAGGGCGGTGGCTACACCCACGAACAGCACAAGCGCAATTACCAGGCCATCCAGGCGGCCGGCGCGCTGTACCGCCTGACCGGTGACAAGGCGTATGCCACCTTCGCCCGCGACCTGCTGCTGGGCTACGCCAAGCTCTACCCGGGCCTGGGCGCGCACCCGCAGGGCCGCGGCCAGATCCCCGGCCGGTTGTTCTGGCAGACCCTCAACGATTCGGTCTGGCTGGTCAGCGCCGCGCAGGGTTACGACGCGATCCGCGACACGCTCAGTGCCGCCGACCGCGAGACCATCGATACGCATGTGTTCCGCGCGATGGCCGATTTCCTGTCCGGCACGCCGGAGAACTTCGACAAGATCCACAACCACGCCACCTGGGCTGTCGCTGCCGTGGGCATGACCGGCTACGTCCTGCGCGATACCGGCTACGTCGACAAAGCGCTGCAGGGCAGCAGACGCGATGGGAGCGCCGGCTTCCTGAAACAGGTCGATCAGCTGTTCTCGCCGGACGGCTATTACGAAGAAGGCCCGTACTACCAGCGGTATGCGCTGGCCCCGTTCATCCTGTTCGCCAACGCCATCGAGCGCAACGAACCGCAGCGCGGCATCTTCAAGCGCCGCGACGGCGTGCTGCTCAAGGCCGTGGATGCGCTGGTGCAGAGCAGCTACGGCGGCTACTTCTTCCCGATCAACGACGCCATCCTCGACAAGGGCCTGGACACCGAGGAACTGGTGGCCGGCATCGATATCGCGTACGCGCAGACCGGCGATGCCCGCCTGCTCTCCGTGGCCCAGACGCAGAAGCGCGTGCTGCTCTCGCCGGAGGGCCTGCAGGTGGCCCAGGCGCTGGCCGGGAACAAGGCCAAGCCATTCGCCTTCGTCCCCACCCTGCTGCGTGACGGCCCGGACGGCACCGAAGGCGCGCTGGCGATCCTGCGCATGGGCGGCGAGGACGGCCAGGCGCTGGTGATGAAGAACACCAAGCAGGGCATGGGCCACGGCCACTTCGACAAGCTCAACTGGTTGTTCTACGACAACGGCCAGCGCGTGGTCACCGACTACGGCGCCGCGCGCTTCCTCAACATCGAGGCGAAGGCCGGCGGCATCTACCTGCCGGAGAACACCAGCTGGGCACGGCAGACCATCGCGCACAACACGCTGGTGGTGAACGAGCAGAGCCACTTCGGTGGCGACTGGAAGAAGGGCCAGCCACTGGCACCGACCCCGCTGCTGTTCGCGGTCAGCGACGACACCCAGATCGCTTCGGCGCGGATGGAGGGGGCCTATGACGGCGTCAGCTTCACCCGCACCCAGGCGCTGCTCTCGCATCCTGCGCTGGGCGAACCGGTGGTGCTGGATCTGCTGCGCGTCACCGGCGCCAAGGCCGCGCGCTATGACCTGCCGCTGCACTTCAATGGGCACATCATGGACGTGGGCTTCAAGAGCCAGTCCGCGGTTGCCGCGCGTCCGGTGCTGGGCAAGGCCAACGGCTACCAGCATGTGTGGATCGATGCGGCCAGCGAGCCGACCCGCGAGGCGCGCAGCCTGACCTGGCTGCTCGACGGCCGCTTCTATACGTACCGGTTCGCCAGCACTGCACCCTCGCGCGCGTTGATCGGCGAGAGCGGTGCGAACGATCCGTCGTTCAACCTGCGCCGCGAGCCGATGCTGCTGCAGCGCGTGGATGGCCAGGCCGCCACCACCTTCTACGGCGTGCTCGAACCGCACGGCCAATACGACGGCACCGCCGAAACCGTACGCGGTGCCAACAGCCGCATCGACCGTCTCACCCACTACCGCGGCAAGGATGCGGACGTGCTGGTGCTCGACCTGGCCGGTGGCAAGCGCCTGGCGCTGGGCATCGCCGATGACCCGGCCAAGGGTGGCGCGCATGAAGTCAGCGGCGGCGGACACAGCTGGCGCTGGGACGGCGGCTGGAAGCGCTTCGATACCAGCACGGGCAAGGACGGCAAATGAAAGTCACCACGCAGGCCCGCACCTATGTCCGTTGGCTGATCGTGGCGCTGATCGCCGTGGCCACGGTGATCAACTACATCGACCGCAACGCGTTGGCCGTGATGTGGCCGCAGATTTCGCAGGATGTCGGCGCGACCAAGGAGGACTACGCGCTGCTGGTCACGGTGTTCATGCTGTTCTACGCCGCCGGCCAGTTCGTGTTCGGGCGCCTGTTCGACATCATCGGCACGCGGCTGGGCTTCGCGCTGTCGATCGCGGTGTGGTCGGTCTCGATCGCGCTGCACTCGGTCACCCACTCCATCCTGTCCTTCAGCCTCGTTCGCGCCATGCTCGGGATCAGCGAGGCCGGTGCATGGCCGGGCGCGGTCAAGGCCAATGCCGAGTGGTTCCCGGCGCGTGAGCGTGCGCTGGCGCAGGGCGTGTTCAACGCCGGCGCCTCGATCGGCGCCATCATCTCCGCGCCGCTGATCGCCGTGCTGTTCCTGTGGCTGGGCTGGCGCGGCACGTTCATCCTGATCGGTGCGATCGGCTTCATCTGGCTGCTGCCGTGGCTGATCATCTACCGCGCCGGACCGGACAAGCACCCGTGGGTGAGCGCGGCCGAGCGCGCGTTGATCCTGGATGCGCCGGCCGAGCAGCCTGCGGTGCCGGTTGCCGAGTACGTACCGAACGTGCGCCAGCTGCTGGGCCACCGCCAGACCTGGGGCATCCTGATCTCGCGGTTCTTCCTGGACCCGATCTGGTGGCTGTTCGTGTCCTGGCTGCCGATCTACCTGGCCGACACCTTTGGTTTCGACATCAAGCAGATCGGCATCTTCGCCTGGGTGCCCTACGTCGGCGCGATGATCGGCAGCCTCGGTGGCGGCTGGTTGTCCGGCCGCCTGATCGGCGCCGGCTGGAGCGTGGACAAGGCGCGCAAGGTGGTGATCACCCTGGGCGGCGCGATCATGGCGCCAGCGCTGATCGGCGCGGTGCTGGCCACCGATCCGGTCTGGGCGGTCGTCACCATCGCCTTCGTGCTGCTCGGCTTCCAGATCGCCATCGGCAACATCCAGACCCTGCCCGGCGACATCTTCAGTGGCAAGTCGGTCGGCTCGGTCGCCGGCCTGGGTGGCATGGCCGCGGTGGCCGGCACGCTGATCACTACCTGGCTGGTGCCGGCGATGACCCACGAATCCTACGCACCGATTTTCATCCTGGTGGCGGCCCTGGTGCCGGCCTCCCTCCTGGCGCTGTGGCTGGTCACCGGTCGCGTGGAAAAAATCCACGGCCCGGTCGAGCGCCGCTGAGTCCCCTTCTTCCCTTTCCCCCAACGCATCACAGGAGTGTTTCATGACCCAATTCAAGGACAAGGTGGCGATCGTCACCGGTGGCGGCCGTGACATCGGCCGCGAGATCTCGCTCAAGCTGGCTGCGGCCGGTGCCAAGGTCTGCATCAACTACGCCAACGACGAAGCCAGCGCGCAGGAGACCCTCACGCAGGTCGAAGCCGCCGGCGGTACCGCGATCGTGCATCGCGCCGACGTCACCGATGCCAAGGCGGTGGCGGCGATGGTCGCCGCGACCCAGGCCGCGTTCGGCCCGCAGATCGATGTACTGGTGAACGTGGCCGGTGGCATGGTCCAGCGCCGTCCGCTGGCCGAGATCGACGAGGCGTTCTTCCACAAGGTGATGGACCTCAACATGAGCTCGGTCTACCTGACCACGCATGCGGTGGTACCGCACATGCCCGAAGGCGGCGCGATCGTGAACTTCGCTTCGCAGGCCGGCCGAGATGGCGGTGGCCCGGGCGCGGCGATCTACGCCACCGCCAAGGCCGCGGTGATGACCTTCACCCGTGCCATGGCGAAGGAGCTGGGCCCGCGCGGCATCCGCGTCAACGCGCTGTGCTGCGGCATGATCGCCACCCGCTTCCATGACGAGTTCACCAAGCCGGAAGTGCGCACCGCGGTGGCCGGCAACACGCCGCTGCGCCGCCAGGGCCGCCCGCAGGAAGCCGCCGATACCGCCGTGTACCTCGCGTCGGATGCGGCCGGTTTCATCACCGGTGCCAACGTCGACGTCAACGGCGGCACCTACTTCTCCTGATTGACCCGCTGACCGCCTGGGAGGGCCGCCATGCTGCGCTGGATCACTGCATTCTCTCTTGCACTTGCCACCAGCGCCGCGGCGCTGCCCGCCCAGGCCCAGGTCTGGGTGCCGGCCTGGACCGCTTCGCCGGCCCCGGACCGTCTCGACGGCACCCCCGAGGCCCCGGTGCAGTTCGCGAACCAGACCGTGCGCCAGGACATGCGCCTGGCCAGTTCGGCCCGCGCCCTGCGCTTCCGCATCAGCAATGAACTCGGCCAGGCACCGCTGCATATCGGCAGTGCCTCGGCCCATCTCACCGGCACTGCCACCGCGGCCAAGCCGGTCACTTTCAATGGACGTGGCGATGTCGTGGTGCCGGTCGGCGCCGCCCTGCTCAGCGACCCGGTCGCGATCACCGCACCGGCGCTGGCCGACGTCTCGTTCACCGTGTACTTCCCGGATGCCAGCCGCCCTGCCGTGCGCCGCACCGCGCTGCGCATTGCCGACGGCCGCGCTGCCACCGTGGGCGATGCGGTCAAACTCGCCTACCGGCAGAACGTGGTCTCCGCCGTGCTGGCCGAACGTACCCGCAAGCCTGTCGTGGTGGTCGCCCTCGGCGACTCGATCACCGAAGGCGCCACGGCCACCCGCGGCAGCAACGGCGACTGGCCCGCACTGCTGTCCGCCCGCCTGCAGCGGGCCTGTCCGGACCAGGTGGTGGTGGTCAACGCCGGCATCAGTGGCAACAAGGTGATGGACCATGGCCGCAGCCACAGCGCGCTGGCGCGGCTGGACCGCGATGTGATCGCGCTGCCGAACGTGGACCGCGTGATCCTGTTCGAAGGCATCAACGACATCCGCCACGACGGCGGGACCCCGCCCGTGGCCGGCCGCAACGCCGAGGACATGGTGCTGGGCTACCGGCAGATCGCGGAGCGCCTGCACAGTAACGGCATCCGCCCGATCGCCGCCACGATCACCCCCTTCGGTGGTTCGGACCGCTACGAGCCGATCGCGGCCGCCACCCGCACCACGCTCAACACCTGGATGCGCGGCGGCCGCAGCGGCTTCGATGGCCTGATCGACTTCGACCGGATCCTGCGTGATCCGGCCAACCCGGAGAACCTGCCCGAGGACATCACCCGCGACCACCTGCATCCCAACGATGAAGGCTACCGGCGGATGGCCGACGGCATCGATCTGGCCCTGCTCGGGTGCCCGGCGCGATGAGTGCCCAGGCCTTCCGGGTTGCGCCTGACAGGGGCCAGCGCTGGGACGCACTGGCGCTGGGCGAGGTGATGCTGCGCTTCGATCCCGGCGAAGGCCGGATCCGCAGCGCGCGCCAGTTCACCGTGTGGGAAGGCGGCGGCGAGTACAACGTCGCGCGCGGCCTGTGCAGCACCTTCGAGCATCGCACCGGCGTGCTTACCGCCCTGCCGCGCAATGAGCTCGGCCTGCTCGCCCGGCAGCTGATCCAGGCCGGTGGCGTGGATGCCGGCCAGATCCTCTGGCGTGACTACGACGGCATCGGCCGCAACACGCGCATGGGGCTGAACTTCACCGAACGTGGCTTCGGCGCACGTGCGCCGCTGGGCATCTCCGATCGCGCTTACTCGGCCGCCTCGCAGCTGCAGCCGGAGGCGTTCGACTGGGATGCACTGTTCGGCCAGCACGGCGTGCGTTGGCTGCACACCGGTGGAATCTTCGCCGCCCTGTCCGAGCACAGCGCGGCGACGGCGATCACGGCGGTGCGTGCCGCGCGGCGCCACGGCGTGGCGGTCTCCTACGACCTCAACTACCGCGCCAGCCTCTGGAACAGCCATCCCGATCCGGACGCTGCGCGCCACGCCAACTGTGCGATCGCTGCCGAGTGCGACCTCCTGATCGGTGATGAGTATTCGTTCGCCGCGTGCCTGGGCATGGACCTGAGCGATCTCGGGCGTCGCCACACGCCGATGGATGTCGGCCCGGCCGAGGCCGCCGCGGTACGTGCACTGGCCCGGTTCCCCACGCTGCAGGCCGTGGCCTTCACCCTGCGCGACGCCGCCACGGCGGCCCGGCACGGCTGGGCGGGTGCGCTGCGCACGCGGGCGCAGCTGTATGTCTCCGACGCGCGCGAAGTGGACCTGCTCGACCGGGTCGGCGGTGGCGATGCCTTCGTCGCCGGCGTGGTGCATGCCCTGCTCAGCGGCAAGGGCGAGCAGGCGGCGGTGGACCTGGGCGCCGCGCATGGCGCGCTGGCGATGTCCACGCCGGGCGATTACGCCATCACCAGCCTGGCGGAAGTGGAGGCCGTGGCGCGGGGCGACGGGGCCGCAGCACGCCGCTGAGGGATACGTATCAGCGCAGCGTTGAAAGCTGCGCCAGGCCCTGAGTGGCAGAGACGGTCAGCAGCGCGGGCAATGCGTCCGGCTGGAACCAGTCCAGCGCGAGGACTGCTTCGGGTTCGCGCAGCGTGGCCTGCACCGTTGCCGGTACGCGTGCCAGATACACCGGCGCCACCCAGTGCTGCCCCAGCGCCGGTTCGAAGTGATCCACGACGCACAGCAGCCGTTCGACGGTCACCTCGAGTCCGGTTTCTTCCAGGACTTCGCGCACCACGGCATCTTCGACCTTCTCCATCCAATCGACCTTGCCACCGGGCAGGCCCCAGTGGCCCTGTTCGGGCTGACGCCCGCGCTGGACCAGCAGGAGCGCGCCATCGGCGCGCTGGATGACGGCACCGCAACCGAGGCGGGGTTGCTGCAGCGCAGGGGACTCGGACATCAGGCATCTCCATGACAGTGCCTCATTATCCCTCTCCCCGCGGAAACCGCGCCCACGAAAAAGGCCCGGCAATGCCGGGCCTTTCCTGCCACGCCGATCAGGCGCGTGGCGATGCGGTCACGCTGGGATTACCAGCTGAAGCGCGGGCCGACCGACCATTCCTTGTCACCGTGGCGATCCATCTTGATGTCGCCGTTGATGCCCCAGTTCTGGTTCAACTTCACCTGGCCACCCAGGCGGCCGTAGAACTGGCCATCCGGATTGACGCCGTGCTTCTTGCTGTAATCCTCGTAGCCGGCCATCGCATAGACTTCGGCGTGCTGGCCGAACGCGGTACGGATACCGGCTTCAGCGCTGTAGCCGTTGAAGTCCAGGCCTTCCTTCGGGTCGAACTTGTTGTAGGCAACGCGACCCACGAAGTCGGTGCTGTTGCCGATTTCCTGGTTGTAGCCCACGCCGACGCGCCACTGGTCAATCTTGAAGTCACCGATGTCGGTCTTCTGCTGGTTGTACTCACCGAAGGCGTGGAAGTTCGGGTGGAAGGCGTAGGAACCCTTCACGCCCCAACCATCGGCCTTGCCGCCATCTGCGTCGGTCTTGACGTAGTCGGCTTCAGCGTAGTTGTAGGACAGGCCTTCAGCCGCCGAAGCGGTGAACGGGAGGGCGGCAGCCAGGGCCAGAGCAATCAACGAAGTCTTCATGGGGGTACACCTTTATGTCTTGGACTACTTGCACCCGGCATGGAGGCCGGACTGCATCGGGAATGTAAATTCTCCGTTATTCGACACAACCCGCCCTGAAGTTGACCACCTGCACAAAAGTGAATTTTGGGGCGGCGTTCAGACGCGCTCTGGCATACGCGCGTGGCTTTTTCCAAGCGATGAAGGCGTGAATGCCCGTAGCGCGCGATCATCACGCGGGCAACAGATGCGGGGGAAAGGCCACGCACGGGAGCCGTGCGGGAAAGGACTCTGGTCACGACGGTGCCCTTGCGGGGCGTCACGCGCTGGGGAAGCCGCTCTTGGGGAGTAATCGGCTAACGCGTCCATCCTCCTGAATGCACCGAGGTCCGTGCCGTGGGGCGTTGGACCGCAGGGCGCCGTGGGGCGTCCTGCCCGGCACCGCCATCATGGGCTGGATGCGTCAGCTGAACCATCAGGAAGTTCCTCACTCTGATTCGGATTTTTCTGACCCTTTGACCCTCGGCCCGGTGGTGGCCGGGCCGCGCTGAATGGGTCCGCCCGGGGCCGCCCAAGGTGTTCACCCGCCGCAAAGGGCTTCGAGCGCAGTGTCGATACTCCGCCCCCTGGCTCGTCGTATGTCTTGAAGGCGCCCATCCTGGCGCGCCATCCGGAGCGTTGTCATGGCGTATATCGATGGTTTCGTACTGGCCGTCCCGACCGCGAACAAAGACAAATTCCTCGCGCACGCCCGCATGGGCGATGCGATCTGCATCAAGCACGGTGCGCTGCGCGTGGTGGAGTGTTGGGGCGATGATGTTCCTCACGGCAAGCAGACCGACTTCCATCGCGCGGTCGAAGCGAAGGAGGATGAGGCGGTGCTGTTTTCCTGGATCGAATGGCCGGACAAGGCCACGCGCGATGCCGGCATGCAGAAGATGATGGAAGACCCGCAGATGAACCCGGAGAACAATCCGATGCCGTTCGACGGCAAGCGGATGATCTACGGCGGCTTCGTGCCGGTGGTGGAACTCAAGAGCTGAGGGGCGCTGCCATCGCTCAGCGTGGGTGCGCGGATTCTTCGTCGCTCTGGAATCCGCCGCCCATTCCCCCGCCGCCACCAGCACCACCACCACCACCCCCACCGCCTTTACCGCCGCCCTTGTCACCCGCATCGCCCTTGCCCTTCGCACCGGCCGACGGCCGTGCCGGACCTTGGCGCGGGATGACGACGGCGGCAGGGATGGGATCAAGATCCAGCGCCTGACGGATGAAGTCGCGCAGCGACACCACCAGTTCGGCGGTGGGAACGAGGCGGCCCTGGGCCATCTCGTTGGCGGCGTGCGCGGCCAGGCGCACCTGCTCATCGGTGCCGAGCAGGATGATGTCCGACAGCGCCGCTTCCACCGCGTCACGGATCCGGCGTGCACGCTCGCCGCCGATCTCCGCGTCCGCCGGCAGGTGCAATGCATCGCCGTCTTCGCCTGCGTCGGGCAGCGCGCGGAAGTCCCGGCGATGGCGTGGATCGACATCAAGCGTGCCGGTGAATGAACCCCCGAGCACTTTGTATGCCGCGATCAGCGTGCGCAGCCGCTCGTTGATCTGCCGGTTCTCGCGCTCGCGGCGCTGCTGCATGGTCTGCATGACCAGCAGCCGGATGCCGACGCCGATCAGGGTGATCACCGCCAGGCCGACCAGGGTCGAGAGCATGGCCTGCCAGGAACTGAAGTCGAGACCGCGCATTGCATCTTCCCGTGGACGTCCGCGGAGCAGGTTAGCAAGAGAGGCAGGGAGGGACCGTCAAGCAGCTGGCCGCAGGGGCAGGATCCGACGAAGGGGCGGGACAGTCAGGACAGGAACCGGGAGTCTGATCGCAGCGTGGCGCGATGCACTCGACCGGGATGCCAGGAGGCAGTGGACGGGCACAGGCCGCCCCCGCCATGCCACTCCCGCCTTCAGGCGGGAGCAGCACGTTGCAACTTGCTTACTTGCGCGCGCGCTTGGCCGGCGCCTTGCGGGCAACCGGCTTGGCGGCAGCACGCTTGGCCGGGGCGGCCTTGCGGGCCGGAGCCTTCTTGGCCACAGCCTTCCTGGCGGTGGCGACCTTCTTGCCGACGGTCTTCTTGGCCGCGGTGGTCTTCTTGGTCACGGCCTTCTTGGCCGTGGCGACCTTCTTGCCGACCGACTTGCGGGCGACGGCGGTCTTCTTGCCGGCCACCTTCTTGGCGGTCGCGGTCTTCCGGGTCACGGCCTTCTTGGCGGTCGCCGACTTCCTGGCAACGGCCTTCTTGGCGGTGGCGACCTTCTTGCCGACGGTCTTCTTGGCGACGGCGGTCTTCTTGCCGGCTACCTTCTTGGCCGCTGCGGTCTTCTTGGTCACGGCCTTCTTGGCGGTCGCCGACTTCTTGGCAACGGCGGTCCGGGCAGCGGCGACCTTCTTGCCGACGGTCTTCTTGGCGGCAGTGGTCTTCTTGGTCACGGCCTTCTTGGCGACGGCCTTCTTGGCGGTGGCGACCTTCTTGGTCACGGTCTTCTTGGCGGCGGCAGCCTTCTTGGTCACGGCCTTCTTGGCGGTCGTGGCCTTCTTGCCGGCAGCCTTGGTGGTCTTGGTCACGGCCTTTTCAGCGGCGGCCTTCTTCTTGGCGACCTGCTTCTTGATCGCGGTGACTTCGGCCTTGGCGTTCTTCTTGGCCGTTTCCAGCTTCTGCTTGGCGGTGGCCAGGGTCTTGCCGACCGACTTGGCCGCTTTGTCAGCCTTCTTGGCGACGGTCTTCTCGACCTTGGTCACGGCCTTCTTGACCTTGGCGACCTGGGTGGTGGCAGCCTTGCGTGCGCGCTTGGCGGTCTTCTTCACCGAAGCGACGGCATCTTCCGCAACGTGTGCGATGGTCTCGCCGACGTTGGTGGCGGTTTCTTTTGCATCTTCGACGGTCTGCGAGAGAACCGTGGTCACACCATTACCGTTGCTCATTGAGTGCCTCCTAAGGGGCCTGGTTAGTCAAATCGCTGGCGATGCTATACCGGCGCGGTCCATCGTGGAACGGTCTTGATGCGATGCACGTGCCAAGCCGACAGTAGCACCCCCATCGGCGGCAGCAAGCAATGCACCAGGCGCTTGCACGAAACCCCTTGAAAACAGCATTGCCGTTCCGGTGCGTGGTGCATGGCGTATGTCTGGATGCGCATCTCCGCCGCATCCGATGATTCGACAATTGGTCGTCGCACCTGATCCATTCCCTGCCTCCACACCCGGCATTTGCGCTGGTTTCGATCACGCTGGTGCACGTTGCCGACGCACGACGAGGGTGCGATCGGGTGTCACCGGATGCATCGCGGCAGCCACTTCCGGTCTTCCATATGAGCTGCCTCGGCACCCCGACCATCGGCCTGCCGACGTCGTCGGGAACGCCGCGGCCGCGGCCGGTTTCATGCCGGGTTTAGCCGGTTGCGGACACACTCATTCAGGTTGAATTACCGTATACCTGTTTTCCCTGCCCCCGCCCCCTCCGACACGGAACCGCCGGACATGCGACCGCTCCCGACCCTGCTCACGCTCGCCCTCGCCGCTGCCTTCGGCGGATTCACCGCCACGGCCATCAACGCGCACCTGGACAACCGTGCCGAAGCGGCACCGGCCGCGTACACGATCCCGACCACGGCCGCGCTGCCCGCGGCGGTCGCCGGACAGGCGGTACCGTCACTGGCACCGATGCTGGAGCGGGTGATGCCGGCGGTGGTCAGCGTCAACACCAAGCAGGTGGTGCGCGTGCGCAACCCCTACTTCAACGACCCGTTCTTCCGCCGCCTGTTCCCGGAAGTGCCGCAGGAGCGCATCAACGAATCGCTGGGCTCGGGCGTGATCATCGATGCCGCCGAGGGCCTGGTGCTGACCAACCACCACGTCATCGACAATGCCGACGACGTGCAGGTGACGCTGGCCGATGGACGGACGGTCAAGGCTGAATTCATCGGCTCCGATGCCGATACCGACGTTGCCCTGATCCGTATTCCGACCGGCAACCTGACCGAGATCAAGCTCGGCAACAGCGCGCAGCTGCGCGTGGGCGACTTCGTGGTGGCGATCGGCAACCCCTTCGGTTTCAGCCAGACGGTCACCTCCGGCATCGTCTCGGCGGTGGGCCGCAGCGGCATCCGCGGGCTCGGCTACCAGAACTTCATCCAGACCGATGCCTCGATCAACCCGGGTAATTCCGGCGGCGCACTGGTCAACCTGCAGGGCCAGCTGGTCGGCATCAATACCGCCAGTTTCAATCCGCAGGGCAGCATGGCCGGCAACATCGGCCTGGGCCTGGCGATCCCCTCCAACCTGGCGCGCGACGTAGTCGATCAGCTGGTCAAGCACGGCGTGGTGGTGCGCGGCACCCTCGGCATCGAGACGCAGAACCTGACCCAGCAGATCGCACAGGGCCTGGGCCTGACCGAGACGCGGGGCGCGCTGGTCACCCGCGTGCTGGCCGGGTCCAGTGCCGCGGCCGCCGGACTGAAGCCGGGCGATGTGGTGGTGTCGGCCAACGGCCAGCGCGTGGACAGCGCGCAGGCGCTGCACAACGTGGAAGGCCTGCAGCCGGTGGGCAGCACGCTGACCCTGGATGTGCGCCGCGAGGGCAAGCCGCTGCAGATCAAGGCCACGCTCAAGGAACAGGCGCGCGCGGTCAGTGGCGAGTCGCTCGATCCGCGTCTGGGCGGTGCCACCTTCGTCGATCTGCCCGAGTCGCTGCGCCAGGCCGGTGTCAGCGGCGTGCTGGTCAGCGAGGTCAAACGCGGCAGCCGCGCGGCCAACTCCGGGCTGCAGCAGGGCGATGTGATCACCGCGGCAACGGCAGGTGAGTTTGCCGATCTCGCCAGCTGGCGCGCCAACTTCCAGCAGCGTCCGGCGCAGCTGGTGCTGCGCATCATCCGGGGCAACGGTGGTGGCCAGCTGGTGATGCGCTGAACGCAGCGGCTGCCGTAACGTCGCTTACACCCGGCCGGTGCTATTACCTTGTGTTCGTTGCCGTCGGATCGTCCGCGGTCACCTTCCCCATCGCATAGCAGGAGATACACGATGAGCCCCACCAATACCGAGAACCTGAAGGAACACCTGGGCGAAGCCGGCTCGCACCTGAAGTCGGCCGCCACCGCTGCCGGCGGTGCGATCAAGGGCGCCACCGGTGCTGCCGGTGACGAGCTGCGCATCGGCAAGGCCAACGTCAAGGCCGAACTGTCCGATACCGCGCTGTCCGGCCTGGCGGCTGCCGAGTTCGGTGGCGCCGCTGCCAAGGAACAGGTCGATGCACTGATGGACAAGGGCAAGGACCTGGTCGACAGCGCTGCCGAACTGATCCGTGAGCGTCCGCTGGCCTCCTTCGGCGTGGCCTTCGCAGCCGGCTGGATCATCGCCAAGCTGGCCCGCAGCGGCGGCGACAAGTAAGCAGCGGCGTGAGCGATCAAGCCCAGTCGAACGCTGCCGGTGGCGCGGATATCCCGCCACCGGACAGCGGTGAAAAAGCACCGCGCCTGGACGAGAGCATCCGTCAGGTCGGTGAGGCCGGCCGTGAGACCGTCGATTCGGCCAAGCACACCCTGCGCTCCCTGCGACGGTTGGCTTCTGCCGACTTCGCACTGGCGCGCAGCGCGTTTGGCCGGGCACTGGCCTGGGCGGGCGTGGCGATCGTATTCGGCGCGTCGGCCTGGTTGTTGCTGGCCGGTACGCTGATCGCCCTGATGCAGCGTTGGGGCTTGTCCTGGTTCCATTCGCTGTTGATCACCTCGATCGTCAGCCTGCTGGTCACCGGCTACGCGATGTGGCGGGTCTCGTTCTTCTTCCGCCATACCGGCATGCATGCCACCCGCCGCCAGCTGTCGCGGCTGGGGCTGTACGACGAGCCCAGCGATGAAGATCCCGATGCCGACGTCGACACCACGGGGGTGAAGCGATGAACTTCGAAGCCTTGCGGCAACGCGTCCAGCGCGCCGAGCTGGTGGTGGCGGTGCGGGTGGAGAAAACCCGCAGCAACTGGTCCACCCTCAGCACCGTCTGGCGTACCGGATGGACACCGCTGCGCATCATCACCGTGGGTCTGGCCGGCGGTTTCCTGGCCGGCAAGCTGGAGCCCACCGGCCTGGGCGCGAAGGTGCAGGGCGCGCGGTGGCTGCAGATGATCGGCTCGGTTTCCAACCTGGTGGCCAGTACGCAGGCCGCGTTCGCCTCGATGCAGGCCAGCGAAGCGGCCGATACCGCCGAGCAGGCGGCCGACAAGGTGGATGAGGCAACCGATGAGGTACCGCGTCAAGCAGCTCCGGCGCCGACACCTGCGGCCCCGGCAACGCCGCGGCTCAGCCCGGAACGCCGCGCGGATCCGGCCTCGCCGCATCAGCCGCAGCCGGCCGAAGCCGCCACGGACCTGTCCGAACGCTGATCGCACCGCGCTCGGCCGGAACATCCGAAGGCCCTGCGGCCCGCTGCGGGGCCTTTCTTCGTCTGCACGCCCCCCCACACGCCATGCGCACCCGGCTTGCCCAATAATGGCGCTCCTTTCCAGCGTGCGATCCGAATGAGCCTCCCGGTTCCCCCTTCTGCCGAAGCCGTCGTCGCACCGCCCGCGCCGCGCCCGCGCGCTTCGATGTCGCTGGTGATCCTGGCGACCTTGGCCGTCGCCTTCACGCTGTGGGCGGCACAGGACGTGGTGCTTCCGATCCTGCTGGCGATGTTCTTCGCGCTGGTCGGCAACCCGATCCTGCGGATGCTGCAGAAGATCTGGATTCCCCGGTTCCTCGGCGCGGTGCTGGTGCTCGGCGTCGGCCTGAGTGGTGCCGCCGCGCTCGGCGTGCAGCTGGTCGGCCCGGCGATGGAGTGGGCCCAGGAAGCACCGCAGCAGCTGCGCAAGGTCGCCCGCCAGGTGCAGAACCTGACCAAGCCGGTGCAGCAGGCCAACCAGGCCGCCGAGAACTTCGCGCGTGTCGCCGGTGGCGAAGGCAGCCGCCGCGTGCAGATCGTGCGCACCCAGCTCGATGATCCCTACAAAGTGCTGACCCGCGCGCCCCGCCTGGCCGCCTCGGTGCTGGCGGTGGTGCTGCTGACCCTGTTCTTCATGATCTACGGGCAGAACCTGCAGAAGCATGCCATCGCGCTGTTCCCCAGCCGCCAGCAGCAACGCTTCACCACGGACATCCTGCGCTCGATCGAGCGCGAGGTATCCCGGTACGTGCTGACCATCACCGTGATCAACACGCTGGTCGGCCTGGTGTTTTCCGGCATTCTCCTGCTGCTCGGCATCTCGCTGCAGGAGGCGCTGCTATGGGGCACCGTGGCGGCCCTGCTGAACTTCGCGCCCTACGTCGGTCCGCTGATCGGCGTGGCGCTGATGCTGCTGATGGGTTTCGTGGAGTTCAGCGATCCCTTCAAGGCATTGCTGCCCGCGGCCTGCTACCTCGCGCTGCATACCATCGAAGGCCAGGTCGTGACCCCGATCGTACTGGGCCGGCAGATGGCGATCTCGCCGCTGATCCTGATCCTGGCCCTGATGGTGTTCGGCTGGCTGTGGGGCATGGTCGGCCTGCTGCTGGCGGTGCCGCTGCTGGTCTGCATCAAGCTGGTGCTGGCGCGGCTGGATGGCACCCAGGGCTGGGCCAAGCTGCTGGAATGAACCGTTCCGGGGTGCCCGCGCTGGATCGCGGGAGTAGAATGGGCCGGTGAATTTCCCCGTCCAAGCCATCACCCTCGACCTCGACGACACCTTGTGGCCGTTCGCCCCCATCGGCGCCCGCATCGACCAGGTGTTGTACGAGTGGATGCTCCAGCACAGCCCCGCGACCGCCGCGATGTACCCGGTGGCCGCGATGCGCGAACTGCGCGAGCGCTCCTTCCATGACAACCCGCACCTGCACTACGACCTGAGCGCGCTGCGCCGGTTGACGCTGAGCGAGGCGCTGGAGAAAAGCGGCGCCGATCCGGCCCTGCTCGAACCGGCCTACGAGGCGTTCTACGCCGCGCGCAACCAGGTCGAGTTCTATCCGGATGCGATGGACGCGCTGGCCCGGATCGCCGCACGCGTGCCGATCGCCGCGCTCAGCAACGGCAATGCCGACCTGCAGCGGATCGGCGTGTCCCACCACTTCACCTTCCAGCTCGGCTCGCGCGAGCACGGCGCGGCCAAGCCCGCGGCGAGCATCTTCCACGCGGCCTGCGAGCGCCTCGCGGTGGCCCCGGCCCACGTGCTGCACGTCGGCGACCACGCCGAGATGGACGTGGTCGGTGCGATGCAGGCCGGCCTGCGCGGCTGCTGGATCAACCGCGAAGAACACCCCTGGACCCATCCTTCACTGCAGCCCGATCTGCAGTTCGACACCCTGACCGGGCTGGCCGACTGGCTGGATGCGAACGCATCCGCCCAGCACGCGTAAGCCGCCGCCCAAGGAGCACTCGAGTCCCATGTCCCAGATCAACGGTTTCACGTCCGATACCTCGCATGCGCTGCCGCTGCATGTGATGACCCGCGAGCAGTACGCCGGCTGGCGTGCGCAGCAGTCCGACGCGCTCGGCGCGTGGCTGGACGCGCAGCGCTTCAACGGCAGCGGTGGCAGCGTGGTGCTGCTGCCGGGCGAGCACGGCCTGGCCGGCGCGATCGTCGGTGTCGGCGACCCGGGCGATGTCTACAGTTACGCGCATGCCCCGTTCGCGCTGCCGGAAGGCACTGTCTGGACGCTGGCGGATGCACTGGCACCGGAGATCGAGACCCTGCTGCAGATCGGCTGGGGCCTGGGCAGCTACCGCTTCGCGCGCTACCGGAAGCCCAACCGCGCGCCGGCCCAGCTGGCCACCACCCCCTCGGCCGAAGTGCGCGACGTGGTCGCGGCCAGCCTGCGCGTGCGCGACTGGGTCAACACCCCCACCGAGGACATGGGTCCGCAGCAGCTCGAAGATGCTGCACGTGAACTGGCCACGGCCCACGGCGCGCAGCTCGAGGTGATCACCGGCGATGCGCTGCTGGAGCAGAACTTCCCGTCCATCCACGCCGTGGGCCGCGCTTCGCATCGCGCGCCGCGGCTGATCGTGCTGCGCTGGGGCAACGCGGGCCAGCCGCACGTGGCGCTGGTCGGCAAGGGCGTGTGCTTCGACACCGGCGGGCTGGACATCAAGCCGGGCGATGGCATGCGCAACATGAAGAAGGACATGGGCGGCGCCGCGCACGCGCTGGGCCTGGCCGGCCTGATCATGGCCCAGCAGCTGCCGGTGCAGCTGACCCTGCTGATTCCGGCGGTGGAAAACGCGATCGGTCCGGATGCCTTCCGTCCGGGCGAAGTGATCGCCACCCGCAAGGGCCTGAGCATCGAGATCGACAACACCGACGCCGAAGGCCGGGTGATCCTCGCCGATGCGCTGACCTATGCCAGCGAGCAGCAGCCGGAGATCGTGCTCGATTTCGCCACCCTGACCGGCGCGGCCCGCATCGCGCTCGGTCCGGATCTGCCGGCCCTCTTCAGCAACGACGACACCCTGGCCCAGCAGTGGCTGCAGGCCGGTGAATCGGTACGCGATCCGGTCTGGCGCATGCCGCTGTGGCGCCCGTACCTGCGCTACCTGCACAGCAACATCGCCGACCTGGCCAACGCCGGTTCGCGCATGGCCGGCTCGGTCACCGCCGCGCTGTACCTGGAGCGTTTCATCGCCGAAGGCCAGACCTGGGCGCATCTGGATGTGTACGCCTGGAACGACGGCGAGCGCCCGGGCCGTCCGGCCGGTGGCGAAGCTCTGGCGCTGCGCTCGGCGTGGGCGATGCTGAAGACGCGGTACGCCTGAGGCGCCGCGCCTCACCTGTGACCCCCACGATCCCCGCCCCGGCGGGGATCGTCGTTTCTGAAGAGTTGTCGAAAATGTGAATATCGGCCTGCGCCGGGTTCTGACACCATGCCCCTGTCGCCCACCCACACGCATCGTGAAGGCAGGAATCCGGACATGTCGCTCTTCGGCTATACCCGCGCTGGTCGCGAACCGGGCGGTCCACGCCCTCCATCACCGCTGCTGTGGATCGCACTGATCGCCCTGATCGCGGGGGGTCTGGTGCTGGCTTTCGCCTGGCTGGCCGGTTGGATCGGTCGCGACCGCGTCACCGCGCAGACCTTCACCGATGCCATCGAGGCGACGGGGCCACCGCAGCCCGGCTTCCGCCGTGCGCATACCAAGGGCGTCTGCGTCAGCGGCGTGTTCCAGGGCACCCCGGAGGGCGCGGCGCTGAGTTCAGCGCGCGTGTTCCGCCAACCCCAGGTGCCCGTGCTGGGCCGGCTCTCGATCGGCGGCGGCGATCCGCACGGCGCCGACAACAAGGCCCGCGTGCGCAGCATGGCGCTGCAGCTGGTTAGCGATGACGGCCAGGAATGGCGCATGGCGATGAACAGCTTCCCGTTCTTCGCGGTGCCCACCGCGGAAGCCTTCCTCGAGCAGACCCGTGCGGGCATCCCGGACCCGGCCACCGGTAAGCCGGATCCGGCGAAGATGGCGGCCGTGCTGGAGAAATACCCTTCCGCGCGTGCCTTCCAGCAGTGGGCCAAGACCGCCCCGTGGTCGAACAGCTGGGCCAACACCACCTACAACGGCGTCAACAGTTTCCGCTTCACCGCCGCCGATGGCAGCCACCGCTTCGTGCGCTGGAGCATGCGCCCGCAGGCACCGTTCGAGGACATGACGCCGGAGCAGCGCGCGCAGTCCGACGATGATTTTCTCAGCGAGGAGTTCGCGCAGCGGCTGGCGCAGGGCCCGGTGCGCTGGGACATGTGGGTGACCCTCGCCAACGATGGCGACCCGGTCAATGATCCTTCGCAGGTGTGGCCGGAGGACCGCCGTCAGGTGAAGGCCGGCACGCTGACCCTGAGCAGCATGCAGCCGCAGGCCACCGGCGCCTGCCGCGACCTCAACTACGATCCGCTGATCCTGCCCAGCGGGGTGGCCGGCACCGATGATCCGATCCTGGCCGCGCGTTCGGCGGTGTATTCGCAATCGTTCAATCGTCGCGAGCGCGAAATCGCCCGCGGCAACGCGCCCGCCGCGACGGGCAAGGAAGGTGCGCGATGAACCGTGATGCCGGCCATTTCAATCTTCTCGCCCGCGTCCTGCACTGGCTGATGGCGGCGATGATCCTGACCATGCTGTTCGTCGGCGTGACCATGGTCGCTTCGCTGCACTGGCGGCCGATGCTGATCGACCTGCACCGGCCACTCGGCATCGCGATCCTGCTGCTGGTGCTGGTGCGCCTGTACAACCGCCTGCGCCACCGTCCACCGCCGCTGCCGGCCGACCTGCCCGCCTGGCAGGCCGCGGCCGCGCATGCCTCGCACTGGGTGCTGTACGGATTGATGCTGGCGATGCCGCTGGTCGGCTGGGGCATGCTCTCCGCCGGCGACTATCCGATCGTGATGGGCGGCGGCGTGCACCTGCCGGCGATCCTGCCGCACAACCCGGCGCTGTACGCGGCCCTGCGCAGCGCGCACAGCCTGCTGGCCTATGTGTTGTTCGCCACGGTGGTGATGCATCTGTCGGCCGCGCTGTTCCACCTGTGGGTGCGCCGCGATGGCGTATTCCAGGCGATGGCGAAGGGCCCGGGCCGCACCTCCCCGACCGACACCGATCCCCGGTAGCCACCGACCGTTGGTCGGTGGGACGGGCGCTATCGGATCGCATGCATCGCGTTACAACCAGCCTTTCTGCCGCGCCAGCCGATACGCTTCGATGCGGTTGGCGACGCCCAGCTTGCCGATGCATTCGGACAGGTAGTTGCGCACCGTCCCGTGCGAGAGCCCGAGCTGGGTGGCGATCTCGCTGGCCGAGCGTCCGTCGCCGGACAGGCGCAGCACCTGGCGCTCGCGGTCGTTGAGGGGATCGGCCTGCGACCAGGCATCCAGCGCCAGCTGCGGGTCGATCGCGCGGCCGCCGTGCTGCACCTGGCGCAGCGCATCGGCCAGGCGTTCGGCCGGGGCATCCTTGAGCAGATAGCCGCAGACCCCGGCATCCAGCGCGCGGCGCAGGAAGCCGGAGCGCGCGAAGGTGGTGACGATCACCACCTTGATCGGGAGTCCCTGACGGGCGATCCGCTGCGCCAGTTCCAGCCCGGACAGGCCGGGCATTTCGATATCGGTGACCAGGATGTCCGGCTGCAGCTGCTGCAGCATCCGCCACGCGGCTTCGCCATCGGCGGCGCTGCCCAGCACCTCGATGTCCGGCTCCAGCCCGAGCAGCGCTGACAACGCGCCGCGCACCATCGCCTGATCTTCGGCGAGCACGATGCGGATCATGATGTGGCTCCGTCCGGGAGGGCATCGGGTGTGACCGGTGCCACGACCGGCGTGGTGGCCGCCGGCAGCGTGACCCGCACCGTCACGCAGGTGCCCTCGCCCTTCGCCGACTGCATCGCCAGGGTGCCGCGCAGTGCCGCAACGCGTTCGCACATGCCGGTCAGCCCGTTGCCGTCGACGTGGACACCACCGCGCCCATCGTCGCGGATCTGCATCAACAGGCCGCGCCCGTCCTGCTCGAAGGTGATCCACGCCTGCCGGGCCTGTGCGTGGCGGGCGATATTGGTCACCGCCTCGCGCAGGACCAGTGACAACGCCCGTTCGGTATCGACCGGCATCGGCGGCGGCGGCGCGTAGTGCAGATGCACATACTGATACTCCAGCAGCAACCGGGCCGAGGCGAGTTCGGCCGCCAGGTCGCTCGCGCGGATACCGGTGACTGCACTGCGCACTTCGGCCAGCGCCTGGCGCGCGATGGTCTCGGCCTCGTCCACCTCGCGGCGCGAGCCCACCGGATCGCGGTCGGCCAGCTTGCGCGAGAGCTCCAGCTTCAAGGTGATCAAGGACAGCGTATGCCCCAGCAGATCGTGCAGATCGCGGCCGATGCGCTCGCGCTCGGCGGTCGCGGCGAGCCGACGCACTTCGTCCTGCGACAGCTGCAGCGCCGCATCCTGTTCATGGCTGGCGGTCTCGAAGTTGACCACCAGGCTGATGATCATCGCCATGCTCGGGATCCAGATCAGCGCCTGCCACGGATAGTGGGCCAACAGTCCCACCACCACGAACAGCGCGTTCAACCCCACCAGCTGCAGCAGATAACGCCCATAGCCGCCGCGGCGCGAGACGCGCAGGGTGACGCAGCCGAAAATGAAGTAGCTCACCGCCGAGGGGTACCACGCCAGCGGCACCAGCCCCAGTACCACCATCGACAGGGCGTAGCGCGGCGCGTGGCAACGCGGTGCGAGCAGCACACCGGCGTACAGGACCAGGAACACCGGGTAGGTCAGCAGGGTCAGCGCCGCCCAGCGCCAGGTGTAGCCACCGCCGAACAGCGGCGTCAGGAACACCCACAGCGTCCACAACAGATGAATCGCATCGACCCAAGGCGATCTGCCGCGCCGCAGGTTCTCGGCCACGGCCGAATCCGGCGCGGGGCGCAACAGGGAGGCGAGCCGACTGGAGGACACGGACGATTCCAAGGCAGAACGAACAGGCGCGATCATGCCACTTCAACCAACACATCGCAGGCGACGCTGCCGTAATGGACCTTGGCGTCCTTGAGACTGGCCAAGGACAACACAGAGGGCTCGGTCATGACGGACTCCCGGGAGGACACCCACAGCGTCCGTCATCCGCGCTGCCGGCCCCAGTGGCGGGCGTCAGCCCATGCAGGTGACAGCTGTCACTGCCGCCGCCGCAGGCCGCCGGGCATGCTGTGCACCACCCGGCCACCGTGCCGGTTTGCCCCCCGGCCGCCGATGCGGTCACACTCGGCCCGATTCCCCGTCCAGACTCACGATGAACGCATCCGCTGAACTGCTCAAGGAACTCCGCATCGACCGCAAGGCCGGTTCGCCGCCGCCGTCGCCCCCGCGACGTGGCCGCTGGATCGTGCTGGCGATCGTCCTTCTCATCGTGCTGGCCGGGCTGGCCTGGTTCTTGTTCGGCCGCGAGCGCCCGATCACCGTGACCACTGCCCCGGTGGTGGCGATCCAGCAGGGCGGCGCCAGCAGCTCGGTGCTCGATGCCAGCGGCTATGTGGTCGCCCGGCGCATGGCCACCGTCTCGGCCAAGATCACCGGCAAGGTCCGCGAAGTGATGATCGAGGAAGGGATGCGCGTGGAAGAGGGCCAGATCATGGCCGCGCTCGACCCGATCGATGCCAACGCGCAGCGCAGCCTCTCGGCCTCGCAGCTGGAAGCCGCGCGCAGCCAGCTGGCCGGACTGCAGGCGCAGGTCGCCCAGGCCGATGCCGAAGCCGGCCGCCTGCAGGCACTGGTCGGCCAGCAGCTGGTCTCGCGCTCGCAGTACGACCTGGCCATCGCCCAGCGCGACAACCTCCGCGCCCAGCTCAAAACCGCCCAGCGCAACACCACCGTGGCCAGCGATTCGCTGGCGATCGCCGACCTCGGCGTGGACAACAACATCGTGCGCGCGCCGTTCTCCGGCGTGGTCACCGCCAAGGCCGCGCAGCCGGGCGAGATCGTCTCGCCGCTGTCGGCCGGCGGCGGCTTCACCCGCACGGGCATCGGCACCATCGTGGACATGGACTCGCTGGAGATCGAAGTCGAGGTCGGCGAATCCTTCATCGGCCGCGTGCAGCCGAAGATGCCGGTCGAAGCCACCCTCAATGCCTACCCGGACTGGAAAATCCCGGCCGAAGTGATCGCGATCATCCCGACCGCCGACCGCGGCAAGGCCACCGTGAAGGTGCGCGTGGCGCTGAAGACCAAGGACCCGCGCATCGTCCCGGAAATGGGCGTGCGGGTCAGCTTCCTGGAAAGCGCCCAGCCTGCCGAAGCCACCAAGCCGCAGGGCGTGCGCGTACCGGCGGCGGCGATCGTGGAGCGCGACCAGAAGACCGTCGCCTTCGTGGTCAAGGACGATGCGCGGGTGGAACAGCGCGCGATCACCGTGGGCACCACGCTCAACAACGACCGTCAAGTCACGCAGGGCCTGAGTGCCGGCGACGTCGTGGTGACCTCACCACCGGCCCAGCTGCACGACGGCAGCAAGGTCACCGAAACCCCCTGACGGGCCAGCAGCTGCGTCACGCGAGCCGCCCCCACGCTCGCAGCAAGTGCGACTCCCTCGTGCCGTCACGGCGCGCACGGTGGCGCTGCCCGTCACCGCGGAACCCGGCGGCCTTCGCCCGGGCGCGCCGTATGCCCCTTCTCACCGATCCACGGAGAACCACCCATGTCCACCCTGGTTTCGCTCCGCAACATCACCAAGACCTACCAGCGCGGTCCCGAGAAAGTGCAGGTACTGCACGGTATCGACCTGGACATCCAGGCCGGCGATTTCGTCGCGTTGATGGGCCCGTCCGGTTCGGGCAAGACCACCCTGCTCAACCTGATCGGTGGGTTGGATACGCCCACCGCCGGCGAGATCGAGATCGAAGGCGAGCGCATCGACCGCATGAGCGGCGGCCAGCTCTCGACCTGGCGCAGCCACCACGTCGGCTTCGTGTTCCAGTTCTACAACCTGATGCCGATGCTGACCGCCCAGAAGAACGTGGAGCTGCCGCTGCTGCTCACGCACCTGGGCGCGGCGCAGCGCAAGCGCAACGCCGAGATCGCGCTGACCCTGGTCGGCCTGGCCGACCGCCGCAGCCACCGCCCGAACGAACTCTCCGGCGGCCAGCAGCAGCGCGTGGCGATCGCCCGCGCGATCGTCTCCGACCCTACCTTCCTGATCTGCGATGAGCCCACCGGCGATCTCGACCGGCAGTCCGCCGAGGAGATCCTGGGGCTGCTGCAGCAGCTCAACCGTGAGCACGGCAAGACCATCATCATGGTCACCCATGATCCCAAGGCCGCCGAGTACGCCACGCACACGGTGCACCTGGACAAGGGCGAACTGGCCAACGCGCCAGCGGCCCACTGACGGAGGATGGGGCGATGAAATACTTCTCGCTGGTCTGGGCACAGCTGTTCCGCAGCAAGACCCGCACCCTGCTGACCTTGCTGTCGGTGGTGGCGGCCTTCCTGCTGTTCGGCATGCTCGATTCGGTCCGGGTGGCCTTCAACTCCGGTGGTGACACCATCGAAGGCGCCAAGCGGCTGGTGGTGTCCTCCAAGCTCTCGATCACCCAGAGCCTGCCGCTACGGCTGCTGCGCGACATCGAAGCCACGCCGGGCGTGCGCAAGGTCAATTACGCGATGTGGTTCGGCGGCATCTACCAGGACCAGAAGAACTTCTTCCCGAGCTTCTCGGTCTCGGACAACTACATGGACCTCTACCCCGAGTTCGAGCTGCCGCCCGAGCAGGCCGAGGCCTTCAAGAACACCCGCACCGGCGCGCTGGTCGGTGAAGCGCTGGCCAAGCGCTTCGGCTGGAAGGTCGGCGACACCATTCCGATGCAGGCCACGATCTTCCCGCGCAAGGGCAGCAACGACTGGCCGCTGGAGCTGAGTGGCATCTACCGCGCCAAGGACCGCAACAACGCCGGCGCGGAGAATCAGCTGCTGCTGCACTGGAGCTACTTCGACGAGTCCAACGATTACATCAAGAACCAGGTCAGCTTCTACACCGTGCAGCTGGACAACCCGGCGCATGCCTCACGCGTTGCCCAGGCGATCGACGCGCTGTCGCTGAACTCCGACCACGAAACCAAGTCGCAGACCGAAGCCTCGTTCTCGCAGGCCTTCGCCAAGCAGTTCGCCGATATCGGCCTGATCGTCACCGGCATCATGGCGGCGGTGTTCTTCACCCTGGTGCTGCTGACCGGCAACACCATGGCCCAGGCAGTGCGCGAGCGCATCCCGGAGCTGGCGATCCTCAAGACGCTGGGCTTCAAGGACGGCACGGTGCTGGTGCTGGTGATGGTCGAGTCGGTGCTGCTGATCGTGCTCGGTGGGCTGATCGGCATGGGCCTGGCCTCGATCGTGATGCCGGTGATCAGCGCCAGCAGCCAGGGCATGATCAGCCTGCCCGGCGTGCCGGCACAGACGTGGGTGATGGCGCTGGGCCTGATGGCGGTGATCGGGATCGTGGTGGGCCTGCTGCCGGCATTGCGCGCGCAGCGGTTGAAGATCGTCGATGCACTGGCCGGGCGCTGAGGAGACCACCATGAACAAACAATGGATGTGGAACGTACTGACCGTGGTGGCGCTGCTGGTCGCCCTGGTGGTGTGGATCGTATTGCCGTGGTGGATGGTGCTGGCGATCGCCGTGCTGTTGGCTGCCTGGCTGGTGCTCACCCGCAGTGGCCGGCTGTCGCTGGCGGCCGCGCGCATCGGCATCGCCAGCCTGCCGCAGCGCTGGGGTGCCTCCTCGGTGATCGTGGTCGGCATCGCCGGGGTAGTGGGCGTGCTGGTGGCGATGCTGGCGATGGGCGATGGCTTCAAGGCCACCCTGGAGCGCAGCGGCAGCGATGACGTGGCGATCGTGCTGCGCGGCGGCTCGCAGGCCGAAACCAACTCGGTGATCATGCGCGACCAGGTCCCGCTGATCGAGAACCTGCCCGGCGTGGCCCGCGGCAGCGACGGCAAGCCGCTGATCTCCGCCGAGCTGTCGCAGGTGATCAGCCTGCTCTCGCGCAGCGACCACAGCGATACCAACGTGCAGTTCCGCGGCGTCGGCGAGCAGGCGTGGGCGGTGCGCGACAACGTGCGCATCATCGCCGGCCGCAGGTTCAAACCGGGCCTGCGCGAGATCGTGGTCGGCAAGGGCGCGCAGGCGCAGTTCGAGGGCCTGGAGATCGGCAGGACCCTGCAGCTGGGCAAGCAGGAATGGACGGTGGTGGGCGTGTTCGCTTCCAACGATGTGCACGAGTCGGAGCTGTGGTCGGACACGCAGACACTGTCGACCACCTACAACCGCAGTGCCTACCAGTCGGTCAACGTGCGCACCGAAGGGGCGGCGGGCTTCCAGCAGTTCAAGGCGGCCATGGAGGCCGATCCGCGCCTGAAACTGGATGTCGAGACCACCCGCGACTACTACCGCAAGCAATCCGGCGGCCTGAGCAAGCTGATCAGCATCCTGGGCACGGTGATCGGCGCGATCATGGCGATCGGCGCGGTGTTCGGTGCGCTCAATACGATGTATGCGGCCGTGGCCACGCGCGCACGTGAGATCGCCACCATGCGCGCGATCGGATTCCGCGGCGTGCCGGTGGTGACGGCGGTGATGCTGGAGACGATGCTGCTGGCCCTGCTCGGCGGTCTGCTCGGTGGGCTGGTGGCCTGGCTGGTGTTCAACAACTACACCGTGTCCACGCTGGGCAACAACTTCAGCCAGGTGGTGTTCCAGTTCCAGGTGTCCCCGCAGCTGCTGTGGACGGGCCTGAAGTGGGCACTCGGCATCGGCCTGGTCGGCGGCCTGTTCCCGGCACTGCGCGCGGCGCGGCTGCCGATCACCACGGCATTGCGCGAGACCTGAGCGATACGTTTGAACAACGCGCGTGCGCGTGATCGCGCACGCGAAATACCAAGTCTGGAACCGCACTTGCAAGAGTGCGGTTCTTTTTTTGTGCGCGCGTGTTCACTGCACGTTTAGCTGTCGATCGCGCAGCTGTACGCGCGCTGCCTCGACACGCCGCACGCGCTCAAGTTGCTCGCACGTCGCCGCTATTGCTGCCTCGGCCCACCGCGGTGGTGCTGTTTTCTTCGCGCTGCACGACGATGTGAAAAAGGTTTCGTCTGAATGCGTGAATTTGTCAGCCATCGTTCATTTAGAGCGCTTTTACGCTTTCAAATGAAAGTAAAAATTTTGAAAAGTCATTAGACTCCCGCCCCCCACGTCGTGGTGTGTTGTTCCCCACGCCGCCCGAACGGGCGAATGTTTTTACAGAGAAAGAGAAACGCACGGATGTATTTGAAGACCAATCTGCTGCGCAACGCGATCGCCATCGCGCTTGTCGCCAGCTGCAGTGCCCCCGCCTTCGCACAGAGTGCCGATGACGGCACCACCAACCTCGATCGCATCGAGATCACCGGCTCGCGCATCCGCCAGGCCAGCGTCGAGTCCGCCCAGCCGGTCGTCGCGCTGAACCGCGCCGAGATCGAGAAGAAGGGCTACGTCAACGTCGCCGACATCCTGCAGGACGTCACCGCCGCCGGTTCGCCGAGCATGAGCCGTGCCTCCTCGCTGGAATCCGGTCGCGACTTCGGCGGCATGTACGTGAGCCTGCGCAACCTGGGCCCGGAACGCAGCCTGGTGCTGATCGATGGCCGCCGCATGGGCGTCAGCGCCGGCGGTTACTCCGATCTGGCCTCGATCCCGTCCTCGATCGTGGATCGCGTGGAAGTGCTGACCGACGGTGCCTCGGCCCTGTACGGCTCGGACGCCATCGCCGGCGTGGTCAACATCATCACCCGCAAGAACTTCGACGGCGCGGAAGTCAGCGCCTACGTCGGCCAGTACAGCGAAGGCGACGGCCAGAAGACCGCCTACAGCGCGACCTTCGGCAAGACCTTCGACCGCGGCTGGGTCACCGTGGGTGGCGAGTACACCGACGAAGATCCGGTCCTGGGTGGCGAGCGTGAGTTCACCGCCTACCCGAACGGCCCGCGCCACACTGCCGACGGCCTGAGCGGCGTCACCCCGTGGGGCTACGCGACCGTGGATGGCAGGAACCTCAGCGTGGGCCCGGGCGGCGATCCGACCCAGCTGGGCAACTTCACGCCGGCCGACAAGGCCAACGATGCCAACACCAAGACCAACATGAGCCTGCTCACCGGTCTGCAGCGCAAGTCGGTGTTCGCCAACGGTGGCTTCTCGATCACCGATGACCTGCGCCTGGTCGCCGATGCGCTGTACAGCGAGCGCGAGTCGAGCAAGCAGCTGGCCGGTTACCCGTACCAGAGCACCGGTTCGCGTGCGCTGCTGTCCAAGGACAGCGCGTTCAACCCGTTCGGCCGTGACGTGGCGTTCGCGCACCGCACCGAAGAACTGCCGCGCGGCACCGAGAACAACCTGACCACCAAGCGCGCCAGCCTGGGCCTGGAAGGCAGCTTCGACACCGGTTCGCGTTACTGGGACTGGAACGTCAGCTACATGTACAACCGCAATGAAGGCGAGCGCATCGGCACGGGCAGCATGTACCAGCCGAACGTGAACCAGGCCGTGGGCCCGTCGTTCATCGATGGCCAGGGCATTGCCCATTGCGGCAGCGTCGGCAACGTGATCGCCGGCTGCACCCCGTGGAACCCGCTGGCCCCGATGGGTTACACCGGCCCGGGCTCGATGAGCAACCAGGACGTGCAGGACTTCCTGTTCACCCGCTTCACCGACAAGATGCAGAGCACCACCAAGGTGGCCAGCGCGAACATCTCCGGCTCGCTGTTCAGCCTGCCGGCCGGTGACATCCTGGGTGCACTGGGTGTCGAGCACCGCAGCGAAGAAGCCAGCTACTCGCCGGACCTGATGGTCCAGCAGGGCCAGATCGCCGGCACCACCGGCCAGCCGACCCAGGGCGACTACTCGCTCAACGAGGTCTACCTGGAACTGCAGGTCCCGCTGCTGGCCGACATGGCCTTCGCCCGCGAACTGTCGCTGGACATGGCCGGTCGCTACTCGGACTACAACAACTTCGGCTCGACCACGAACACCAAGTTCGGCCTGAAGTGGAAGCCGATCGACAGCCTGCTGGTGCGCGCCACCTACGGCACCGGCTTCCGTGCACCGACCGTGGAAGATCTG
>Ga0308171_1001360_pt1 | contig 33781 bp, 32 predicted proteins | sample PhyGR1_FD_202135 | JGI IMG/M metagenome (GOLD analysis project Ga0308171, IMG submission 202135) | Phyllosphere microbial communities from UC Gill Tract Community Farm, Albany, California, United States - DLSLSG.R1 | ecosystem: Host-associated > Plants > Phyllosphere > Unclassified | place: USA...
GAAGCGCTTTTCCTAGCTGCTTGAAAAAGAAGGGAAAAATATGACGAAGTCGGAGTTGATCGAACGAATTGTCACCCATCAAGGGCTGCTCTCATCCAAGGATGTCGAGCTGGCTATCAAGACTATGCTTGAGCAAATGTCCCAATGCCTGGCGACCGGTGATCGCATTGAGATCCGTGGGTTTGGGAGTTTTTCACTTCACTATCGCGCACCGCGTGTGGGTCGTAATCCAAAAACCGGCCAGTCCGTCAGTCTTGACGGCAAATTCGTACCTCATTTCAAGCCGGGGAAGGAATTGCGTGATCGGGTGAACGAAGACGAGGAAGAAGGCGTCTGAGTGTTTTCGGGATAGGAGAAGGTTATGCGTGGGGTTAAGCGCGTTGTCGTGGTGCTGATGGTGCTCGTAGTCGCGTTGGTGGTGTTAGCGTTTGTACTAGAGAACCAGCAGGAAGTGTCGCTATCGTTCCTGGGCTCGGCTACAGGTCAGCTGCCCGTGTCTGTATTTGTAGTGGTGGCGTTGATCGTTGGGATGTTGGTAGGGCCGTTGTTAGGTGTGCTGGTGCGTAAGCGACGTCATAGGCCAATTTCTGCCGCGCGCATCTAACGTCTACTGCTGCTTGATGCGCCGAGGTTCGGTGCATGATGTTCGGGTACCGTCTGTCAGATATTTTCTCACGCAGTCCCTTCGCTGCTGTGCTGCGTTGCAATGACGCGGCTCAAATTGGCGGCAATCCTGGCGGAATCATCGAGTGATATCTGGCTTATTCAGAATTTTCTTTCCTTTTTTCTCCTTGAAAGGTCTCGCTAAGAATGTTCTTTGGCGTCTTAGGATTTTTCCTGCGGATATGTCAAGACTTGTAATATGTCAGAGAGATGGCAAAATGAAATTTGTTCTCGATAACGGGCATTTTGTGCGCTCAAAATTCGGCAGAGACGCTGGGTTTTGGCGGTCATATAACTAAAATAAGAACACATGAAATAGTCTGCATAACGAGCCCGCAGTTTCTCTTTGAAGGCAGGTTTTTGTTGTGAGTAGTAGCTTCCGTGCCCCCTCGGCGCCATCCCTTGACGACATTAATCTCGTCATTCTCTGTCGCGCCATCTGGCAGCAAAAGAAGTTAATTCTAGTGATGACAATGCTGATAAGCGTCATCGCATTTGCATATGCCATGCTTGCTACGCCTGAGTATCACGTCACCAGCGTGCTTCGACCAGCCGCCATCAATGAGCTTGACGCCTTGAATCGCTCAGAAATCTACAAGCTTCCTCCAGGAGAGGCTTTGATCAAGGTAGGGGCTGCACTCGAGTCATATGACGTCCGCCTTGGTTTTTTCAGAGAAAATCAGCGGTTGTTCAAAGCGTTCGAGCAGCCAGGGCGTTCCTTGGAGCAAAGTTTTGAGGCATTCAATCGAGACTCGATAAAGCTCACAGTGTCTGACGAAAAAAGGAGCGATTCCCCGAATTCTTACATAAAGCTTGAGATGAATTATCCAGAAGGGGTCGATGGTGTCACGATTCTGAATCGCTTGGTTGAATATACTATTTCGAGTGAGCAAAAGCAGATTGCGGCAGACTTGGAAGTGATCGTGAAAAACCGGCTGAGTGAACTCAAAGGCAAGCTCGATGCCGCTCGCGCTAATTACGACACTGAGAAAGAAGCAAAAATTGCTCTGCTTTCAGAGACGGACTCGTTGAAACGGGCACAATTGCAAGATGAGCTTAAGGCGCTTCGCGCTCAGTTGAAAAATATGCGTTTTGATCGTGTGGCTCAACTTAACGAGGCTATAGAAATCGCGAAGTCTTTGGGTATCAGGAGGCCGGCTACCCCATCATCCTTTGGGGGAGGTGATCAGGCAGGCTCTGCCAACGTCATGCGCACAGAAATCAACAACCAGCAGGTACCCTTGTACTTCATGGGGGTTGAGGCGCTGGAGGCTGAACGAGCGGCGCTGATGCGGCGGAAGTCAGATGACTTCGTTGAGTCACGGATTGCTCAGATTGCCAAAGAACTGCAATTGCTTGAGGCAAATAGGCAAATTGAGGTAATAAAACTCCGCCAGAATGACGACCTTTTTCTCAGTGGGGTAGAGCCTATACGAGCGGAGGCTGCTCGTTTGCGTAATTTAAATCTTGATATGAGCCGACTCAAGCTGGTTGCCATCGATCGACAAGCGTTAGATCCTCTTAAACCAATCAAGCCAAAAAAAGCCCTGATAGTGGTGTTAGGTATCATGCTTGGCCTTGTTCTGGGCGTGCTGGTTGCGGTGCTCCGACATTTGTTTTTCTTGGCATCTCACAGTAGCCGGAATGAAGACATGCGCTTGTCTGCGGAGCAAAGTGCACGAGTTATAAGTGGTGCAGCAGTATCGCTCTCCGCCCCTAAATACTGATATGTGTCTATAGTCAGGTGTACTTTCGGCGTTGGAGCCAAACCATTAGCTGCAGTGTTACCTGCACTTGAAGCTCCCGTCCCAACGGTCTGGTATGAGTATATTTATTGACAAGGACTGCTGCCCAATCTGAAGGTTCAAGTCAGGCACTCAGACCCGGCGTCCATCTATTTCGAACATCGTATCTCTCAACTGAAATCATACGTCAATTTTTATTTCGACCCTTGAACACAGTATGAGCTTGCTTTCAGAGTGATGGCTGTTTGAGATCAGGCTTCTCTTCTCGCTTCACCACTACATGGTCGACTTGGTGTCTGTGTACAGGACGCAGAAGATGATGGCGTACCCTGTTGAATTGGGAGTTCAGCGTTGTATCATCCGCATAGAAATTCGAAAGGTTGCGGTTTCAGCAGTGCGGTCGTTAGGGGCAGGATAGAAATATAAATTTCTGCAGGTGTGCCTGATTAAATTGACCGGAATATTTTGCTAAGGAGTGGAGCGGTGGTGAGCATTGAGCGCGATATTTTGAACATTTATTCGAGTGACCGCTCGTCCGGTAATTTGAGTGTCCGTTACTGATGGTGGAAGTCACTACAGCATGAGAATGACGACAGCGGTCTCGCCTGATGTCTCGCCCGTCACCTTGATGGTTCTCGGTGGTTTTCGAGATTGGCCTGTCAAAGCGATAAACGAGCGAGACATTGCAGACTGCTCTCTAGCGCTGTTTTTTTTGCGCTGTGGTCCTGCGCCCAAGAGAGTAGCTCTGCACCAGATGAAAAAATGCGGCATAGCCGGGCTTGGCAGATTGCTTTTTTTGCCGAACGGAGGCGTTGGCGTTAACCATGTGATGTGGGGACCCGATGAATGGCTTCCGTCGGCAAATACGGATCGGAGTGGCGACGCCTTCTTCCATCAGCGTCTTATTCATCAGCTCGCTAGGCTGAGTCAGTCTGATTCAAATATTTCTGCCTTTTAGTAATTTACGGAAAAAAATATGCTCTTACTTGAAGATATAAAACTTGCCGTTGTAGGTCTAGGTTATGTTGGCTTGCCATTGGCTATTGAGTTTGGTAAGCAACGTAGTGTTGTCGGATTTGATATTAATAAGTCACGTATCGAAGCGTTAAAAGCTGGGCATGATGCGACGTTGGAAGTTAGTGATGAAGAGCTATCTGAGTCGAAGTATATATCCTACAGCTCCAGTCTAGATGAACTCAAAGGTTGTAATGTCTTTGTTGTTACCGTCCCTACGCCGATTGATGAATATAAGCAGCCGGATTTGACGCCACTGATTAAGGCCTCTGAAAGTATTGGCAGCATACTGAAGAAGGGCGATCTGGTTATCTACGAATCCACAGTATATCCCGGTGCTACTGAAGAAGACTGCGTTCCTGTCTTAGAAAAACACTCAGGGCTTGTATTTAATATCGATTTTTTTGCGGGATATAGCCCGGAGCGCATTAATCCGGGAGACAAGGAACACCGTGTAACCACAATCAAAAAGGTTACATCGGGCTCAACTCCGGAAGTGGCGGACTTGGTAGATGCGTTGTATAACCAAATTATTGCGGCCGGTACTCATAAGGCAAGTAGCATAAAAGTCGCTGAAGCTGCGAAGGTTATTGAGAACACTCAGCGCGATTTAAATATTGCGTTAATTAATGAGTTGGCGATTATTTTCAATAAAATGGGAATAGATACTCAAGCAGTTCTCGAAGCTGCGGGTACTAAGTGGAACTTCTTGCCTTTTCGTCCTGGACTGGTGGGTGGGCACTGTATTGGTGTGGATCCCTATTATCTTACTCATAAAGCACAATCAATCGGATATCATCCAGAAATCATCCTGGCGGGGCGCCGCTTGAACGACAGTATGGGCGCTTATGTAGTTTCTCAGCTGGTAAAAGAGATGCTGAAGAAGCGTATACATGTTGACAGTGCGAAAGTTTTGATTATGGGGCTTGCGTTTAAAGAAAACTGCCCAGACCTGCGCAACACTCGAATTGTCGATATCGTGCGTGAATTGGCGGAGTACAATATCGCTGTCGATATATGTGATCCATGGGTAGATGGTCAAGAAGCACGACACGAATATGAAGTTGATCTCACGAGCACTCCAGAACCGGGCACCTATGATGCGATAGTTCTTGCTGTCGCCCATGACGAGTTTAGAGCCATGGGGGCAGAGAAGATTCGTTCGCTTGGGAAGCCGAGGCACGTACTGTACGACCTGAAGTATATTCTGAATTCTGATCAGTCGGACATTCGCCTATAAGAGGGATTGGTGCCATTAATTTCGGTGCGCGTCCACGTTCTACTTTAAGCTAAATGGATAATCTATGACTCGTTATGAACAAATCTTGAATCGGCTTCCAGTTGAACCTAAGACATGGCTCGTGACCGGGGTCGCTGGCTTTATCGGCTCAAACTTATTGGAAACGTTGTTAAAACTCGACCAAAAGGTCGTTGGTCTCGATAACTTTGCTACTGGGCACCAGCGAAATCTCGATGAAGTTCGCAATAGTGTTACCAATGATCAATGGCAACGCTTTAGCTTCATTGAGGGCGATATTCGTAATCTTGAGCATTGCCGCGAGGCTTGTGCCGGGATTGACTATGTCCTTCACCAAGCGGCGCTAGGCTCCGTTCCACGGTCGCTCAAAAACCCTATTGCTACGAACCAAACCAATATTGACGGATTTCTTAACATGCTGGTTGCTGCGCGTGATGCCAATGTCAGCAGCTTTACCTATGCGGCCAGCAGCTCCACTTATGGTGACCATCCTGGTTTGCCCAAAGTAGAAGGGACCATCGGTAAGCCTCTCTCTCCCTATGCGGTGACAAAGTACGTTAATGAATTGTACGCAGAGGTATTTGCGCGTTGCTATAACTTCAACACGATAGGGCTGCGCTATTTTAACGTCTTCGGCAAGCGTCAGGATCCTGAGGGGGCTTATGCGGCCGTCATTCCAAAATGGGCGGCGTCGATGATCAAGAACGAAGACATTTTTATAAATGGTGATGGGGAAACCAGCCGGGATTTTTGTTTTATTGATAATACAGTACAGGCAAATTTACTGGCGGCAACTGCCGAGAGCTCATCCGCACTGAACCAGGTTTATAATGTGGCAGTCAGTGGGCGAACAACGTTGAATTCACTATTCGTAGCGCTGAAGAAAGAACTCGGCGTCAATGGTGTAACCTATGCAAAAGATCCGATTTATCGGGACTTCCGTGAGGGTGATGTCAGGCACTCACAAGCCGACATTGGGAAAATCAAGGACAGTCTAGATTATGACCCACTTTATTTTATAGAGGAGGGTGTGGCTAAGGCCATGCCGTGGTATATCGCCTTTCTAAAATGATCGTGGTCTTTTCAATTCGGTGTTATGACAGTGTCAGAGGGATGTGCGATGAGTCTTATTAGATGGATCAATTTCCAGACATTGGGTGATGAACGCGGAAGTCTTGTTTCTATTGAGCAAGGCAAGGTGGTGCCCTTTGAAATCAAGCGTGTTTATTATATTTATCGAACAGCTGAAGGTGTCAGTCGCGGATTCCATGCCCATCGAAATCTACAACAAGTTGCGATATGTCTGGCAGGCAAGTGCCGCATGGTGCTTGATAACGGCGTCGTGCGAGAAGATGTTTGGCTGGATTGCGCGACAAAAGGGATTTTGATCGAGGGCGGTATGTGGCGAGAAATGCATGATTTTAGCGAACAATGCATTTTGTTGGTCTTGGCGAGTGCGCCGTATGATGAAAGTGATTATATTCGTAATTATGATGAGTTTTTGGCTGTCGCGCGTGAGCTCTGAGATGATTGATTTTTGAGGCAGAGTATTTTTTGCTCCAAACGCCTGTTCATTACGACTTTTTTGATCAGTAGGCGAGCAGGGTATTTTGATGCTGGCGCTTAGGTGCGGCGTTTATTGAGTTTCAGACAGTCAACCGGGTATATAAAATGGTAAATTTCCTCAGCTTGAAAAATATTAATGCCAGATTCCGTTCCGAGCTGATTGAGGCGTGTACACGGGTTATAGATTCTGGCTGGTATATATCCGGAAAAGAAGTAGCGGCGTTTGAATCGGAGTTCGCCAGCTATTGTGGTGTGGAGCATTGTGTTGGCATAGCTAACGGGTTGGATGCCCTTACACTGACGATTAGAGCTTGGAAGGTTTTGGGGCTACTGAAGGATGGTGATGAAGTTATTGTTCCAGCCAATACCTACATCGCGAGCATCCTTGCAGTCACGGAGAATAATCTTGTTCCCGTACTGGTTGAACCGGAAGAGTTTTCTTTCAACTTGGGTGCAGATGGAATTGAAAATGCTGTAACAGATAGAACAAAGATGATTCTACCCGTTCATCTTTATGGCAGGATTTGTGACATGCCAGCAATAATGGGCATAGCGAATAAGCATGGTCTGTTGGTGTTGGAAGATTCTGCTCAGTCCCATGGTGCGACGATTGCTGGAAAAAAAGCGGGCAGTTGGGGGCATGCCTCAGCTTTTAGTTTTTATCCAGGCAAAAATCTCGGAGCTTTGGGGGATGCAGGCGCCGTGACAACTAATGACGAAACGCTTGCGGATACTATCCGAGCGTTGGGGAATTACGGCTCAAAAGTCAAATACAACAACTTGTACAAAGGGGTAAATAGCCGGTTGGATGAGATGCAGGCGGCTATGCTGCGCGTGAAACTACGTCATCTGGATGAGGATACAGCGATACGTCGTGCGGTTGCTTCTGCATATGTTTTGGGGATAAATAACGAAGCATTACAGTTGCCACTTGAGAGTGTAACTGATGCGAAGTTTTTTTCAGAACATGTTTGGCATTTGTTCGTCATCCGCTCTAAAAGTCGTCAAGCTCTGGTAGAGCACTTGAATGAAAAAGGCGTTGAGACGCTGATTCACTACCCGATTCCTCCGCATAAGCAACAGGCATATACCGAGTGGGGTGATCAACAGTTCGCCATCACAGAGCGTATCCATGCTGAAGTTATAAGTTTGCCAATCAGCCCGACAATGACCGATGAAGAGATTGAATCGGTAATCCATGCATGTAACAGCTTTCAGGGCGAAAGCAAAATATGACATTTATTAAAACCAGCTTGCTCAACGGGGTTGCTGTGGTTGTGCGCATGCTGACGTTGTTGTGCATAAACAAGATACTTGCGATTTACGTTGGTCCGGCTGGTTATGCAGCGCTTGGGCAGTTTCAAAATGCGGTTCAGATGATTACCACGTTTGCAAGTGGTGCGATTAACGCAGGTGTAACAAAGTATACTGCTGAGTACCATGAAGATGAACAGCAACAGCACACCGTTTGGCGAACGGCAGGCAGTATTTCTGTATTCGGTGCAATAGTCACTGGCGTAATCGTTGCGATATTCAATGAACGGTTGTCGCTGTTGTTTCTGGGTGATGACACGTTCGGTGGCGTGTTTATTTGGTTTGCAGCAACGCTGGTGTTGTTTGTACTGAATACGTTATTGCTTGCGGTATTGAACGGTAAGAAAGAAATTGTTCGTTATGTAGTATCAAACATTGCAGGTAGCCTATTTGCGTTGGCGGTGACTACCTATATGGCTGTCAATTGGGGTGTTTACGGTGCCTTGGTAGCGTTAGCGGTTTATCAATCCATTAGTTTTTTTGTTACTTTGGTACTTTGTTGTCGAGCCCCATGGTTTAAAGTGCAGTATTTCATAGGGCGCATTGATCCCAAAGTGGCCCGTAACCTCGCGAAATATACAGCAATGTCTTTGACTTCCGTGGCCTGCGTCCCGCTCAGTCAAATTTTGGTTCGAAATCATCTGGGTCAAAGTTTTGGTTGGGAGGCTGCCGGGTATTGGGAGGCGCTGACTAGGCTCAGCGGCGCCTACCTTATGCTGATTACAACAACACTGAGTGTGTATTATTTGCCAAGGTTTTCCGAGCTGAAACATCCGACAGAACTTCGCGCCGAAATTAAAAACGGGTACAAGATCATCCTGCCACTCACGGTGATAGGCGCGTTGATTATATATATGTTTCGCGACCTTGTTGTAAAGCTGCTTTTTACTCCAGAATTCTTGCCGATGACTGATTTGTTCGCTTGGCAGATGGTCGGCGACACGTTAAAGATTGGAAGTTGGGTGTTGGCCTACTTAATGCTCGGAAAGGCAATGTTTAAACTTTTCATGGTCACGGAGCTAATCTTTGCTGCAACGTTTGTGGCGTTCTCTTGGTTTTTTACAGACATATTCGGGCTGGAGGGTGTGACCATGGCTTATGCTGTTAATTACGCGATCTATTGGATCGTCATGGGTGTTTTTATGTCGCGCAAACTTGATACCGTTCAATGACTTGCGTGGGGCAATAGTAAAATGATCACTATTTTGATTCCCTCCTATAATCACGCGAATTACGTGATTGGATGTATACAGGCGGCTGCGGCTGTTACCCTTGCTGGTCGACGGATATTGATTATAGACGATGGTTCCTCCGATGAGTCCATTCAGCTAATAAAAAATTACCTGTCTGAGTTGAATGACAGTTCAATTGAGCTGGTGTCAAAGCAAAACGGCGGGTTGGTATCTTCGTTGAACATGGGTTTGGCCATGGCCAATACCGAGTTTTTCTATTTGGTCGCATCGGATGATATTCCTGAAGCCACGGGTATCAGGTGTTGTGTGCAGGCACTTCTCGAGAATCCGGGTGTTAAGTTTGTTATCGGGGGGGGATACGCTTTTTATGATCATGAACCTGAAAAGAAGATGGAAGTTTATGGGAAGTCCCAAGAAAAATTCTTCAACTCGACCTCGGCAACAATGGGGCGTAATCTATTTCTAAACTATCCTTCTCCATTGTTATTGCAATCGACTGTTTTTAGATCGCAGGCGCTACGTGATATTGGTGGATGGGACCCAGCACTGATGCTTGATGACTATCCAACATTTGTGAAGTTGCTTTCTCGGTTTCCGGTTCGTAACGTTGACTTTATGTATTTGCCAGGCACTTATGTTGTTGGATATCGACAGCACGATTCGAATAGTTACAAAAATGTCAGCAGACAATATTTGATGGTGAAAGCGCTGATGGACGCCTTGGCGCCTTCCAATATCAAACGGAAGGCTGTCTCGCGAACGCTGGCGTTGTATGTTATATCCGCTATTAAGACGGGGAATTTTAAAGCGCTACTGTCGATGCTGAAAGCTTCGGAATTGAAACATATTATTTTTGCCCTGCCAGAAATGATTACGTTAGTGGGGCGTAGAATTCTGAGGAGAGTAAGTTGAGTTTTTTATGTGGCTTATATGTTGAATAGTGTTTTATCTGAGCGTTAGGATACGGTGGTTATGTGAGAAAATTTTTCAAGCAATCCTTGTTGTCTCCTGTTTTTGTAATGCTGTTCATTACCCTGTTGATGTTTTTCGCAAATGTCATTGCGCTGGATCAACCTTGGGAGTGGGGGCATAGCGTCTATGCGCTGGGCGTCTTGTCCTTTGTGATTGCTTATATGCTCACCTATGTATCATTGATATTAACGGATGTGGTGTCTCCTAAGATCACTGCCAACACGCCATATCGACTGATCGTCAGATTTTATTGGGTATTGTCGTTTCTGGGTCTACTTCTCTCTCTTTATAAGATTTACTCGGTGGGGGTGGACAATCCCTATGGAAGTGTATTGCTCGCGTTACGGATTGCCAATACTTGGGAGCATCAACCTTCTTACGGTGCACAGCATTTCGCACTATTTGCGCTGTGCTTAGCACTTTATTATGCACAGAAAAAGCGCGCCTTTCCGTGCTTTGTAGTTTCTGTAATTTACTTGGTTTCAGCTTTTAGCATGGCTGAGCGGACGAGCATGATGTTTCTGTTCGTTGCAGTTGGATACACTGCCATCAACGAAAGCTGGGTTACGCTAAAAGGGTTGTTAGTCGCGCTCGGTGTATTGATTTCGTTGTTTATAATTGTTGCTATTGGCACTGGGAAAACAGGGGGTGATAAGGGGTACGACTTTATTCTTTTGTATCTCGGTTATGCGGTGACAGCTTTTTCACAATGGACTGAGGGCAAGGAATACCTGGGATGTGCGGACCTTGTATTCGGGAAGTTTGCGGACTTAATGTCGTTGGGGCTTTACTCGTGCAGCCCACTGGATCTGGGACTTACGAACAAAGATTTTAATGTGCTTACGTATGCGGCGTCTCCGTATCTAGTCGGTGGGCTGCCCGCGGTGGTGGTATCGATGATGGTGATGGGCGTTTTTTTTGCTTTTCTCCGTGCGTTGGCGATTAAACGGAAGGGTTATTATTTAGCGCTGCTGAGTTGCTATATGTATGCGCTGATCATGATGTTTTATGCTTGGCAATTTTCGTTGACTACGTATTTGTATTTGATGGTGATACTTTTTCCACTGTTTGCTGGTCGTTTCCTTCATGTAAACCGTTTCAATGTGGCTCCCCAAATGTAAAAGTGGCGTGTTAACGAATGCATTTGGTTGCTAATGAGTACGACTTTAAGGTTTTGTGATTAATATGAAAATATTACTACTGTCAAAATACTCTCGCATGGGGGCCAGTAGTCGGCTCCGCGCACTTCAATTTGTGCCGTTTCTTAAAAAGGAGGGTTTTAGTGTTGAAGTGAATACATTGTTTGATGATCGTTACCTTGATAGATTGTATACAAAGGGTGGGCGTTCGTTGTTTTTAACGTTGAGATGTTACTCGTCAAGGCTCTTGATACTGTTTAAGGTTGGTAGTTACGATGTGGTTTGGATTGAGAAAGAGATTTTTCCTTTTTTGCCCGCATTTGCGGAAAGAGTGCTGGCGTTCTTTCGAGTACCCTATGTCGTCGATTACGATGACGCTATTTTTCACAGTTATGACCGTTCAAATAGCTATCTGGTTAGAAAGTTCCTGAGCTCAAAAATTGATGTTGTTATGCGCCATGCTGAACTAGTGGTTGCAGGGAATAATTATCTGGCTGAATATGCCGTTAAGTCAGGTGCGTCGACAGTAGAAATCATTCCGACCGTAGTTGATCATTCTCGCTATTCGGCTAATAACCTTCAGGATCATGAACAGTTGGTGATCGGATGGATCGGATCACCATCAACTCAGAAGTACGTAGTCCAGATCAAGATTGCACTCAAGAGAGTCTGCGATGCCTATGGTGCCCGTGTGGTATTGATGGGGGCCAGTCCCAGTGTACTGACGGAGCTTAATGGGTTGAACGTCGAAGTCGTCCCTTGGAGTGAAGAGTCCGAAGCGACCTTCATTAATCAGTTGGACATCGGGATCATGCCATTAATCGACGGCCCCTGGGAAAAGGGAAAGTGTGGTTACAAGTTGATTCAGTACATGGCCTGTGGCGTTCCCGTAGTGGCCTCACCGGTGGGCGTGAACGTCGACATTGTTGACGGTAATCGCTGCGGGATGCTTGCATCAGACATTGATGACTGGCAGCGCTGCCTTGATCACTTGCTGAGTGATCAGGAATCACGGGTATTTTACGGTGGTAATGGGCTCCGTGCGGTCGAAAATACTTTCTCTCTGCAGGTTCAGGCACCACGAATAAGGGATATTCTTGTGCGCGCTCAAAATCGAATGAAGTGTACTGCGGACTGAGGGTTCATACCCCGCTGTATTCTGATACAGCTGAGTCTTTTAGCCCTCGTACTCATTTTTCGAATCTAAAATCTAGGACTGGTAGAATGTGTGGAATAAGTGGTCTTTTCGATCAAGCTAGGCCCCCTGAGCTTCATTCGCGCCTGTCTAAAATGAATGACGCTATTTCTTATCGTGGCCCCGATGACGCTGGCATTTGGGTGGATGAATGCGGTTTGGCGCTCGGTCACCGCCGGTTGGCCATTGTCGACCTGACGAGTGCTGGCTATCAGCCGATGCATTCTCACAATCAGCGTTATGTTCTGGTATTTAATGGCGAAATTTACAATCATCTCCAATTGCGTCAGCAGCTTATGGCTGAGGATAGCGGCCTTGCCTGGAAGGGGCATTCGGACACCGAGGTACTCCTCGAGTGTATTGTTCGATGGGGGATTGAAAAGGCACTCGCTTCATTTGTAGGCATGTTTGCATTTGCGCTCTGGGACAGGCAGGAGCGCTTGTTGACGCTCGCCCGTGATCGGGTCGGTGAAAAACCCCTTTATTGGGGCTGGCAAAACAATATTTTGCTCTTCGGTTCTGAATTGAGTGCTTTGAAAGCCTTTCCTGATTTCAAAGCGGACATTGATCGTAACGCGTTGGCTCTTTTGTTGCGGCATAACTGTATCCCCGCGCCTTACAGTATATACAAGGGGATTAACAAGTTACGTGCGGGGCATTATATTTTACTTGAATTAAGTGATATCAGTGTTGCAAAGCGTGCCCAGTCTCAAGCTTACTGGTCCGTCAACGGTGCGGTTGATGCGGGTTTGAAGGACCCATTCCAGGGATCGGCGTCCGAGGCTACGGATGCACTGGAAGCGCAGCTTAGCCTAAGCGTCGGGCAGCAAATGCTGGCTGACGTGCCGCTCGGTGCATTCCTGAGTGGGGGGGTTGATAGTAGTGCTGTCGTAGCTTTGATGCAGGCGCAAAGTAAGCAACCGGTTCGGACCTTCACCATAGGATTCGATGAGGGAGGTTATGACGAGGCAATACATGCCAGGGCGGTTGCTAAACATCTTGGAACGCAACATTCCGAGCTCTATGTTCGCCCTCAGGATGCACTCGAAGTCATCCCGCGGATCGGTGCCCTGTACAGCGAGCCCTTTAGCGATAGCTCTCAAATTCCAACATTTCTTGTAAGTCAAATGGCGAAGCAGCACGTCACTGTCGCACTGAGTGGCGATGGAGGTGATGAGCTGTTTGGCGGTTACAATCGATATCTATCCGCCCGTAAGGTCTGGGAACGTATGCATCGTTTGCCGGATTTTGCGCGGACTGCCACGGCCAGGCTACTGCGCGCGTTGTCACCCAGGGCTTGGGATAACTTGTTTACATTGAGCCAGCCTCTTTTGCCTCAGCGTTTTCATCTTGCCACCCCTGGAGATAAAGCCCACAAATTGGCTTCAGTTCTGGGGCTATCTAGTGGTGAGGCTTTCTATCATCAGCTCAATAGCCACTGGGAGGACCCTGCCTCTGTCGTTATCGGAGCGCATGAGCCTCCCACGGTGTTCACGGATAAGAATGCTTGGCCGGTTGCAGATAGTTTTGAACATTGGATGATGGCCATGGACACGCAAACCTATATGACAGATGACATTCTGGTTAAGGTTGACCGTGCGTCTATGGCCGTTAGCTTAGAGTCGCGGGTGCCAATGCTTGATCACCGAGTGATCGAACTTGCGTGGCGCATGCCGTTATCGCTGAAAATCAGGGGGGGGCAAGGTAAATGGCTGTTGCGAGAGGTGCTTTATCGGTATGTCCCGAAAGAGCTTATCGAGCGCCCGAAGCAAGGGTTTGGTATTCCGCTAGACAGTTGGCTTCGAGGGCCGCTGAGAGAGTGGGCGGAAGACCTTTTGAACGAGGACCGGTTGCGGCGAGAGGGCTACTTTCACCCTCAGCCGATCAGGCGAAAGTGGGCAGAACATTTAAGTGGCAAGAAAAACTGGCAGCACCACCTCTGGGATATTCTGATGTTTCAAGCATGGCTGGCCGAGCAATAAAATGAAATTTCTTTTAATCGCGAGCTACGCTGATTCATTGATCAATTTTCGCGGCCCTTTGCTGGATGCGTTGCTCGCAAAGGGCCTAACGGTCCATGTGGCTGCTCCCGATATGCCGCTTGGCTCGGGAACTCGCGTGGCTCTTGAGCAAAAAGGCGTAACGGTGCATGAGATACCGCTAAGGCGAGTAGGTATGAACCCTTTCGCCGATCTGTTCTGCCTAGTGGCGCTTTGCAAGCTGATGCTCAATATTAAACCGGATTCGGTATTAGCCTATACAGTCAAACCAGTTATCTATGGGTTGTTGGCCGCGCAGATCATGAGGGTAAAGCGTCGCTTTGCGCTGATTACGGGTTTGGGTTATGCGTTTCAACCAGCGGCCAGCCAGACGGGCAGCAGCCGAGGCATGCTTAAGGCGCTTGTCCAGCGTTTATATGCACTGGCGTTGAGTTCCACCACTCGTGTTTTTTTCCAGAACCCGGACGATGAAGCGCTTTTTAGGCAATTGCAGTTGATCTCGGCTGAAACACCGTCAACGGTGGTGAATGGTTCAGGGGTTGATGTGGATGATTTCAATGTCGCCCCTTTTCCAGAACCTGTCAGTTTTCTTCTGATTGCCAGACTTCTGGGCGATAAGGGCGTCCGTGAGTTTGTCAGCGCGGCACGCGCGGTCAGATCTGAGTACCCAAACGTGGCGTTCAAGATAGTCGGATGGATCGATGAAAATCCCGATGCTATTGCTCCTGCCGAATTAGAGGCCTGGATCGCGGATGGAACTGTTGAGTATCTGGGGCGGTTGAAGGACGTTAGACTCGCTATTGCGGGCTCAAGTGTATATGTTCTGCCGTCTTATCGTGAGGGAACCCCACGGACTGTTCTTGAGGCCATGGCCATGGGGCGGGCGGTCATTACCACAGATGCTCCAGGCTGTCGGGAGACGGTGATTGAGGGGGTGAATGGGTTTCTGGTACCTGTCAAAGACGTCAATACTCTCGCGGCTACCATGTTGAAATTTGTCAAAAAACCGGAACTTGTTGCGCGCTTGGGCGAAAAGTCCCGCGAGTTAGCGGAGATTAAATATGATGTTAAAAAAGTCAACGCGGTAATGTTGGAAGGTATGGGAATTTAGGCGCAGATGACACCCGAACATGCTACTGGCTGTTTTGTTCTTAACCTAGGCCCATCTGTCAAAAGTGTGGGATGCGAGAGCCCTATATACTGGGTGTTAGGTGGATAATGTTAAAACGTTCGATTGATATTTTGGCATCCTTATGTGGTTTGCTTTTGCTGGCACCTGTGATGATCCTAGTTGCATGGATGGTCAAGCGAAAGCTGGGGTCTCCTGTCCTATTCAGCCAGGTCAGGCCAGGGCTGAACGCCAAGCCGTTTACGATGGTAAAATTTCGAACCATGCGTGACGCGGTTGATGTTGACGGTAACACTCTGCCCGATTCAATGCGTATGACTCGATTCGGCAGCTTTTTGCGCTCCAGTAGCTTGGATGAACTTCCTGGTCTGTTCAATGTTCTTAAGGGAGATATGAGCTTGGTGGGGCCGAGGCCGCTTCTGATGGAGTATCTGCCGTTGTACAGCGCTGAGCAATATCGTCGGCATCATGTCAGACCGGGCGTGACAGGCTGGGCGCAAGTTAATGGTAGAAACTCAGTGAGTTGGGAAGAAAAATTCGACCTTGATGTCTGGTATGTTGACAATAGAAGTTTCTGGCTTGACATTAAAATCATCCTATTGACGCTTAGGAAGGTGTGGGTTCGAGAAGGTATTAATGCAGCCGGTGAGGCGACAATGAAAAGGTTTACGGGCTCAAAGTGAGCCTTAATAGGCCGCCGCAAGTGAAATGCTTACAGACGGCGTCATAGTCGTAGGTCTTTGTCAACAAATAAACAGGATGCTACTGATGTTGGGTACAACATTTTCTCCTTGGCCTTCTTTCACTGATGAAGAGGCTGATGCCGTTCGCAATGTAATCCTGTCTAATAAGGTCAACTATTGGACCGGTCAGGAAGCTCGCGAATTTGAACGTGAATATGCGACGTGGGCGGGCACTGAGTACGCGGTTGCACTCACCAATGGTACTGTCGCTTTGGATCTTGCGCTCGTAGCGCTGGGAATCGGCAAAGGCGACGAAGTAATCGTAACGTCTCGAACGTTTCTTGCTTCCGTTTCCAGCATCATTAACTCGGGCGCGACGCCGGTATTCGCGGATGTAGACCTCGACTCGCAGAACTTTACCGCGCAGTCAATAGAATCGGTATTGACGCCTCGTACTCGCGCCGTGATCTGCGTGCATTTGGCCGGCTGGCCGTGCGACATGGACCCAATCATGCAACTTGCTGCACAGCATGATTTGAAAGTGATTGAGGATTGTGCACAAGCTCACGGGGCTTATTACAAGGGGCGACCGGTTGGGTCTATCGGTCATATTGGCGCGTGGTCCTTTTGTCAGGACAAAATCATGACCACGGGGGGTGAGGGTGGCATGGTCACTACCAATGACCGTGAGCTCTGGTCCCGGATGTGGGCCTACAAGGACCACGGAAAGAGTTGGGAGGCTGTCTACGAACGCTCTCATGCTCCTGGCTTTCGTTGGTTGCACGAAAGTTTTGGTACCAATTGGCGAATGATGGAGGTCCAGGCGGTCATTGGCCGTATTCAATTGCGCAGAATGCAGGAATGGCAAGCCAGCCGCGGTCGCAATCTTCAATTCATATGGGATGCCGCTCGTTGCTTGCCTGCACTGAGGGTGCCGGACTTTCCCGAAGACAATGTACATGCGGCTTATAAATGCTATGTATTCGTTCGCCAAGAATGTTTGAAGGACGGATGGTCCCGTGATCGCATTCTTAATGAAATAGCCTCCCGTGGTGTGCCTGCGTTTTCCGGCTCTTGTTCCGAAGTCTATCTCGAAAAAGCGTTCGACAATACCGACCTGCGACCTCGTGAACGTCTCTCGAACGCTAAGGAGTTGGGTGAAACGAGTATGATGTTTTTGGTGCACCCGACCCTGACGGCAAGTGAGATCGAGCTGACGTGTAAGGTGTTGAGCGATGTGATGGGGCTAGCATCTGTTCAATAGCTCTGTCGGCGGGGCAGTGAGTTGTTTGTGAAATAAAGCTTGGCTGGGAGCAAAAAAGTGTACAAGGGACTTATAGATCGTATTAGGACGTATTTGTTGAGCCTTCCGCGTCGACAGAAACGCATCCTGCAGGTGATCACTGACGTTGTCTTAGTCTGGGCAGCGTTATGGTTGGCCTTTGTCGTTCGCCTGGGCGTTGACGAAATGATCAACCCCATCAAGCTGCACCTGTGGTTGTTCATTTGCGCGCCTGTTGTTGCTGTGCCCTTGTTCATTCGTTTCGGTATGTATAGAGCCGTGATGCGGTATTTCGGAAACGATGCTCTGATTGCGATTGTCAAAGCCGTCAGCCTTTCTTCACTGATTCTGGGCTTCGTAGTTTATTGGTACAGTAACCATCAGAACGTCGTTCCCCGGTCCATTGTTTTTAACTATTGGTGGCTGAGTCTCATCATGGTTGGCGGCTTGCGCCTCGCGATGCGGCAGTATTTTCTAGGAGATTGGTTTGCTGCGGCTCAACATGTACCGTTCACCAGCCGTGAGGATAGTTTGCCCCGTGTTGCCATTTATGGAGCCGGGGCTGCCGGTAACCAGTTGGTCGCTGCATTACGGATGGGGCGCGTTATGCGTCCCGTTGCTTTCATTGACGACGACGATAGTATTTCTAATCGAGTGATTTCAGGACTACAGGTTTATAAACCCAGACATATCCAGCGTATGATTGATGCAACAGGCGCTCAAGAGATTCTTTTGGCCATTCCATCCGCCAATCGCGCACGGCGAAGGGAAATTCTGAGTTTTCTTGAAGACTACCCGTTGCATGTGCGTAGTGTTCCAGGGTTCATGGACTTGGCGAGTGGCCGTGTTAAAGTCGATGATATCCAAGAAGTGGATATCGCTGACTTATTAGGGCGCGACCCCGTGCCTGCTCAGAGTGAACTGCTTGAACATTGCATCAAGGGAAAGAGCGTTCTGGTGACAGGTGCAGGTGGGTCCATTGGTTCAGAGCTATGTCGGCAGATACTGACGCTTGGGCCAATGACGCTTTTATTGTTTGAGCACAGTGAATTCAATCTCTACTGTATCTTGTCAGAGCTTGAACAGCGTATTGCGCGTGAGTCTCTTCCTATTCGTTTATTGCCCATCCTGGGATCAGTGCGGAATCAAGGAAAGTTACTTGATGTCATGAAGGGCTGGCACGTCGACACGGTTTATCACGCCGCTGCGTATAAACATGTCCCAATGGTAGAGCATAATATCGCGGAGGGTGTGTTAAATAACGTCATGGGGACGTTGAACACTGCGGAAGCTGCATTGCAGGCGGGCGTTTCAAACTTCGTATTGATTTCCACTGACAAAGCGGTGCGCCCGACAAATGTCATGGGTAGTACGAAGCGATTGGCCGAGTTAACGCTACAAGCGCTGAGTCGTGAGTTGGCACCGGTGTTGTTCGGGGATAAATCTAACATCTCACGAGTTAACAAGACGCGATTCACCATGGTCCGGTTTGGCAATGTGCTGGGTTCGTCAGGTTCGGTTATTCCTTTATTCCATAAACAAATCAAGTCGGGCGGCCCTCTAACGGTTACTCATCCCAAAATCACCCGTTATTTTATGACGATCCCTGAGGCGGCTCAGTTAGTAATCCAGGCGGGGTCGATGGGGCTGGGAGGAGATGTTTTTGTCCTCGACATGGGGGAGCCTGTCAAGATTGTCGAGTTGGCCGAAAAAATGATCCACCTCTCAGGCCTGAGTTTGCGTTCCGAAAAGAATCCTCATGGCGATATTGCTATTGAATATACAGGGCTTCGTCCTGGAGAGAAGCTCTATGAAGAGCTTCTGATCGGGGATAATGTAGTCGCTACGCAACATCCAATGATCATGAGTGCCAACGAGGATCATATTGAGTGGGAGGCATTGAAAGCGAAATTGACTGAGCTGCTTGATGCCGTCGGGAAAGACGACTACGCCCGTGTGCGCCAACTGCTACGTGATACTGTAAATGGGTATACACCGGACGGTGAGATTGTAGATTGGATCTATCAGCAGCGGCGGTTGGAACCCTAGATTTACCAGTCCACGAAGCGCTTTGGTTAAAAGTACAGATGACAGCCGGACCGTAGGGTCCGGTTACTCAATAGTCGTAAAATCCGGAACCGGATTTCCTGCCAAGTTTGTTGGCCCTCACCATCTTTCTAAGTAAGGGATGAGCCCGATATTTAGGGTCGCCTGTCTCGTTATGAAGCGTCTCCATAATCGAAAGGTTGACGTCGTTGCCAATTAAATCCGCCAGGGCCAACGGCCCGATGGGATGATTGGCGCCGAATTTCATCGCTTTATCTATTTCTTCAGCACTCGCGACACCTTCCGCCAAAATACCTATTGCTTCGTTGATCATTGGAATCAACATTCGGTTGACGATGAAGCCGGGCGCTTCATTGACCAACACAGGTTCTTTGTGCAGCGCCTTGGCGAAGTCGAATGCCCATGAGGCGGTCGTTTTCGAGGTAGAGAGGCCAACAATGATTTCCACGAGCTTCATCACGGGCGCGGGATTGAAAAAGTGCAGGCCTATTACGTTTTCCGGGTTATTTGTCAGACTTGCCAGTTCGGTGATAGATAGTGACGATGTGTTCGATGCAATCACGGAGGAGTAATGTGCGTGAGCGGCGATATCGCGGAAAATTTCACGCTTGACAGCCATGTCCTCAGACACAGCCTCAATAATCAAATCAGCATTTTTTACGACTTCATAATGGTCAGCAACATAGACTTTTTTTAAAAAGGACGCTGCATCTTCTGCAGATAGTCTTTTCTTGTTAACCATTCGGTCCCAACTAGATTGCAATGATTCAAATGCGGCCTTGCAACCTGCTTCGGTGCGGCCTATCCAGGTTATTGAAGAGGTCACGTCGCTCTGCGCGAGGACTTGAACGATCCCTTTTCCCATCGTTCCTGAGCCGATCACGGCAACCTTTATCTCTTTCATGCGGTACATAGTCCTTTATCGCGAGGCGGGGCGAAGTGGCTTTGCGGGATTACCAAATACAGTTGTATAAGGGGCAACACTTTTAGTGACGACAGCGCCCATTCCGACAATTGCACCTTCGCCAATAACAATTGGCCGTTCTGGTGTGCCTTGACGAATCATTGCGCCAGTGCCGATATAGGCATGGTCTTCAATGATGACACTGCCGTTGCATTGAACATTTGGGGCGAAGGTCACGAAGTCGCCGATAATACAATCATGTGCAATGTACGAGTAAATATTTGCATGGAAAAACTTGCCGATTTTCGCATTTGCAGTAACTGTAGTAAAAGCACAAAACACAGCGCCTTCACCAATTGCGTTATGGCTAATGTTCACTGCATTGGGTGCGGAAATCGAGAAGGGGGTCACGCCCTGTGATATCAAACGTTCGCAGAGAGTTTGCCTAACTTTGCTATTGGCGATGGTAATGTTAAAGAATTTCTCGCCTTGCATCTTTAAAAAAGACTCAACATCCACGACGTGGTAGCCATTGATGGTGCTTTCTTGAGCATTATCGTCCACGAAAATAATGTTCAGATCATCTTGAGATGTAGCACCTACCGCCTGGCTGACCAGAGGTATAACCTCACGTCCGAAACCTCCTGCTCCTACGACTGCGTAAACTTTCATTTCCGCTCCTTATCATTGATCTAAAATTGTTCGTGGGTGAGGCAATTCTACAGATGAAACCTGGCAGTGTCAGGCGCCTATTCCTCATGCTGGCCAATACCCGGTGACCGCTCAAAACTGATCCTCGTCAGTAGACACTGCCACTGCGAAGTATCGACTCAGGCGGTCCGGTGAGAGGTGCGATTCAGGTGTCAGTGCTACGGCTTCTGAGCGCTTTGAATTGACCTGACTGCCACGACTGCTAATCAGGTCAAATTGGATCTGCTGAAGATTTTATAATCTAATCTTGAACGTTCTTTTTGGTGTGAGAACTGATGATTTTCGCAGGGTTTCCTACAACTGTTGCATTGGCGGGAACGGATCGGGTTACCACGGCGCCTGCGCCAACCATGGCATTTTCGCCAATGCTCAGTCCCGGGAGAATGGTGCAGTTAGCGCCTAAAGACGCGCCGTTGCCCACATGAGTGCGATCAAAACGTTCAGGATACACTTTGCTTCGCGGATAGATATCGTTAGTAAACGTGACATTCGGGCCTATAAATACATCATCACCAATAGTGATGCCATCCCACACTTGAACGCCGCATTTTATAGTCACGCGATCACCGATAGTGACATCGTTTTCGATAAAAACGTGATCGCAGACATTGCAGTCTCTCCCGATTTTTGCGCTAGGCAATATATGAGTGAATGCCCAGATTCTGGAGCCTTTACCTATGTTCGAGGATTCGCACAACGCATGGGAGTGCACAAAATAGTCCATGGGTTCTCTCATTTGATCTTCAGTTGTTCTCATTAGGCAGTCGTCGTTTTGACTGAGTATAGACATTCCGTTTATTCGAAACATTTATTCTTGAAGACGCTGTCAGTGTGCAATGGAGTGGGTCAAACATACTCTGTAACCTACTTGTTTTTGATTCTCCTGCTGCATCATCTAATTTAGAAAGGCAGCTTCGGAAAGCTGCTTTTTCTTACTGATGCCATGGAGCTCCACGAATGCTAAATATGTATCTATCTTCCCTTATCTTCGCCTTTCTCACTAGCCTCTCCGTTACAACTGCCGCAGCGCCGCCTACCAAACCGGAGGCGCCAACCCCCATCCTCGTACCGGTATCAAAAGCCGAACAGTCCATCACGGTCAACCTCAACACCGCCGACGCAGAGACTTTGCGTCGGGATATGTTTGGCATCGGCGCCGCGAAGGCCAGGGCGATTATCGCCTACCGCGAAAGCAATGGTCCCTTCACGGCGGTGGATGAGTTGTTGGAGGTAAAGGGGATTGGCAAGGCTCTGCTGGAGAAAAACCGCGACAGGCTTGTTATTAACTAAGCCAATAGGGGAGGCCGGTCATTGACCGGCTTTTTCAGTTTCTGAAATCTGAGTTTTCACGTTGGCCCGCACCACGTCAATGATTCGTCGCGCCAGTGTCTTGTCTTCAACGCCTCGAGCCAGCACCAGGGCCCCCACCAGCGTCGACATCATCACCAGGCCTTGTGCATCGGTCTTTCTATCCCCCAGGGCGGTTTCAATCTGCTGGATCCGAACGCTGAGCACTGCATCTGTGGTCGCGCTTTGTTGGCCTCTCAGCCCTAGCTCCGAAGACATGGTCGGCAATGGGCAGCCTTCAGCCGGGGAGTTGAGGTGCCACTCCGACAAGTAGCTATCAATAAATTTTTCCAGCGGCCGCTCCTGGCTGAACAGCATTTCGCAATGAGCATCCAGCTCTGCCGCAGCCGCCTGCAGCGCCTTCTCCACCAACTCATCCTTGGATTTGAAGTGTGCATAAAACCCACCATGCGTCAGGTTCAGCGCCTTCATCAATGGCTGTAAACCAGTCGCGCCGATGCCGTCGCGTCGAAAGCGTACGGAGGCTTCCTTGATGATACGTTGATGGGTCTGGGCTTTGTGGTCGGGTGAGTAACGCATGGGACGGCCTCAGTGACAGGTTGGCATTCTAACCAACTTGAATCTTTTTACACATCTGCACGTTGGCATGAAACGTGATTACCTAAACGTAAAAGATTGTTCAACAATCGTGAGGTGACCATGACGCTCAGCTTGTCGTTAGCCGACCAGATTGCCTTGGAGCTTCGCGCTGACATCATCGGTGGGCGGCTGCTACCAGGCATGCCGTTGATCGAAGTGGAGCTGGTGAAAGCCTATAACGCATCGCGCAATACCATCCGTGAAGCGTTGCACCGTTTAGGGCAAGAAGGCTTGACCCGTTATGTGCGCAACAAGGGGGTTATGGTGCGGCGGCTGGAGTGTGAGGAAGTGCGTGACTTATTTGTCGTTCGTCGCACCCTGGAACTGCAGGCCATCGCCCAGAGTGGTCCTCTGACGGAGGCCCAATCCGAACGCATGCAAAACGCCATCGACGCCACCACCCTGGCCCGTGAGCGCGAAGACTGGCGGGCGGTCGCCACCCACAGCCTGATGTTTCATCAGCAGGTCGTAGGGTTGATGCGCAGCCCTTTGTTCGATGAGTTTTTTGCACAGGTCATCGCCCAGTTGCGTCTGGTGTTCTGCGCTGCGCCTGATGAGCAACGCTTCCAGACGCCATGGTTGGAGCGTGATCGTGAGATTTACACGTTATTGGTCCAGCAGGATAAACCGGCGGCAGGGGAGGCGATGAGCCTGTACCTGGATGACTCGGAACGCGTGTCCCTGGCCCTGTTCAACCGTCCCTGATCGAGGATCTGCACCATGTACAAAGACTATCCGGCCGCTTATCAGGTCAGTAAAGGTTCGGCGCTGCAGGTCGATGCGGCGTTTTACGAGCGCATTCGTGATCGAAAAGATCAACGGCGCTTGATTGAGGCGTTTGAGGTGCCGATTCGCACGGGCAGGGCGTGGAAGGTGCCGGCCGGGCATGTCTTCCGTGTGACCACGCCAGTCGGTCCGCAGGTGGGGGACTTCAACGTGTGGAACGCCAATGACCCCCGCGAGCGTTTGTGGGCGGCGCGTACGCGTCAGTTACAGGGCGCGCATGTCAGCACTCATGACCGGCTGTGGTCGAACCTGCCATTTCTGCGGCCTTTGGTGACGATCGCCGATGACAGCCTGGCCGGTTACGGCATCGATGAGCACGGCGGGCGTCTGCATGACTTGCTCGGTACGCGTTGCGATCCCTATGTGAACCGCATGCTCACCGGCGAAGACTTTCACCACCATTGCCATTCGAACCTGACCCGTGCGGTTTTGCCCCACGGTCTGACGGAATTCGACGTGCATGACGTGCTGAATATTTTCCAGTGCACGGGCCTCAATCACGACGATATGTACTTCATGAAAGCCTGCCCGGCGCAGAAGGGCGATTACCTGGAGTTTTTTGCCGAGATTGATTTGTTGTGCGCGCTGTCGACGTGCCCGGGTGGGGATCTGTCGTTGCCGATGTGGGGGCCGGATGCACAGGACCCGCTGACGGTATGCCGCCCGCTGGGCGTTGAGATCTATACGTTGGAGGATGAGCTGCTGAGCGGTTGGAGTCAGCCCGAACGTGCTGCCTATAAGGGGCAGCACGGGTTGCATATTGCCAAGGCGTCCTGGGAATAGCCCAAGGTTCAGCGATCCTGCGCGTCCTTGGCATCCGCCTGGGCATTGCGCTCGGCCACGCGCTTGCGTTGTTCGTCGGTGAGTTCGACTTTGTTGGCGCTGTCGCGCAGCATCATCAGCCCACCGACGATCGACCCGATCGCAACTACCATAATCAACCACGCATACCACGGCATAAGGCTCTCCTTGAGGCAGATTGCCGTGGGAGAACTTTCCCACGGGAATAACTGCTTTGAGTGACGGGCTTTCTCACTAGTTCAGTGTAGGCCCGTTCTGCCTCTCAGTAGATCAGAGCCCGGTCAACATCGCATCTGCCGGTGCATCGGCGCGGTCTTGCGCAGTCATCTGGAAGTAGGCGAATCCCACCACCATGAAGCCCAGGAAGATCAGCCCGATCAGCGCGTTGAACCACGCCATAGCTACCAGGCACACCACCGCCAGTACCAGCGCAATACCCGGCACGATCGGGTAGCCTGGTGCGCGAAAGGTGCGTTCCAGCAGCGGTTCGGTCTTACGCAGTTTGAACAGACTGAGCATGCTCATGATGTACATCACAATGGCACCGAACACCGCCATGGTGATCATCGCTGCGGTCAGTGTCATGCCGCCCAGGTTGATCAGGCCATCGCTATAGATAGCCGCGATGCCGACCACGCCACCGGCGATAATTGCGCGGTGGGGTGTCTGAAAACGCGACAGTTTGGCGAGGAAAGACGGCAGGTAACCGGCGCGGGCCAGGGCGAAGAACTGACGCGAGTAGCCGAGGATGATGCCGTGGAAGCTTGCCACCAGGCCGAACAGGCCGATCCACACCAACATGTGCAGCCAGCCTGAGCTGTCGCCGACCACGGTTTTCATGGCTTGCGGCAAGGGGTCGTTGATGTTGGACAGGGTGCGCCAATCACCCACGCCGCCAGCAAAGAACATCACGCCCATGGCCAGGATCACCAGGGTCAGGATGCCGCTGATGTAGGCCTTTGGAATGGTGCGCTTCGGATCTTTCGCTTCTTCAGCAGCCATGGCCGCGCCTTCGATGGCGAGGAAGAACCAGATGGCGAAAGGGATCGCGGCAAACATGCCGGCAATCGCGGGTGCGCCAAAGGTGTCTGAGCCGGCCCAGCCGTTCAGGGCGAAGTTGCTGAAGCTGAATGCAGGTGCGACGACGCCCATGAACACCAGCAACTCGGCGACGGCGAGCACACACACCACCAGTTCAAAGGTGGCGGCGAGTTTGACGCCGAGGATGTTCAGGCCCATGAACACAATATAAGCACCGACGGCCGCGTGTTTCGGATCGAGTGCGGGAAATTGCACATTAAGATAAGCGCCAATGGCCAAGGCGATCGCAGGCGGTGCGAAGACGAATTCGATCAAGGTCGCGAGCCCGGCGATCAAGCCGCCTTTCTCACCAAAGGCACGGCGGCTGTAGGCAAAAGGGCCGCCAGCATGAGGAATGGCGGTGGTCAGTTCAGTGAAACTGAAGATGAAACAGGTGTACATCGCGGCGACCATCAATGAGGTCACCAGAAAGCCCAGGGTCCCTGCGACGCCCCAGCCATAGCTCCAGCCGAAGTATTCACCGGAGATCACCAGCCCGACGGCGATGCCCCACAAGTGCAGGGTGCCTAAAGTGGGTTTGAGTTGTGTGTTCATCGTGTTGCTCTCCCTGAACCGTTTGGAATGATTCAAGGTGTTGCAGCGGACATGCCAGGCTGAGCATCATTGTCGTAAAGCGGAGCAAGTGTCGTGCGTGGGATGGTTTAGTGTTTGAATTTTTCCAGCCTCGCACCAGTTGAGTGCGGTGGGGTTGCAACTGCCGTCATCGCGGGCAAGCCCGGCTCCCACAGGTTGACCGCATACCGATGTGGTAGCCGGGTTTGCCCGCGCTGAGGCCTTCCTAACGGCTAATCCCCCCTGTAAACCCCGCATAAACCCACTCTTTACGCCGTCTTTACGCCCCACCCACCCCCTCGCTCTCGTTCCTTTACACCACTCCTGCGGACAATTGCTCCACACGCGGCACTCGCCGCTAAACGGAGAGACTTCCATGAGCGTTCTGGACGGGGTGTCACTGCTATTGGCCGTGGCGCTGTTCATTTATTTGCTGGTTGCGCTGTTACGCGCGGATCGGACCTAGGAGCAGGCCATGCACAGTTATGACTATTGGCTGATCATTGCCTTCTTTGCGGTGGTGCTGGTGCCGGCTCCGTTCCTGGGGCGGTTCTATTACAAGGTGATGGAAGGGCAGCGCACCTGGCTCACGCCGGTATTCGGCCCGGTGGAGCGCGCCTGTTATCGCCTGTCGGGCGTGGACGAGCATCAGGAACAAAGCTGGCAGAAATACATGCTGGCCTTGCTCGCCTTCAACCTCGCGGGCTTTTTGCTGTTGTTCTCGATCCTGGTGTTCCAGGACTATCTCCCACTGAACCCGCAGAAATTGCCGGGTCAGGAATGGACTTTGGCCTTCAACACCGCGGTCAGTTTCATGACCAACACCAACTGGCAGTCCTACAGCGGTGAAGCGTCCCTGAGCTACCTCAGCCAGATGGCCGGCCTGACCGTGCAGAACTTCGTCAGTGCCGCCACCGGCCTGGCAGTCTTGGTCGCTCTTTGCCGTGGGATTGGTCGCAAATCGGCCCAGACCTTGGGCAACTTCTGGGTTGATATGACCCGTGCCACCCTCTACGGCCTGCTGCCGTTGTGCCTGGTGCTGGCGTTGTTCCTGGTGTGGCAGGGCGTTCCGCAAACCTTCGCCCACTATGTCGATGCCGTCACCCTGCAAGGCGTGGATCAAGTGATCCCTCTGGGCCCCGCAGCCAGCCAGATTGCGATCAAGCAATTGGGCACCAATGGCGGTGGCTTCTTTGGTGTCAACTCGGCGCACCCGTTTGAAGACCCGACTGCCTGGGCCAACCTGTTCGAAGTGGCATCGATCATCCTGATCCCGGTGGCGCTGGTGTTCACCTTCGGCCACTACGTCAAAGACCTGCGCCAAAGCCGCGCAATCCTCGGCTGCATGCTGGCGCTGTTCCTGATCGGCGGCGCGACCTCGTTGTGGTCTGAATACCAGCCCAATCCGACCCTGAACAACCCAGCCGTGGAGCAGACCGCTCCATTGGAAGGTAAGGAAGCACGCTTCGGCACCACCGGTACGGTGTTGTGGTCGGTGACAACCACCGCGGCGTCCAACGGTTCGGTCAACGGCATGCAGGACAGCCTCAGCCCCCTCAGCGGCATGGTTGCGCTGGTCAACATGATGGTGGGCGAGGTGATCTTCGGCGGCGTCGGCGCCGGTATGTACGGCATGTTGCTCAACGTGTTGATCGCCGTGTTTCTCGCCGGTCTGATGATCGGTCGCACCCCGGAATACCTGGGCAAGAAGTTGCAGGCCAAGGAAGTGCAATTGCTGGTGGTGACCTTGCTGGTGATGCCGGTAGGTGTGCTGGTACTCGGTGCCATCGCCGCTAGCCTGCCAGGCCCGGCCGGTGCCATCAGTAACCCCGGCCCCCACGGTTTCAGCCAATTGCTCTATGCCTACACCTCGGCCAGTGCCAACAACGGTTCGGCGTTCGGCGGCTTCAGCGCCAACACCCCGTTCCACAACCTGATGCTGGGCTTGGGTATGTTGATCGGCCGCTTCGGCTACATCCTCCCGGTACTGGCCCTGGCCGGCAGCCTGGCGATGAAGAAGACCGCACCGATCGGCCAGAACAGCTTCCCGACGCATGGCCCGCTGTTCGTGACCCTGTTGACCGTGACCATTTTGCTGGTGGGCGGCCTGAGCTTCCTGCCGACGCTGGCACTGGGCCCTATTGCTGAACACATGAGCATGGGCTTCTAAGGGGATATGAAAATGAATATGCCTGCAAAAAACGCGGCTCCGGTGCAAACCCAGGAACCCGCCAAAACCGCCATCTCCGCCCTGTGGCGCCCGGCGCTGGTCCAGGCTTTCGTCAAGCTGGATCCCCGCCAACTGCAACGCTCGCCGGTGATGCTGGTGGTCGAACTGACCGCGATCCTCACCACCGTGTTGTGCTTCGTGCCCGATACCACCGTGCCAACCTATGTCGCCGTGCAGATCGCGGTGTGGCTGTGGTTCACCGTGCTGTTCGCCAACTTCGCCGAAGCCTTGGCCGAAGGGCGTGGCAAGGCGCGTGCCGACAGCCTCAAGGCCGGCAGCGAAGGCCTGAGCGCTCGCCGCAAGGAGGCCGATGGCAGCTTCAAGGTCGTGCCGGCCACCAGCCTGCGCAAAGGCGATGTAGTGCGCGTCGCCGCCGGGGAAATGATCCCCGGTGACGGCGAAGTCATCGAAGGGATTGCGGCGGTCAATGAAGCCGCGATCACCGGTGAGTCCGCACCGGTGATCCGCGAGTCCGGCGGCGACCGTTCGGCCGTCACCGGTAACACCCGGCTGGTGTCGGACTGGCTGTTGATCCGCATCACCGCCAACCCTGGTGAGTCGACCCTCGACCGCATGATCGCCCTGGTGGAAGGTGCCAAACGCCAGAAAACCCCTAACGAAGTCGCGCTGGATATCCTGCTGATCGGCCTGACCCTGATTTTCCTGCTGGTGGTGGTGACCCTGCAGCCGTTCGCCCATTTCGCCAGCGGCAGCTTGCCCCTGGTGTTCCTGGTCGCACTGCTGGTGACGCTGATTCCTACGACCATCGGCGGCTTGTTGTCGGCCATCGGTATTGCCGGCATGGACCGCCTGGTGCGCCTCAATGTGATCGCCAAGTCCGGCCGTGCCGTGGAAGCGGCAGGTGACGTGCACGTGTTGCTGCTGGACAAGACCGGCACCATCACCTTCGGTAACCGTCGGTGTGCGGCGGTAGTCGCGGCGCCTGGCGTCAGCGGCAAGGAAGTGGCCGAGGGCGCGTTGTTTGCCTCCCTGGCGGATGACACTGCGGAAGGCAAATCCATCGTCGAATACCTGCGCGCCTTGCACCCTCAGGCCGAACCTTCTGCGGATGAGCTGACCGCCGTGCCGTTCAGCGCGGAAACCCGGTTGTCCGGTGTCGACTACCAGGGTCGTGTGTTCCGCAAAGGCGCGGTGGATTCGCTGTTGGCGTTTATCGGTCAGCCACGCCGCGACTTGCAACCGGCACTGTCGCGGGAAATCGACAAGATTGCCCAAAGCGGCGGCACCCCGTTGCTGGTGTGTGCTGATGGCAAGTTGCTCGGTGCGATCCACCTCAAAGACGTGGTCAAGCCCGGCATCCGTGAGCGTTTCGCCGAGCTGCGCAAACTGGGCATTCGCACCGTGATGGTCACCGGCGACAACCCGCTGACCGCCGCTGCGATTGCTGCTGAAGCGGGTGTGGACGACGTGCTGGCCGAAGCCACGCCGGAGAAAAAACTCGCGCGCATTCGCCATGAACAAAACGACGGTCGCCTGGTGGCAATGTGCGGCGACGGTGCCAACGATGCCCCGGCGCTGGCCCAGGCCGACGTCGGCATGGCAATGAATGACGGCACCCAGGCCGCTCGCGAAGCCGCCAACATGGTCGACCTCGACAGTGACCCGACCAAGTTGTTGGATGTGGTGCAGATCGGCAAGGAATTGCTGGTGACCCGTGGCGCGCTGACCACCTTTTCCATCGCCAACGACGTGGCCAAGTACTTCGCGATCCTGCCGGCACTGTTCGCCTCGATCTATCCGCAACTGGGCGCGCTCAACGTGATGCACCTGCAAAGCCCACAGAGCGCGATTCTCTCGGCCATCGTGTTCAACGCGTTGATCATTGTGGTGCTGATTCCATTGGCGCTGCGCGGTGTGCGTGTGCAAGCGGCGAGTGCGGCGGCGCTGCTGCGTCGCAACCTGCTGATCTACGGGGTGGGCGGGATCCTTGTGCCGTTCGTGGGGATCAAGGCGATCGACATGCTACTGACTGCGTTGCACCTGGTTTGACCCGAATCCTGCGGGTACCCGATGGGTGCCCACAGGTTGCAATGACCGAATTGAGGAATCCAAAATGTCCAACATGATCCGTCCGGCCCTGAGCCTGCTGGTGCTCATGACCCTGATCACTGGCGTTGCCTACCCACTGGTGGTGACCGGCGTCGCCCAGGTCGCCTTCCCGGGCCAGGCCAATGGCAGCCTGGTGCGCGACGACAGTGGCAAGGTGCGCGGCTCCAGCCTGATCGCCCAGGATTTTACCGGCGACAGCTGGTTCCACCCACGTCCATCGGCCGGCGCTTTCGCGACGGTTTCCAGCAGTGCCAGTAACCTTGGCCCCAGCAACCCGGCGCTGGCGACGCGCATTTTTGATGACGCGAACAAGCAGTGGGTGCGCAGCCAAGGGCCGGTGCCTTTAGCGTCGCTGACTACCTCTGGCAGCGGTCTTGATCCACACTTGCCACCACAGGCGATTGCCTATCAACTGGCGCGGGTGGCGGCGGCGCGGAATGTGCCGGTGTCGACCCTGCAGCGGTTGCTCGATGAGCATATCGAAAGCCCGCTGGTGGGCCCGCCGGTGGTGAACGTGCTGGCGCTGAACATGGCGCTGGAAAAACTCTGAACCTCCTGTGGGTGCGGGCTTGCTCGCGAAAGCGATGTATCAGCCAATGTATTTGTTACTGATAGACCGCTTTCGCGAGCAAGCCCGTTCCCACATTGGATCTTCAGTGGGCCCGAATACTTGAATACCTGAAGGAACCCCCAAGCATGAGCGACTCCGGCCGCGCCGATGCCCTGCTAGCCGATCTGCCCCGGGACGGCCGTGGCCGACTCAAAGTATTCCTCGGTGCTGCACCCGGTGTGGGCAAGACCTACGCCATGCTCCAGGCCGCGCACACCCAGCTGCGCCAAGGCGTGAAGTTGATCGCTGGTGTGGTCGAAACCCACGGCCGCGCCGAGACCGAAGCCTTGCTCAGCGGCTTACCGCAGCAACCCTTGCTGCGCAGCGAATACCGCGGCGTGATGCTCGAAGAAATGGACCTCGACGGCCTGCTTGCCGCCAAGCCCAGGCTGGTGCTGGTGGACGAACTGGCCCACAGCAACGCGCCCGGCAGTCGCCATGAAAAGCGCTGGCAAGACATCCAAGAATTGCTCGCTGCCGGCATCAACGTATTCACCACGGTCAACGTCCAGCACCTGGAGAGCCTCAATGACCAGGTACGCGGCATTACCGGCGTGCAGGTGCGCGAAACCCTGCCGGACTGGGTGTTGCAAGAGGCCGACGAACTGCTGCTGATCGACCTGCCGTCCCGCGAGCTGCTGGAGCGTCTGCGCGACGGCAAGGTCTACGTGCCGGAGCAGGCCCGCGCGGCCATCGATGCGTTTTTCACCCAGACCAACCTCATGGCCTTGCGTGAGCTAGCGATGCAAACTGCCGCCGCCCACGTCGATGACGATTTGGCCCAAGGCTATCGCCAGCTCGGCCAGGCCGCGCCGGCGGTGCGCGGTCGCCTGCTGGTGGGGGTGGATGGTGATGCGCAGGCCGAGCGCCTGGTGCGCCATGCCAGCCGCGTCGCGCAGCGTCGGCATTTGCCGTGGAGCCTGGTGCATATCGATAACGGCCGCGCGCGGGACGAGCAGTTTCGCTTGCGCTTGCAGAATGCCCAGCAACTGGCCGAGCGTCTGGGGGGCGAGGTGGTGTTGCTGCGGGCGGGGGAGGTGGCCAAAACCCTGATCCAGCACGCCGCCGAGCGCCGTGCCAGCCTGGTGCTGGTCGGCCAGTCACGAATGCGTTGGCGTCGCCGACTGTTCGGTGGTGGCCTGGCCGCGCGTTTGCTGCGTAATGCGCGTGGCTTGGAAATCAACGTGCTCGACAGCGATGATATCCCGGCACCGCCAAGGTTGCCCGATGTGCGTGGGCTGGTGTGGTTCGACTATGCGCTGGCGGTCGTGGCGACGGTGGTGGCGGCTGCGGTGGCGTGGGCAGTGTCCAGCGTCCTGCCGCTGCCGAATATCTCGCTGGTGTTTCTCGCCGCTGTGTTGCTGGTGGCGGTGCGCAGCAGCCTGGGGCCATCGCTGGTGTGTGCGGCGTTGTCGTTCCTGACCTATGACTTTCTGTTCATTCCGCCGAATTTTTCTTTCTCGATCCAACGCGAAGAGGACGTGCTGACCCTGTTGTTCTTCCTGTTGATGGCGGCGTTGACCGGCAACCTGGCCGCGCGTCAACGCCGGCAGTTGCAGGCGTTGCGCGATACCCAGGAAGAAACCAGCGAACTGCTCGACCTGTCACGCAAACTCACCGCTGCTACTGATCGTCAGGCGGTGGTCAGCGCCGCTGCGCATCACTTGGAAGGCTGGAGCGACCTGGACCTGTGCCTGGTCAATCGCGATGGGCAGGGTGGTTGGACGATCGAGACCGGCGGCCCGCTGACGCTCACCGAAGCCGAGCGCGCCGCGGCTGATTGGGCTTGGCAACATGACCAGCCGGCGGGCATGGGCACCGGTACCTTGCCGTTCGGGCGTTGGTGGTGGTGGCCGTTGTCGGGCGAGGAGGGCCCGCTGGGGTTGCTGGGCGTCAGTCCCAAGCCTGGACTGGAGTTAAGTGGGCAACGCCGTCGCTTGCTCACCGCCTTGAGCCAACCGCTGGCTCAGGCTTTGGCGCGGGCGCAACTGGCCCAGGAGTTGGAGTCTGCCAGGCTGCACGGTGAGACCGAGCAACTGCGCAGTGCCTTGCTGGCGTCGGTGTCCCACGATCTGCGCACGCCCTTGACCTCTATGCGCGGCAGCATCGATAGCCTGCTGGCGCTCGGTGAGGCCATTCCATTGGAGGACCGCCGCGAGTTGCTCGAAGGCACACGTGATGAGGCCGAACGTCTCGATAGGTACATCCAAAACTTGCTGGACATGACGCGCCTCGGCCACGGCGCGTTGAAACTGGCGCGGGATTGGGTGTCGCCAGGCGATATTGTCGGCAGTGCCCTCGGCCGTCTGCGTGCGGTGCTGGCACCGTTAAAGGTGAGTACCGACGTGCCCGCTGAGCTGCCATTGTTGTATGTGCACGCCGCGTTGATCGAACAAGCGCTGGTCAATGTGTTGGAAAACGCCGCGCGCTTTTCGCCGCCGCAAGGCCGCTTGCAACTGAGCGCCGGCGTTGCTGACGACCAGTTGTTTTTCGCCGTGGCCGATGAAGGGCCGGGTATTCCCGAGGAGGAGCGCGCAAAGATTTTCGACATGTTCTACACCGCCGCCCGAGGCGATCGCGGCGGGCAGGGCACAGGACTGGGCCTGGCGATCTGTCAGGGCATGGTCGGTGCCCATGGTGGACATATCAGCGTGGCCGACGGGATCGACGGGCGTGGCACCTGCATCACCTTGTTCCTGCCTTTGCCGACACAACCTGGCCTGGAGCGCGAGGCATGAGCTACCCTGTTTTCTTCACGGATTTTGATGGGACACCATGAGCCAGACCGCGACGATTTTGGTCATTGATGACGAGCCGCAGATCCGCAAATTCCTGCGCATCAGCCTGGC
>Ga0308171_1001361_pt1 | contig 33739 bp, 28 predicted proteins | sample PhyGR1_FD_202135 | JGI IMG/M metagenome (GOLD analysis project Ga0308171, IMG submission 202135) | Phyllosphere microbial communities from UC Gill Tract Community Farm, Albany, California, United States - DLSLSG.R1 | ecosystem: Host-associated > Plants > Phyllosphere > Unclassified | place: USA...
AGCTTGGCAGCGCCCCGGTAGAGATCGTTTATCCGAAAGAAGGCACGGCAATCGCGCCTGACGGCATGGCGCTCGTCAAGGGTGCGCCGAACGCCGAAAACGGCAAGGCCTTCATCGATTTCATCGTATCCAAGGAAGCGCAGGAAGTCGTGGTGAAAGCCGGTCGTCGCTCTGTCAGAACCGATGTTCCTGCCAATTCGGCGCTCGTTCCGCTGTCCGATGTTCCGGATGCAAAGTACGACTTCAAGTGGGCTGCGGAAAACCGCTCGCGTCTGATGGAAAAGTGGAACGAGATCCTGCTCGACGTCCAGTAAGAACATTGCCGGGGGCGGTGCGTCAGGCAGCCGTCCCCTGCTTACCTCTTTCACAACAGCATTTTCGTTCCGTCCACCGTGGTCGCGTGCCGCGCAGGATATGTCATGGAGCAGCACATGGCCGCCGTAGAAATTACCAGCATCAAGAAAAGTTACCGGGATGTCGTTGCCCTCTCCGACATCAACATCTCCATTCCCTCCGGATCGTTTTTTACGCTTCTTGGACCCAGCGGTTGTGGCAAGACGACCCTTTTGCGCACGATTGCAGGTTTTCACCAGCAGGATAGCGGCAGCATCAGCATCGAAAGACAGGCGATCGAACATGTGCCCGCCCACAAGCGCGATGTCGGCATGGTCTTTCAGGACTATGCGGTGTTTCCGCATATTTCGGTATTTGACAACATTGCCTTCGGTCTGAAACAGCGCAAGGCGTCTTCAGCCGAGATCCGCGTACGGGTCAGCAAGATTCTCGATGTCGTGCAGCTCGCTCCCTATGCCAAGCGTATGCCTCACGAACTCTCCGGCGGCCAGCAGCAGCGTGTGGGTCTTGCGCGCGCACTCGTCATCAACCCGAAAGTGCTGTTGATGGACGAGCCGCTGTCCAACCTCGACGCCAAACTTCGCGTGGACCTGCGCCGGGAACTGCGTGAAATCCAGCAGGCCATGAACATCACCACCGTCTATGTCACGCATGATCAGGAAGAGGCGCTTGCCATGTCCGATCTGGTTTGCGTCATGTATGGCGGCGTCATTCAGCAGGCTGCACCACCCTGGGAAGTCTACAACAATCCCGCCAACCGCTTCGTTGCGTCGTTCGTGGGCGCAAACAACTTCCTGACGCTTGACCGTGCAGGCGGGCAGACATCCATTTCCGGCCACAAGGTCGCATTGCCGCAGGCGGATGTGATTTCCCCGCAGCGGAAGATCGTCGCCGCCATCCGCCCGGAGGCGATTTCTGTCGGTCCTGCCGCGATCGATGGTGACGAGCGCATCGAACTGCCCGTGACCATAAGACTGGTCAGCTTCACGGGGCGTGAGATGAACGTTGCAGCCGTTCTCTCGTCGGGCGAGGAAATCGAGGCGATCACCAAGCCATCGCCTGAGATCATTGCACTGCAGCCCAACCAGAAGACCACTTTCTCCTGGCGCGCGGCCGATGCGAAGCTGTTCGGCGAGGGCGTAACCGGGGAGCGCCTGTCATGACGGATATGACTGCGACTGCAACTCCCGGCGGTTTCCGCCTGCGACTGCCAGGTTTTTGGACAAGCGTGACGGTATTTGCCGTCATCCTGCTGGCGATCTTCCTGATCCTGCCGATTTTCAGCGTCTTCTTCATAAGTTTCTTCGATGCCAAAACCGGGGCCTTCGGTCTCAGCAACTATGCGGAAGTGTTCACACGGCGTTTTTATACCGTCGCACTCTGGAATACGCTTCTCATCGGTGTGCTGGGCATGCTGGGCGCCTGCCTTCTCGGTATTCCGCTTGCCTTTTGCACGTCCCGTTATCGCATCAAGGGGCGCACTTTCATTGCCACCTTCGCGGTTCTGGTTCTGTGCGCACCGCCGTTCATTGGTGCTTACGCCTGGATTATGCTGTTCGGTGCCAACGGTGCCGTCACCAATCTCTTGTCCTTCGCCGGCATTTCATTGCCGACGATCTACGGGATCCCGGGCATCGTGATGGTCTTCAGCCTGAAGTTCTTTCCCTACATCTTCCTGATGACGGAGAACGCGCTGAAAACCATCAACAAGTCCTATGAGGACGCGGCGGAAAATCTCGGCTGCACGGCGTTCGAGCGTTTCCGCAAGATCACCTTGCCGCTGGTCTTTCCGGCAGTCAGCACCGGCGCGATCATCTGCTTCGTGCTGTCCATCGCCGACTTCGGAACGCCGGCAATCCTCGGCAAGGGCATCAGAACGCTTTCGACCATCGCCTATGCGCAATACACCTCCGAAATGGCCGGTACGCCGACCATGGCGGTGACGATTTCCATGGTGATGATTGCAATTTCGATGGCGGCACTTCTGTTGCAGCGGCACATTCTTGCCAAGCGCCGCTACGCCAGTTCACTGACCAACAGGCCGGTAAAGCAGTCCATGCGCCCGTTGAAGTCGTTCATCGTGCACGGCTTCTGCTATCTGGTCGTCTTCATCGCCATGCTGCCATCGCTCACGGTCATCTACACCTCGTTCCTCGCAACCAGCGGTCCCGTCTTTACCGGCGGCTTCGGGTTGGACAGCTATGCCCGTATCCTTCGTGATTCACCGCAGGCGATTGCCAACAGTTTCACGTTTGCACTGGCTGCCGTGGTACTGATTGCGATCGTTTCCGGCCTGCTGTCCTTCATCGTGGTGCGACGCGACAATGCTGTCTCCGGCTCGCTCGATCTCCTGCTGATGGTGCCTTACCTCATTCCCGGCGTTGTCATGGCGATCGGCTACGTTACGACGTTCCGCTATCCACCCTTTGATATCACTGGGACGGCGCTCATCATCATCGTCCTGGTGTTTATCCGCCGGCTGCCCTACGGCGTCCGCTCCACGACATCGATCCTCAGGCAGATCAAACCGTCCATCGAGGAGGCTGCGGTCAATCTCGGGGCTTCGCCGGCAAAGACCTTCGTGTCGGTGACGGTGCCGCTGATGCTGCCAGGTCTCATCATCGGTTCGCTGATGAGCTTCATAACGGCTATCAACGAGCTGTCCTCGACGCTGATCCTTTACACGGCACGAACGATCACCATGCCGGTTCTCATCTATGTTCAGGTGATTGACGGCGAGTTTGGCACGGCTGCAGCGCTTTCAACCGTCCTTCTGGTCAGCACTGGACTTTGCGTCTTCATCGTGTTCCGCCTCTCGGAAGACAAAGAAGCCTCTTTCGTCTGAAACCATACCATCCCTCACCAAACGACTGCAGGAGCGGCGACATACGTGTCGCCGCCAGCCTCCCTCTGCCCAGCCTCCCTCTGCAAGGAATACACGACGATGAATATCGCGAGCTTTTCGCAATCGAAATACAAGAACGCCGCAACGCCCGGGGACGATGTGGCGCTGATCATACCGGGACGGGTTCTGGCCGTTTTTGACGGTGCGACCGACCCGACCGGTGCAAGTTACGGCGGCTTGAGCTCGGGCCGTATCGCAGCACTTGCTGCCGCAAATGCCGTGGCGAAGATGGGCCTCGATGGCACACTGGAAACAATTGCCGCGCCCAAGCTTTTTCAGAACATCAGCGATATCTTGAAGCAGGAGGCCGAGCGCATCAATGCCAGCCATCCACCGTCGACAACCCTAGCAATCGTTGCCGACCTGGGAGACAGTTTCCGCCTGCTTCTGGCCGGCGATTCCGGTGTGCGTATCAACGGCTCCCGGTTGCTGCAGCATGCAAAGCTTATAGACAAGGTAAGTACATCGGCGCGCATCCTTGTCTTCAAACAGCTTTTTGCCGCTCTGAGGGATGGTGATGCAGCCGAGGCACGCACGCGTGCGACCATCTTTTCCGGCCTGCGTTCCGCTGTCGAAAACGGCATCATGACTGCGCAGGAGGCGAAGAATGTTGTCGTTGCCGCAGCCCGCATGAGCGGCCTTGAGAGCGATATCGAAGCGGTCGAGGAATTCCTGATGGGAGGAATTCGCGTCCAGCCGCAATTCGCAAACAGGCAGGGACACGTACTGGGATACGCCTCGGTCAATGGCGGAACGGTCATAGAAGAGGGGACGGTCGATCTTAGCATCGCCAAGGACACGCTTGTGAGCCTTGAAATCTTTTCCGACGGTTATCTGTCTCTGCCGGCTGGAACCGATGTCGCTGACTGGGAAGCGGAATTTGACCGCGTCGAGACGGCAGATTTTCACAAACTAGCCGACTATCCTTCGGTAAAAGGCTCGACAAGCACCGAATTCAGCGATGACAGGACGGTCGTCTGCCTGAATGGCTGGTAAGGGCAGGGTGCGGTGCCGTCGCCGCGGCACTCTCAAAGTCCGAGGAATTTGAAAGGCTTGCTGTCCTTCAGCCTGTCGTTCGCCATGCCGGAGTAAATGTGGATCTGATTTGGCCCCAGGTCGAGTTTCTTCACGGAGCCTGTTTCTCTCGAGACGTCGAGCTTTGTCATGTCTATCCAGAAGATGTTCGGCGTCAAAGCGGATTCGAAGAAATAGAGCTTTCGCTTGTGGTCGATCACCGTGCGCCAGCGCGTTGAAGAAATGTTCGGCTGGTCGGGGGTGGTTATGCCATAGGGCACCGAGACGTTGCGGATGACGCTGAACACGCTGGCGATTGCCTCGACAGGGTCTTCGCTTTTGGGGATTGCATTGGCGTAAAACGCTGCGCGGGCAAATCGGTCCGATGCCCGGTTCGTGCCGGGAAGCATTACCGTGCCCCCGATCTGCGTCCAGTATTCGTTGAGGGCCAGCTGTTTGTCGAAAGTCGGGGAATTGGTCATCACCTGGTATTTGCGGCTGTGGTGAATGACCTGTTTGCCATCGATATATTCAACGATTGCGCTGTCGCCGCTCGCATCCGACAGCGATAGATGCAGCGTTGCGAGACGTTCTTCCCCCGGCACACTGTCCGTCACCACCGTGAAGGGGTTCTTTTCGAGTGCGCTGACGGCCTCGCCGACCGTGGCGAAATTGTCGAGTACATATTGCGCCCATGCCGCAATGGACAGTCCCGGAGACTTGCCATCATAGGCCGGGTAACTCGACTCGACCAGCCAGAGCACGTTGGCGGCAAGGCCAGCTTCGTTCATCCCATCCGTTGTGGAAATATCGTAGCCTGAGGCAATGACGCTGCCGTATTTCGAGGTCCATTTGACCGAGTTCGGCCCGGCCTCGCCAGATCGCTCCATTCCGCGCGGAAAGACCCAGATATTCGTGCCAACATCTGTTTTCCAGTCCATGGAGCGGGCAGTCATGACCTGGTCGTTTTCACCCAGATAGACGAACCGTGTGCAGGCTTCAGCCACCGATGTCGCAAGCGTGGCAATGGAAAAAACGGTGGCGGTGCAGGCAGACAAAAAAGGAATGGTCTTCGGTCGCATGGTGCATCCTCCGGTGCTCGCGGCGCGATTGCAGCGTATGATAGAAAATCGGACTTGTTGCCGGATGTCAAATCGGTTTACCTTCGGTGCCGGACGGGGGGTAAGCCTTTGCTAAAATTATCTATTTTTTCGACCGTTATGGTTTTTTCCGCAGGCTTGGCCTTAGGTGCGGATGCGCAGAGTTTCACTCCCGCGGGAGTTGATCAACCCGATTGGGCGCTTCAGGTCACGGGCTATTTGTGGGCAACCGGGTTGAACGGCAACATTTCACCTTTCCGGCGTGCGCCGACGCTTCACGTCGAGAAATCATTTTCCGACGTCATGGATGATCTCAACTTCGGGGGATTTGTTAATATCTGGGGGCGGTACGACCGCTTCGTTCTGTCCGGCGACTTGATGTATGTCGACACGACCGACAGCAAGGCCACCGGCCCGTTGCCGGCCCTGCAAATTCCCGGCTTGCCGACGCTGCCCCCGGGGGCGGCCATCAACGCTGATGTCGATACCCAGGAATTCATGGCAACGCTGCAGGCCGGGTATCGGATCGTGGATACGGAAGGGTTCACGCTCGATGCGCTGGCGGGTGCACGCTTCTGGCATATTTCCAACGAGGTCGCGGTTACGGCCAGTCACCCATTGATCGGCAGCGTGTCGGCAACCCATAAGGAAAACTTCGGCTGGGTGGATCCAGTCATCGGCGCAAGGGTATTTTTTGGCGTGACGGACCGGCTTTCACTTCAGGGTCAGGTCGACATCGGCGGATTTGGCGCAGGATCGGATCTGACATGGTCGGCCCTGGCGACGGTGAACTACATCTTTACCGATACACTCTCTGTCTCGGCCGGCTACAAGGTGCTTGATGTCGATTATTCGCATGACGGCTACGTCTTCGATTCGCGGCTGAGTGGCCCTGTTGTCGGGCTGACCTATAGGTTTTGACGGTTTACGCCCGACGCACACCCTGTGCGGTCTACCCGTCTGTGGTTGTGAAGATGCACTTCGCCCGCTGCGTCCGCGCTTTGCACTGATGTTTGTTGGGGCTCGTCCTGATCTCATCCGCGCATGGACCACTGACCGTCCCGCGTGACCTTGACACAGCGACCATGCCGACTAGACGGGGTCTCATGTTCATTTTGGGAGTATAGACATGAAATCGCTGGCAGCCGTTTCGGCTTTCGTGGGAAGAACCTTTGCGGTCTGGGTCATCTTGTTTGCCGTGCTCGGCTTTTATTTTCCAGAAACCTTCAAGCAGATTGCGCCGTGGATCGTTACGCTTCTGTCGATCATCATGTTCGGCATGGGGCTCACACTTTCGGTAGACGATTTTCGTGAAGTCGTGAGGCGCCCTGTTGATGTCACCATCGGGGTGCTCGGGCAGTTCCTCATCATGCCGTTACTTGCGGTGCTGCTGACCCTGCTAATCCCGATGCCACCGGAAGTGGCAGCAGGTGTCATCCTAGTTGGCTGCTGCCCGGGCGGCACATCGTCCAATGTCATGACATATCTTTCGAAGGGCGATGTCGCCCTTTCCGTCGCCTGCACGTCAGTGACGACGCTTGCTGCTCCCTTGGTGACGCCATTCCTCGTGTGGTTGTTCGCCAGCCAGTTCCTGCCGGTTGATGGCTGGGCAATGTTCCTGAGCATCGTCAAGGTCGTTCTGGTGCCGCTGGCACTTGGAGCCGCCTTGCAGAAGCTGTTGCCGAACGTCGTCAAGGCGGCTGTGCCTGCGCTGCCGCTTGTCAGCGTCATCGGTATCGTTCTGATTGTTTCGGCGGTTGTCGGCGCATCGAAAGGTGCGATAGCCCAGTCTGGACTGATGATATTTGCCGTCGTGGTTCTCCATAACGGTCTTGGATATCTGCTTGGCTATTTTGCGGCGAAGGCGACCGGTCTCTCCCTCGCCAAGCGCAAGGCAATCGCCATCGAGGTGGGAATGCAGAACTCCGGTCTCGGTGCCGCTCTCGCGACAGCCTATTTCTCGCCTCTCGCAGCCGTGCCCAGCGCCATCTTCAGCGTCTGGCACAACATCTCCGGCGCGCTGCTGGCCAACTGGTTTTCGGGCCGCGTGGACACGACGGTGACGACGAAAGCCGGATAGGATCGCCGGCCGGAGACTGGCCGACGTGATGTGAAGCAGCCTGAAGAGGTTCTTCGGGATATGCGCTGCAGGTCCGCAACGTCTCGACCAAAATCGTCATCGACGCGGAAGCACTATCCGCGTCGATGGCCGAAGGCGACGATCAAGAGCATGAAAGTGTGAAAGCCCCGACCGGTTTCATATCGATATAGGTGTCGGCTGCAAGGTTGCTTGTTATTGCACCACAAAGACTGCCGGTGGTGACGATCTGTCCGCGCTTCAGCGTTCCATCCCTGTTGAGGGGCGAATTGGCGAAAGCGATGAGCGGGGCGAGTGGATCGGTATTAGGGTGTTTCACCACCGCATCGAAACGGATATCTGTGCCTTCGGTCACCGTCAGATGCGGCAGATCGCCGGTATTGTCGGCAAAGGTATCAACGATTGCCGCGTTGATTTCCGGCCCGAGAACAAATCCGCGATTGGCAAGACGATCCGCCAGAAAAAGCGGGAAGGGAACCTGGTTCTTTTCCACCAGCCGGTAGCCGAGGAGCTCGACGCCGAGGTGCACCGCATCGATATGCTTTAATATATCGGCTCTGCTGAACGGGGACGTCGTTGTGGCAGGAATATCGGAGCCGAGGGTGAAACAGATTTCCACCTCGATGCCTTCAACGTCTCTTCCCGTAAAAGACGCGACGTTATCCTCATCGACGCCATAACAATCGACCATCGGCGCAGCAACCGCGTTCCCGTCCGGCCGGATCGCCAGCTTCCAGCCCCCCACCGTTTTGCCTGAAGCTTCAACGAAAGCGCGTTGAACGGCCATGGCATCTTCAAGGCCGTCTGGAACGAGGCCATCCGCCTCGATTGTCGCCAGCGCAATTTTGCTGCTGTTCAGGCCTGCTTTCACAAGGTCCTGGGCCAGTTTTTCGATCGCCGTCATTCCCGTCATCATCCTCGCTTCAGTCTATTGGGCGAATGCTGTCACGATTTGGCGCTGCTTGCCAAGGCCATCTATGCCAAGTTCGACGACTCTCCGGCTTTCAGGAAGACCGGCGGCTTACTTCCATGGCCGACGCGTGGCGGCATGCCGGTTGTGACGACGTCACCGGGCATGAGCCGCATCGAGCCAGAGCACGAGGTTTTGTAGATTGTCGATTTGGTCCGGGTTCACAAGCCATGGGGCGAGCGGAATCAAGCTTTGGCCGCCGAGTATGGGGCAATCGTGGTTGCCATCCGTCAGGCGAAGGAAGTTTTCGGCAACGTGAGCGTCGCCGCGCCGCTAATAGGGTTGAGCGATGAACGCGTGGTAGATTCTGCCGCTCCTGGTGAGGGCAGCGAGCGATATGGATATCGCGTTGTAATCGGCATAACCGGCCGAAGGTATCTGACGTAACAGGCAAGCTTAATAAGGATCGGGCGGCAATGCCGCCCGATAATTGTTTGACTTAGGCTACGTCCGCATCGAACTGGATGCTGTGCAAGCGCTTGTAGAGACCATCCGTTGCGAGCAGCTCGCGACGGCTTCCCTGCTCCACAACCTGACCATTATCCATGACGACAATCTTGTCGGCCCGGTTGATCGTGGAGAGCCGGTGAGCAATGACAATCGATGTCTTGTTAAACGTCAACCGCTCAAGCGCGTCCCGAACAAGCGCTTCGGATTCGGAATCGAGCGCGCTCGTTGCTTCGTCGAGGATCAATATGTCCGCATCTCTCAGCATGGCGCGGGCGATGGCAACACGCTGACGCTGGCCACCGGACAGACCGGAACCGTTTTCGCCAAGCTTGCTGTCATAACCATCAGGCATGCTCATGATGAAATCATGTGCGTTGGCCGCTTTGGCCGCAGCGATGATTTCCTCATCGGTAGCGTTGTCACGACCGACAGAAATGTTGTGCTTCACCGTTCCCGAGAAGAGGAAGGTTTCCTGACCCACGTAAGAAACATGCTCGCGCAGGCTTGCGAAGGACACATCGCGCAAATCCATTCCGTTGATCTCGACCGAACCGCTTTGCGGATCATAAAGACGCATCATGAGGTTGATGATCGTCGACTTGCCGCTGCCGGAAGGCCCGACCAGCGCAGTCATCTTGCCACCCTCGAAGAGGACACTGACGTCCTTCAGAACCGGCTGGTTGGCAACATACTCGAAGCTGACGTTCTTGAGTTCCACATTGCCGCTTGCCTTGGGGAGCGGCTGGGCATCCTTCTTTTCGGCAAGTGTCAACGGAGCGTCCAGAACCTCGAACATCATACGCACGCCGATCATACCGCCCTCGATCTGGACACGCATGCGTGCCAGACGCTTGGCTGGCTCATAGGCGAGAAGCAGGGCAGTAATGAAGGCCATCAGGTCGCCCGGCGAACCACCTTTTTCAAGAACGGTGTAACCGGATACGGCGATGACAGCGGCAATGGCGAGACCGGACAGCGTCTCCATGATCGGGCTTGTTGCCGCTTCAAGCTTCGCAATGCCATTGGCGCGATGCTCGACGTCGGAAACAGCCTTGTTCATGCGCTGGCGCATCAGTTTTTCGAGAGAGAATGCCTTGATGACGCGAACGCCGATGCTGGTTTCCTGCACGACGTTGACGATTTCTCCGAGTGAAGCAAGTTCCGCTTCCATGATCTTGCGAACACGACGCAGAACGAGACGAACGCTGAATATCGCCAAAGGACCGATAATCATGGAAATCGCGCTCAGAAGGAAATTCTGGGCGAACATCACAATAATCAGGCCAAGGAGTGAAAAGAGGTCACGGACGAAAGACGTTACGATCGTGTCTATGACGCTTCGGGCCGCTTGTGCATTGTAGGTGACGCGCACAAGCAATTCGGAGGACGGCAGGTTCTGAAAAAAGGAGACTCCCTGTTTCAATAACCGGTCATAGATTTTTCGCTGTTGCTCGGCAACAATGCTGTTGCCCGCTTTGCTGAGGTAGTAGCTCTGGACAAAGGTGGCGAAGCCTTTAACGATGAAAATGGCTGCAACTGCAAACGCGATCTCAAGGACAACGTCGAAACCCTGCTTCAGATAAACACTGTTGACGATATCACGCATGATCCACGCGCTGAGAGAGGTCGTACCTGCGACGATAAGCATTGCCGCAATCGCCGCAGAATACCAGCCAACGTGTTTTTTGAAGTTTTCCTTAAAGAGCCGCGCTAGCAGCTTTTTGTCGTCTGGCGACAAAAACGATCCGATCACTGCAATATCCTTGCGAATTCAAGATAAATAACGTTCCGAGATAAGACCTGCTCACCGCCCCATGGCAAAGGTAATTGTCGTGTCACCTAGTCAGCATGTCACTTGTATTCACCTTGCTACACTGGTCAATCCACGTTGCGCTTACTTAAGTCGACCGCTACTTAGGGATATCCGGCGCGCGAACCCAGATATTCCGGTAACGATTTGCGCATGTCAGGACGAGACGCTTCTGTCCAGCGCTATATGTGGCCCGCATTAGCTGCTAGCAAATAGTCTCCCGCATTCTGTCTGTCAATATCGGCGTTCTGGCCTGGTTCTCCGGAGAGGCGCGATCTGCCTTCTAGTTGAGCGCTCCGAATGAATGGTAATATTAGACGCTCTATTGCGGCAAACGAGACTATCGCAAGAAGGCGATGAGTGCGTCCAACAGCGTGTGGTCAGGTTTGGCGAAGATAACCGCCATCTTCTAAAAAATTACAATCGTGCCGTGACGTCTTCACCAGGTTGGGCGGCTCCTTTCCAGCGGTTCGTGACCGATCCACAGCGAGAGGAGCTGGATTTGCTCGCTGGACTTTCCCATTCGGACACTGCCGGTGTCACCTCGGCGCGACTTGTCCTTACTGTGAGACAGCCCGATAAACATTTGAAAGTCGAAACGACGTATTCGATTAGCCAGAGATGAGGCATTTTTGAAGGTTGCCTTTGACCGATTTAACAAGTCCAGATGGTTGCTTCTCTTGATTTGCAAGACTTCAGGGAAGCACCTCGAATCCAGTTTCACTGGAGCTTCCTGTGTATGCATTCAAGTAAAACGCGCGCTCTAGAGCGTTTCCCTTTCATGTTGGATCATATCCGCAGGAATTGAAGTAGTTCTGAGCTTCTTGCGGTTCGACCATATCAATCAGCTTGCCGATGCGATCCCACAGTCCGGTGACGGTTCTCTCCGCAGCTTTTCGCACGAGAGCCTTGAGCTTGGAGAAGGCCTTCTCAATGGGGTTGAAGCCCGGGCTGTAGGGCGGAAGGAACATCATTGTCGCGCCGACCGCCTCGATCAGTTCTCTTGCTGCCGGTCGTTTGTGGCTGGACAGATTGTCGAGGATGACAACGTCTCCTGGTTTCAATGTTGGAACCAGAACCTGAGCGACATACGCCTCGAACCACTCACCGTTGATCGGTCCGTCTATGACAAGTGGCGCGACCATTCCCGTGTTGCGGAGGCCCGCAACCAATGTGGTCGTCTTGCAATGACCGTGAGGGAAACCTATCCGCAACCGCTCGCCCCTGCGGCATCGCTCGTGAGTACGGGCCATATTGGTCGCGGTCCAGGTTTCGTCGATGAACACGAGCCGCTCTGGATCGAGATCGAGTTGCTCCTCGAACCAGCATTGCCGCTTTTCCAGCACGTCCGGACGGCTTTGCTCTACCGCGTGGCCAGTCTTTTTTTGCGCGTTTGTTCGTGCCGAACAAGAAAGCGATGCAGCGCCGACTTGCTGATGGAAATGCCTTGGTCAGCCAAGGCTTTGCAAAGCTCGAAAAGGGTGCCGTCACGGTGCTCGCCGAGCCAGGTCATGATCAGATCGGCATGCGCTTCTGTCTTGTGGGAATTGCGATCGCCGCCGAGCGGGCCGGGTCGAACATTTCCCTGCTGGATTTGCAAGTGACGCCAACGGCTCACGCTGGCTGCGCTCACGCCGAAACGCTCGGCAGCCTCTCTATGTGATGCGCCGCCGTTCACGGCAGCGAGCACACGTATGCGAAGATCAACGGAAAGGGCTCTCGACATATCTGCCGACCTCCATCGGCAGATAGTTTGAATCAGAAGGAGACTGATTGGCAAAGCCATCCGATTCAATCAGTCAGGGAAACGCTCTAATTGGGGCGCCCATTACCAACGTTGCCCGCACAACGATCAGCCCTAGGAGTGCTGTAGTGACAGTTTTTTTGTGCGACCGGCGGGCGGGTGTTACTCAAGGCTGACAGGAGAAGGCGCTACATTTGATCGCAACGGCAGGATCCGCATCGTGCCGCGGTCTCTTGGAAAAGACGCTGCAACTCTTCCCACGTCTTAACGGCACCTCTGCCACAGCCAAATTGACTACTGCTTCCGTCAATTAGTCAGAAATCACGCTTTGGATTGTACGTACTGCCGGATCATTTGTTTAATGACGGAGCCGGCAGATGTTCTTGACGTCTCCTCGCGAACGAACGATGGCAACGCCTTCAGAGCCTTGGCCTTGTGCAAGTGGCACTAGCGCTGAAAATCCGCTCAAGTTGTCCAACGGCATTCTCAGTTGTGAGTTTACGTCGTCTCTGGGGGTTCTTAAAGCCTCGACATATTTGGGCTTGCCGTCAGATGCGGCGAGCTGAACATAGACTCGCTCATGAACGCTTTTGTCGCCCTCTGCGGGGATAACCCAGCCGGCCAACTTGGCAACGCGAACACCATTATCGTCAACAATTTCGCTCACGTCGATTGCGCCGTGGCATTCGGTAGAAACGGCGTTTTCGTCGTTGAACGCTGTTCCGGAAAACCCAATTTTACAATCGTTGACGACTGCGGTGTTCCATTGTCTCTGAACAATAAAGTCAGCGAACTCGGCTGGTGCAATACTATTTTTTCCGCAAGATACGAGCGCAGCAACCTTTCCGGCATCCATGTAATGATCCGGATTTGCCAAAACGAGTTGCGTATCGGCAAAGCCATCTTTAATCATGAAAGACTTGCGTTCTGCCATATAAGAAAATGTCGAGCTCCAATCGTTACCCGCCGCGATAAACTGGCGGTCGTCAGGAAGCGCGTTGCGAAGAGACTTCCCTACGGCCACATCTCGATCGTAGCCGTTGAATTCTTGCGAGATCGCTGGATAGTACTTGATGGAGAAATAAATGTAGTTAGACGCGATGATGATAACGACAAGGGTCATAACCTTTTTCGGTGCGAAACCGTACAATGTTCCCAGAGCGACCGCCGCCGCGAACAAGAGGAAAACCAGGTTTGCGGTCTGATAGTAAGTGTGCACTAAATGAAGATTGGGAAACATAAAAAATGGTAAAAAACCAAGCGCCAGCGCTATGCAAAAGAGCACAAGTTCGATCTTTCGTCCCTGCTTAATGCACCATATTGGAAAGTAAACGAACAAGACCAACCCAACGACAGCGCCGAGATTTCCAACGAACATCCTGATCAGGATGACTTTTTCGTAGAGTGCTGGTTCAAATCTTTGAGCGAATGTGCCCCAGTTCCAAGGGCTCAATCGGGCGGATGTAAGATACTCGCCCAATACATTCAGAGACTTTTGATCGTCGGTAAATTTTATCCAGATATAAGCGACTACAACCGGGATTAGAAAGCCGAAAACCGGCACGGCAAGGACTCTCAATTTGAAGAGCGATTTGAATCCCTCGGCCTGACGCAATGTCACGTAAGCATATATTAAGGCCATTACGATTAGCACGGGTAATGCTGTCGTCGATTTCTGCAGCAATGCGAGCGTAGCGCACAACAGCAGAAGCGCGTTGCAGCTAGCGGTAAAGCCCTCACGCACACCAAGCGTAAAATAATATAAAAGTGCGATAGTAAAGAAAAGCGCGGTCGTCTCGATCATGAAAGACCGGCCCCAATACAAATAAACGGGAGAAGATAGTATCAGTGCCGCAAATATGTAGAATGATTCGCGGTTTAGCTTGAGAATCTTGCAGATTCCGGCAATCGGCCAGAGGCACGCCAATAAAAACACGTAGCTTACCAGCCGTCCCACTGCATCAAGTGACAAGTTGAATGTTTTCGCAATACCGGCAACGATACCCTGGTAGAGCGGAAATTCGAACGGGATCGCCCAAGGTCTGCCGCCGACCGGCGTTTGATAAGCGAGGGCGAAGCCCTCTTTTATAAACCAATAAGACGTCAAAGCCGTTTGAGCTTGGCGAAACGCATACATATCGAGCGGCGGCTGATTGACGTAATATATCGTAAAAAAGGCAGACACGCACAGCGTAGCAAATGCTAACAGGGCCAAGCGCGAATTGATGATTGTCATTATGAAACTGCTGCCTTCTGCCTTTAATTTGCTGAGCTATCTCGTTTAGGCTGGAAATTGTCAAGTTGATTAGACCCCGTATGATTGTAGGTGGGGCACGACGCACTTCCCCGAGGCAATGTCACTAGAAAGTCATTCACAGGCGTAATTTTCAATTCAAAAAATGAGCGGATAGCAATAGGTCACTTATTCTCGTATAGGCGATAGCGAACCAAGGAAGTAAGGGCCACTATGAGTTTCCACCTTTCATCAGAAGGACAAAGTTCCTCAGAGAGTGACGCCCTCTCGGAATTACCCATCATTGTTGATTTGGATGGAACGCTTCTTCTGTCGGATACGCTTTATGAAGCTGCGGCGCTCTCGTTATTTCGGAAACCTATGGCATTGATGTCGGCCCTGCCAACTCTTTCGCGTGGTCGCCATGTGCTGAAAGCCACGATTGCCAAACAGGTTGATCTTACTTCACTTGTTTTGCCTTTCCGTGACGATCTTGTAAACTGGTTGCGCCAGAAAGCCGGTGAGGGGCATACACTGCATTTGTGTTCCGCCGCCGACCAGACGATCGTCGATGTTGTTGCGGCGAAGGTAGGAATATTCAATTCCGCCGTAGGGTCCAGTGAGAGCAACCTGAAAGGTCCGGCCAAAGCAAGCTATCTGGCCTCGCGTTTTCCCGAGGGTTTCATCTATGTGGGCGACAGCGGCGCAGACCTCGCGGTTTGGGCCGCTGCGGATGCGATAGTTTTGGCCGGTGCGAGCGACGGCGTTGCCGCCAAGGCTCGAAAACTCAATAAGCCCGTTGTCGCTGAGTTTTCCAACTCGCCGATCGGCTTGAAAGGGTTTTTGAAGGCGATTCGCGTTCATCACTGGACAAAAAATGTTTTGATTTTCGTTCCGATGATCCTTGCCCACGAGTGGGCAAATGCAGCTTTGCTCGTCGAGACGCTCTTGGCATTTCTTTGTCTGCTTGCAGTAACATCCGGTACGTATCTTTTGAACGATATTGCAGATCTGCATTCCGACCGACAGCACTGGTCGAAACGAAACCGCGCTATGGCCAGTGGCCGTTTGTCGATCAGATTTGGCTTCGTACTCGCTCTGGCGCTTATTTTTATCGGTTTTGTCGCTGCAGCGCTGCTTTCATTGCAGTTCGCTTCTGTGCTTTTAGGTTACTTTATCGTCACGGGGGCTTATTCACTTGGGCTAAAACGTATTCCTCTACTCGATACGTTGATAATAGGGATTCTCTTTACATCCCGTGTGGTGATGGGCGCTGTTTTGCTTGAGCACTCGCGTCCGGCTTGGCTGTTGACATTTGCAGTGTTCTTTTTCTTTTCCCTCGCTGTGGCGAAACGACATACCGAGATAGTTCGGGCGTCTACCAGTGGCGCGGCCAGCCTTAAGAGCCGAGGCTATGAAGTGGGAGACGCGCCTCTGACGCTTTCTCTTGGCGTGAGCGCCGCGATGGCTTCGCTTGTCGTTCTCGTTATTTTCATCTTGCTGGAGATGCTGGCGGGCAATGAATATGCGCGTCCCGAATTCCTGTCTGCCATTCCTGTTCTGCTGTCGATATGGCTCGGCCGTATTTGGATATTGGCGCACAGGGGCCGCATGAATGACGACCCCGTCAGTTTCGCAATCAGGGACAATCCGAGTATCGGCCTCGGTGTCGTCATTGCAATCGTTTTTCTGGTCGCGCTATGAGCCGTTTTGCCTCCACCTTTGGAGTTAGCTCGTGGGGTGGCGTTCTGAGGACGCGTCATATGTTGTCGCGTCCGACCTGGCGAGACGAATTGTCATCACTGATGGATGAGGCCCGTCAGCAGGATATTCCGCTGTTGGCGTGCGGTCTGCGCCGTTCCTATGGCGATAGCGGCCTCAACCCGAATGGAGGGTTGATCGACATGACTGCTCTCGACAGGATGGTTTACTTCGACCCTCAAACAAGGGTTCTACGTGCAGAAGCAGGTTTGTCCATCGATGCCATCCTCAGGATCATCGTTCATCAGGGATACTTTATACCGGTTACCCCCGGCACCCGGTTTGTAACGATAGCTGGCGCTATCGCGAACGACGTGCATGGTAAAAACCATCACAGAACCGGAACGATAGGCCGCTGGGTAAGGCGTATCGGCTTGTTGCGGTCGGACGGACAGGAAGTTGAATTGGCTGCGGACGACAGCACCGGCCTCTTCGCTGCGACCATTGGCGGATTGGGGCTGACGGGGCTGATAACGTGGGCAGAACTGGAGGTCATACCCATCCAAAGCGCTATTATTGACGCAGAAAACATCCCATTTGCTAATACACGAGAATTTTTCCGCTTGGCTGAGGAGAGCGAGGCAGGTTTCGAATATAGCGTTTCATGGATTGACTGCCTTTCTGGTGGCGACAAGCTGGGTCGGGGAATTTTCACGCGTGGAAACCACGCCAAAACTGGCTCCCGTTTGTTGGATAATGGCAATACCGCGCTTACCATGCCCGTCAGTTTGCCAGGCTTTGCGATGAACAGCTATTCCATTCGCACCTTCAACGCTGCGTACTTCCACCGGGGTAGTAAGAAAAGCGGAAAAACCAGAACAGGTATTTATCCGTTCTTTTATCCGTTGGACTCAATCGGCCGCTGGAATCGCATGTATGGCCGGAGGGGAATGTATCAATACCAGTCCGTTGTCCCTCGATCGGTGCAGGAAGACGCGACGAATGAGATGTTGAAAACAATCTCGGCTAGTGGACAGGGTTCGTTTCTTGCGGTCCTTAAGACATTTGGGTCGCTCAAGTCGCCTGGGATGCTCTCGTTCCCACGCCATGGGACGACTTTGGCTTTGGATTTCCCCAATCGGGGAGAAACAACGCTGAAGTTGATGGAGCGTCTGGATGCTATCGTGATGGAGGCTAAAGGACGCCTCTATCCCGCCAAGGACGGCAGGATGCCAGCCAGGACATTCCAAGACGGTTATCCAGATTGGCATCTCTTTTCAAAACATATCGATCCGGGATTTCGTTCAGGTTTTTGGACGCGGGTGGCTCAGGATTAAAGGAAAAAAATTGCGAGTTATTCTCTTGGGAGCAACCTCATCCATCGCTATGGCGACTGCGCGGATTTATGCCGCTGAAGGCGCATCAATTTTGCTTGTCGGTCGCGCTATGGGCCGTTTGGAGCAAACTTCGGCTGACCTGAAGAGCCGGGGTGCAGGGCGTGTTGAGATTGCTATCTGCGATCTCGCAACGCCAGATGACGCACCCGGTCAACTGCAGGGTTTCGTTGACCAGATCGGTGGTGTCGATCACATCATCCTTGCCTATGGCATTCTCGGCGATCAGCACGCGGCGGAACGCGATATAGAACACGCTGAAGAGATTTTGAGGGTCAATTTCAATTCTGCCGCTGCTTGGTGCTTGGCTTCGGCAGATATGCTTGAGCGACAGGCTAGGGGCACTTTGGTGGTTATTGGATCGGTTGCGGGTGATCGCGGGCGTCGCGCCAACTATATCTATGGAGCTTCAAAGTCCGGATTGGCTATACTTGTCCAAGGCATTGCGCACCGTTTTGCAAACAAGGGGCCTCGAGCCGTTTTGGTGAAACCCGGGCCGACAATAACTCCGATGACGGAAGGTATGAACAGGTCCGGTCTTCTTTGGGCGAGGCCTGAGCAGATTGCCGCAGTTGTTCATGCCGCAGCTTTACGCGGCGGGCCGGTCGCTTATGCGCCCGGGTTCTGGCGTTACATCATGCTGGTTATCCGAAATATCCCCAGCCGCATCTTCAATCGGATGGAGATATAATGAAGAAAATTCTCATAACCGGCGCTGCGGGTCTAGTGGGGCAAAATATCATTGCGCGTCTCAAGGGTGTCGACGGCCTTGAAATTATTGGTATCGACAAGCATCCAAGCAACACAGCGTTGCTGCGCCAACTGAACCCTGACATCAAGGTCATTGAAGCCAATCTGGCCGTACCCGGAGAATGGCAAAATGCGTTCCGAGGCGTCGACGCTGTTCTGCTTAATCAAGCCCAGATCGGTGGCTTGGACGAACACGAATTCACCGAAAACAACGTGACCGCGACAGAAAATATCGTCGCTGCAATGCGTATGCATAATATACCTTATTTCGTGCATATCTCGTCTTCAGTGGTAAATTCAAAAGCCGATGATTTCTACACGCGATCGAAAACGGCTCAGGAACAGTTCATCGATACTGTGACGGATATTCCGCATGTGATTTTGCGTCCAACGCTGATGTTCGGCTGGTTTGATCGTAAGCATCTTGGGTGGCTTCGCCGTTTCATGGATCGCACACCGGTCTTTCCGATTCCGGGCGACGGCAAGTTCATTAGGCAGCCTTTGTATGTGGGAGATTTCGCCGCGATCATCATCTCTTCCATGGAAAAAATGCCGACAGGGACTTACGATATCTCGGGGTTGGAGCAGGTTTATTATGGCGACCTGATAAACTTGATTCACAGTACCGTGAAGCCCAAGGCTCGCATCATCTACATCCCCTACAAAATATTTTGGTGGCTTCTTTTTATCTACGGGAAGTTGAGTTCAAAGCCGCCTTTTACAACCAGCCAACTTGAGGCACTTGTGATACCCGAAACATTTCCGGTAATTGATTGGCCGGTAGTCTTTGGAGTGGAGGCAACTCCGTTGCGCAGTGCAATCACCGAGACCTATTTGCACCCGACATACAGCAAGATTGTGCTGGATTTTTAGGAGACAGTACCAATGAGCCGCATTGTGGTGATCGGGGCGGGGGCCATGGGGCTTGCCGCAGCACATCGTGCCGTAAATTTGGGCCACGAGGTTGATCTGATCGAGAGTGATGCAGTAGCCGGTGGAATGGCTGCCCATTTTGATTTTGGCGGGCTATCTATTGAACGATTTTATCACTTCGTCTGTAAATCCGACGAGCCGACATTTGCGCTGATGCGCGAGCTTGGCATCGCCGATCGCATGAAGTGGCGTGGAACGTCGATGGGATACTTCATGAAAGGCCGGATTCATCCTTGGGGTGATCCAATCTCCCTATTGCGGTTCCCGCATCTGAGTTTGATCGCGAAGTTCCGTACGGGCCTTCAAATGTTCCTGACGACGAAAGCGCGCAATTTTTCGAAGATTGAACATAAGACCGCCCGGCAGTGGCTTGAACAGGGGTCGGGCAAAGAAGTGTATAATACACTTTGGAAGCGTCTGATGGAACTGAAGTTCTACCAACTTGCTGACGATATTTCGGCCTCATGGATTGCTACGCGCGTGCGCCGCATCGGCAATTCCCGGCGTTCGTTGTTTCAGGAAGAACTTGGCTACATAGATGGTGGAAGCCAAGTTCTGGTCGATGCGCTTGTCGACGCCTATACAAAACAAGGCGGACGCCTGCACCTCTGCGAAGCCGCCGAACGCGTCGAGTGCCTGGACGGCAAAGTGACGGGTGTACGAACGAAAGAGCGGTTCTTGCCGGCGGATGCGGTTATTTCCACCCTGCCGACGCCGTTGGTCTCCCGCTTGGTGCCTGATCTACCCGAGGCGTCGAAGAAGAAATACGATGAAATCCGCAATATCGGCGTGGTATGCCTTCTCTTCAAATTGAAGAAGTCAATCAGCCGTCATTTCTGGATCAACATCGTGGATGACACCATCGAAATACCCGGACTGATCGAATTTTCGAATCTTCGTCCTGTGAAGGATACGGTCGTTTACGTGCCGTACTACATGCCGACGACGAATCACAAATGGAGCTGGAGCGATCAGCAGTTCATCGATGAAGCTCTGGGCTATATCAAAAAAGTAAATCCAGACGTTGGCGATAGTGACGTTATCGAAGTGAAAGTCGGGCGTCTCGCTTATGCGCAACCCGTCTGCGAGCCAAATTTCTATGAGAAACTACCGCCCGTACAGACCCCGATTTCGGGGCTGCAGATTGCCGACACGTCCTATTATTATCCAGAGGATAGGGGCATTGCGGAAAGTGTAAGGCTGGGCAGATCAATGGCTGAAGCTGCTTTGAAATGAAGCCGGTTTCTGAAATGATCTCATCACCTTTCGTTCGTTTTGTGTTGTCAGGTGGCATAGCTGCAGGCGTGAACGTTTTGTCGAGAGCAGCATTGTCCACAATCACCAGCTACTCTGTTGCCATCGTGATAGCATACCTTATCGGGATGACGACGGCCTATGGCCTTATGAAGCTATTCGTTTTCGCAGAGTCTGGTCGCCGGCCTGATGTGGAGTACCTGCGCTTTGGCTTGGTGAACATGGTTGCGTTAGTGCAGGTGTGGGTTGTGAGCGTCGGGCTGGCTACCTGGCTGTTCCCAGTCACTGGGTTCGGTTTTCATCCTGAGGCCGTGGCGCATGTAATCGGTGTTTTAAGCCCGGTCGCTACGAGTTACTTTCTGCATAAGTACTTTACGTTTTCGTCCAGTTAGGGCTGGAGCCAGAACGATGGAAAATCAGATATGTTCGAGAGTGACGTGATCTGGAATGGTTTATCTTCATGTTTTTGAAGCGGTGGAAATAAAATGCAATGTGTGGTTTGCGGCAGCGACGATTTCGTCAATAACAATGTAATTTGGGATGAGCTCGCTGAGGAATGGGGCATAAACCGCTTCGAACGGGGCTATATTGATCGGCAACAGGGTACGCAGTGTTTGGGTTGCGGGTGTAATATTCGCAGTCAGGCCCTTGCACGTTCTATAATGCGTCATTGGTCGTGGAAGGGTAGATTTGCGGACTTCGTTATTGATAGTAAGGGAAAAAAAGTTCTAGAACTCAATGAGTGCGCACAGCTATCGAACTACCTGAGGCAAATGCCTGATCGAACACTTGGAGAATATCCGGAAGTCGATATGCATTCGCTCCCATACGCGGATCAAACTTTCGATTTGATTGTCCATTCGGATACTCTCGAGCATGTCGAAAACCCTGTGAAAGCCCTGTCAGAGTGCAGACGGGTTTTGAAACCGGGCGGTCTTTTAGCCTACACGGTTCCGATAATTGTAGACAGGCTGACGCGTGATCGGAAGGGATTGCCAAACAGCTATCATGGTGCTCCAAGCTCCAACGCATCCGACTTTCAGGTTGTTACCGAATATGGAGCTGACGCTTGGAAGCATGTCGTTGAGGCTGGGTTTGAAGATGTCTGCCTGAGCACGTTCGACTATCCCGCGGGAATTGCAATTAGTGCATCGTGCGCAAGCGATCATCAGCCGGAAGCCTCGTGGTTGGGAAAATTCCTTTCAAGAGGAAAAAAATCGTAAGTCTTTCTCAGATGGCCGTCGCTTGGAGGTATCAATAATGCCTCTGCGCGCCTCCCGAATCCGTGACGGCGTTTTGAGAAGCGTGAGGTGTGTCTGAACTTCCGCACAACAGCTGCAAATAATCCCACTTGTTTTTAGGGGCGGGATCATTGTCTCGACTTGAGCCAGAGAATAGGGTATCCGCCTCGAAACATAACAGCTGCGTATTTTGCCGAGGAACAGTATGACCGACGATCTTGATTTCACCGGCGAACGCTATCTACCGACGATTGGTGGCAATATCTATCTCGAACATATGCATCGGTATCATCTGGCAAAAAATTTTGTCAGAGGTAAAGACGTTCTGGATATCGCAAGTGGTGAGGGTTTTGGCACCGCACTCCTGGCGGAAACTGCCCGATCAGTGATTGGCGTTGATATTTCAGATGAAGCAGTCCGTCACGCGCAAGTGAAGTACAAAACCGGGAGCATTTCGTTTAAGGTGGGGTCGTGCGAAGACATCCCGCTCCCGTCGGCGTCTGTGGATGTCGTCGTCTCATTTGAGACACTTGAACATATTGAGGCCCATGATCGCTTTATGCAAGAGATCAAACGCGTCCTGCGGGCTGATGGAATACTGATCATTTCGACGCCGGAAAAACACGCCTACACCGTCGCGACGGGGCTGGTAAATCCCTTTCATGTAAAAGAACTTTTTAAGAACGAATTCAATGAACTCTTGGGGCAACATTTTGCTCATGTCTCGATGCATGGCCAGAAGATAGGTTTCGGCTCGATCATCGCATCTGAAAACCAGTCTGCGCGGTTTTTTGAAACAGACTCTGGAAGTGGCGCAACTGCGGCCGGTATCGATGCGCCGATGTATATGATCGGTGTCGCATCAGATCGACCCGTTGAGAATGTGAGCATGAGCGGGGTTTTCTCGCAGGATATTCAGTCTTCCGAACCCGTCTTGAAGCGCGTAGAGTTCGAGGAAGCACAGTGGTCTGATGCGTTGATGAAGGATATTGACCATATTTCCGGTCAAGTAGATGCGCTTCAGCGAAGCAATTGGATGAGCAGTGCTTCTTTGGCAAAACTGTTGAAGCGACTGATTTACGCCCGGCTGCTTTATACACTGTCGAAAATAAAAGCTTTCAGTACGCGTCGACGGAAAAGATTTTTGAAGTCTGCTGAGAAACGCGATCCCATGTTGCTGTCGCGCAAGGTGGATCAGTTTTGCCTCGACTATTATCAAAAGATCACAACAAACAAAATTATCGCGGCTAGCCGTTCAAACCTCAGTGCGCGTAGCGGCGTGAGGGTGACAGCTATTGTTCCCAATTTCAACCATGCCCGTTATCTACCTCAACGCCTCGACAGCATCTTGGCGCAGACTTATCCTCTCATCGATATTCTGGTCCTTGACGACTGTTCCACCGATGACAGCCGGTCGGTGATCGATTCCTATGTCAAACGTTTTCCAGAGCGTATCAGGGCAATTTACAATACCGAGAACTCCGGCAATGTTTTCCGCCAGTGGCAAAAGGGCCATTCCCAGGCAAAAGGTGACCTCGTCTGGATTTGTGAAAGCGATGATTTTTGCGAGCCCACATTTGTTGAGCGGACGATAAGTGCATTCCGAGATCCAAGCGTGATGTTAGCGTTTGGCCGCATTCAGTTTGCCAACAGTGATGGCAATTATTTCGCGGGACTGGATCACTATCGGGAAGATAGTGAACCCGGGATCTGGGACGTTCGAACCGTCCGCCCCGCGGCGGAATGGTTCCGTGGCGGCTTTGGAGTAAAGAACGTGATTGCAAATGTCGGCGGCAGCTTGTGGCGCCGGTTCGACATTTCCGACCAAGTCTGGGAAGAAGCGCGCAGCTTTAAGATAATGGGAGATTGGTATCTCTACTCGGTTATTGCCGGTGGTGGACAGATTGCATATGAACCGAGCGCAATAAGCTATTTCCGAATTCATGAGAGCAATACGTCCGGCAGCAGTGCCCAGTCTAAACCCGAATATTACAAGGAATACGCGCGACTGATGGCGGCGTTGAAAGGCCGCTGGGATATTCCGGATGATACTCTGCAGCGCTTTATCGAGGTATGCCGCAGTGTTTCAAAAGGTGCCGGCTTGCAGGGAGCAAATTTTGACGAGCTATTGAATGCGTCGGCACTTCACGCCATGCCGCGCGACAACATCCATGTGCTTATTGGTATTTTAGGCTTTTCTTTCGGCGGCGGCGAGATATTCCCTATTCATCTCGCAAACGCGCTTCGCCGCAAAGGCGTGATGGTTTCTATTCTGCAGATGCACGATGTCGATGACCATAGAGATGTCAAACGGATGCTGAATCCGGGAATTCCCGTCTACACGGCAAATGCGGTTCGTGACATGGGCGTAGACAACTTTATCAAAAATGCCGGTATCTCCATCGTCCATTCGCACGTTGCCAATGTCGAGGGGTTTTTGCTCGATGGTGTAGGCGTTTCAGTTCCTTTCATCTCTACGCTGCACGGCTCCTACGAAGCTATGGATGTTGCAACGACCAGGATTTCGCGTTGGAGTAAAAAAATTGATCGGTTCGCGTATACGGCTGATCGAAATTTGACGCCGTTCAATAACTTGCAGATTCCGCAGGACAAATTTCTAAAAGTGAAAAATGCGATGCCTGTCGATGATGTCTCATTTCCAAAAAATCGAGCGCAACTCGGTGTCGCGGATGATGCGGTGGTATTTGCTCTCGTCGCAAGAGGAGCGGAAGGAAAAGGTTGGGCTGAAGCTGTAAAGGCCTACCTTATCCTGCGTGAACGGCGGCCAGAGGTGCCGATGGCATTGCTGATGGTTGGCGAAGGACCTGCAACCGATGCTGCAAAACAGTTGGCGGCTTCCGATTCAACAATTCACTTCCTCGGCTACGTGACAGAGATTTATGGTCTCTATCGCATGAGTGATGTCGCCCTGATACCCACGCGCTTTCCGGGGGAATCATATCCTCTTTGCCTGATACAAGCGCTGCAGGTTGGTGTGCCCTGCGTTGCAACCGATATCGGTGAGATCAGGGGCATGTCTCAGATCGGCGATCGGCAAGCTGGCATCATTATCGCCAATGATAGCGATAATGTCCGGTTCGTGGCAGAGTTGACGGCAGCAATGGAAAAGATTTTGGACAAAACGCTTCGTGAGGGGCTGAAGGAAAACGCAGAAGCTTTGGGGAAGACATACGACATCGATGTGTTGGCTGGCGAGTATCTGGATGAGTATCGTACGATCCTGACGCGACGTTCCTCTCCGCAGTCGAATTAAGGTGATTGGCTTTTCATGAACATATTGGTTCTCGGCGGAGGCGGCTTCATAGGCTGCCATCTTGTGGAAGATCTGGTGGCGGCAGGGCATGCCGTCACGGTTATGGGAAGAAGCCGGCTATCCTCACGTCCTCTTTCAACTGAGGTTCAGTACATCTCGGGAGAACTGGCCGATAGCAAACTGATGCGCAAGGTCTTACGAGATGTCGATGCCGTCGCTCATCTTGTAAGTGGCACGGTTCCGTCTACGGGTGACAAGGATCCAGGCAGAGACGTGGAAGTCAACCTGCTGGGAACCCTCAGTCTTCTGGAAGATATGGCCGCGTCCGGCGTAAAACGGATATTGTATTTGTCGTCCGGTGGCACGGTTTATGGAAAACCGCAGGAAATTCCGATTCCGGAAGGCCACATTCTGGATCCGATATGTTCATACGGTGTGGTGAAAGTCGCAATTGAGTCCTATCTCAAGCTCTACGAGATGAAGGCCGGCTTGCAACCGATCGTGATACGTGCGTCCAACCCCTACGGCCCGTATCAGGGCAATCTTGGGGTGCAAGGCATCATTGGGACTTATCTGAATCTCGCTCTCAAGCATCAACCGATCGAAATTTGGGGTGATGGTTCGACCATCAGGGACTATATCCACGTCAAGGACCTCGCCAGCCTCTGTGTCGCCGCGCTGCAAAGCGACAAGATCGGGATCTACAACGGCGGCAGTGGTACTGGCACGTCAGTCCTGCATATAGCGGAAGTGGTTCAGGAGATTACCGGAAATCCCATACCGATCATCTACAAGCCCCATCGCAGTCTGGATGTTCCTGTGTCGGTTCTGGATGTGGAGCGGGCAAAGATGGATTTCGACTGGAATCCGAAGATTGGCCTTAGGGAAGGCATTGCTGGCGTGTGGTCTTGGCTCAAGGAAAGTCAGGTAAAATCCTAAGGTACTTGGAGAGTGAAAAACTTGCGAGTGCTGAACTCTGTTAGAGGCCGATGGGATTCTTGCTGGTCGCCCCTTTGAAAAAACCGACAGCCTTTGCCCGACGCCGCGCTGAAAAAAGAACGGTTGGCGAAAGTAGAAGCGCAAGCGCCTGAACGAATGTCGAAGTTTTTGGGAAGGGTCTCTTGTGTTTGATGCCCGTGTAAATCCTCGATCGAGCCATGTGAAAGGCCTTCAGATGCGCGATCTGAGGTGATCGCCCTGAAGAATGTCCCGCCGCATGAACGGTCAGGGAATTGCGCACGAACATGAGTGGCCCCAGTTGCGCAAGACGCAGGGAAAGGTCGTCATCTTCGTGATAGAGGAAAATATTGGGATCAAAGCCTCCAACTTTTTCGAAATTTTGCTTCGAAACAACAAATGCGGCGCCGCTGAGGACCGGCACGGGGCGGTCGGCGTCGGGCCATCCCTTCTTCATGTAGTCGCTGCGCGGCAGGAGCCATGAGCGACGCTTGAAGTACTCACTTCCATCCGCGTTGGCGATTCGCGGATTGAAAGCGACTGCTGAAGGATATTGCTCTATTGCCTCCAGCAGTGCCTCAAGAGCGCCGGGCTTCAATCTTGCGTCTGGATTCAAAAACAGGATCCAGGGTGTCTGGACGACTGCCGCTCCTGCATTGCAGCCTCGGCCAAAGCCTAAATTTTCATCAAGCCGGACGATGTCGATGTTTCTTCCTTTAGGAAGACTTGCGAAACTGTTAGTCCGCCCGTTGTCGACAAGAACGATTGGCGTCTCCGCGGGGATCGATGCGATCATGTCAACAATGAGCGCATCGCTCTTGTAGCAAACGGAAACGATTGTCACCGCTGAAAGTGGGAGTTTTGCCATTTCGTATCCAATGGTTGGGTAGCGAGTGTGCGCCTGCATTCATTATTGTTTCAAGCCTGTCCGACGAACAGACGTCTAACGAATTCAGTCTCCATCTTACATCAATGGCAGATGATCAAAGCGCTTGCTAGGATGCCGCAAGCATTCTCAAGTAAACACCGTAATCACCTTTGCCGGCCTTTTCGGCGATTTCTGAAAACTGGGCCTTCGTAATGAATTCCTTGCTGAAGGCAACTTCTTCAGGGCAAGCTATCTTGAAGCCCTGACGCTTTTCCAGTGTGCGCACAAATTCCCCGGCTTCGAGCAGGCTATCCGGCGTTCCGGTATCAAGCCAGGCGTAACCGCGACCCATGATGGATACCTTCAGCTTTCCGCGTTCCAGATAGACGCGGTTCACGTCCGTTATCTCATACTCGCCGCGCGCGGAAGGCTTGAGATTGGCGGCGATGTCCACGACATCGGCGTCATAAAAATACAGACCGGTAACGGCCCAGTTGGATTTGGGCTTTAACGGCTTTTCTTCAATGGACAGCGCGCGCATCTCGCTATCGAACTCAACGACGCCATAACGTTCAGGATCGTTGACGTGGTAGGCGAAAACGGTGGCTCCGTCATTGACGCCGGTACCGCTTTGCAACAGCTCCGGCAGTCCGTGCCCGTAATAGATATTGTCGCCGAGGATCAGGCAGGACGGGGAGCCACCAATGAAGTCGGCACCGATCATGTAGGCTTGGGCAAGCCCGTCCGGGCTTGGCTGAACGGCGTATTCGATCGAGAGACCCCATTGGGAACCGTCTTTCAGAAGGTTCTGGAAAAGCGGCATGTCATGTGGTGTCGAGATGATGAGGATCTCGCGAATGCCGGCCAGCATCAACGTCGTCAGCGGATAATAGATCATCGGCTTGTCGTAGACGGGCAGAATCTGCTTCGAGACCGCCAATGTCATAGGATGCAGACGGGTTCCGCTGCCTCCGGCAAGAATGATGCCCTTCATGGCATTTCCTTTTTGTTCTGCGCTAGGGCGGCCATGACCGCGCGCGTTGATGTCTGCCATTCCGGCAATCTTATTCCATAAACTTCTTCCAGCTTGCTGCAATCAAGCCGGGAGTTTGCCGGGCGTCGGGCCGGGGTAGGGTATTGTGCGGTCGTGATGTCGTTGACACCAATCGACTTTCCGCCGTTTTCCGCAGAAAACTCGAATATCTGTTTGGCAAAACCCGCCCAGTTCGTTTCACCTGTGCCTGACATGTGAAAAACGCCGCGAAGATGTGGGGCTGGATCCGTCGCGAGTTTTCTCGCGATCGACACAATCGCGACGGCGATGTCGTTTGCCGAGGTGGGGCAGCCAAACTGGTCCGCAACCACATTGACCTCGTCGCGGCTCTCGCTTAGCCGCAACATGGTTTTTACGAAATTGCTGCCATATTCCGAATAGACCCATGCCGTTCGCAAAATGGCGTAGTTTTTGGTGTTTTCAGAAACGGCGTGTTCGCCTTCGAGCTTTGAGCGACCGTAAACGGAAGCCGGTCCTGTGGGATCGTTCTCGACGTAAGCGGTGGTCTTGGTGCCATCGAATACATAATCCGTGGAAATATGAATGACGGGAACACCGATGTCATTTGCGGCTCGCGCGACGGCTTTTGCTCCGTCCCGATTGACGGCAAAAGCGATGTCTGGTTCGCTTTCCGCTTTATCCACGGCGGTGTAGGCAGCGGCCGATACCACGACATCGGGTTTCGCCTCCCGCAGCGCTTTGAAAACAGTGTCAGGTCGCGCAAGGTCAAGCTCCGGCCGGCCAAGAGCAACAATCTCCAGACCGTGTCCGGCCAGTGCCTGAAGGGCACTAACGACCTGTCCATTTTTCCCGGTGACTGCCAGCCGCATCCGGTTCAGTCCTTCGTCAGAACGCCGAGGCGCTCACCTGAGTAGACGCCTTGACGCAGCGGCTCCCACCACCATTCATTGTCGAGGTACCATTCAACGGTCTTGCGAATTCCAGTCGCAAAATTTTCCTGTGCTTTCCAACCCAGTTCCGTTTCGAGCTTTGTTGCGTCGATAGCGTAGCGGGCATCGTGACCAGGGCGATCCGTGACGTATTTGATAAGCTCGGCATGAGGCTTTGACTGCGGGCGCAGTTCGTCCAGAATGGAGCAGATGCAATTCACCACATCGATGTTCTTCTGCTCGTTTCTACCGCCGACATTGTACTTTTCGCCGGCGAGCCCCGTCTGGACAATGAGCCACAGAGCGCGGGCGTGGTCTTCCACATAAAGCCAGTCGCGGATGTTGGCGCCGTTTCCATAGACCGGAAGCGGCTTGCCTTCCAAGGCGTTTAGGATGATCAGCGGAATGAGTTTTTCCGGGAAGTGGAATGGCCCGTAATTGTTGGAGCAGTTGGAAATCACGACGGGAAGGCCATAGGTCCGCTGCCATGCCGTGGCGAGATGGTCGCTTGCGGCTTTTGAAGCGGAATAGGGCGACGAGGGATCGTAGGGCGTTGTTTCTTCGAAGAGGCCATGCTCTCCGAGCGAACCGTAGACCTCGTCGGTCGAGACGTGAAGCATGCGGAAGGCTGATTTTGCGTCTTCGGCAAGACCGTTCCAATATTGCCGCGCTGCTTCCAGCATCGTGAAAGTGCCATTGATATTGGTCTGAATAAAATCAGCCGCGCCGGTGATGGAGCGATCGACATGGCTTTCGGCCGCCAGATGCATCACGTAGTCCGGCTGAAATGTCGCGAAAGCGTCATTCATTGCAGCCCGGTCGCATATATCAGCCTGAAGAAAGCGGTGGTTTGGCGCGTTTTCGATTGGCTTGAGCGAAGCCAGATTACCGGCATAAGTCAGCTTGTCGATTGTAAGGACATCCGCACCGACCTCGCTTACGAGATAACGCACAAGGGCAGACCCGATAAATCCGGCGCCGCCGGTGACTAGAACGCGCATCATCAATTTCCAGTTTTTTGATAGGTGAAATATTCAGGCAATTCGGACAGAGAAGGCTGCTTGGCATCCTTGTCGGAAAGCACGCAACTGTCCATCTTTGGCCAGTTGATGCCGATGGCGGGATCATCCCATTTGACACCGCGATCATGGACGGCGCTATAGGGGGCTGTCACCTTGTATGAGATAACGGTGTCGTCAACCAGCGTCATGAAACCGTGGGCAAAGCCTGCCGGAACCCACAGCTGCTCGCCGTTTTCCGGTGAAAGCTCAACGGCGGTCCATTGCCCGAACGTGGGTGATCCGGTTCTGATATCAACCGCAACGTCCAATAGTCGTCCACGAAGGCAGCGGACGAGTTTGCCCTGTGCGAAGGGTTGCGTCTGGAAGTGAAGGCCCCGAACAGTTCCGGCCTGCGCGGACAGAGATTCATTGTCCTGCACGAATTCGACATCCGAGACATTCTCGCGAAACCATTCCCGTTTGAAAACTTCGCTGAAGTAACCCCTGCTGTCTCCAAACCGAGCCGGAGTTATCTTTTTTAAGCCTGATATCGAGAATGCTTCTACCTGCACGTCGCGGATCCTGTCTGGTCTGCCTGCTTACGGTGATATGACTTCAACGCTTCGGACAGTCAATAACGCTTTATCAGTCTACCACACAAGAGTATCTCGTCTCTGACAGGGAGTATAACGGATAGCTTGCCGGTCCGAACCTCGCCTCGACACTATGTCCGCTTGTGCGGCCTGATCGACGTTCTCAGTTCCACCAGTCTTTCCAGTGTCTCAAGGCTTCGATCGGTGCGGGCAGCGGAGAGGGCGAGCGCCATGGTTTCCATGGCGATGAAGGATGGGGCGTGTAGCGCTACCCCTTCGTTCTTTGCACGGGGTAGCAGGAGATAAGCGTTGGCGTGTTTTTTGAGCACGCTGTCTTCCTGGCCGAGCAGCATGATTATCGGGATGTCGAGGCGACCAGCCTCAGCGATTGCGGTTTGGGCTTCGCGGTGGGCCCTGCCGTGCAGGAGCATGATGAGGACGTGGCCGTTTTCAAGGTCGAGCAATTGTTCGGCAAGCGTGATACCGGTGGCGTTCAGCGCATAGGAGCGAAGGCCTGAGCGCTGGAACAGCCGGGCGGCATAGGTGGCGATGATGCCGGAGGCTCCGATGCCGAGGACGCCGATGCCGCGTGCTTCCGCCAGAAGACGCACGGCGGCGGCCATGGCGTCGCGGTTTTCCACAGTGGCCAGCATTTCCAGCGCGTTTTTCTGGTTCTCGAGAACGAAGTCGATTGCCGCGTCGCAGTTGCCCGAAATGGATTTCGTGGTAGCGGCCAATTTTTCAACCGGCGAATCCGTCACGCCGAGATAGGCCTCCAGAGTTTCCTTGAGATCGACCAGCCCCTGAAACCCAATTGCCTGAATGGCACGAATGACCGTCGCATCGGAGGTATTGGTCTCAAAGCCGATTTCCAGCGCCGATTTGCCGAGAACGGCATGGCGGTGGCCGTCAATATATTCGGCAACGGCAAGCAGCCCTGGCGAAAGACGGTCGCGGCGCTTGCGAAGTTGCTCACCGAAACGGTCTGTATGTCTAGGCCTTGATGTACGGGTTTCGCCAGTCGTCATGGGACTTTCCGTGAAGGTGAGTTTCTTACTCTTCTTCACGGATTAGCAGTGCGCCAAGCTCGCAGGCAAGCGCTTTTGTTGCTGCAATCGTTCCCTTACTTTTCAGCCGTGGGCCTTTTCGTCAGATGCGACTGGATGGCGGAGACCATGAGGCTGAGAGCGGCGTAGGAGTTGGAGATTGCCTCTTCCCGCGGCAGAAGGATGTAGCGACCGTTGCGGCAGGCCTGCAGAAAATTGCAGAAACCCGGCATTACAGCCTCCATCATGTCGATTTCGGCCTGCGGAGAAGCGCCAGTATCGGAACGATAGGGATCGAAAATGAAGTCGGCGTCGAGTTCCGGCAAGCGCTCGGCGCTGATCTCGATGCGCTCGCCGTCTGGAATATTGTCGATTATGGCTGGGAAACGAAAACCGGCATCCCGCAGCACCCGGCCGAGCGCACGATACGTGTGGTAGACGCTGATCTTGCCATTCAGTGGCTGGAACACCGAGACAGTGCTCGCGCCGGTATCGACCGAGGCCTTCAGCGCTTCGATCTGCGCCCGGTAGCGTCGGTCCAGAACGGCAAGTCGCGCGTGGGTGCCGGTTAGTTCGGCCAGCATCTTGTAGATATGCGGCGCGCCGTCCTTCGTATTGTCGATGGCGACGGTCGGGGCGATCTGTTCCAGTTTTTCGATTGGTGTCGGTCGGTCCGGTTCCGTCAGGATGAGATCGGGCTTGAGGGCGACTATCGCTTCCAGATCGGCGTTGATGGAGCCGATATAGGCGATGTCGCTATTGTCGAAATCGACACCGGTCAGAATGGCGCTGGACCGCAGGTAGGGTTTGCCGTCTCCACCCATGCGGCCATGGCTACCCACTGGTATCACACCCAATTCTATCAGCGGGATGGTGAGATCGATGTCGTGCAGGGCGACGATACGTTTCGGCTGTAAGGGGACAGACACGGTGCGGCCGAGGTCGTCGGTGAAGGTCCGGCTGTCCTCCGCGTGAGCAACGTATACCCCCAGAAGAAGTCCGGCGGTTGAAACGAAAGCGAGAATGGTATTGCGCATGAAAGACCTATAGGCGGTGCCGGTGAAACCAAAGAAGGGTAAGAAGCGTGGGGGCGCCCACGGCCGAAAGAACGAGCCCGGTCGGCAATTCCAGCGGTGAAAAAGCGGTTCGGGCAATCGTATCGGCAATTGCAACCAGCGTCGCTCCTGCCAGACCCGCGCCCATAGCAAGCCCGGCATGGGAGCTGCCCGGCAGCAAAAGTCGGGCGATATGCGGGCCGATCAGGCCGACAAAACCGATGCTGCCGATAAAGGAGATACAGGACGCGGTGAGAACGACCGCAAGGATGACATGCAGCGCTGATAGCCAGCGGGTGTGAACGCCGAGTACCGCTGCATTATTGTCGCCGAGCGCCTGAACATCGGCGGCACGGGCGGTGAGGAGAACAAGACAAAGGGTGATGGCCAGGATGGCTGCAAGGATGGAGACGGCGCTCCAGGATGCGCCTTGCAGGTTTCCTACCATCCAGATCATCGCCGTCTGCAAATTGCGGATATCAAGCGATGCCATAAGGATAAGCAGCAAAGCTGATAAAAACCATGAGAAGCCGATACCCGTCAGAACGAAGCGCAGCCGTGAGGTGACACCGGAAAGCGAAAAGACGATTGCAGCACTCGCCATCCCACCGGCGATACCGGCCAGGGGGCGGAATATCACCGGCAGGGATGGCAACAAAAACAGGCAGCTCAGCACCGCGAGCAACGCGCCTTCGCGCACGCCGAGCAGGCCCGGGTCGGCAAGGCTGTTGCGGGTGGTCGCTTGCATGATGGAACCGGCAACGCCCAGCATGGCGCCGGAGACCATGGCAAGCGCCAGGCGCGAAAAGCGAAAGTCGAGAACCATCACGGCGTCATTCGAGGCGGGATGATTATTTCCAGCGGTCAATAAAGACCACAGGGAGGAGGCCGCAATATATTGGCTGCCGGCGGTGAGCGACCATACGGCGACAAGCGTAAGGCAAAGGGTAAGCGTCACCATAATAGCCAGCCGCTGCGGCAAGAGGCGAATTGAAAAATGCGCCAGTCTGATGACCCTGTAACGGTTCATTTAAGCACCCTGCGCACCAA
>Ga0308171_1001363_pt1 | contig 33687 bp, 31 predicted proteins | sample PhyGR1_FD_202135 | JGI IMG/M metagenome (GOLD analysis project Ga0308171, IMG submission 202135) | Phyllosphere microbial communities from UC Gill Tract Community Farm, Albany, California, United States - DLSLSG.R1 | ecosystem: Host-associated > Plants > Phyllosphere > Unclassified | place: USA...
TAACGGCCGTCTATGGAAATAAATGTTGTCGGAAGTTTTGAATTGACAAACTTTTCAACCATTTCATTTCGCTTTTTGTTAAGCGCCATTTGTTTTATCCTGTCATAATCTGTTTCCAGAGTAATTTGGTGAGCAGGAATAACATCTTCAATTTTTACAATTTTCACCACTTTTCTCTTTCTTTCATCTTCATCATCAAAAGCTCTCGTGATATCCCCTTTATTCAAACCTGCCAATTCATAGCTGATTGTTCCTGGAATTGTTTCTCTTTCGATCTTATTAGAACCATCAGATCCTGGAATTACCCCAGCATTGAACTTTGTTTTTTTATCATCAGAATATCTGAAAGCTGCATCCTTAAAGGTAGTTTTACCATCAATGATCAATAATCTGATACTATCCAGTTTTTTTCTTGCTGTAGCAATCTCACCGTCTGTAGGTGTGGCTTTCAACAAAATGTGTCTCGCATCATATACTTTACCTGATTTTTTAACCAACATAATTAAGTGATATCCAAATTCAGATTCTACAGGGTCAGACATCTCACCTTCCTGCAAGTTAAGCGCAGCAGCTTCAAAAGGCTTTACCATCTGCCCCTTATTGATGTTCTTGTAAAAACCTCCGTTCGCCGCAGAACCTTCATCTTCAGAATAAATTCTTGCCTGGCTTTCGAAAGTTTCTCCTCCTTCAATATCTTTTTTAATCTTTTTAAGCTTGTTGATAAGCTCTTCTTTATGAGCTTCCGTCAATGTAGGATTCATCACAATCTGAGATAATGAAACTTCATCCTTAATTTCCGGTAACTGCGTTTTAAACTGATTAAAGAAGTCTGTTACTTCATTGGGAGTAACATCTGCTTTTTCTGTAATTTTCTGATATTTAGCCTGTCCGTAGTATTGATCGGTATCAATTTTCTCGATGGCATTTTTCATTTCATAACCATTTCTGAATTTATAAGCCGTCAACATCGATTTTTCGTCAGGAAACTGAGAAAGCAACTGCTGATATTTAGAATTTACCCCTTCTTTAATTGAAGCTGTACGGTTATCAATTAAAGTATCTCTTTTTGCTTCGTAAACAAGAAGTTTATTATTCAAAAGATTTTCCAAAAACTCACACTTATCTATATTAGAAGCTCCCTGCTGTTTTGCATAGTTCATCTGCTCATTTACATCCGATTCCAGCACAATTTCATCACCGATTACAGCAGCAATACCATCCACTAATTCTCCCGGCTTCAGCTGAGCTTTCATCATATTTGTTGCGAACAACATAATGAAAATTCCAAAAAGAAAAGTGATCTTAAGTTTATTTGTCATTTTACTATTTTAAACAAGTTGCAAATTTAGAATTCTTAATGAATTACATTGCATTTTTTATTATAAATATTTCTTAAAAAAGACGTATTTATTGTACTTCAAGGTCGAAAGTTGTTAATTCTTTAAATTGTTTCAGTCTACTGAACACCTCTGCTTCATTTACTTCCTGAATTCTTTCTGTCCCGAATTTTTCAACTGTGAAAGAAGCCATTGCAGAACCAACGATTAATGCAGATTTCATTGTTTCGAAATCAATTGTTCCTTTTCTAGCTAAATACGCTGCAAAACCTCCTGCAAAAGTATCTCCCGCTCCAGTCGGATCGAAAACATCTTCCAATGGCAACGCAGGAATGGCAAATACTTTATGATCATGGAAAAGTAAAGCACCATGCTCTCCTTTTTTAATGATAACATATTTCGGTCCCATTGTGTGGATTTTCTTAGCAGCTTTCACCAAAGAATATTCACCTGAAAGTTGTCTTGCTTCTTCATCGTTGATGCTTATTACATCTGTTTTAGCAATCATATCCATCAAAATATCCAACGCAGAATCCATCCAGAAATTCATCGTATCAAGGATAACCAATTTCGGACGGTTGTTCATTTTTTCGAGAACTGATAATTGTACGCCAGGGTGAAGGTTTCCTAATAATAAGATCTCTGCATCCTGCATAGAATCTGGAATTTTTGGATCGAAGTTTTCTAAAACATTCACTTCAGTCGCTAAAGTATCTCTTGTATTAAGATCATTGTGGTATTTTCCTGACCAGAAGAATGTCTTTCCTTCTTTTACGATTTCGATTCCTTCGATATTTACGTCTCTGCCTGTAAACATATCAAGGTGTTCCTGTGGAAAATCTCCTCCTACTACAGATACAATTCCGGATTTTACGCCCAAAATAGACGACGTAATTCCGATATATGTTGCTGCTCCTCCTAAAATTTTATCTGTCTTCCCAAATGGTGTTTCGATTGCATCGAATGCAACACTTCCTACAACTAAAAGTTTCATATTTTTTTTCAAAGTATATTAAAAGTAAATTAATTTTTCCATTCAAATGTGTCCAGCAGATGTTTCATATCTTTTTTGATATAATTTACTGCCGGAGCCAAAGAATCCGGTTTTGGTCTTGTGTTAAAGTATAAATAAGCAGTCACGAAATGTTTTGTGCTGTCTGTAATGTAAAATTGAAGATTAGAAGCACTTTGTCCTTTCAGTTCATAGAAATTTCCATATACCTTTTTTGCAGGATATTCAAAAGATTTTGTGTCTATTGAACTGGCTTTAATGGTATGTTCGTATACCATTTTTTCAGCTTCTTTAATGTGATCAGCAAAGTCGTTTTGAATCGGATAATACGTAACAAAAAGTTTTGCTTTCATTTTCGGATAATTCAGATAATACCAGCATGGACGCTTGGCATCCGTTATTTTAGCAAAATTTGAGTATTCAAAGGTATAATTACAGTTTGATTCAAATTTCTGATATTTCGGCGCAGGATATTCCAAACGGAGTTCTCCGTAAGGTTTTGGAACAGCATCCTTGTTCCCACAGGAAAATAAAAGCAATGAAGCAAATATAAAGATGACTTTTTTAATCATTTTGCAAAAGTACAAATTAGATTTCAGATTTCGAGAGACAAATTTCAGGATTTCAATGGGTTTTGGCTTGAATAAAATTATTTTTAACGCAGAAGGTGTTAAGATTTTTTGCCTCCTAAACTTTTTTATGTTCGCAAATGCATTTCACTCAACAAAGAACACCACGTTTTTCATTCTGAACAAAGCATAATCGAAGTGAAGAATCTCAATTACATTTTAGAGATTTCTTCGTCGCTTCGCTCCTCGCAATGACATCACAGAATTCTATATGCCATATGATAATTTTGGATATAATTTTCCAGAGGTTTTGGGAATGATTTTTCGTGAGAACTTTCAACATCAGTTACAAGATAATTATTTTCAGTAATAATATTTTCCCAAACCGATTCTGAATCAACCTCAACATTAAAAATTTCTATGCTTAAATTTTTGTGAGTCAGTTTATGATTGACCGTTTTTACACTTTTAATAAAAGGAACTAATTCATTGGAAATTTCAGGTAAAAATTCAAATAGTTTTTTCCAGATAAAATCATCTTTTCTTTGCTGAACTAAAAATTTACCATCTCTGTGAACAAAATAATATTTCAATTGCAAATCTTCTGCCTTTACTTTTTTTGTCTTCACAGGAAATTCTGAGATTTTATTTAACGAAAAAGCTAAACAGTCTTTATTCAATGGGCATTCTCCGCAAAGAGGATTTTTAGGTTTACAGATTTCTGAACCCAAATCCATCATTGCCTGATTGAAATCGCCTACATTTTCAGGTAAAATCAAATGTGCCAATTCAGAAAAATAATTAAAAGCCCTTGAATTGGAAATATCAAAATCATCTGCAAAAATACGACTCAGAACACGATAAAAATTGCCGTCAACTGCAGGCATTTTTCCATCAAAACAAATACTGGAAACTGCTGCCGCCGTATATTTCCCGACACCTTTTAATTTTAAAATTTCTTCGTATTCATGAGGGAAAACTCCGTGATACTCGGTCATGATCTGTTGAGCGGCTTTATGAATATTAATCGCTCTGGAATAATATCCCAACCCTTTCCAATAGAGTAAAACCTCATCTTCCTGAGCATCTGCCAACGTTTTTACATCCGGAAATCTTTTAACAAAATTATTGTAATGACCTAAACCCTGAGCAATTCTTGTCTGCTGAAAAACAATCTCGCAAATCCAGATTTTATAAGGATCTTTCGTCTGTCTGAAAGGCAAATCTCTGGCGTTTTCTTTGTACCAAGTGAGAAGTTTATTGCCGATATGCCTAAAGTCTGAGTTTTCTATTTTTTCCAAAAGTTTCTTCTTCATTTTTAATGCTTCAACTCTGCTCAGCATCTTTTAATATATGCAAAGATAAAATTTTATTTATCAGCTTTCACAGAATAAACCGGTGCTGCTTTTAACCATTGATATTTAAGATTCATTTCTTTGGCGATGAAGCGATATCCTTCTAATTTTTTAAGATAAATGTAAGAAGTAGAATCTTTTTTAAATTGTAATTTCTGATTGGAAAGAAACTGCATCGGAAAAATCACGACAGAATCACGGGTTGTTTTAAGAACTTTCCCGGAAGTAACCTTATAAATAAAAACCGACTGTCCGCGACCTGTAGATTGATCGATCAGATTAATATCAGAACCCGAAACTACCATATTACTGGCATCGAAGCATTCCTGAGGTTTCATAATGTAAGCTTTTCCTTCCACTCTTTCGTCTGCAAAAAGATCAACTTTGAAATCTTTCTGCACTTTTTTGTCTTCACAGCTGAAAGCTACCAGTAGTATTGGCAAAATGTAAAATAACCTGCCTTTCATAGTACTAATTTTAATGATTTGGTAGAAAAAAACCGATGTAAAATTGCATCGGTTTTTTTTATTATAATTTGAATTATATTAATCCTGAATATATTCTGCATCCCATTCGTTTCCGTCATCTCCTTTGTGTCCGTCCAATTTAATAACGAAACTTTTTGTTGGGAAATAAGGTGTTAAACGAATATCCAGCCAAACTCTGTCTTTATTTACTCTATCCTGTTCGAAACGAACGATCTTGAATTTTTCAATCAATTTGTCTGCTCCTTTGATACCGTCTAGGAAAGTAACAATTTGTCTTCTCAAATCATCTTCGTTCTTTGCATTCCAGTTTTCGAAAGCTCTTCTGTTTAAGAAATCAAGTAAAACTTTCGTCACATAATCGAATACACGAACTACTGAATAGGTCTGAAGACCGATATTATCTCCTGTAAATAAAGTTTTTGCGGAGAAAGCCATGATTTTGCCATATTCATTAACCATAGGAACCAATCCCATTTTTTCTAACTGAGAAATTTCGCTTTTCTTCAATTCGAATTTTACGGCATCAACCTCATTAATGTTACCATGTTTTTTACCTGCAGCAACCTGAGACATTAATGTTTTATGGATTTTTCCTGCCAATGAAGTTGAAGGTGGAAGCTCTACGTTTTCTTCTTCGCCCACTTCTTCAGCTTTTCCACGACCTACCAGCCAGTTACACGTCATAATTACATTACTTCTGTGCAATTCGCCACCTGTAAGATTTGCAGAATGGAATAAATCTACCACATCATCCGGCTTATCAAGATTAGCAAAATCCGTAACCATCATTACTTTATTCTCGTTACAGATCTTCGCCCATTTTTCAATCACTTTATTTGATCCCAAATAACCCGGAATTGCAAGAATCGAATAATTATCCCTAAGGTCTAAACGGTCATAATAATTCTTAAACTCTTCCGCAACAGCATCGATAAACAAAGGATTATCCAAATCTGAAACCTGTTCCAGACTTGCATTCACAATGCTTACATTATCAACTTTATCAAGCTCGGTATTTTTATAGAATTGAGCAACAGTTCTGTAGTTTGTTTCCAACTGACGAACGGAGTCCAATGTATTTTTTAAATTCTTTTTTAAATTTTGATCTGCTGCCTGCGCTTTTGTTTTGCAGACATCAGCCATTTTATCAGCAGATTCGTTTCCTTCCAGAAGATTCATCCAAAGATTAATTTTCTGTAGAAGTTCTTTTCTCTCATCTGATTTATTGGCGTCGGTAAGAAAAATTTCCTTCCTGGCCTTTCTTGTCGGGTTCATGTTTGCGATTCCGTCTACAACGGATTCTACAAAACCAAAACCACCTATTTTATTAAGTTCAGCAAGCGGATTACCCTTCGGTTGACCTGCGTGTTGTTGTTGACCTTGTTGTTGGCCTTCAGCTGCCTGTAATTTGCTATCCATGATTAATGTAAAGTCTTTAGATTATTTTTCAAGTTCTTGTGCCACATCTTTCAGTACTTCAATGAATGCAGCTCTGGTCTGATCATTCTCCAACATATTACGCAGAATTTTATTCGTTTTCAGCTGGCGTACAATCTTGTTGTACTGTTCCTGCTCCATGCTGAGCTGTTGCAAATAATCTGATTTCTGAGTAAGACTTTTGGGAGTAAAATCCGCAAGATTCTGAAAACGGAATTCCTCTTCTACCACGTTGCCATCTTCCGTCTCGTGCTGTACAGCCACAGAAGGTTGGAAATGTCTGAAGACGTCATCCACAGTCTTTAATCCTGTTACAATTTCAGGGACGTAAGATTCATCGGTTGTAAGCTGGCTTACAATCAGCGACTTATTCTCCTGTATCTCCTGAATAGCTTCATTAGCGTCTACTTTTACCTCGTTTCCGCCAACGCCATAATTAAACATTGCCATATTATTATTATTTTGAGATTTTTTTGTTTGGTGTGAATCGTTTTTATCAGCATCAAATAACTGACCAATCCAATGTTTAAATTTAAAAAAAAACTGTAACATACAAAATTTTGTTAAGATTTTTCTTGAAATATAAAATTAATAGATTAAATATCAATCAAATTTACAATTCTATTGATGTCACTAATCTAGGAAAAATAAACAAAAAACGCACCATTTCTGATGCGTTTTCTTTTCTAACAATTTTTGGCTTGTCTTACCAAATTTTTATTCTCTCCTCAGGAGCTTTATACATTTTATCTCCCGGTTTTATATCAAATGCTTTGATGAAAGAATCCTGATTTACCAACGGACCGAATGCTCTGAAAACTCCCGGCGAGTGCGGATCTGTTTTCACCTGATTTGTCATATACTGATCTGTAGACTTTGTTCTCCAAACGGTTGCCCAGCTCATGAAAAATCTCTGATCCTGATTGAATCCACTGATTAAGCCCGGATTTCCATTATCTTTAAGATACATTTGAAGTGCATCGTAAGCCACTGCCACTCCACCAAGGTCACCTATATTTTCGCCGCTTGTAAATTTACCGTTTACAAAACTTCCTTTTACCGGTTCGTAAGCGCTATACTGAGCCGCCAATTGTCCCACTTTTGCGTCAAAATTTTTACGGTCTGCATCCGTCCACCAATTATTCAAGTTTCCATCTCCGTCGAATCTTGAACCACTGTCGTCAAAACCATGAGAAATTTCGTGACCGATAACCGCACCGATTCCACCAAAATTGACTGCAGCATCTGCTTTTGGATTGTAAAAAGGAGGTTGAAGAATCGCAGCAGGGAAAACAATTTCATTATTTGAACCGTTGTAATAAGCATTTACCGTTTGCGGTGTCATTCCCCATTCAGTTTTGTCAACAGGTTTTCCTACTTTATCTAAACTTCTCTGATATTGCCAGGCAGAAACATTCTGAAGATTAGAATACAGAGTTCCACCGCTCGTTGAAGATTCCACTTTTAATTGGGAATAATCTTTCCATTTATCAGGATAGGCAATTTTTACCGTGAATTTTGACAATTTATCCTGAGCTTTCACTTTCGTTTCAGGAGACATCCAATCCATATCATTGATGTGCGTTTTGAATGACTTCAGAATGTAATCAATATAGGTTTCCATCTGCTGTTTTGCTTCAGGGGTGAAATATTTCTCCACATATAATTTTCCGAAAGCTTCACCCAAAACACTGTTTACCAAAGATAGTCCTCTTTTGTTCATCGGGCGCTGTTCTTTCTGACCTTGCAGATATTTAGAATAAAAATCGAATCTGATCTGCTCTAAATTTTCATCCAGATTACTAGCGTTACCATTAATTAAATGATATTTCAAATAATCTTTCAGCAAAGGAAGGTTCTTTTGAGTTAAAAAAGAATCCATATTTTGGTAATATTTCAATTCACCAACGATCACTTTATCGGTATTAACACCGGCATCTTTTAGATATTTCGGAAGGTTGATATTTTTAACCAAAGCCGGTAATTCTGATATCGTTTTTGGATTGTATCTTAAATTGGCATCTCTATTTTGCTCTAAAGTCAATAAATAATTTGCCAATTGTTTTTCGAAATCAACAACATTTTTCGCCGCTACATCAGAATTTTTATATCCTAAAACCCCGAATAATTTTCCGACATACGTTTGATATTCCGCTAAAGTTTTTGTATTAGCTTCATTTACTTTCTGATAATAATCTCTTCCTAAACCAAGATCGGGACCGCCAAGATAGACCGCATTCATTTTAGAATTCTTCATATCTGCTCTTACACCCCATCCGTAGAAAGAATTATCACCCAGTTTTGTTGCTTCCAACAAATATTTCTGAAGATCATTAAGGTTTTTGATCGCATCAATTTTTGCCAAATCTCCTTTGATCGGTGCTAAACCGTCTGCATTTCTTTTACTTGTATCCATAAAAGAAGCGTACAGATTCTGGATCTTCTGACCTTCAGAACCCGCTTCATATTTTTCGGATAAAATTTTATTTAAAATATCCAAAGAAGCATCATCTACATTTTCTCTCAACGCATTGAAAGATCCCCAACTCGCTTTATCAGAAGGAATCTGAGTGGTTTTCACCCAATTTCCGTTTACGTAGCTAAAAAAATCATCCTGCGGACGAACAGTTTTATCCATATAAGACAAATTGATGCCCTCTTCTTTCACTTCCAGTTTTTCAGGTTTTACAATTTCTAATCCATTCATCGGCTCAGATTTTTGAGTACTGGCAGTTTTTGTTGTTCCACATGAATTTAAAAATACCAAACCCGAAAGGGCAAGTATTCCAATATTTAGCTTTTTCATTAAAAATAATTTTGATTTTACACACACTTACCAAATATACGAATTTAGATTATAAATGATTAACGATTTGTTTAAACATGAATTGTATAAATATTTTTAAGAACATATATCAAATTAATGTAAAATTAAGTTTAGGCTAAATCCCATGTGATTTTTTCGATTTTGAAAACGGACTAAAGCCCGTTCCTATTAATATAAACAAAAAAACCGCTCATTGCTGAACGGTTTTGCTATTTATTTGTATTATTACCAGATTTTAATTCTATCTGCTGGCTTTTTGTAAAGCTTGTCTCCTTCTTTTACATCAAATGCTTTGTAGAAAGAATCAACATTTGTCAACGGTCCGAAACTTCTGAAATATCCAGGAGAGTGCGGGTCTGTTTTCACCTGATTTACCATGTATTTTTCACTAGATAATGTTCTCCAAACCGTTGCCCAGCTTAGGAAAAATCTTTGATCTTGCGTGTAACCGCTGATCGATCCAGGGTTTCCTTTATCTTTCAAATACATCTGCAATGCATCGTAAGCGATATTTACACCACCTAAATCGGCAATATTTTCACCGTTTGTGAAAGTTCCGTTTACATTAGTTCCTTTTACCGGCTCATATTTGTCATACTGGGCAGCCAAAGCTTTAGTTGCTTTTTCGAAGTTAGCTTTATCTTCAGGAGTCCACCAATCTACCAAGTTACCATCTGCATCGAATTGTGCACCGGAATCATCAAATCCGTGGCTCATTTCGTGACCGATAACTGCACCGATTCCACCAAAATTCACCGCAGCATCAGCTTTAGGATTGAAGAAAGGCGGCTGAAGAATTGCAGCAGGGAAAACGATCTCGTTGTTTACCGGGTTGTAGTAAGCATTTACCGTTTGAGGAGTCATTCCCCATTCTGTTTTGTCAACCGGTTTTCCGATTTTTGCTAAATCTTTGTTATACTGCCATTCTGAAATATTCTGAAGGTTAGAATATAAATTTCCACCTTTAGCTTCAGAAGTGATATTTAATTTGGAATAATCTTTCCATTTGTCCGGATAAGCCACTTTTACAGTGAACTTATTCAGTTTTTCCATTGCTTTTACCTTCGTTGTAGAAGACATCCAAGTCAATCCGTTGATGTGAACGGCAAAACTTTTCTTTAAATAATCGATTAATTCCACCATCTGCGCTTTCGCTTCAGCAGGGAAATATTTCTCAACATATAATTTTCCAAAAGCTTCACCTAAAGAACCATTGATTAACTCATACCCTCTTTTATTCAAAGCTCTTTGCTCCTGTTGACCTCTCAAATATTTGCCGTAAAAAGCAAATTTCATGTCACCCAGTTTTTCGCTTAAATAAGAAGCACTTCCGTGGATCATGTGAAATTTCAAATAATCTTTAATTACAGGAAGAGTTTTTTCATTCACTAACTTATCGAAATCCTTATAATATCCGATTTCTCCGATGATTACTTTATCTGTGTTTACGCCAACTTGTTTAAGATAAGCAGGAAGATCAACATCTTTTACCAGAGTTTTCAGCTCAGCCATTGTTCTTGGGTTGTACTGAAGCGTATTGTCACGGCTTTGCTCGTTGGTAAGGTATGTTTTTGCAATGCTTTTTTCGTAGTCTACAATTCCTTTTGCAGCAGCGTCACCATTTTTATATCCTAATTCTTTCAATATAGAAGCCACATACTTTGTATATTCTGTAAGAGCTTCTGTGTTTTTTTCGTTTACTTTCTGGTAATAATCTCTTCCTAAACCAAGAGATGCATTCCCCAAATAAACAGCATTCATTTTAGAATCTTTCAAATCTGCATCTATTCCCCAACCGTAAAGCGTATTTTCACCTTCTTTGGTTACAGAAGTTAAATAATTCTGAAGATCTTTAAGGTTTTTAATCGCATCAATTTTGTTGATATTTGCCTGAATAGGCTTGATTCCGTCTGCATTTCTCTTCTGCATATTCATGTACGTTGCGTACAGATCCTGAATTTTTTTACCCTCTGTTCCGTCAGCAAATTTATCCTTCAAAAGAGAATTCAAAATCGTCATTGAATTATTGTCTGTATCATCAGCCAATTTATTGAAACTTCCCCATGTTGGTTTATCAGAAGGAATTTTGGCAGTTTTCATCCAAGTTCCACTCACATAGTTATAAAAATCATCTTGCGGACGCACTGATTTATCCATCAAGCTAAGGTCTAAACCTTTGTCTGTCGCCTGAGCGTTCACCGTCTGTGAACCGATTCCTGCTAATAAAGCCAAAGAAAGCGTTAATTTTTTCATTATAATTACAATTTAATAATAAGTGTAACTTTTTTTAATTTCGTTACTTTTTTTATGAAAACAAATTTAATTAAATATTAAGAAGCAGCAACTTCTTTTACATTTCCGGTTGTTTTAAGAATCCCCAGGTCCGTATTTCGCCTTTCAGAGCTCTTCTCAAGCTTCGGAACAGTACGATATACATCAACCATCGATAGCCCGAACCGCTGTGGAATAATATATAACAGATTGACCAATTTTTCTCTCTGTATGATAAATGCCATCAACGCAAGTGATGCATCCACCAAAATAAAAATTAAATAATAGCTGAATATCTTGTCGCCATTTCCCGATAAAATCCCCAAAAACATGATAACATCTGCAAGCGGAGAGAAAAACGGAATAATATATTGAAACAATAAAATATTAGGCATCGCCCAAAGTCCTAACCCCTTATATTTCGGATTAAGGAAAGTGTGTCTTTGTTTCCAGAACATCTGCATGATTCCGTACGTCCATCTGAAACGTTGCTTTAAAAACTGTTGCTTTTCCCCCCCATTTATTTTGCTGAAAATCTTTAATTTCGGATGATCCGTAAATTCTGCTTTTGCTTTTTCGTAGGTAGAATCTCCGCTTCCGTCATCAACCATAATAATGTCGAATTTCATCATTAAGCCTAAAGCCAAAAAAAGCAACGCCCCAACGAAGATGAAAATACGAGTTCCCGATTGTAGGTTTTTCCAACGTTTTTTGCCGTCGGTCTGAAAAATCTGTTTTGAGTTTTCCACGATTATGATATTTCCCAAAGGATTTCAAAAAGTGTGAAAAACTACATCATATTTAATTTAAAAAAATATTAAAATCAAAGTTTACACTTAATTATTGACAAGAATTCCAACCAAATCCTGAATAATTTTTTGTGAAGCAAAGTACATTAAATCCTGTCGATCAAGATGAGGCATGTATAATTTTGAAGTCACTTCCTTATTATCAATTCTGATGGTGTAGAAAACCGTTCCGATATCTTTTCCGTCCTCGCCTTTTCCCGGACCGGCAACTCCGGTTGTTGATAGTGAAATATTAGTCTCGAATAATTTCTGACAACCTTCTGCCATTTCCATGGCAACCTGCTCGCTTACGACTGTAAATTCATCAACGGTTTCTTTTTTAACCTTTAAAATTTCAATTTTCTTTTCTGTTGCATACGGAATAATTCCGCCAAGAAAATATTTTGAACTTCCGGAATTTGATGTAATTAATCTTGCCAACTCTCCTCCCGTACAACTTTCTGCTGTGGAAATTGTTAATTTTCTTTCACTTAAAAGTTCGCCCAGAATTTTCTCAATTTTATCTTCCGAAGTGGCAATGACGTTATCTTTAATTAAAGGTAATAATTTTTGAATTTCCTCTTCCAGCTCTTGTTGAAGAAGATTTTCATGTATACCTGTCGCCGTTAATCTCAACTTTACACGAGTTCCAACCGGAAGATAAGATAAGGCTAAATTTTCAGGTAAAGCCAATTCCCAGTCTTCAATAATGTCTGCCAGAATACTCTCCGGAATTCCGACAACAGAAACAATTCTGGTGGAAATAAAATTTAAGCTAAACTTTTTATGCAGATAAGGAACAATCTGATCTCTGATCAATGGTTTTACTTCATAAGGAACACCCGGAAGACTGAACAATAATTTACCTTCCTGCTCCATCATCATACAAGGCGCTGTTCCGAAATGATTCTGAAAAACAGTAGATTTTGTCGGTACGAAAGCCTGTTCACGGTTTCTTTCCAAAATTTCCAGACGACCCCGTTTTTCCATATATTCTTTCAGATGATTGAACGTTAACTCATCTAAAGCAATTTCATCATTAAAAAATTCGGCGATGGCTTTCTTGGTTTTATCATCTCTCGTTGGGCCTAAACCGCCTGTTGTGATAATTAAATCTCCAATTTCAAAAGCAGATTGTATAGCGTTTTTAATGGTTTCGATTTCATCTGAAATGGTAAGGATTTGTGAGACCTTTATCCCAATGTTTTTAAGTTCAGTAGCAATGAAGTTGGAATTGGTATCTACGGTATTTCCGGATAAGATTTCGTCACCAATAGTAATCAAAACAGCATTTTCCATATTGTAATTCTTGAAAAAAATTCTCCTGCAAATGACGGAAAATTCTCTATGACAGGCAATATAAATTGATTTTTTCTATTTTTGACTAAAATTGTTTAAAACTATAAGTAAGAATTATGTCTAAATATGACGATGCGTCCTGGCATTCAGGCGGCGATTTTCCTGAAGGACTTCCCGAAAAAAACGGAGCAACACACACAGGAATGTTCCTGAACTGGTGTATTAACCGTGACTTTATCTCTGATGAATTAAAAGAAGATACTGAAGAAGAAATTGAAAAATTAAAGCGTAGAGAAATGACTGGGGCAGAATTTGTCATGGATTCATTGGATGGAAAATTTTCTGAGCAAGATCTCAATGACTTGGGAAACAGTTTCGCAAAAGATTATTATAAAGATGACACCGAATTTGGAAACAGATTCAGTTCATTTGCTGATGATTATGTAAATCTTTTTGATACTAAAGCCGAAGAGAATGACTACGAATATGAAACTTTTTATCATATCGAAGATACTTACGAAAACTACGATTTGATGAAACAGGTTATTGATTATCGTTTTGAGGAATGGAAGGAGTTTAAAAGTTTGAATTAAAATAAAGTTTGTCATTCTGCAAGAAACAAAGCATATTGAAGAATCTATTTCTTTGTCAGAATGACAAATCCTATGAATAACTGCTTTTAATTATGTTTTACCCAAATTAATTCGTCAGTTTTATAACCAATATTTTTTGCTTTTGCTAAAAATCGCTGTTTAATGCTTTCGGGAATTTCTTTTGTTCTGGAGAGAATCCAAAGATATTTCAAATTGTTTCCCATCACCAAGGCGTACTGATAGTTTTCATCAATATCCACGACATTATACCCAGCCCAGATTGGTTTGAAAAAAGAAACTTTAAGCTGAGCTTCCGTAGGATCTTTAACAAATCTCGCTTCACCTACCGATTCTTTCCATTCTTTTTTGACGTAATTATAGCCTTTATTGTCAACTTTTATCGTTCCGTTTGGATTTTTGGAGTAAGTAGCTGTGACGTTATCCATATTTTTTTCAAACTTGTAGTCAAAGCGGGCAATTTCGTACCAGGTTCCGAGATATTTATCTGCATCGAAATTTTGAACAGCCGTCGCTCCTTTTGGAAGTCCCACGGAACAAGAATTGAAAATAATTAATCCTAAAATACCCAGAGAAACTGGTATTGCGATCTTTTGAAGAGTCTTCATAATAAAATATTTTGTGGTATGAGAATTATTCAAAAATAATGCCTGAAAATATTTCGTTTTTTAACGCAAAGGGAACTAAGATTTTTTTACGAAAAAACTTTTAGGAAATTGTCTTTAAAACTTCCGGAAACTTCGATTTCTGTACTGTCGGAAAGTGTTGCCGTACCGCTTTTATGATAAGATCTTACAAAACTGGTATTGATAATATGGGAACGGTGAACCCGTACAAAAGGAGTTTCCAGCAGATCATCAAAATGCTTTAAAAAACGACAGACCATTTTTTTTGAACCATCCGTGAGATAAACCTGAGTGAAATTTCCATCCGCCTGAAGTCTTACAATATCTTCTGTTTTTACTACATCAAAACCTTGCAGTGTTGGGAGAATTAATTGTTGTTTTTCGGGTTTTAACTTCAAGTTTTCGAGAAGAATTTTATTTCGGTTAAGTTCTTCTTTGCTTTCCAAACTTTCAGCGACCTTATTTACCGCTACAATCAGTTCCTGAATATCAATTGGTTTTAAAATATAATAGCTCGCCGATTTATTCAAAGCCTGCAGAGAATATTGTGAAAACGCCGTGATGAAAATCGTTTTATAAGAATATTCTTTCGTCGCTTCCAATACATCGAAAGCATTTCCGAAAGGCATTTCAACATCCAGAAAAACCAATTGAGGCTGCTTTTCAGCAATCAATGGCACCGCTTCTTTGATATTTTCAGCTTCACCCAAAATATCGACTTGCGGACAATATTTTGTGATATAATTCCTCAAAACATCTCTTGCAATGACTTCATCATCTACGATTACGGCTTTTATTTTCATATTTTTTTAGGTTTTAGATGGTAGATTTTAGGCTGCAGGTTAAGTTAAGATTCACTTTCATATTATTTATTCACCAATTTATAGCTGATTTCGACAAATACGCCCTGTATATCTTTCTTATCCGTGATTTTGCATTGGATTTCCTGCTGATACAAATCATTCAGAAGGATAATTCTTTCCAGCGTATTTTTCATTCCGCGACCCTCTCTGTTTTTTTGATGTTCGGTTTTTAATTTTTTACTTTCCTCAATTCCTATTCCGTTATCTTCGATGGTAATTTTTAAATATCGATTTTCTTTTTCAAAACTTAATTTTAAAAATCCTTTTGTCGTTCTGTACCGAAGTCCGTGCCAGATGGCGTTTTCAAGAAATGGCTGAACCAACATTCCGGGAACTTTCAGATTGTGGGTATTTAAACTTTCATCAACATCAATTTCATAGTCAAATTTGTCGGTAAAACGAGTTTTTTCTAAGGCTAAATAATTTTGAAGCAAATCCAATTCCTGATGGAACGGAATAAAATCTTCCGTAGAATTTTCCATCACACCACGCATTAACTTCGAAAATTTGGTCAAATATTGGTTCGCTTCCAGTTCATTATTGGTTGCGATAAAATGATTCACAGAATTCAAGCTGTTGAAAATAAAATGCGGATTCATCTCACGGCGAAGCGATTGTAATGCAATTTTTTTATTCTTAATCTGAACTTTTTTCAAGGTTCTGAAAATGAAAATTATTAATCCAATTAAAATAATCAATGCAAAAATTAAACTATAGTTAAAGAGATTTTTTTTGCGGATTAATTCATCTTTCAGCTTTTTTTCTTGTTCCAACTGAACAATTCTCTGTTCTGTATCTTCAAGAATTTTATTATCCACCAAACTTTTATCTTTATAAACCAAATCCGGCAATTTTCCGAGAAAATCACGGTATAACTGAACTGATGAATTTATATTTCCTGAAACATTATAAAGACTGTCTAATTTTTTTACACTCTTTTGTGCTTCCAAAGTATGTCCTTTATCCAAAGCAATTCCGTAGGATTTTTTTAATAAATTAATGGCTTCTTCAGCATCATTTTTTTTGATATATATGTCTGCCAATTCCTGAATCTGCTCGACTTCTTTCTGAGAATTTCCTTTTACAAAATCTTCTTTCAGAACCTTTTTTTTAGCTTCAATTGCTTTGTCGAACTTTTTATTTTCAACATAAAAATCAGTTAATTTCTGATTGATTTCCAACGCTTGTTGAGGCGCATCCTTTTTGGAAATTTTATATGCATCATTCAGGTTTTTTTCTGCCTTTGGAATATTTTTCTGCTGAATATTTACATCTGCCATCTGGCTGTAACTTGCTGCCAAATCGCCTTTATTTTTTTCATTTTCATTAAGCTGAATATTATTTAAAATCGCTTCTTCTCTAACCGCAGAAGAATTTGTAGAAAGCCTTGTGGCATCGTTGGAATTTACAGCTTTGCTTTTAGGCAAACTTACTTCTGCCGCTCTGCTGTAATTGCTGATTGCCGGTGTAATTTTATTCTGCTTTTCCTGAGATTGAGCTAATTTTCTACTTGTTTTTTCAATATTCGGTTTATCATTCAATTTCTCGTAGATATTTTTTGCTTTACTATAATATTCTTCGCTTTTCGAAAAATTTCCGTAGTTAAAAAATGTCTCACCAATATTGTAATAAGAATCTGCCTGTGATGTTTCATCTTTAGCATCGAATGCTTTTTTCAGTTTTTTAGTTTCCATCTGAATATCCTCCACAGGTTTGTTGCTCTGGGCATAAAAAACGTTCCCAAAAGTGAATAAACAAAAGACAGCAAGAAGATGACACATTTTCATAAAACAAAGATATACATATATATAGTTTGTAAAAAACTATTCACCAAGCCAAAATCGGCTTTCACCAAGTTTCCCCGACTCTACTTCGATTATGAGACTAAGTTTGTAGCATAATTCAAATTTAACAATCATGAAAAATTTTTCTGTTTTAAACAAAAGCACAATGGCTTGTCTTTTCGCCGCAGCATTTATTTTCACTACTTCAAAAGCGCAACTGGGAGTTTCTACAGGTTCTGTCGCTCATACGATAAGTAACGGACTTTCCAGCAACAACGAGAGAGGATTTCTCAACGAAAATACCATTATTGTAGAAGATTTTATGAATTATCATAAACATCAGATTAAAATTCCGAAGAAAAATGAGGTAGCTTTAAGTATTGATTATGATAACATAATTCTCAATTCAGACGACACCTATTTATTACAAATCGGATTGGCAACGCAGAATGTAACGAGCAGAGAAAATTCCAATAAAGTGAATGTTTCTGTGGTGATCGACAACAGCGGATCAATGGGTGGCGGGAAACTGGAGAAAGTGAAAAAAGCGCTTAAAGTTTTCGTAAAAGGATTAAAACCTGATGATATGATTTCAATTATAAAATTTGACGACAGAGCCAATCTTGTTTTAAAATCATCAAAACTGAAAGATGTTGCAGAAAATTTAGACAATTTGATCGAAAGTATTTATCCGTCCGGTTCAACCAATATTCATTCGGGGATGATGACGGGATATTCTGAAGCACAAAAACACAATACAAAGGAATATAATAGCAAAGTGATTCTCCTGACTGACGGAATGACAAACTCCGGGATCACCGATCCTGAGACAATCTTAAAGGAATCAAAAGAATTTAATGACAAGGGAATCGACATCAGCACCATCGGAGTCGGGCAACAGCTGGATTTCGATTTATTAAGAAAAATTGCAACGTATGGGCGAGGTTCAAATTATTTCATCGGAGAAAATGAAATCGATATTCAAAAAACATTTAAAGACGAGCTGGAAAGCCTTCTTTATAATATTGGGAAAAAGCCCAAACTGACGATTAATATTCCACAAGGTATGAAAGTCAAAAAATTCTATGGATATGAACCTCAATATATTTCTGACCATCAGATAGAAGTTGAGCTGGAAAATCTTGATTGCGGACAAACCCAAATTTTTCTAATGGAAATTGAAAAAAACGAAATGGAAAACTCTACGATTATAGCATCTTTAACCTACGAAAAGAATGATGAAACGAAAAATACTTCGTCAAAAAGAGGATATGATGCATTAACGGAAACGACTCAAAAAGAATTGAAGAAAAACTTTCAAATTGCAAAAATGACAACGGAACTCAAAAAAGCAGCAAAATATTTTTCACAAAATAATATGGGAAATACCAAAAAATCAATGCAAAATATTATAGATTATTACCAATCTTTTTGCGATAAAAACGATGAAGATCTGAAAAGAGTTTATGACATTGCTTTAAAATATTCTCCAAATAAAAATCCTCAATATTATTATTAAATATTATTAAAGACAGCTTTCGGGTTGTCTTTTATGATTTTCACTAACGATTGTATATAAACATTTCGTAAACTGAGAATTGAAACTCTGTTAACAATCAACAGATTAGCAATGATTACATTTACTAAACAAATATAACTATGAAAAAACATCTTTACTTTTTCCTGCTTCCTGCGCTATTGCTGCAAAACTGTTCTTTCCTGGAACAGAACAATTTCATCGAGACCAAAATTATTTCAAGCGACCTTAATGAAGAAATCATTTACAAGTATTATCAGACGGGAATTGATAATTATAAGGTAGATTTTTATGCCGTCAGCCAATCAGATTCTACGAAATTGTTTGAGCATTATATCAATGATGCACTTTTTACGTCAAATACTTATCATATTTCAGAACATGAGGACGGGCTTATTATAAGAACAAAATTATTCTCAGAAGAGAAAAAGCTCACCACCCGAAACGGAAGATCTGTCATTTTTACTAATAGATAAACAGTTCTTAGCAACTGTTTTTATTTGAAGTTTCTTCCCTTCCACTTCTCGCTTTTTCAGTTTTCAGTTTTGGCGGCTTCGCCGCCAAAACTGAAAACTCACCAAGTCAAACTTCCCATTCACCAAGTCTGGGAATTTTCGTTTTAAAATCCTGGTAATTTTACATTATAAGTTTAAAATTAAAACAGGAAATTATGAAATTGAAACATTTTTTATTGATCGGATTATTAACATTTGGAAGTCTGATTAATGCACAGGAAATTAAAAAGAATTTTATCGAAGTAACGGGAGTTGCAGAAATGGAAGTAGAACCAGATGAAATTATCTTCAACGTCGGAATAAAAGGCGATAACAAAAACCAGCTTGCCGATAACGAAAAACTCTTGTTTGAAACCTTGAAAAATAACGGAGTAAAAAATGAAGACATCAAATTCAAATCGATGAATCAGAATATTTACTCTAAAACTAAGATTTTCACGAAAAATTTTCAGTTTAAAGTAAGTAAAAAAACGGAAATGGGAAATCTTTTTGAAAGCCTGAATCAAAAATGGGTAAGCAACATCAATATTGCTGAAATCAAGAATACTAAAATTGCCGATTTCAGAAAAACCGTTAAGATCAATGCGTTGAAAGCCGCAAAAGAAAAAGCAGACTATTTATTGGAAAGCATCGGTAAAAAAGTCGGAACACCTCTTGAAATTACAGAAATTGAAGATTATACAAGCGATATGATTGTTCCGATGGCATACAGAAGCAAAGTTGCCAATGTTCAGATGGAAGCGGCGGATACCAATGTAGATTATTCGTTTGATAACATTGAAAACATCAAGCTGAAATACAGCATCAAAACAAAATACGAAATTCTTTAAAAAAATCCGGACAGTCTGAAAAGGCTGTCTTTTTTTCGGTTAAAACCCTCACAAAGTCAAAGTTCACCTCCACCAAGTCTCCAAAAAACGACTTCCGGTAAGGTGTAATTTTATTTCAGGAAAATAAATAAACTATGAAATATTTTTTAATATGTCTTCTATTCTCTGTTTCTATGTTCCAGGCACAGGAAATAAAGAAAGAGATTGATGTAAAGCAAGCCACTGTATTTTTGCAGGGAGCTAAAGTGTTTGGAAGTACAAACGTAAATCTTCAAAAAGGAAAAAATACGGTACGAATTACCAATCTCCCGAATGATCTCGATGAAAATACGTATAAAATAAATCTTGAAAAAACGACTACTCTTCTTTCAATTACTCCGCAAACAGCTGTTTTAAAGAATGGTGAATTGTCTGAAAGCGATAAAATACTTGATCTTGAAAGAAAGAAAATCCAACGGCAGGCAGATCTGCTAAGCATTAAAATAAATAATCTTGAAGGTGAAAAAAATATCATTAATGATAATCTGAAAATCTCGACCAATGACAAAGAAACTCCCCAAAAGCAGCTCATTAAGCTTACCGAATTTTACAGAAAAAGAATGCTTGCAATTGATAATGAGGTTTTTCTTCTGAATGAACAGAGAAGTGTTTTCGATGAAGATATTGCGAAGATCAATCAGAAATTTGCAGAAAATCAACCTCATCAAAATACGAATACCAAAGAACTTTTGTTGGAAATCTTAGCCGAAAACGAAATTAACTTAAATCTTGGGATAAGCTACGTTGTTGCCAATGCAGGATGGGTTCCTTCTTATGATTTGAGAGCAGAGTCGGTAAAAAACCCGTTGGAAATTGTTTACAAAGGAAAAATTTATCAAAAAACAGGACAAGACTGGAACAATATAAAGCTGTTTGTTTCCACATACAGACCTTCATACAATCAAAACAGGCCGATTTTGCTGCCGCTATATGTCGCAGAATATACGCCGTACAATTCACAGGCAGAAACCATGAATTATAAACTGAAAGAATCTTCTGCGAAAATGAATTCCTACCAAATGAGAGAGGAAATCGGTAACCCGAGTCAGATTCCGGTTGCAACGGTTACTGAAAGCCAGATGAATATTTTGTATGAACTGAAATATAACCAGAATATCATTAGTCAGGAAAAAGAACAATATGTAATTCTTGACAAAAAGCAGATCGATGCCACTTACAGATTTCATGCGGTTCCCAAACTCAGCAATCAGGTTTTCCTAATGGCGTTTGTTAAAAACTGGCAGAATCTTAATCTTATTTCAGGAGAAGCCAATATTTATTTTGAAGATAATTACATCGGGAAAACTATTATCACCAGCAATTACATAAAAGATGAATTCCCGATTTCTCTTGGAGTGGATGAAAGAATTGTGGTAAAAAGAACAAAATTAGAAGATAAAACATCCCAAAAAACTTACAATTCTAATAAATGGGAAACGGAAAGATATCAGATCAACATCAGAAACAATACAAAAGAAAGTATCAATCTTGAAATTCTTGACCAGATTCCAATCAGTGAGAATTCTAAAATTTCTGTAAAAACAATCGATAATAATGATGGAAATTACGATGATAAAACCGGAAGCCTTCTATGGAACAGAACAATAAGCAGCGGAGGTTCGGAAAAAATAAATTTCTCTTACGAAATAAAATATCCAAAAGACCTACAGATACAATATTACAGCAGATAACTTAAAATTGCTAATATAAAAACGCAAATCTTTTGTAATTGTAAAGCTGCAAGTTTCTTTTAGAAATTGCAGCTTTTTAGATTCTGAACCACACAAGATTTAGATTCTAAGATTTCGGTATTAGATAATGGTTTACTTTTTGTTATCATCTAAAACCAAACCACTTTAATAATATACAATATGATAACGATTATTCCAGGATCTCCCGAAAATGTTGCCGCTTTTAATGCAACGGGAGAAGTAACCAGAGAAGATTTTGAAAGCCTTGTTATCCCTTTAGTAAAACAAAAGGTTGATCAATATAATGAATTGAATTATCTTCTTTATCTTGACACAGATCTTGATAATTTTACGATGGGTGCATGGCTTCATGACGTATTTCTGGGATTAAAAAATTTAACAAAATGGAACCGTGCCGCTATTGTGACAGATAAAGAAGGCGTACAGAATTTTACTGATATTTTCAGTGTTCTGATGCCGGGAGAATTTAAATCTTTTCCTAAAGAAAATCTTTATAATGCATTGTATTGGTGCAACAACGGTAATGAAGTAGAAGCTTAATCGGCTTATTATTAAAACAACTTAGACTGTCTCTTTGAGGCAGTCTTTTTTATTTGCCTAAACATCGGGCAACTAAGTATAAACACTTAATTATCAATTTAGTACATTTCACTTAAATTATTTCCCATAATCGTGACTACATTTGTAATGTTAAACAAACAAAAACTTTAAACCATGTCAACATTCAAAATTAACATCATTGCAGGTCCACTTTGGAGCAACGACGAAGCACAAAAATTAGGACCACGTATCGCAGCAGCGCATTTAGGAAAATTCACAGGACAATGGTCTACCATTGTTGAAAGCCAAATGAGCGTAATCGAAGTTGAGCTGAACACTCAGCCGACAGGTGATTCAGAGTACACATTAGACGTATTGGCTGGTCCGATCTGGAGCAACGAAGACGCTAAAGAAATCTGCCCGTCCATCTGTGCATCTTACGGAGGTACATGGAACGGACAATGGACAACAGTTGTAGAAGGCAAAATGAGCGTTTGCGGCTGTGTCTTTAAGTTCTAAACAAGAATTTCATCAAGAAAAGAGGCTGTTTCGGTTGAAACAGCCTTCTTTTTATTTTTTATCAATCAAAGAAACACAATCTTCAGAAATTTCTTTTATTTTCTCTTTTCGGGAACTATATAATTGTTTATACCTGAAAGCGATAATCAAACCGATAAATGTCATCACCACTCCTACCAGCGAAGGATAATTATAGGCATATCCCTTTTCCAAAGGAATACCGCCAAGAAAAGCTCCCATTGCATTAGCACAGTTAAAAGCTGCCTGCATAAAAGCTGCTGCCATCATTTCACTTTTTGGTGCTGCTTTCATCATCATAATATTAATGGGTGCAGCAACCGACATCGACAAAGCTCCACAAATAAAAGTAAGCGTTAACGAAATATATTGATACTCTGAAAGAAAAAATACACCTCCCAAAGAGATCATCATTAAAAATAATAATAATACACAGGTTTTTTCCGGGCCTAATTTATCTGATAAAATACCTCCGGCAAGATTTCCAACCACCATTCCGGCACCGGCGAGAATCATCACGTAAGCCATTTGATTTTCTTTAATTCCTGAAATTATGGTCATTAAAGGTGTAATATAACTGAACCAGGTGAAAAGTCCGCCAAAACCAATCGCAGTAATCATTAAAACCAGCCATGATTGTTTTTTCTTTAAAAACTTTAATTCTTCAAGGAAATGAGAATCTTTATTGGTATCCAGAACAGGAAGCCAAAGTTTCAGAAATAATAATGCAAATAGACCGATGACTCCAACAATTGCAAAATACCAACGCCAATGAAAAATATGCCCAATGTACGTCACCAAAGGAACCATTGCCAGATTAGCAATCGTAAGTCCCGTAAACATTAATGAAATATAAAGTGCCTCTTTCCCTTTGCCCGCCATTCTTGACGCCACAACTGTTCCCACTCCGAAAAATGCTCCGTGCGGAAGTCCAGATAAAAATCTGATGATTAACATTGAATTATAATCCGGTGCAATCGCAGATAGCGCATTAAAAATTGTAAAAATCACCATCAAAGCAATCAATACTTTTTTAGGTGGAAATTTCACTGAATATCCTATTAAAAACGGTGCTCCGATTACGACACCCATTGCGTAAGCCGCAATTAAATGTCCCGCTTGTGGAATGGTGATCTGCAATGTTTTTGCAATATCAGGAAGTAGTCCCATCACGGTAAATTCAGTCGTACCAATACCTAAACCGCCTATTGCCAACGGTATAATTCTTTTATCTATCTTCATTTGCTATTTTCATAGAATTGGTTAATAATTCATTGTCTCTTTCAAAATGCAAAAATCGATAGAAATAATCATTTATACTTTAACAGAAATGATATAAATTTGCTCTATATTAACCTTTTTAATTACATTTAAATTAATTATTAATCAAAAGAGAACATAATGAAAATTCAGAAAGAAATTATTGATTTTGAAGACGGGAAATCTTTCAAGCTATTTTCTCCGTCACTTAAAAACTGTTTTTTTGGCATTATCATCCTGAAATTGAGTTAGTATATGTGGAAGCTTCAAAAGGAATTCGACACGTTGGAAAAAGTATATCTGATTTTCAGGAGAGTGAATTGTTATTAATTGGTGCCAATGTTCCTCACCTCAATTTCGATTATAAAATCCAGACCGAATGTAAACAATTGGTTTTGCAAATGCGGGAGAATTTTCTTAATGAAATTATTTTTCCCGTTCCTGAATTTGAAAATATTAAAAAATTATTGGAGCGGTCTTACTTAGGTTTATCATTTTCAGGAGAAACGAAGAAAATTGTTGTTGAAAAACTTCATCAAATTAAAAATGAAAATTCTTTCGCATCTTTCATCGGTTTAATTGAAATTTTAAATATTCTCGCTAATTCAGATGAAGTAAAAGAACTCAACAATGAAGATACCCGGATAAAATGGTTTCTAAATGATAAAATCCGAATGGGAACGATCTATGATTATATTCATGAAAATTATGACAAAAATCCCAATGTAAATATTATTGCTGAAAATGTTAATTTAAGTACGCCTGCTTTTTGTCGGTATTTTAAGAAGCAAACGAATATGACTTTTACCGATTTTGTGAATAATTACAGAATCAATCAGGCAAAATTACTTTTACTGCAAAATGAATGCATCACAGAAATCTGTTTCCAGGTGGGGTTTGAAAGTCTGTCTTATTTCAATAAATTATTTAAAAAATATATCGGAGAAACTCCTTCAGCATTTAAGAAAAAACACTTGACAAAAATAGTCGGTTAAAAGATTAGCATTCTAAGAAATTTGTTGGTAATCCGAAATTATTTCTTCGCTTTCTCCGCAATGACAATAAAAAAATCGCTTCAAATTTGAAGCGATTTATATTTTAGTGAATATGTTTTTCCGCGTGATAAGAACTTCTTACCAAAGGTGAACTTTCAACGTGTCGGAAACCTAAGCTTCTTGCAAAATCCCCGAATTCATCAAACTCTTCAGGAGTAATAAATTTCTTAACAGGAAGATGTTTTTTAGTAGGCTGTAAATACTGCCCCATTGTAATCACATCAACATTTGCATTTCTAATGTCTTCGATTGTTTGGAAAACTTCATGTTTTTCTTCACCCAAACCAAGCATTAACCCCGTTTTTGTCCTGTTTTGTCCGGCTTCTTTTAAATATCTTAAAACCTCAAGGCTTCTTTCGTATTTCGCCTGAATTCTCACTTCTCTAGTCAAACGTTTTACTGTTTCCATATTGTGAGAGATTACTTCCGGAGCAACATCCACCATTCTGTCTAAATGTTTTGTTAAGCCTTGAAAGTCAGGAATCAAAGTCTCCATCGTCGTTCCCGGAGAAATTCTTCTCACTGCATTTACAGTTTCACCCCAAAGAATTGAACCCATATCTTTCAAATCATCACGATCAACTGAGGTTAAAACGGCGTGTTTGATTTTCATTAATTTGATAGAACGCGCCACTTTTTCCGGTTCATCCCAATTTACATCCATTGGTTTTCCGGTCTTTACACCGCAGAACCCACAACTTCTTGTACAGATATTTCCAAGAATCATGAAAGTTGCTGTTCCTTCTCCCCAACATTCACCCATATTCGGGCAGCTTCCGCTTTGGCAAATTGTATTTAATTTATATTTATCAACCAAAGTTCTTAATTCTCTGTAATTTTTTCCGGTAGGAAGTTTTACACGAATCCATTTTGGTTTTTGAACGGTAGTATCTTGAACTAAATTCTCCATTTATTTCTCAAATTGAGGTTCAAAGTTAGTGATTTTTTTATCGAAACAATCAAAGACCGCTATTGATGAAACGTATAATTTTGTAATTTTAAAATCCAAAAAATATTTTATGAAAACAGCAATTTGCTTTCTATGTATTATTTTCAGTACACTTTCTTATGCTCAAAAAGAATTTCAACCGGCAGGTTCAACAATTATTGAAACAGTTGACGGAGATTTGGATGGTGACAAAATTCCGGAAAAAGTAATTATTTATAATACAAAAGATACGACCGATTACGGAAATATCCGTGAATTGCAGATACTTAAAAAAACAAATGGAAAGTGGATAATTTTAGAAAAATCTAGAAATGCTATTCTGAAAAGCAATGACGGCGGCATGATGGGCGATCCTTATCAAAGTACAGAAATAAAGAATGGCATTCTGGAAATTACTCAAGCCGGAGGAAGCAGCTGGAAATGGGGTTATACAGACAAGTATAGGTTTCAGAACGGACATTTTGAACTCATCGGCTATTCATCAAGCAGCGGAAAACCTGAAGAATATTGGACAGATGTTGATTTTAATTTATCTACCGGACAATTGATTTTTGAAAAAGAAGTAGACAATACTAAGGAATATGGGAAATCTAAAAAAGAAACTTTTGTAAAAAAAGGTTTAAAAATAAATCTTCAAAACAGAAATCTTGATAAACAAAGAAAAATTATTCTGCCACAAACTAAAGAAACAGTCTATCTGTAATTAATCCTCTCCAAATTCATTATTTTTCAACAATTCGGCTAAGACTTTTTTGGCGCGCATCACCCGAACTTTTGTATTGGCGACAGAAATTCCCAGTTCTTCGGCGATTTCTTTAATGCTTTTTTCCTCGAAAAATCTTAATTTGATAATATCCTGGTAATTGGCATCTAAAGATTCAATGGTTTTAATGATTTTTTTTTGCTCTTCATCCGAAATCATTAATTCTTCCGGAGATTTTGCGTATTGGTTTTTTACTTCGTCTAAATTTTCGGTCGGATCTTGATTTTCTCTGCTTTTTCTGCGCCAAAAATCGATAATTGTATTTTGTGCAATCGTTAAAATCCAGGTTTTAAATTGAAAATGAGGATCAAACATATCCAATTTCGACAAAACTTTTGAGAAAACATTTACTGTTATTTCATCTGCATCATTTTCGTCATGTACTTTTTTCATCACAAAAGAAAAAACATCCACCCAAAAAACATTAATGAGTTTTGTCTGTGCTTTCTGGTCTTTATCTTTTGCCTTTTGAATAAGGGAAAATAATTGTTCGTCGTTCATTATTAACAAATATAATTGATTTTGGTGAAAAGCCAAATAAGCTGATGAAGGAATTCACTTTCCTTATTTCTTAACCCTGAATTTCTTATCTTTGCACATTAAATTTTAAAGTTAAAAAATAATGAACTCTTTTATTGAAGAACTGAAATGGCGCGGGCTTTTTGCCGACATGATGCCCGGAACGGATGAACAACTGAATAAGGAAATGACAACTGCCTATATCGGTTTTGATCCTACTGCAGATTCTTTACATATCGGAAGTCTTATTCAGATAAAAATTTTGGCTCACTTTCAACAGCACGGTCACAAGCCGATTGCTTTGGTAGGGGGTGCTACAGGGATGATTGGTGATCCTTCAGGAAAATCTGCAGAGAGAAATCTTCTGGATGAAGAAACCCTTCTTCATTATGTTGATTGTTTAAAAAATCAGCTTTCAAAGTTTCTAAATTTTGAAGGAAGTGAACCCAATAAAGCTGAATTGGTGAACAATTATGACTGGATGAAAAATATTTCTTTCCTTGATTTTGCGAAAAATATCGGGAAAAATATTACCGTTAATTATATGATGGCGAAAGATTCGGTGAAGAAACGACTTTCCGGAGAAGCGGGTGTTGACGGAATGAGTTTTACGGAATTTACTTACCAATTGATTCAGGGATTTGACTTTTTACATTTATATCAAAATAATGGAGTGAAACTTCAGATGGGCGGTTCTGACCAATGGGGAAATATCACGACAGGTACAGAGTTGATCCGTAGAAAAGCGCAGGGAGAAGCATTTGCATTAACTGTTCCTTTAATTACAAAAGCTGACGGTTCAAAATTTGGAAAGTCTGAAAGCGGAGAAAATTACTGGTTAGACAAAAAGAAAACATCACCTTATAAATTCTACCAATTTTGGTTAAATGCGACAGATGATGATGCGGAAAGATTCATTAAATTCTATACGTTTTTAGGAAAAGAAGACATTGAAAATCTTATTCTTATTCATAAAGAAGCACCACATGAGAGAAAACTTCAAAAAGCATTAGCTGAAGAAGTTACCATTTGGGTTCATGGAAAGCAAGAATATGAAAAAGCTGTGAAAGCTTCAGAAATTCTTTTTGGAAAATCAACTGCTGAAGATTTAGTAAGTCTTGATGAAGAAATTTTTTTAGAGGTTTTTGATGGTGTTCCTCAAAAGGAAGTAGCAAAAAAAGATGTCTTGGGCATTAATATTATTGATCTTCTTTCTGAAAAATCTGGTTTCTTAAAATCAAAAAGTGAGGCGACAAGAGAAATTAAAGGAAATTCAATCTCTGTAAATAAGCAAAAAGTAAATGATACTTTTACCGCTAACGAAAGTGATCTTATTGATGGAAAATTTCTTCTTTTACAGAAAGGTAAGAAAAGTTACTTCATTGTTAAAGTAGTTTAAATTATCCATTTATATAAAATAATTAGGGCCGCAAGATTTCATCTTGCCGCCCTAATTATTTTCTCAACTTAAGCAAATAAAAAAAAGCTATCGAATTTCGACAGCTTTTCTATACTATGTAAATTATTATTTTATAATTCTAAGAAACTGTAAAATGTAGAAACATTTACCTCTCCAGATCCTACAACTTTTTTAGTTTTTGCGATTTCTCCGTCAACATAAATATTAACAGTTAATTCTGAATCTGCATATGGAAGAACAGCATTAGCTGCGATACTTATCTGAGATTGGCTTGAATTTACAAATATATCGCCTGTACTCCAGGTAATTCCTGTGGGGTTAAAAGTTGTCGTTGGAGCCGTTCCAATCTGAGTAGCTACAGCTTTAAAATCACCTGTAGGAGAACCTACTGGAGGTGATGGCGGACCGCCTGTAGTAATTTTAGCTTCAAGTTTAACAATATGATCTGTATATTGATCTTCGTCATCATCTTTACAAGAATTAACAACAGAAATTACAGAAAATAAAATAATGAATAAAAAGGAAAGTCTAAGTAAACTTTTTGATTTGTAAAATTGCTTCATTTCTCCAAATAGATTTTTAATGTTTCAAATATAGGTTTTTTATCAATATAAAAATAACTTTTATGAAAATTTTCCAACAAAGATTTCTAAATAATATCAAATCAATAAATGTTTATAACGCAACTTTCACCGAAATATTTGAATGAAACTACATCTTAAATTAGCCATATTGTCATGAATTTTCAAATGGTCTCATTTTTACGTTATCAAACTAAAATAAATCATTATTAATTATCTTTGCCGTATGAATTTAGATTACATCGTAAGAGAGCCCGAAAATATTACGCCCAATACTACTATTCTTTTTATGCTTCACGGCTACGGAAGTAATGAACAAGATCTTTTCAGCTTCAGAGAAACCCTTCCCGAAGACTGGATTATCGTGAGTTTCAGAGCGCCGAGAGCCACTCAGTTTGAAGGATTTTCTTGGTATGATATAGATTTTAATGATCCGGAAAAGTTTGTTGATGTTCCACAGGCAACAGAATCATTAAATTCCGTATTAGAAAATATTCTGAAAATTGTAAACCATTATGGCATTACGGAAGGGAAAACACACCTTTGCGGTTTTAGTCAGGGCGGAATTTTATGTTACGCCTTAGCTCTAAAATATCCTGAGATGTTTAACTATGTAGCCTGTCTCAGCAGTTATCCTGAAGAAAAATTATTAACTGATATTATAAAAGACAAAAGAAAATTAGAAAGACTTCGCTTCTTCGTTTCCCACGGAACAGATGATGCTGTAATTCCTTTTGAATGGGGAAAAAAAGCAGCGGATTTATTATATGATTTAAGTTGTTATTTCACTTTCAGAGAATATATGAGCGGTCACGGCGTGAATCAGAAAAATTATATGGATCTGATGGATTTCTTTTCTAAATAATTTATGAAAAATTAAATATTTATTTCAATTCATTATAAAATAAACAAGCATTCTCAATTTTGGGAATGTTTTTTATTTTCCGTAAAGATAATTTCACTACATTCAATATATGAAACTGAAGTATTTTTTATGGATTTTTTTCGTAAGCATTTTCATTAATGCTCAAAATTCATTTGAAGTACAGAACGTTAAGAAAACAGTTATTCCTTTTAAATTAATCAACAACTTAATTTTCATTCCTATTAATATAAACGGTGTAGATCTTACCTTTTTATTAGACACTGGTGTTGCAGAAACATCTCTTTTCAGTCTGGAAAATCAGGAATTACAACTAACGAATCTTGAAAAAATACGGTTTTCGGGATTAGGCGGAAATGCAAGTATTGACGGATTCATTTCAGAAAACAATATTGCCAGAAGCGGAAAAGATTATGTTAATTCTTCTATGACAATTTACATTATTACAGATCAGGATTTTAATATCTCATCTCATGTAGGAATTCCGGTAAATGGTATTATTGGGTATCATTTCTTCAAAAATCATCCTGTTGTCATTGATTACACTTCAAAAAAAATTACCATTTACGATAATGAAGATTTATTTAATAAAAAAGTAAAAAACTTTAATGAATTTGAGATCAGTATTGAAAGAAATAAACCTTATTTCCTGGCTGATGTAGAAATGACCAATGAGAAAAAAAATTCAAAATTGCTTATAGATCTCGGTAACAGTGATGCGATATGGCTCTTCCCTACTCTGATTAAAAATTTCATATATAACCGACCTAATATTGATGATTTTTTGGGTAGAGGTTTTAATGGGGATGTCTATGGCAAGAGAAGTAGAATTCATAATTTTTATCTGGGACATTTTAAATTTGAAAAACCGCTGACTGCAATGCCTGACGAATTTTCTATTCAACACGTCAATTTTGTTGAAAACAGAAAAGGTTCGATTGGTGGTGATATCATGCGACGTTTTACAGTTGCTTTTGATTATCCTAACAATAAAATGTATTTAAAAAGAAACAGAAATTATAACGATCCTTTCCATTTTAATATGAGCGGATTAGATTTCAAACAAGACGGCATGGAATGGACAAAAGATATGGTAAGTCTTTCCACAAAAAATAAGGATAATCCGACAAGTGGTTATGAAGTGATTAATAACAATCTTCAATATAATTTTGTATTAAAACCTATCTTTTCCATTGCGGGAGTTCGGAAAGATTCCCCGGGTTCAAAGGCTGGTCTATTGAAAGATGACCGACTAATCAGCATTAATGGCAAGAAAACTGCAGATATGACTTTACAGAAAATCATGGAAATGATGAAATCCGACGAAGGAAGAACCATTAATATGATTATCGAAAGAAAAAATAAAGAAATGGCGTTAAGTTTTACGTTAGAAGATCCAATACCTTACCAAGATTAGTATGAATACAGAAGAAACCACTTTAGACAAGATCAGAAGCCGACCGAGGTTCAAAATGTTTACGCATCTTACAAAGGAAGAATATGCCGAAAACCTAAAAAAATATATCGCTGAACACAAAGATGAATTTTCAGGGAATATTAATAAAGAAATTGCAACCATCTGCGTAGAAACAGAATATGACAATTACTGGAAACCTAGATTGGCGTTGAGAATTGAGATTGAAGACGAAAAAACTGCGATAAGAGGTGTTTTTGGACCCAGTTCCGCAGTTTGGACGTTCTTTATGTTTCTATATTTTACTTTTTCAATCTTCTGGATGATTTTCTTCTCGATGTATTATGTCGAAAAACAAATCAACAGCCATGAATTTCCCTGGGCAATATATGCTTCTTTTCTGATGCTTATTTGTATTGCTTTAACGTATGCCGCCGCAAGATTCGGGCAACATAAAGGTAAAGAAGAAATGCAAAAGCTTAGAAGATTTGCTGAAGAGTCTACCCTACAGTTTGAAAAAATGGATTAATTAAGGAGCAACAGTTTTTGTAGTTTGTGGCATTTGCTCAATTACCGCTCTTGCAGCTTTTATAGAATCTACCACTTTTTCTCTGTTATCCTGTTCTTTTATGATTTTCTCGATGTTTGGTTCAATCATTTTGGTCATTTCTTCTATAGAAACATTATTGGCATTAGGATCATTCAATAGATTTCTCCAAGGTTTTCTTTTTCCCCAGCCATAATCTCCATACACTAAAACTGCCGTTCCTCTTGCTTTTGTCGTCGCTCCACCAGGATTTAAAACCCAGGTATCTGCATAACTGTACAACCATTTAGCATCTTTTAGCAACAGTCGTAAGCATGAGTGAGACGCAGGATAACCAGGGAGATCATACTGATGCCATCCAATTCCGTCAAGATTAAAAATATTAAAATTATAAGGCAATTTCCATTCGCTGCTTACCGTTGAGATGGCTAATTGTTTTTTCCAATTGGCAAAAGTTAAACCTGTTTTTGTTTTAGCCGTTTTCTTACCCATACTTGTCGGTCCCCATTTTACCAAACTTCCGCTTGAATACACTCCATATGCCTGTAGAGGATAAGAAAAAACTACAAATTTCTTTACACCGCTCAATACATCCAATTGCATTGGAAACGGCGAATAAGACATCAACGTTGTATCTATTTTTGCAGGAACAACTAAGGTATCAGAGTTCCATTTATTCTTTGAATCTAATCTGTTTAAAGCTAAAATTGCGTAACGCTCTTTCTCTGAATATTTTTTGCTGAACGCAGCGTAGATAGAGTCTCTCATCTTTTTATCCTTCGGAAGTACAAAAGCATTATAGAAACCGTCTTCCTGCATCGCCGGAGGAACAGATTCTTTTTGAATTACAGAATCTTTCTTTGCAACCACAGAATCATTCTTCATATCCGGATCATTGGCTGAAGATGATGTATCCTGAATTTTATCGTTGATTTTTTCAATTTCCTTTTTACAGGAAACTACCATTAATGAAATAAAAAAAAGATATAAAAATGTTTTTTTCACGGATATGTTTTTCATAAATAATTAGGTCGTTTTAATCTTTCTATTGATACAAATATCAGACCTAAAATTGAATTATAAACACGCTTCATGAAATTACCGTAAAAATACGGGGATTATCAAATCGCTGTAAATTATGAAAAGAAATGTAAGAAAATATCGAAAAAGGAAAAGTATTATAAAATAAAAAAATCCTACAAAAAAATGTAGGATTCTCTTTGCGATCCGGACGGGACTCGAACCCGCGACCTCCGCCGTGACAGGGCGGCATTCTAACCAGCTGAACTACCGGATCTATTATACAATAACGCTAAATG